>OJBD01000015.1_pt1 | contig 86745 bp, 66 predicted proteins | sample 1590481 | NCBI WGS metagenome assembly OJBD01 (sample SAMN05416811, study PRJEB24817) | seawater metagenome | isolation source: Sea water | place: Canada:Atlantic | collected 2013-07 | reverse complement strand
AATCCAGCACCACGATCCGGTCGGCAAGATCCATCACCACGCCCATGTCATGTTCAACCAGAACCACCGGAATTTTACGCGCTTCGCGCACGTCGAGAATGAAGCGCGCAAGGTCTTCCTTCTCTTCCGAATTCATCCCGGCCATGGGTTCGTCCATCAGCAGGATGGACGGTTCCTGCGCCAGCGCGCGGCCCAGATCGACCCGCTTGCGCAGCCCGTATCCCAGGGTGCCAACGGGTCGGCTCCGGATCGTTTCGATCTCCAGAAAATCAATGATCTCTTCAGCCGCTTCGCGATGTTCGGCTTCTTCGCGCATTACGGGGCCGTATTGGAAAAACGCCTGAATCACGTTTGATTTCATCAGGGTGTGCCGGCCAATCATGATGTTTTCAATCACGGTCTGACCGGCGAAAAGATGGGTGCCTTGAAAGGTGCGCGCCAGTCCACGACGCGCAATCTGGTCGACCCGCAATCCGGTCACGTCCTGCCCGGAGACCTCGACGCGGCCCTTTTGCGGACGGTAGAAGCCGGCGGTGACGTTAAGGAGGGATGTCTTGCCGGCGCCGTTCGGCCCAATGATGGCCAGCAATTCGTCGTCATTTACGGTGATGCTGACATCGTCGAGCGCGGTCACGCCGCCGAATTTCAAAGTCGCGTTGCGCACCGCCAGAGGTGCCGAGGCCGTCCCCACAGCCGCGGTCACGAGTCGGCCCTCAGGCTTGCACGACATGCTGCGTGGTCAATTACACCGACATCGAACGCCAATCCCTTGGCGTCGAGATATCCTCGCATCCTCTAGTCCTCCCCAGACCTCGTTTCAGAGGTTCCCTGACCCGTTTTATCGAGCCTCATTGTTAAAACTAACATACGTTAGAAAAATAAATCAACAAGTGACTTTACTAATTTAGTGGGCTTTTTCGGATCGCGGCGTGGTCAGTAGAATGAACAGGAATGCAGTTCCCGTTTCAATGGCGCGTCGATAGGTGAATCCGGTCCTGCATTTGGGGAATTCAACTGTGTGTCGGAGGAGTCCCATCCCGCCCGCAAAGGACGCGCGGCGATTCAAATTATTGCCAGGCTTCATTATGTCTAATCACCGCTCATGCCGTTTTGAATGGAGTGTTGGTGCCAACCGAATAAGGTGCTCGACAGCACGAAAAGACATAGCTCAGCTGCGGCCCGGATGGACGTCCATCGGAAATGCGCGGCGATGTTTGGTAGGGAGGTAAGCCGAGTGACTGTGGCAACGCCACTTGCGGCCTCCGTCGGGCAAAAAGCAGAGCGGGGTCGACCCGATCCAGGCTCTCCCGATCACGAGGGGCAACCGTGTCCCGATACCTGGCGAACTCTCCCCGTGTCGGTCGGGATTTTGATGCGCCCAAGCCGGGGCAGGGCGCATCAAGGTCAGCAGCAGACCCTAGAACGAACGCGGCATGCCCAGAATATGCTCGCCCACGTAAGATAGGATCAGGTTGGTCGAAATCGGCGCCACCTGGTAGAGCCGTGCCTCGCGGAACTTGCGCTCCACGTCATATTCACGCGCGAAGCCAAAACCGCCGTGGGTCTGGATACAGGCGTTCGCGGCTTCCCAGCTGGCTTCGGCGGCCAGCAGTTTCGCCATGTTCGCCTGGGCGCCGCAATCCTCACCGGCATCGAAACGCCGGCTTGCCTCGAACCGCATCAGGTTTGCGGCCTCGACATTCACGAAAGCCTTGGCGATGGGAAACTGAACACCCTGGTTCTGCCCGATCGGACGATCAAAGACGATCCGTTCACCGGCATAGGCACGGGCCTTGTCGACGAACCAATATCCGTCGCCAATGCATTCACCTGCAATCAGGGTCCGCTCGGCATTCAGCCCGTCGAGGATATGATAAAAACCACGACCTTCGGTGCCGATCAGATTTTCAGCCGGGATTTCCAGATTGTCAAAAAAGACCTCGTTGGTCTCGTGGCCGGGCATGTTGGCGATGGGGCGGACCTCCATGCCTTTGCCGATGGCTTCCTTCAAATCGACCATGAAGATCGACAGACCCTGGGACTTCTTCTTGACCTCGGCCAGTGGTGTCGTGCGGGCCAGCAGGATCATCAGGTCAGAATGCTGGATGCGACTGATCCAGACCTTCTGACCGTTGATCTCGTAGCGGTCGCCCTTCTTGACGGCTGTGGTCTTGAGCTTGGTCGTGTCGGTGCCGGTGGTCGGTTCCGTCACGGCCATGGCTTGCAGGCGCAGCTCACCACTCGCGATGCCGGGTAGGTACTTCTGCTTTTGCTCGTCCGAGCCGTGCCGCAGAAGCGTGCCCATGTTATACATCTGGCCGTGGCAGTGACCGGCATTCCCGCCACAGCGATTGACCTCCTCCATGATGATGGAGGCTTCGGTGAGACCGAGGCCCGAGCCGCCGTATTCCTCGGGAATCATTGCGGCAAGCCAGCCTTCGCGCGTCAGTGCATCGACAAACGCTTCGGGGTAGGTTTCGTTCTCGCCGAAATCGCGGTGGTATTCCGGTGGGAACTGCGCGCAAAGGCCGCGCAGAGCATCGCGGAGGTCGGTATGTGTGTCGGGTGCCGAAGTCTGCATTGCTTAGGTCGCTCCGGGGCCTGAGGTTTCGAGAATTTCCTCTTCGACGCGCTGCCACAATTCATAGGAGATCGGGTTTTCGCTTTCTTCGAGGATGTGACCGACCAGCCCGATGGACCGCGCCATGACGCCAAAGCCGCGCACGATCTTCCAGGGGAAGCCGAATTCGCAGCAGATTGCACCGATAGCGCCGGTGGCGTTGATCGGCAGCATCTTGCCCGATTTCTCTTCGGCCACGGTCTGCATCTTCTGGATCAGCGCGATGTATTCGCCGGACTTGCCGTTCTCCGCCGCGATCTCGAACAGGCGGGGTGCGCGTGGGTCGACCGGCTTGTGTACCGGATGGCCCAAGCCGGGCACGATGGCATTCCTGGCGCGGAACTTCTCGACCGTTTCCAGCGCGATAGCGTCCAGATCCGCGCCCGTGCCAACTTTGTCCTCGGGAAGTGCTTCGTAGAGCATCTTTGACGCGCCTTCCATCGACCCGACAAACACGGTGCCGAGCCCACAGAGGCCAGCCGCAACGGCCGCCTGAAGCGATTCCGGTGCGCCCATGTAGGTCATGCGCGCGGCCAGAGCCGAGGGCGTGATGCCATGTTCGACCAGGGTGATGATGATGGCGTTAAAGACGCGGCTTTCTTCGGGCGTGGCCGGGCGACCGGTCAGCTGCAGAAAGGCGAAGTCGCCGAGGTTCATCTTGCCGAGCACTTCGTTCGGCAGGTCCAGCCCGCGGACGCTGATCTTGTCCGGCGTGCTCCAGCCGATTTTTGAGCTGAGTTTTTCCTTGCGCTTACCCATTAGACCGGATCCCATGAAAAGACTTCCGCTGAGACTTCGAGCGGAGTGAATTGCGACTTGAGCGCAGGAAGGGCGCGCTCGGCGATTTCATCAGCGGTCCAGCCTTCACCGGAATGCACGGAGCGAACCGGACGGGGCTGGTTGAACAGGAAGATTTCGTTCATCCGAACGCCGAAAATCTGCCCGGAGACCTCCGAAGCGCGATCACTCATCAGGAAGCATGCCATGGGCGCGACCTTGGCCGGGGTCATCTTCTTGACCTTCTCAACGCGAGCCTTCTGGTCCTCGGTGTCGGTCTTGATCGACGAGATCATCCGGCTCCAGGCGAAGGGCGCGATGCAGTTGGACCGCACGTTCCAGCGCTTGAGATCGAGCGCGACCGATTTCGAGAAGGCGGCGATGCCCAGCTTTGCGGCGGAATAGTTCGCCTGGGCAAAGTTGCCGATCAGCCCCGAGGTCGAGGTCATGTGCACCAGCGAGCCACCTTCTTGCTCGCGGAAATGGTCGGCGGCCGCGCGGCTGGTATTGAAGGCACCATAAAGATGGACCTTCACCACTGCGTCGAAATCCTCGTAGCTCATCTTGTGGAAGAAACCGTCTCGCAGGATACCGGCGTTGTTCACGACGGAATCGATACGGCCGAATTCCTTCACCCCCGCTTCGATCATCGCGCGCGCGGCGTCCGGATCGGCAACGTTGCCGCCATCGGCAATCGCGTCCCCGCCAGCGGCCTTGATTTCCTCGACCACCTTTTGGGCGGGGCTGTCCGTCTGGCCCGTTCCCTTCAGAGAGGCGCCTAGATCGTTGACGACCACGGCCGCCCCCTCGGAGGCCGCCATCAATGCGATATCACGTCCGATCCCGCCACCTGCGCCGGTGACCAGGACTACTTTCCCATCAAGTGCTTTTGTCATTATTCGTATCCCCTCAGCTTGCCTTACGATATTTGTCGAGACCACCGGTGTGCATGACCCGGCCCATCAGCGGTGCGCCGATGATCTCTTCTGCCTTGACTGCGGCGGCGACCAGCTTGTCGAGGTCGATACCGGTTTCGATGCCTAGCTCATGGCACAGGAACACCGCGTCTTCGGTGCAGACGTTGCCGGCGGCGCGCGCATGGCCGTGGCCCGCGAAAGGACAGCCGCCAAGACCGGCGACAGAGCTTTCGAACATATCCACACCCATCGACAGGGCCGCATAAAGATTGGCGATGCCGAGGCCGCGCGTGTCGTGAATGTGCATCCCGATGCGGGCGTCCGGTGCCATGTCGCGAAGCGCCCCGATCATGCGCTTGACCGCTTCGGGGTTGCCCCAGCCCATGGTGTCGGCCACGACGAGGATCGGGATCGGAATGTCCTCTTCCTTGCAGACGTCGAGGATAAAGCGGAAATCGTCGAGGATACGCTCTTGCGGGATCGGACCTTCGTAGTTGCAACCAAAGGCCGTCATCACATAGGCCGCGTCGACCTCGTAGCCTTCTTCTTTGTAAAGACGCACCCACTCACGCTGCTTTTCACGCATCTCGGAGGACGAGCAATTGTTGTTGGCCTGGGCAAATGCCTCTGAGGGGTAGAACAGCAGACGTGGGTCGATGTCGACGTCATGCGCGGTCAGTGCCTTGCGAAAGCCCTTGTCGTTCAGCCAGAGCGAGGTGTATTTCACGCCCGGCTTGCGTTTGATCCGCTGAAACAGCTCACCGGTATCGGCCATCTGGGGGACGTATTTCGGGCTGACAAAGCTGCCAACCTGAATGCGCTTGAGGCCGGTCTCGCTGAGCATGTCGATCAGCTCGATCCGCTCCTCGATCGGGTAGATTTGCTTCTCGATCTGAAAGCCCTCGCGCGGGCCTTCCTCGCGGAATTCTACACTTTTCGGAAAGTCGCTCAATTCATCACTCCTCGGGTGGCAGAATCTCGGCAATGACCTGGCCTCGATCGACCATGTCACCGTTCGAGACTGATATTTCACTGGCGATACCGGCAGCAGTCGCGCGGATCGAGATTTCAAGCTTCATGGATTCCATAACCGCGATCACGTCGCCTTCGGCCACCGTTTGTCCATCGGCAACCTTGACCTCGACAATCATGCCGGTCAGCGGGGAAGTCACGGCACGATCCGCTGCCGCGTCGCCGCCCGCAAAATCGAGCGGAGCAGCCGGACGGAAGATCAACCGGCCCTCGGGCGTGTCCAGTTCGATGACCCCCGCATGACGCCGCGCGTCGATCAGGAAGACGGCCTCACCTTCGGCAATACGCCACCGTCCCGGCGTGATTTCACGCGCGGAAAGAGTGAGTGTATCGCCCTCTTCCGAGATCACGGTATATTGGCCCCCGGTCTTGACGGGGCCGACGCGCAGCTCTTCGGAGTTACCGCTCGCGTCGGTCAACGTCACGCGCTGTCCGGCCTCAAGCGTATCACCGCCGAGCCCGAGTCGCCAACCGGTAAAGGTTTCGCGGTTGGTCCAGGGTTCCGCATGCAGGTCGCTGCGACCGGAGGCCACGAAGAGGATGGCGGCCGCCGCTTTCCACAATTCGGGGCGGGCGAGGGCAGGGGGTTTGGTCAGCTCTTCGATACGGCCGTCGATCCAGCGCGTGTGGACCTGCATCCGTTCGAATTCGGGATTGCGGGCCAGTGCGGTGAGGAACGCGCGGTTGGTTTGCACGCCTTCCACCCCGACGTGGTCCAATGCCGTCGCCAAACGTGCAAGCGCGGTTTCCCGGTCGGGCGCGTGCACGATCAGCTTGGCGATCATGGGGTCGTAATAGGGGGTAACCTCGTCACCCTCTTCGACACCGCTGTCGATGCGCAGACCTTCGGGCAGGCTGAGCGTGGTCAGCGTACCTGTCGAGGGGGCGAATTGCATCGCCGGGTCTTCGGCATAGAGCCGTGCCTCAACCGCGTGGCCATTGATCGTCAGGTCTTCCTGTACCAGGCCAAGGCCCGTCCCTTCGGCAATACGCAGGTGTAGCGCGACCAGGTCCAGCCCGGTGATCGCCTCGGTGACGGGATGTTCGACCTGAATACGGGGGTTCACTTCAAGGAAGAAGTATTCGTCGTTCGCGACCAGAAACTCCACCGTGCCAAGGCCGCGATAGTCGAGCGTTTCGCCCAGGCGCACCGCATCCTTCGCGACTTTGTCCAGAAGCGTGCGGGGCAGACCCCAGGCCGGCGCCTCTTCGATGACCTTCTGGTGACGGCGCTGAAGCGTGCAGTCGCGTTCAAAGAGGTGCACCACGTGCCCCTTGCCGTCGCCGGCGATCTGAACCTCGACATGGCGCGCTTCGGGCAGGAACCGCTCCAGCAAGAGCCCTTCGGAGCCGAAGGTGGACTTTGCTTCGCGCAGCGCGCCCTCAATGTCCTCCATCAAAGTGGTCTCGTCCGTCACTAGCCTCTGGCCGCGACCGCCGCCGCCGCCAACCGCCTTGAGCAGGACGGGCAGGCCCATCGCGCGCACCTCGTCGGCGATCTCCTGCGGGTCGGACCGCGCGCCCTCGGCGCCAGAGATTACAGGGACGCTGGCGGCCACGGCGGCCTCCTTGGCGCTGGCCTTGTCGCCAAAGCGTTCCAGCGTTTCCGGGGTCGGCCCCATGAAGATCATGCCGGCGGCATCGACCGCGCGGGCGAAATCGGCGTTCTCGGCGAGGAAGCCATAACCGGGGTGGATCGCATCCGCGCCGACCGACTTGGCGGCCTCGATCACCGCGTCAATTTTCAGGTAACTCTCGGATGCCGGCCCGGCGCCGATGCAGATCGACTTGCCGATTTCGCGGACATGAAGGGCATTGGCGTCGGCCTCGGAGTGCACGCCGACAGGGGTGATACCGCTGGCTCGCGCGGTGCGCGCGATCCGGCAGGCAATTTCGCCGCGATTGGCGATAAGAAGCGTTTTGATTTTCATGGTTCGCTCCTCACATCCTGAACACGCCGAAATTGGTTTCGACCTTGGGTCTGCGCGACGTCACATCCAGCATGAGCGCCATCACATCGCGGGTTTCAGAAGGCTCGATCACGCTGTCGATCCACAGGTTAGAGGCGAAGTTGTAGGCACCTTGAAAATCCTCGTATTCCTTGCGGATGGGCGCCTTGAAGGCTTCCTCTTCCTCGGGGGTCCAGCTTTTGCCCTCGCGTTCATTGATCTGGGCGCGGACCTGCGCCAGCACGCTGGCAGCCTGTTCCGGTCCCATGATGGCGGCGCGGCCCGTGGGCCAGGCAAAGGTCGCATCGGGTTGGAAGGGCCGGCCAAGCATGGCCAGATATCCCGCCCCGTAGGACCCGCCGGTGATGATGGTGAATTTCGGGACCCGAGCCGAGGACATGGCCGTGATCATCTTGGCGCCCGCCTTGGCGATGCCCATCTGTTCGACTTCGCGACCGACCATGAAGCCGTTCACGTCCGCCAGGAACAACAGCGGGATATCCCGCTGGACGCAGAGATTGATGAAATGGGTCGCCTTCAGCGCGGCTTCGACAAAGAGCACGCCTGTATTGGCCAGAATGCCGACCTCATGGCCGTGGATCCGACCCCAGCCCGTCATCAGGGTGTCGCCATAAAGTGGCTTGAATTCGTGAAAATCGCTGTTGTCCACCAGTCGCGCGACGATCTCGCGGTTGTCGGTGGGCACCTTGGTATCGCGGCTGACGATACCGTAGATTTCCTCGACCGGGTAGGCTGGCGCGCTTGGCGCGGCGGGGGTCTTGCGGGGCTGAAGCTTTTCGCCAAGGTGGCTCACGATTTCGCGCGTGATCGCCAGGGCGTGTGCGTCGTCTTCGGCCAGGTGATCGGTCACACCCGAGACAGAAGAGTGCATCTTGCCGCCGCCCAGCGATTCCGCATCAACCTTTTCGCCGGTCGCCGCGAAGGTCAGCTCTGGTCCGCCCAGGTACATGAAGCCCTGGCCACGCACGATCACGACCTCGTCGCAAAGCGCAGGAATATAGGCGCCGCCCGCGGTGCAGGGGCCCATGACCACCGCGATCTGCGGCACGCCGTCGCCCGACATGCCGATCTGCTGGTGGAAGATCGAGCCGAACTGACCCTCGTCGGGGAAGATATTTTCCTGATCCGGCAGGAAGGCACCGCCGGAATCGACCAGTGTGATCACCGGAAGGCGGTTCTTCCAGGCGATCTTCTGCGCGCGCACATGCTTGCGGGAGGTCATGCCAAAGTAGGTGCCACCCTTCACGGTGGCATCGTTGGCGATGATCATGCATTGCCGTCCCTCGATGACGCCGATGCCGGTGATGATACCGGCCCCAGGAGGGACACCATCATATTTGTTCAGCCCGGCAAGCTCTCCGACCTCCAAGAAAGGGGAGCCGGGGTCGATCAGCCGCTCGATACGCTCGCGCGGCAGGATCTTGCCTTTGCTTACATGCCGCTCGCGCGCCTTTTCGGGGCCGCCAACGCGTTGCTGTAGCCGAAGGGAATGCAATTCGTCGATTTTCTCGCGATATCGCGCATCGTTCTCCCGGAAGTCGTCGGATCCGGTGTCGAGGAGGGATTTCATTTTTGTCATGGCAGGTCGGGATATTCTCTCAGAACAAAGGCGACCTTGGCGGCGCCGGGTTTTTCAAACGTATCAGGGGCGACCAAGTGAACGTCGGCCTTGAAGACAAGGGCATCACGCAGGCGCTGTTCGATCTTTTTCTTGAGCGCGCTGTCGTTCGCGGCATCACGGTCAGGCCCGCGCTCAACGATCACCTTCAATGCACCCTGAGTGGTATGGCCCTCAAAGTCAGCCACGATGCGCATGACGCCGTTGGTGTCCGGCACCATCTCGGTGATCACGCTGTTGATGGCAGAGGGGAACACATTGGCCCCGCGGACGATCAGCATGTCGTCGGTCCGGCCGGTGCAGCGGATTTTGGCCCCGGTGCGGCCACAGGTACATTCGGTGTCGAGGACCTCGATGTAGTCACCCGAGCGGAACCGCACGACCGGGCTCGCCTCACGGCCGAGCGCGGTATAGACCATCTCGCCCTCAGCGCCTTTTTCCCAGGGGATGATCTTCCCGCTCTCGGGGTCGAGCAGCTCGGTGATGACGTAATCCATGTTGCACATGTGCATGCCCGACTGGGCGTCGCATTCGGCCCAATAGGTCACGCCCAAATCGGTGCCGCCCAGCATTTCGGTGCATTTCGCGCCCCATGCCTCTTCGATCTTGGCGCGGATTGCCGGGATGCCGCCGCCGGGCTCACCGCCGACGACGATATGTTCGACGCCCAACTTGGTGGCTTTGCAGCCGAGGACTTCGGGCGCCTTTTCCGCCAGGTGCAGAACAAAGTTCGGCGCACCCACGATGCAGCGCGGACGTGTGTCGGCACAGGCGCGCAGCAGACGTTCCGCCCCGCCATCCGCCCCAACCGGGACGTCGACGGCACCCATGTACTGTAGGCCCTGCACCACCGGAATACCGCCGACAAAGCCCTTGGCCAGCGAGAAGGCGTGCAGCACAAGGTCGCCGGGGCGCACACCATTGGCAAAGAAGCAGCGCGCTGTCATCTCGTGCCACATCTCGGCGTCGGCCTCGGTCAGCGCCACGTAGGACGGGTTGCCGGTTGTCCCCGAGGAGGCCTGCATCTGGATGATGTCGGCCATCGGCGCCGCGCGGTGTTTGCCGAATGGCGGCTCTGCGCCAAGGCTCTCGCGGATTTCGGTCTTGTAGGTGTAGGGCAGTTTCTGCAGGTCTTCGATGGTGCGGATATCATCGAAATCCACGCCGGCCTCGGCGAGCTTTTCCTGATAGAAGGTCGAGTTCGCCTTGAGGTAGGCCATCTGATCGCGCAGCCGCTCTTCCTGGATGCCGCGCACCTTGTCGAGGGGCATGCCCTCGATCTCGTGCCAGAAGCGATCGTTCACCTTGCTGGCGGCGTCCTGCCGCCGGAAGCGCATTCCAAATTGCATGTCGTCCTCCTTCTTTTCAGGGCAGCGCGATCAATACGACCGTGGCAAGCCCATGACTTTTTCACCAATGAAGCTGAGACATAGTTCGCGGTTGACGGGTGCCGTGCGCAGCAACCGGACGAGCGGGTACATCTCGTAAAGCCCAGTATCCTCTGTAAAGCCCGATCCGCCATGTGCCTGAAGCGCGGCGTCCACGGCCTCGATCCCCGCCTCTGCGGCGGCGTATTTGGCCATGTTCGACGAGGCACCGGCAGGCAGCTTGTTGTCAAACTCCCATGCCGCGCGCCGGGTCATCAGGCTGGCCATTTCGACCGCCGTATGTGCCCTGGCCATCGGATGCTGGACGCCCTGATGCGCGCCGATGGGCTGATCAAAAACGTTGCGTTCCGACGCGTAGGCCACACCCTTGTTGAGGGCAAAGCGTCCGATGCCGCAGCACAGGGCCGACAGAATGATCCGCTCGGGGTTGAGACTGTCGAACAGGATCGAAAAGCCGTCGTCGATTTCGCCGACGATATCCTCGGGTCCGAGGTCGACGTCGTCAAAGAACAAAGTCCACTGTTCCTCGGGCAGGGGGATCGAGATATTCACCCGCTGCTTCTCCACGCCCTTTTTCTTCAGGTCGACGGCAAAGAGGGTGAAGCCGTCGGTCTTGCGGCTGACTTCGGTATGAGGCTTGGTCCGCGCCACGACCAGACAATAGTCCGACACGTCGGCCCCGGTGATAAAGGTCTTTTCGCCCGACAGGCTGAACCGGTTGCCACGCGGCTTGGCCAGTGTGGTCGCCTTCATGGTGTTGGAACCGGCACCGGGCTCGGTGATCGCGAAACAGAACTGGATATCGCCCCGGCACGCGGCCGGGAGGAGTTCTTTTTTGTGAAACTCAGAGCCATGGCTGGCGATATGGGCCAGCGACATTGTCGGCCCGACGACCATCATCAAGAGGGGAATGCCGTAGTTGGCCGTCCCTTCCATGAAGAGGGCCATTTCAGTCATCCCGAGACCGGCTCCGCCGTATTCCTCGGGCACCATGATCCCCAGAAAACCGTCATCCGCGATCTTCTGGAACATCTCCCTGGGGAATTCGTGCTTGCGCGCATGCTTCAACCAGTAGTTGTTGTCGTATGACTGCGCCAGTTGGCCGCCATATTCGTATATCTGGCGCTGCTCGTCGTTCAGAGTGAAATCCATGGTCTTTCCTTAACCCTTAAAGTCAGGTTTGCGCTTGTTTTCGAAGGCTTCGAGCCCTTCGGCCACGTCCCCGCTGGGAAGGGCGCGAATGGCTGCGTCGCGTTCAAGCCGCATCTGCTGGTCGATGCCAAGGTCCGATCCCTCGCGCGCCAGCCGCTTCATCTCGGCGATGCCGGGCCGCGACCGGGTCGCGATCTTCTGGCAATATTCCAACGCCGCCTTGTTCAGCTCCTCGTCCGGCACGACATAGTTGACGAGACCGGCCTCCTGAGCTTCGGATGACTTGAGCCAACGGGCGGAGAACATGAGGTCGAGCGCCCGGCGCAAGCCCATCAGCCGTGTCAGACGTTGCGACCCACCCCAGCCCGGAATCAGGCCGAATTGCGCGTGCTGATCGCCGAACTGCGCCGTTTCTGCCGCGAAACATACGTCGCAGGAGAGCATCAGTTCGATCCCGCCGGCCAGGCACAGCCCCTGCACGGCCACAACGACAGGGAGGGAGCTCGTTTCGAGATCACGCAGGTTCTCCATGCCAAAGGCGATGAAGTGGTCCAGAGCGGCGGGATCGTTCAGTTTGCCTTTCACTTCCGTCAGATCGGCGCCTGTGCAGAAGTGCTTGCCCTGCGCGCGAATGAGGATTGAACGGATGTCTCGGTTCGCCTCGAAATCTGCGCGTGCGGCGGAGATGCACTTGTGCACCTCCAGGGAAAGACAGTTGAATTTGTCGGGGCGGGCCAGCTCGATGATACCGACGTTGCCCTCGATTGTTACGCTGATCGGGTCACTCATTTGTGGGCCGCCCTTGACTTTGGATCATACTGAAGCGCCATCCGTCCGGCTTTTTCGCGGGCAATCACCAGCTTTTGGATCTGCGCGGTGCCATCGCCAATCTGCAGACCAAGCACGTCGTTGTAACGCTGATGGTGCGGCAGGTCGGTGGTGTAGCCATAGTGGCCGTGAAGGATCAGACATTGGTGAATGATCTCGCAGGCCGTCTTGGGCAGGTACCATTTGCACATCGCCGCTTGCGAGGTGTGGGGCATGCCACGATCGCGCAGGTCCAGCGTATAATAGCAAAGCTGGCGCATCATGGTCAGTTGGGTTTCGGCCTCGGCCAGCGGGAAGCTGACACCCTGATATTGCACGATGGGCGCGCCAAAGGCTTCGCGCTCCTGAACGTAGGCCCAGGTTTCATCCACGGAGGCTTGCGCCGAGCCGAGGCATTCCAGACCGATCAGTGCACGGGAATAGTCAAAGCCCGCCATGATCGTGCCAAAGGCGCGATCCTGTTCAGCCATCATGTTTTCGGCCGGAATGAAAACGTCGTCAAAGAAGACCGAACCGCGACCGACGGGCTTGGTGCCGATGTCGTCGAAGTGGGTCCGCTTGATGCCTTCCTGATTCAGGTCGACGAAAAACGCGCTGACACCGCGCGAGCCGCCGTTCGGATCGCCGGTACGTGCAAAGACGACGGCTGCATCGGCCTGCGCCGCAAAGCTCATCGAGGTCTTTTCGCCGTTCAGGCGCCAGCCGTTGCCGGATTTCTCGGCCTTGAGAATCAGGTTCGCTGCGTCCGATCCGCCGCGCGGCTCGGTGAGGCCCAAACCGATGAGGGTTTCGCCCGCGACGACCTTGGGCACCCATTCCGATGCGATGTCCTTGGACGCGTGTTTGGCAACCATCCCGCCCATGAGCGAGCCGAGCAGTTGAATGTAGCTTGCGTTGAAATCCGCATAGGCGATCTCTTCAACGATGAGGCCGGACGTCACCGACGATTCTCCAAGCCCGCCAAACTCTTCGGGCAGATCGGCGCCGATCAGACCCAGGCTGCCCATTTCCTTAAGCAGCTCGCGGTCAAAGGTATGTCCGCTGGCCCGCTTGAGGTAGCTGGACGCCAATTTTTCCGTAGCGAAACGCTTCGCGGTTTCCCGAAACGCCTTTTGGTCTTCTGTTGGCTGAAATTGCATCGGCCGCCTCCCCTGGCTGAATTATTCCTCTTCCCTAAAATCTAACGAATGTTAGAATGCTGATCAAGAGGAGTTTTAAGGAGGATGCTCACAATGGAAAATGCGCCGAACGAAAATTTCGCGACATTGCTCTCACCCATTCAGGCGGGTCAGACACGGGTGCGGAACCGCGTTATCATGGGGTCTATGCACACCAGACTTGAGACCGAGCCCGATGGGATCGCCAAGCAGATCGCGTTTTATGCGGAGCGTGCGCGCGGTGAGGCAGCCATTTTGGTGACGGGCGGGTTCTCGCCGAACGCTGAGGGCATCTTCGATCCCGAGGGGCCGCGAATCGATGATCTCGAAGCGGCGATGGAGCTGCGTCCGATCTGCGAGGCCGTTCAGGCGGAAGGCAGCCTGATGTGCGCCCAGCTCCTGCATGCGGGCCGTTATGCAAAAATCGAGAACTGCGTCGCGCCCTCACCGATTCGCTCGCCGATCAATCGTTTCGTCCCCCGCGAGATGACGGACGAAGATATTCGCCGCACCATTGATGATTTTGCCTCCGCCGCCGCGAACGCAAAGGCCGTGGGTTTCGATGGCGTCGAGATCATGGGCTCCGAGGGATACCTCATCAACGAGTTCACGGTCCTGCACACCAACAAGCGTGAGGATGACTGGGGCGGCAGTGCCGAAAACAGGCATCGTTTTCCGGTAGATATTGTGCGCGCCGTACGTGAGCGTTGCGGGCCGGAGTTCCTGATCATATACCGTATCTCCGCCGCCGATCTGGTCGACAATGGCGCGCCGACAGAGGAAATAACCGCCCTGGCCCGCAAGATCGAAGCCGCCGGCGCGGACATCTTGAACACCGGGATCGGCTGGCACGAAGCGCGTGTGCCGACGATTGCCTACCAAGTGCCGCGTGGAGCCTGGCGCAATGCGGCTGCCAACGTAAAAGCAGCGGTGTCCATTCCGGTCGTGGCCTCCAACCGGATCAACACGCCGGAAATGGCCGAAGAGATCCTGGCCTCGGGTGACGCGGATATGATCTCGATGGCGCGGCCCTTCCTCGCCGATCCTCATTTCGTGCGAAAGGCGCGCGAGGGGTGCGCCGACGAGATCAACACCTGCATCGCGTGCAATCAGGCTTGCCTGGATTTCATCTTCTCCGACCTTCCGGTGAGTTGCCTGGTCAATCCCAAGGCCGGGCGTGAGACAGAGTTTCGTGACACCCCGTCGGAAAATCCAAAGAAGGTCGCCGTTGTAGGTGGCGGCGCTGGTGGCATGGCCGCGGCTGCCGAGGCCGCGCGGCTGGGCCACGACGTCACCCTGTTCGAAGCCGCCGACAAGCTCGGGGGTCAGTTGAACCTGGCTCGCGCCGCGCCGGGCAAGGACGAATTCGACGAAACCATGCGCTATTACAGCGGCCAGATGAAGAAGCACGGGGTCGATCTGCGTCTCGCGCATCGGGCCGGCGCAGAGGACCTTGAGGGATATGATCACGTCGTCATAGCCACTGGTGTGACGCCGCGCGTGCCCGAGCTTCCTGGTATCGATCATCCCAAGGTTGCCACCTACGCCGAGATCCTGTCGGGAGAGCGCGAGGCGGGTGAAACTGTCGTTGTGATGGGGGCAGGGGGCATCGGTCACGATGTGGCGGAATTCCTCGTGACCGCACCGGCTGAGGTCCATAACCTCGGGGTTTTCTGCGACACTTGGGGCGTCGATCCGAAATTCGCCGTGTCTGGGGCCCTGGCGGGCGATCCACTGGGACTGAAATCATCGCGTCGCAACGTGGTCATGCTGCAGCGGAAGAACTCCAAACCCGGTGCCGGGCTCGGTGTCTCCACCGGCTGGATCCTGCGCAATGCCCTGCGCAAACATGGGGTCGAGGCGCTGGGCGGGATTGTCTATGACCGGATCGACGACGCGGGCGTGCATATCCTCGTGGACGGCAAGCCAAAGGTTATCGCAGCGGATACCATCGTGCTTTGCACCGGTCAGGAATCAGAGCGTGATCTGGCTGCGGATCTGGCGACACGCGGTGTTACCGTCACGATGATTGGCGGGGCAAAGGAGGCGGCCGAGCTTGACGCGCTGCGTGCCATTGACGAGGGGATGCGGTTGGCTCAAAGTCTCTGAAAGAACTCCATTTCAGTTGAGGATGTTATGTTACCGGAAGTCATGCGCGCCGGACGCGCCGATCTATACTCCATCTTTCGTACCCGTGCGCAGGACTGCGCGGACAGGGTGGCCGTCGAGGACGGGAGCAAGAACTGGACTTATGGCGAATTGCGAGATCGGGTTGACCGCCTGGCGTCTGTTTTTCTGGCACGCGGTGTGGCCCCCGGTGATCGGATCGCGATCCTGTCGCGGAACCGGTCGGAATACCTGGAGGTGGAACTGGCCGCTGCGGGGATAGGCGCGATCGTAGCTTGCCTGAACTGGCGACTCGCATCGGATGAGCTGCGACATTGCAACGATCTGGTCGAGCCGAAACTCGCGGTTGTCGAACAAGGCTTCATGGCGGCGTATCGGGACATTTCCGATACGCCCTGCCTCGAAATCGGCGCGGAATTGGAAGCGGCCATTGCCAAAGCCGAAGCCGATCCGCGCACCGGGACGCTGGTTGATGACCCCGAGGCCGGGCTGACGATCCTTTATACATCGGGAACGACAGGCTTGCCCAAGGGCGCGCTGATCAGTCATCGCGCGCATATCGCCCGGTCCATGGCATTTGCGGCACAATTGGCGCTTGATCCCGGCGACGGGTTCATCGCCTGGGCGCCGATGTTTCACATGGCCTCAACCGACCATACGCTGGCGACGATCGTGCGCGGCGGCACAGTCATTATGGTCGACGGGCTGCAACCCAGCATCATCAACGAGGCGTTATCGCGTCACAAGATCGGCTGGTTCGTGATGATGCCGGGCGCGTTCGATGCCTTCATCGCGGAGCGTCGCGCCAATCCGCTGCCGCTCAAGGGTATCAAGGTCTGTGGGGCGATGGCCGATCTTGTGCCTCCGCATCAGATTGCGGAGCTGACAGAACTGCTCGACGCGCCCTATCTGAATTCCTTTGGGGCGACGGAAACCGGGCTGCCACCGGGGACCGCCGGTCTGATTGCACCGGGCGTCGTACCGAAGACCTTGTCCAAACGGGTCAGCGCATTTTGCGAAGTTCGCCTGGTCGATCCCGACGATCGTGTGGTCCCGGACGGAGCGCCGGGTGAGATGGCCGTGCGCGGCCCGACTTTGTTTTCGGGCTATTGGAACGCCGACGACACGAATGCTAAAGACTTTCGCAATGGCTTTTTCCATATGGGCGATCTGTTCCGGCGCAATCCGGACGGCACCATCGATTTCGTGGACAGGGCCAAATACTTGATCAAGACCGGCGGCGAGAACGTCTATCCGGCAGAGATCGAGCGGGTGCTTTTGGCGCATCCGAGTGTGGTTGACGCAGCCGTTGTGCGGGCATTCGATGTGAAATGGGGGGAAAGCCCGGTGGCCTTTGTCGCATGCGTCGAGGGGGGACCGGACGCTGACGAACTGATGGGCCTCTGCCGTGAGATGCTGGCGGGTTACAAACGCCCTCGTGAGTTCCGCTTTATCGCGTTTGAGGATTTCCCAAGGTCGACCAGCGGAAAGGTACAGCGGCACCTTCTCGAAGCGCAGCTTGCGGACTGACAGGAGATCCGGCGGGGCCGGGTCTGATTTGGGCCTTGTCGCCCCCGCCACTGTCAGTCGGCGGTCGCCGTGCATGACGCAGACATCGCCATCGTTTCCCTCAGCGGGGCGACGAGCCTTTTCTGCTCACCGCCCCGAAATGAGCGTTTTCAGTCCCGCAAAGGGTCCGGTGTCGCGGATAGCGAAGGGACCTCACCTCGCAGTCAGAAAGCTTTCGCGCTGCGCCGGCCTCGGATAGAGCGGCGCAGCCACTGGATCACCGGACGAAGGCGCTCTTGTTCTCGGCCACGAAATCCTTGAAGCGGCGCGCCGGGCGTCCCAGCACGTCACTCACCGTGGTTTCGATGCCACCGAGGTAGCCCTTGGGCGCGATGGAGGCCAGCTCTACCATGGCCCCGGCGACCTCTTCCTGCATGCCGCCAGACATCATGGCCGCCTTGGCGTCATCGGGCGCGAGGGGTGCGGCGGTGATGGATTGTCCGGTCGCCTCTGACAAGGTTGCCGCGACATCTTCGCCGGTCAGGGCTTCCGGGCCGGTCAAACCATAGCCCTTGCCCTCGTGGCCCGAGCCGGTCAGCGCTTCGGCGGCGACATCGGCGATATCACGGGCATCGATCCAAGCCACGGGTCCACCCAGATCGTCGTAGTAAACCCCCTCCTTCGCGATGCTGTCGGCCTGCCACAACAGGTTCTGCATGAAATAGGTCGGCTGCACGAAGGTCCAGTCCAGCCCGCTTTCCTTGACCAACTCCTGGGTTTCGGAATGCCATTTGCCAAAGGTCAGGCCCGCCTTGGGAGAGGCGCCAAGCCCGGTCGCCAAGACGACGTGGCGCACGCCAGCGGCCTTGGCCGCCTCGATCGTGTTGGCCTTCCAGCTGCGCATGTCGAGGTGAGCGGGGGTCACCAGATAGATCTTGTCCGCACCGGCGCAGGCCTGTTCCAGCGCTGCGGGATCGGTGAAATTCGCGGCGACCGCTTCGCAGCCCTTCGCCTTGAGGGCGTCGATCTTGGCGGGGTCGCTGGTCACGGCGCGCACTTTCGCGCCCTTGGCGAGCAGCGCCTCGATGAGCGGTGAGCCGGTGTTTCCGGTGGCTCCGAATACGGTGATCATATCTGGTCCTTTCTAAGCGCCGCGATGGGCTTCATGGTTTCGGGATTGCTGACGGATGACAGGTCTCCGGGATCCTCATCCAGGAAGGCCGCGCGCACGATCCGGCGCATTGTCTTCATGCTGCGCGTCTTGGGCAGCGCCTCGACGAAGTGGATCTCGCGAGGGCGGAAGGGTTTCGAGACGACCTCGCCCACCCGATCCTTGAGCTGTTCGACGAGCGCGTCATCGGGCGAGACACCCGGTGCGGCCACGCAGACACAGACCACGGCGACGCCCTTGATGTCATCGGGCGCCGCGATGGCGGCGGCGTCCAGAACTTTGCCAGTTTCGGTCAGGGCCGCCTCGATTTCGGGCGGGCCAATGCGTTTGCCGGCGATATTCAGCGTATCGTCCGAGCGGCCGAGGATGTACCAGGTCCCGTCCGGATCGCAGCGCACCCAGTCGCCGTGCCGCCAGATGCCCGGAAAGGTCGACCAGTAGGTTTCCAGATACCTTTCGCGGTCGCCCCAGATGGCCGGGGTCAGACCCATGGGCGGCTGGGTCACGACCAGTTCGCCTACTTCGCCCTGCGGAGCATCGCTGGCATCTTCCCGCAGCACCTTCGCCCCGACGCCCAGAGATTGCGCGGAAAATCCGCCGGGTTTGATCTCATGGAGCACGGTAGAGGTCAGAATCGCACCGAAAAGCTCGGTTCCACCCGCTATGTTCAGCGGTACCGCGCGGCGGCGGCAGATATGATCGAGGTGCCAGAGCCAGGCGTCATCGGTCCACGGCTCGCCGGTCGACGCGACAATGCGCAGCGGCGAAAGATCGTAATCCGGAAGGGGCGCCGGGTCTTGGGTCATGAACTGCCGCACCAGGGTCGGGGCGACGCCGAGATGTGTGACCTTCAGTTCCGAGGCGATCCGCAGCAGCCTGAACGGGTCCGTAGGCATCGAGGGCGCGCCCTCGGCCAGAACCAGCGTCGCACCGGAGAGCAGCACAGACAGAAGCGTGAGCGGCCCCATGACCCAGCCCATGTCGGTCATCCACAGGTGCCGATCGTCGCGTTTCATGTCGAGGCACAACAGGAAGTCACATGTCGCCTTGGCCTGAACGCCGAGGTGGGTGTGAACGACGCCCTTGGGCCGTCCTGTGGTGCCGGAGGTATAGGCGATCAGCAGCGGGGCATCCGCGTCCAGGGGGTGGGCCGGAAATGTCGGATCCGCTTGGCCGATGGTCTCCTGCCAGTCGAGATCGCGGGTCGGATCGGCCACCGAACCGCCGAAACGTCGCAAGCTGATGAGGGTATGAACAGACGGCACTTCTTCTAGGGCTTCGGCGAGGGCGGCTTCCATCCAGACCGGCTTGCCCCGGCGTGGCGTGGCGTCCGCCGTCAGCACGGCGACAGCCTTGGCATCGTTGAGCCGGCTGATGATGGCGGGCGGGGCAAAGCCCGAGAACAGCGGCACTGCAATAGCCCCCAATCGGGCGATTCCCAGAAATGCGGCTTCGATCTCCGGGATCATCGGCAGGTAGATACCGACGGCCTGGCCGGGTTTCACGCCGCGTCGGGCGAGGGCCGAGGCGACGCGGGCGGCCTCCGCGCTCAGGTCGGAATAGGTCCAGCTGCGGCGGCTTCCGTCTTCGCCGACCCAGTCAATCGCGGTCTTGTCGCCGAGACCTTCCGCGATGCGGGCGTCAAGGCAGGTTTCCGTCAGGTTCAAGGCGCCATCGACGGCCCATTTGATCGATTCCGGCCCCTCGGAGATATCCCGTAATTGGGTATAGGGTCGGTTAAACTTGATCCCGGCCAGGTCGATGATCCGGTCCCAGAACCAGTCAGGCTCGGCATTGGCCCGGTTGGCAAGATCTTCGTAACTGTCCGCGCCGCAGTCTTTCAGGAAAGCGGTCAGTGTACTTGATTGTTGAATATCACTGTCTGGCTGAAACATTCTTTAACCTTAATGCCAAAAAGGAAAAGGCCGCACCGAAGGCGCGGCCAGTTGGGGAGGTAACTCTGGACACAGTGTGTCGGCGGTGACCTGCAAGAGGCACCGCCGACAGGGATCAACCGTGCATCGACAAGCCACCAGAAACCGAAATGACCTGGCCGGTGATGAACCCTGCGTCATCCGACGCCAGGAAGCAGATAATTCCGGGATAATCGCTCGGCTGGGCCAGACGTTTCATCGGGATGGCCCGCTTGAGACCTTCCGCGATCTTGGCACCGGCTTCGCCTTGAGCGACCTGAGCAAAGAGAGGGGTATCTGTCGGGCCAGGCGCGACGGCGTTCAGCTGGATGCCCTTGCGGGCAAGTTCACGGGCCACGGTCTTGGTAAAGGAGATGATGCCGCCCTTACACGCGGAATAGACCGCCTCACCGGAGGAGCCGACACGACCGGCATCCGAAGCGATGTTGATCACACGACCGCCACCATTCTTGACCATACCCGGAAGCACGGCATGGTGCATGTTCAGCGGACCGTAAAGGTTGATGTCGATGACTTTCTTCCAAAGCTCTTCATCGCTGTCCAGGAACGGCTTGATCAGGTCCCATCCGGCATTGTTGACGAGGGCGTCGATCGGTCCCCCGGCTTCGAATGCGGCGACGGCCTTGTCGACCTGGGCGCGGTCGGTGATGTCCGCCTTGAACGCCTGGCCTTTGCCGCCGGCACCCTGAATTAGCTTCACGGTTTCCTGTGCGGCCTCTTCATTCAGGTCAAAGACTGCGACTTCAGCCCCCTCTGCGCCGAAACGCTCGCTAACCGCGCGTCCGATACCGCTGCCGCCACCAGTTACGATGACGCGTTTTCCACTTAAACCTCGCATGGGCCAAGCCTCCTCTTTTTGTCAATTTACTCTCGCGCGACGATCAAGAACTTGATTCGACGCGCTTCTCAGCATATTCTAACTGTTGTTAGATTTATTGCAATGCACAGGTTAGAAACAGATAGGTACCCCACCACTCCGCTGAAACGGCTGGAAGAGGCAATGACGAATACTGAGGACAAGTTGAGCAAGTCGGAAAAGACACGCGAGGACATACTCTCTGCTGCGGCTCGGCTGTTCCGGCATGAGGGCTACTATGCCACGACCATGCGCGATATCGCGGAGAAAACCGGGATCGAAGCCGGAAGCATTTACTATCATTTCGGCTCCAAAGAGATGATTCTGAACGAGGTTCTCGATATCGGCGTTCGGGATCTCTACCGGAGAATCAGCGAGATCGTCCTTGCTGCGAAAGATAATCCCGAAGATTTCCGCAAATCCTTTGCCTTGCTCATCGAGACTCACCTCACCTATCTGTTGACTGACAGCGATTTCACCTCAGCAAATATTCGAAACTATCCGATGCTGTCGGATGAGACACGTGCCCCCCACCGTGAGTTGCGAGCAGCCTACGCTCAGGTCTGGAGCGACTTCTTAAGAGACGCCAAAGCCTCGGGGTTTCTGAGGAAGGACATATCAATTTCTGCAATCCGGCAGTTCGTCCTGAGCGCGATGAACTGGACCGTTGAGTGGTATGATGTCGGTCGTTATCCCGTGCATATCCTCGCAGAACGGATGAGCAAACTGATACTCGACGGGATGTGTTCGCTGTGCAGGGCGGATACAGGCGGGCTGATGACGAGCAATGCCGTGTCCTTTGGACCGACTGAATCGACCGGCAAGGCCGCCAGAACCCGTGCGGAGATTTTGCAAGCCGCGGCACGGGTGTTGCGGGACAATGGATACAAGGCAGCCACGTTGCGCCAGATTGCGGCCGAAGCGAACATGCAGGCGGGCAGTGTCTATTATCATTTCAAATCCAAGGAAGCGATCGTGGACGAGGTCCTGGACGCGGGGCTAAGCGATCTGCTGGCGGGTGTTAGCGCGGCGGCCGATCAGTTTCCCGAGCCCTATGATCATCACGCCAGGATTGCGACCGCCATCTGGACGCATCTTCATTTCCTGTTCATGGCCAGCGAATTCACCTCTGCCAATATCCGCAGCTACGGGATGCTTCCTAATGAGTTCCGCGAGCGCCACGGCGAGATCCGGCACGAATACGGCAGGCTCTGGGATCGGATCCTGCGCGAAGCGCAAGAGGACAACGCCATCAGGTCGGACATCAAGATCGTCCCTCTGCGTCAGGTGATGCTGGGCGCGCTGAACTGGACGGTTGAATGGTTCGATTCGAATAAGGCGGGAACCGACGGGTACCTTTCCCTCGCCGAGTTTTCCGACATGCTGATCAAACTGCTGCTCGAAGGCATTTGCGACAGGGAAACCGCCACCTACGCAGAGCAGGTGGCGGCGAGTTAAGCGCGGTTTCTGCAGGGTTCAGACCAACAGGAAGTGGTAGAGCCCCTCCGCGACGGGTTTGTCCCGGGCTGTCTGCCAGGTATTCACGCTGACGCTTGCGATGCGCTTTCCCTTGCGGGTCACGTCGGCCCGCGCAAAAAGCGACCCTTTCACCGCGGGCCGCAGATAATCCACGGTAAGGTTAATCGGCTTGGCCGGGGCGTCCGTGAAATCGGGATGGACGGCAATCGCGGCGGTGGCTTCCATTAGACTCGCGATGATTCCGCCGTGGTAGTATTCCATGACCGGGTTCCCGATCAGGCGCGGTTGAAATTTGACTTCGGCCTCCGCATGGAGCGAGTCGAGATCCTGAATTTCAAAATTCATGAAGCGAAAGAATGGGACACGCGAGATATTCGCGTTAACGGATTGCAAGTTCATTTCGCGCCCTCAGCCTGGATCATCGCTTCGTAAAGGCTGATTTCGCCCCGTGTCAGGGCGAAGGAGGCGGTCCCGCGTGCGATTTCTTCGTCCTCATGGTGATCGAACCAGATGCTGCCCGAGTTAAAGGCGATGTGGCGCGTTTGGCGATAGCAATTTGCGCGAACAATCACGTCCGACCGCGAAAGCGCCGCACGCAGGTAGTCCACCCGAAGATCGAGTGTAGCCATCGTGCTGACGCCCTCGATGGCTATAAAGTTCGCGAGCCCGAATACGCTGTCGAGAAGGGCGGTCAGGATGCCGCCGTGGAGCAGTGTCTGATCGCTGTCTACGCAGAAATCAGGGTTGAATGGCATGCGGACCAGAACGCCTTCGCTTGATACATCCTCGATCTGTAGTGCCATATGGGTTATGAGGCCGGACCCTCGCGCATTCCACATCTGCGCGATCTGGTCCATTTTCGTCTGACTTATTTCGGGCATTCAAGCTTTCCTTAGCGACCGGTAAAGTTCGGTTTTCGCTTTTCGATAAATGCCGAGATCGCTTCTTTGTGGTCCTCGGTCTGATGCATCAAGGCCTGATAGGCCGCAGCGGCATTCAGGAAATCTGGCAGGTCCATACGTTCGGCGTTGCGCATGAGACGCTTTGCGATACGCACCGCGCGCGGCGGTTTGGCGGCTATGACGGCGGCACGCTCGCGCGCCCGGTCCATGAGTTGGTCGTGAGGTACGACCTCCAGAACCATACCCAGCTTCAGCGCTTCATCGGCTTCGACCATGCGGCCCGAATAGGTCAGGTCGGCGGCCATCTGATGCCCAAGCCGGCGCAGAAGGAACCAGCTGCCCGCATCGCCCGGAATGATCCCGAGGTTCAGGAAGACTTCGCCGAATTTCGCTTTTTCCGACGCGACGCGCATGTCGCACATCATCGTCAGATCGCATCCCGCCCCGACCGCGGCGCCGTTGACGGCGGCAATGGTGGGAATGTCGAGATTATAAAGCGCCTGGGGCAAAAGCTGCACCCCATCGACGTAGCACTGCGACGCAGCCAGCGGTTCCTTGCGGAAGACGCTCTCAGGGTCGTTCATTTCCTTGATGTCGCCACCTGCACAAAACGCAGGATCGGCGCCGGTCAGGATCATGACGCTGACGTCCGGGTCGGCCTGAACACGCGCGAAGGTGTCGAGCAGAGCGGCGATCATGGCGTTTCCGGTGATCGGATTACGACGCTTTGGATCGTTCAGCGTTACTGTAGCAATGCGGTCTTTAACGTCCAGCTGGACAAGATTATCACTCATTTCTTCCGTCTCCACGTTCCCGTTTGTCGAACATCTCGGGATTGATCATATCACGGGCATCGTGGCCCATGTGGAGAGTTTCCCCCCCGTCTACATAGACGTCTTCGCCGGTGATGAAATTCCCCAGGTCGGAGGCGAGGAAAATGATGGTGCCCGCGATGTCTTCGGCCATGCCCATTCGGTTGAGAACCGAACGATTGAGCTGCTTCCACTGCTCCGGCTGAATGGGGTAACGGCCCAGCGCTTCGGTCTTGATCGTACCGGGAGCGACGCAATTCAAGCGAATGCCGTATTCGCCCCATTCGGCGGCCAGCGTTTTCATCATGCCGGTCACACCGGCGCGCGCGGCGACCGTATGGGTGAAGCCGGTCAGGGCAGTGCGGCCCGAGATCGCCGTCACGAAAACGATCGAACCGCCGTTTTCGTACATGAAGTGATCGGCAACAGCGCGTGTCATCTGCCACGAGCCGATCAGGTTGTTGCGAATCACCGCCTCGAAACCCTTGTTGGTGATGTCGCGGGCGGCCGCGATATACTGGCCGCCTGCGTTATTCACCAAGACATCAAGCTGCCCGTAGTGGTCCTTGATACGCTTCATCGCGGTTTCGATGCTGTCCTCGTCGCGGGTATCGCCGGGCACAACGAAGGCCTCGCCGCCAGCCGCGCGGATCATCTCGGCGGTCTCTTCCAGCGGTTCTTCGCGGCGTGCGAACAATGCCAGCCTCGCCCCGCATGAGGCCATCTCAAGCGCGGTGGCACGACCCATTCCCGAACCCGATCCGGTGACAAGAGCCACCTGGCCCGCCATAAGGTCCGGCGCGTAGCGCCGGGCTTTAGTGTTGCTCATTTCTAGTCCCTCAGTTCTTCAAAAGTTCGCCGGCGATGATCAGCTTGCGCACTTCCTGGGTGCCCGCGCCAACCTCAAGCACACGGCCGGTGCGATAAAGACGGTTCACTTCGGTGTCGCGCATATAGCCCGAACCGCCGTGGATCTGAACCGCCTTGTCCAATACGAAGGAGGTCGCGGCGGCCGTCTTGAAAATTGCCGCTGCCGTCAGTTTGTGAATCTCGCCGCGACCGCCCTGACCTTCTTCGAGACCTTCGCACATGGCGACCGTCTTGAGAGAGAGGCTGCGCGCCGCTTCGATCTGCGTATACATGTCCGCCAGCATTGCCTGAACCATCTGGAAATTGGCGATCGGCTTGCTGAATTGTTGGCGGGTCTTGGCGTAGTCGATGGAAATGTCCAGCGCGCGCTGGGCGATGCCCAAGGCGTTGAAACACACGATAGCGCGTTCAAGGTCCAGTCCCGACATCGTCACGGCGACGCCGCCGTCGAGCTTGCCAACCAGGTTCTTGGCGGGCACGCGGCAATCCTCGAACACGAGCTCTCCTGTGGGCGAACCACGGAAGCCCATCTTGTTGAGCTTCTGCGCCACCTTGAAGCCGGGCGTGTCGGTTTCCACGATAAAGGCGGAAATGCCCTTGGCGCCTTTTTCGGGCGAGGTCTTGGCGTAGACCAGCACCAGATCGGCGATCGGCCCGTTGGTGATGTAAATCTTGGCGCCGTTCAGGATGTAGTCGTCGCCATCCTTTTTCGCCGTCGTTCGCATCGACCCCAGCGCATCCGACCCGGCACCCGGTTCGGTCAGCCCGAGGGCACCCACCAGCGTGCCATCGCAGAGGCCCGGCAGATATTTGCGGCGCAGGTCGTCATTGGCGTTCCGGTAGATGTTATTAACGCATAGGTTGTCATGCGCCACGTGGGACAACCCGATCGCGGCCGAGGATCGCGACATCTGTTCGGTGATGATGCAGGCCGAGGTGAAGTCGAGCCCCGCCCCCCCGAATTCAGCCGGAACATTGAGGCCGAGGTAGCCCATCTCGCCCAGTTTGGGAAAAACCGAGGCGGGCAGGTCGTCGGTGTCATCCATTTCCGCGTTCAAGTGATGGAACTCGGAAAAGAAGAACTTGCCAGCCTGATCGGCCAGCGCCTGCTGCTCATCGTTCATGAAATGGGTCGGCAGATTGATGTCGTTACGCAGTTGCTTGTTCATGGTCTGGTCCTCCCTCAGGCACGCAGTAATTCTTCGGCAATGATGATCTTGCGCACTTCACTGGTGCCGGCGCCGATTTCCAAAAGCTTGTTGGCGCGGAACAGCCGGTTAATTTCGGTGTCCTGCATGTAGCCAGAGCCACCGTGGAGGTGGCACGCCTCGGTCACGGCTTTGTTGAACGCTTCACCCGCGTAAAGGCAGGCGGCCGCTGTCAATTTGTGGATCTCGCCGCGTCCGCCGGCGCCTTTGGGCAGGCCGACACAGGCTGCCAGAGCGCGGTAGCCAAAGGCGCGCGCCGTCTCGACCTCCGTGTAGATTTCGGCCAGTTTGGACTGCACCATCTGAAACCGGGCGATCGGCTTGCCGAACTGCTCGCGCAGCTTTGCGTATTCTAGACCCAGTTCCAGCGCGCGCTCGGCCATGCCCACGCAAACCGAAGCGACCATTGCCCGTTCCAGATCAAGCCCGCTCATGACCACCGAAACGCCGGTGTTTTCTGCGCCGAGCATGGCCGACGCCGGCACGCGGCAGTCTTCGAACACCAGTTCCCCGGTGGGCGAGCCGCGAAAGCCCATCTTGTCGAGCTTCTGAGCCACCTTGAAGCCGGGATTGTCGGTCTCGATGATGAAGGCGGAAATGCCCTTGGCGCCTTTGGATTTGTCTGTTTTGGCGTAGAGCAGGATCACATCGGCGATCGGGCCGTTGGTGATGTAGATCTTCGAGCCGTTAATGACGTAGTCATCGCCATCACGGCGCGCGGTGGTCGCCATCGAGCCAAGCGCATCCGAGCCCGCACCGGGTTCGGTCAGGCCCAGTCCGCCGACCAGCTCACCCGAGCAGAGGCCCGGCACGTATTTTTTAGCCTGCTCTTCAGAGCCGTTGCGCAATAGGTTGTTAAGGCACAGGTTATCATGTGCACCATGCGACAGCCCGACGGCCGGGTTCCATTTCGAAATCACTTCCGAAACCAGCGCTTGGGTAAATTCGTTCTGTCCGGAGCCGCCCAATTCTTCGGGTGCGGTGATCCCCAAAAGGCCCAGTTCGCCCATCTGTTTGAACAGATCGTCGGGCCACCAGTCCTCTTGATCCATGCGTGACTGCAGCGGGTGAAGCACCTCGCGCGACACACGCTCAACGTGGTCAACGACCTGCCGTTGCTCGTCTGTCAACGAATAATTAGCCCTAATGGCTTCCAGGTCGGCCATCTCCAAACCATTCTGACTGTTCATGAATTTTCCTCCCGAACGAAACAATTGATTGCCCATTGACCAAAATCAAACATATGTTAGATATTTATTCAAGACACGGTTTTAGCAACCCGACGTCATAAAATTCGGGGAGGCCGCGTTCGTTCGATAGGGGGGAGACATGTCGAATCGAAAGCTGCGCATAGGCTGCGCATCGGGGTTCTGGGGCGATACGCCTGAGGCGATTGGCCAGTTGGTTTCGAAGGGCGGGATCGACTACCTGGTTTTTGACTACCTGGCCGAGGTGACGATGTCGCTGATGGCGCGCGCGCGGGCGAAGTCGCCGGATGCGGGTTACGCGCCGGACTTTGTCAAGGCGCTGACGCCCTGGCTGTCCGAGATCAAATCCAAGGGGATCAAGGTGGTTGCCAATGCCGGAGGTGTGAACCCGCGGGGCTGCCGCGAGGCGCTGGCCAAGGCGGCCGAGGCGGCGGGGGTCGACATTTCGATCGGCGTCGTGCTGGGCGACGACCTGCTGGACCGGGCGGACGAGATCCGCAGCCGCGGCGTGACCGAGATGTTCTCGGGCACCGATTTTCCCGATGATATCATGAGCATGAATGCCTACCTCGGGGCGCGTCCCATCGCCGCTGCGCTGGAGGCGGGAGCCGAGATCGTCATCACCGGACGCTGCGCCGACAGCGCGGTGGCGCTCGGGCCGCTGATGCAGGAGTTCGGCTGGAGCGATGACGATTGGGACAAGCTGAGCCAGGGCTCGCTGGCGGGTCATCTGATCGAATGCGGCCCCCAGGGGACCGGCGGCAACTTTACCGATTGGCAGGATGTCTCGGGCTGGGATGACATGGGCATGCCCATCGTCGAGGTCTCGGAGGACGGCAGCTTTGTGATGACCAAGACGCCGGATACGGGCGGGCTGGTCGTGCCCGGCTCGGTCGGGGAGCAGATGCTTTACGAGATCGGCGATCCGCGCGCCTACCTGTTGCCGGACGTGATCTGCGACTGGTCGGAAGTCACGCTGGAACAGGTCGGCCCGGACCAGGTGCTGGTCAAGGGCGGCAGGGGACTGGGGCGCACCGGCAGCTACAAGGTCTCGGCGACCCATTCCGACGGCTGGCGCGCGATTACCACGCTGACCCTCGCGGCCATCGACGCGCCCGCCAAGGCCGAGCGTGTGGCCGAAGCCATCCTGACCCGCTGCCGACGGATTTTCCGCGACCGCAACCTCGCCGATTTCCGGCAGGTCAACGTCGAGGTTCTGGGCGCGGAGGCCGGGTACGGGGCCAATGCCCGTGCCCGGACCCGCGAAGTGGTGCTGAAGATCGGCGCGGTGCATGATGACCGCACCGCCCTGAACATCTTTGCCGGTGAAATCGCGCCGATGGCCATTTCCACGGCGCAGGGTCTGACGGGGTTCTTTGCCGGCCGGCCCAAGGTGCAGCCGGTGGTGCGTCTCTTTTCCTTCCTGCAGGACAAGTCCGACACGCCGGTCACGGTCGAGGTCGACGGCAAGAACGTGGCCGCCAGCCTCGCGGCCGAGCCTCTCCGGCTCGACCCGCCCGCCGCGCCGCCCGCAGAGAGCCGCGACGCCGGGTCCGACGCGGTCAAGGTGCGGCTGGTCGATCTGGCCTGGGGCCGTTCGGGTGACAAGGGCGACATCGCGAATATCGGCATCCTGTCGCGCAAGCCGGAGTATCTGCCCTATATCCGCGCCGCCCTCACCGAAGAGGTCGTGAAGGATTACTTCGCCCATATCTGCAACGGGCCCGTCGAACGGTTCGATCTGCCGGGCAGCCATGCGCTGAACTTCCTGCTGCACGAAGCCCTCGGCGGCGGCGGCATCGCTTCGGTGCGCATCGATCCGCAGGGCAAGGGTTTTGCCCAGATGCTGCTCGATATCGAAATCCCCGTGCCAGCCGAAATTGTCAATGCCGACGGGTTGAGTGCGGCCTCACAAAGTGCTGCATAATGCTGAAGGTCAATAACGTTCAAATCGTCTACGACAACGTGATCGAGGCGGTGCGCGATGCGTCCTTGTCGGTAGACAAGGGCAAGATCGTAACGCTTCTCGGCTCAAATGGGGCGGGAAAATCGACAATCCTCAAAGGTATTTCGGGCGTGCTTTATCCCGAAGAGGGCGACATCATCGGCGGGACCATCACGCTGGACGGTGAAAACCTCATCGGTCGGAAGCCGAACGAAATCGTTCGCGGCGGCGTGGTGCTGGTCCCCGAGGGTCGCCAGTTGTTCGAACCGCTGACCGTCGAGGAAAACCTGATGATGGGCGGCATCACGCGAAACCGGGCGTCCGCGGCAGAGGCGCTGGAGTATGTGTTCAACATCTTTCCGCGTGTGAAAGAGAAACGCAGCACAGTCGCAGGCTACCTCTCAGGCGGGGAACAGCAAATGGTGGCGATTGGCCGGGCCCTGATGTCCAAGCCACGGCTGCTGATGCTCGATGAACCGAGCCTTGGTCTGGCGCCACAGATCATCGTCGAAATCTTTGACGCTGTGACCGCGCTATCGAAACAGAGCGACGTGTCCGTTCTGCTCGTCGAGCAGAACGCCGAATTGGCCCTCTCGATCGCAAGTTATGGATATATCATCGAAAACGGGCGCGTCGTTATGGATGGCACACCGGACAAGCTGATGAACAACGAGGACGTGAAGGAATTCTATCTCGGTTTCTCTGAATCCGGCCAAAGACGAAATATGCGTGATGTGAAACATTACAAGCGACGCAAAAGGTGGCTATCATGACCGTGCTTCTGGAGGTTGACAGCCTGGTCAAAAAATTTGGCGGCGTAACGGCGGTCAACGACGTAAGTTTTCCTGTCCTCAAGGGCGAGATCTTTAGCTTGATCGGGCCGAACGGCGCTGGCAAGACCACGATGTTCAACATGATCAGCCGGGTCTTGCCGGTGACGTCCGGCACGATCAGGCTGGATGGCGAAGACATCACCCGGACCGCGCCGCACCGCATTGCGGCCCTGGGTATGGGGCGCACCTTTCAGAACCTGGCGGTTTTCAAGCACGCCAGCGTTGTCGACAATCTGCTGGTCGGGCGTCACAGCCATATGCCCACCAATGTTCTCGGCGGATTGCTCTTTGGGCCGGGCACGCGTGCGGTGGAACGCGCGCATCGCAAGCGGGTCGAGGAGATCATCGATTTTCTCGAAATCCAGCATGTTCGGGACGTGCCTGTGGGCGCTTTGGCGTACGGCCTCCAGAAACGGGTGGAATTGGGTCGTGCGCTGGCCACCGAACCCAAGTTGCTGCTTCTCGACGAAATGGTGTCGGGCATGAACGCGGAGGAAACCGAAGATATCGCCCGCTTCATTCTCGATCTGAAAGAAGAACTGGAGATCACGGTTATGATGATCGAACACGACATGGGCATCGTGACAGATATCTCCGACCATATCGCCGTGATGAATTTCGGTGAGCGGATCGCTTATGGCACACCGGATGAGATCCGTGCCGATCCGCATGTCGTCGAGGCCTATCTGGGGCACAAGAAACAAGACGATACGGAGGCGGTTTGATGAGCGATTTGAACCAACGCCTGAAGGAAGGCGAGATCACCCTTCCGCAACTTCTGATGCACTGGGCCGATACCATTCCGGACGAGTTGGCGATCCGTGAAAAGGACCTCGGGATTTGGAACAGGGTCACCTGGGCCGAATATTTTGCCAAGGTGCGGGGGTTTGCCCTGGGGCTGCACGCCCTGGGCTTCGGGCAGGGCGACCGCCTGGCGATCGCGAGCGAGGACACGCCGGAATGGCTGTACGGCGATATTGCCACGCAGGCATTGGGTGGCATGACGGTCGGGGTCTATCCGACCAATCCGTGGCCCGAGCTGGATTATATCCTGCGTCATTCCAAAAGCAGCGTCATCATTTGCGGCGATCAGGAACAGGTCGACAAGGTCCTGGATGCCGAAGCGAACAACGGGGCATTTCCCGACCTCAAGATGATTGTCTGCGTGGATATGAAGGGTATGCGAAGCTATGACCGCACACGCCTGAAATCATTCGAAGAAGTCGTCCAGATCGGCGGTGAGCAAGATGCCAACCGCTCGGACGGGGCGGATTTCATTCGCGAGTCGATCAGCAATACCCGGCCCGAGGATCCGGCGGTGGTGGTCTATACCTCCGGGACGACCGGCCCGCCGAAAGGTGCGCTGCTGTCGCACCGTAACCTTGTGGTGGCATCCTATCCGCTGATCGATCAGTTCGGCTTGACCCGAAAACGGTATTCCGTGGTCTGCTATCTGCCGCTCTGTCACGTCGCTGAACGGATTTTTTCAACCATTCTCAGCCTCATGATCGGTGGACAGGTGAACTTTGCGGAGTCTATCGACACTGTCCAGGTCAACCTGCGAGAGATCGCGCCAAAGGTGTTTTTGGGCGTTCCGCGGATCTGGGAGAAGCTGCAGTATAGTGCGACGATCCGAATTCAGGATGCGCGCCCCATACCCCGCAAGATCTACCAATGGGGGCTTGAGGTCGGGCAGAAACACTTCCGCAAGATGGAGGCTGGCGAGAGCCTGACTTTCAGCGAGCGGGTCACGAATTTCATCGCAAAGATCCTCGTGTTCAATCCGCTGCAACGCTTCATGGGCATCGACAAGGTCCATTGCGGTTTCGTCGGTGGTGCGTCGATTTCACCCGAGGTGGTCCGGTTCTTCCGCGTGATCGGTGTTCCGCTTTATCAGGTTTATGGAATGACCGAGTCTGCCGGGCTGGCGTTCTTCCAGCACGCCGAGAAAGCTCGGGTGGGGGCCGCGGGCGTGGCCGCGCCGGGGTTGCAATACCGGATCGCGGATGACGGTGAACTGCAGATCAAGCACCCCAGCGTCTTTCTCGGCTATCTCGATAACGAAAAGGCCACACAAGAGACGATTGTCGATGGCTGGTTGCAGACCGGCGATGTCGTGGAGCACCTCGACAACGGTGAAATCACCATCGTCGACCGGAAGAAATCCATCATCATTACCTCGGGCGGCAAGAATATCACGCCATCCGAGATCGAGAACGCGCTGAAGGACTCAATCTATATCGCAGAGGCGATCGTGGTGGGCGAGGGGCGGAACTTCCTCGGCGCGCTCGTGCAGATCGACTACGACACGGTAGGCAAATGGGCCCAGGCCGAGGGCATGGCCTATACCACCTTTGGGCACCTGGCGGGTCTCGACCCGGTCAAGGAGCTTATCGCCAAGGAAGTCGCACGGGTGAACGATACCTTTGCACGAGTCGAAAACATTCGGAAGTTCGTGCTCCTCAAGAAAGAGCTGGACCATGACGACGGTGAAATGACCGCCACGCAAAAAGTACGGCGCAATGTCATTGAAACGAAATTCGAGACCGAAATGTCAGAAATTTACGGGTAGGGGAACAGCATGGACTATTTCATATTGCTCAGCGTTTCGGGGATAGCGATTGGCGTCATCTATGGCCTGATCGGGATGGGCTATGCACTGATCTTCAAGGCGACGAGTGTCGTTAACTTCGCTCAGGGCGAGGTTATGATGCTGATTTCATACATGTCCTTTACGATTGCCAGCACCTGGACCTTGCCCTTTTGGGGCCTGCTTGGGGTCTGCGTGGTTCTCTCGGCGGTCGTCGGGTTGATCATCGAAAGGGTCTTTATCCGTCCGATGCTGGGACAGGATGTCTTTTCGACGGTCATGGTCACCATCGGGATCGCGGTCATGATCCGGGCCGTGGTCGTGATGGTCTGGGGTGCCGACCCGCTGGTCCTGCCCACCGACATCGGTGACAGTGCCGTCGAGTTTGGCTTGGTCGTGCTTTACACGGCACAAATCTACGCCATCGGGCTCCTCGCGGTGTGCGTGATCGGCATGTGGGCCTTCCTGCGGTTTTCCCGAATGGGCGTCGCGATGCGGGCAACGGCGGCGCGTGAAACCACTGCGCTCCTCATGGGGATCAATGTTACCCATGTCTACGCCCTGGCCTGGGCGATTGCCGCCGTGATTTCCGGTCTCGCCGGTGTTCTGCTCGGAACGATTTACGGCCTCGGCCCGGATTTGTGGACCCAAGGTCTGCGCGCCTTCCCGGCGGTCATTCTGGGCGGCCTCGATTCGGTCTTCGGAGCAGCGATTTCGGGTATTTTCATCGGTCTTCTGGAGAACCTCTCCGAAGGCTACATCGGCCGCGGCCTCAAGGAAATTTCAGGTTTCCTGGTCATCCTGGTGGTCCTGATGATCCGTCCCTACGGATTGTTTGGCACACCTGAAATCGAAAGGGTCTGAGCCGTGCGTACTGGTGTCATTCAGGAAAGCTATGGCGAGCTGATCTCGCTATTCCGAAATCCCACCCAGGTTTACTGGACATGGGCGCTTGTGATTGCGTCGCTGGCCGCGCCTCTGGTGCTTAGCCCGCACGTGACCTCGCTGGTCAACGGGATGATGATCGCAGCCGTCGGGGTGATCGGCCTCAACCTTCTGACCGGCACGACCGGGCTGATTTCCTTTGGACAGGCGGGGTTTCTGGCCGTGGGCGGTTATACTGCGGCGATCCTTGCGGCTGACTACGGGATGCCCTTGTGGGTTTGCCTGCCTGCGGGTGGTTTGATGGCGGCGGCTTTCGGGTTGTTGGTCGGTATTCCGTCGCTGCGACTGAAGGGGTTGTATCTGGCGATCACGACGTTGGCCTTTACCATCATCATCACCCATATCATCCTGAGCGCGGAAAGCATCACGCACGGATCCTCGGGGGTCTCCACGCCTAAACCTGCGCTGTTCGGCTTTGAATTTGCAACGGACAAATCGTTCTATTACCTGATCCTCGCCATCCTGACGCTGGCAGTCTTCGGGTCCGTGAATATCAAGCGCAGCCGTATCGGCCGCGCCTTCCTGGCTATCCGCGAGCAGGATATCGCCGCCCGTGCGATGGGTGTTCCGGTGGCGCGATACAAGCTCTACGCCTTTGTCGTAAGCTCGTTCTACGCGGGTGTGGCAGGCGCGTTGATGGCCTATCATATCCGGTTTGTGAACGTGGACAGCTTTAGTCTGGTCATCTCCATCGAAGCGGTCTCGATGATCATTGTCGGGGGCCTTGGTTCCACTGCGGGCGCCTTGATCGGGGTGGTCTTCGTCTTGGGGCTAGCGGAAATTCTGAATTACGTGTTCAGTTCTCTGGGCGGCTCGATGGGGTCGATGTCAGCGCTTGAGCTGAAAGGCTTCATCTACGGCCTGACGATCGTCGTATTCCTTCGCCTCGAACCTGACGGGTTGATGGGGATTTATCGCGAATACAAAAATCGCTGGGTCAACTGGCCGTTCAGGTACTGACGCAATCGGCCCCGCAAGATGGGTCGCATAATTATAACAGGGAGAAAATGCTATGAATTGGTTTATGAAAGGCGCGATTTCGGCGGCACTTCTGGCCGTTGGGGCGGGGGCCGCGATGGCTGAACCTGGTGTCACCGACGACAAGATCGTACTGGGTGCCGTCGATCCGCTGACCGGTCCGCCCAGCCTGTTGGGCAAGGCGCATTCGCTGGCGCTGAAAGTCTGGCAAGAGGATGTAAACGCCCGTGGCGGGATCAACGGCCGTCAGATCGAGATCGTCTTTGTGGACGACGGATACGTGCCTGCCCGCTCGCTCCAGGGGCTGAAAAAGCTTGTGGAAGTCGACGACATATTCGGTCTGGTCGGCACCTCCGGCAGTTCCCAACTGGCGGCCATGATGCCCCTGATCGAAGAGCTGGGCATTCCAGCGCTGAACAACATGGCGGTGAACTCGCACCATTTCAATCCGCCGCTTGAGACGCTCTTCGTGGTCGGTCCGACCTATTGTCAGGAAATTTCGTCCGGCATGACCTACCTGGTCGAGGAGCTTGGCCTGCAGGATGAGAAATACGCGCTGGTTTACCAGGACGATGAATATGGCGACGACGTTCGCTGCGGGTATCTCAAGGGTGTCGAGGACAATGACCTCAACAACGTCCTGGAACTGGACTTCAAGCGCGGTCAGAAGGATTTCTCTGCCGAAATGTTGAAGGCGCGCGCCAAGGGCGTCACCGTTCTCGTGTCTGGCGGCGTTGTTGCAGAGCACGCGACCCTTCTGAAGGAAGCCACCAAGAACCGGATGGAAATCGTATTCCTCGGCACCCATGCCGCCCATCTCCTCCCGGTTCAGGCCCTGGCTGGCAGCTCGGGTGATGGTTACTACGCCGCGGACTACGTACCTGCGTTAAGCTCGGTCGAGGTTCCCGGTGTGGGCAAATTCATGGAACTTGCCGAGAAGTACCTCAGCGAGGAAGAATTCGGTGCGCTCAATCGCTATTCGCTGGCCGGTTATTCGGGTGGGCTGATCTTTGAGCACGCGATGGAACAGTGCGGTGCCGAACTGACCCGGACCTGCGTGGTCGACAACCTCGAAGCCCTCGACGGTTTTGAAACCGGCGGCATCCTGGGGCCCGTGACTTATGGCGAGGGCAATCGTCATGCACCGACCGCGGTCATCGTTCTCAAGTCTAACAGTGCGGATAAATCATTTGAGATCGTCTCCGATCGCATCGAAATTGAATGAGCCGCTGACCTTTTAGAAACTTCTCTCTCCGCTCTTAGGCGGGGAGGGACCGAACCAGGACGAAGGCCCGAAATGAGCATCGGAAAGTTACTTGTCGCCAACCGGGGCGAAATTGCCGTGCGCGTGGTCCGTACCGCAAGGGCGAGCGGGATCAAGACGGCGGTCCTTCGCCACCCTGCCGAAGTCGATGCACCCGCCCATCTGATCGCCGACGAGGTCGTGACGATCGAGGGGCCGACCCCCGTTGCCGCCTATCTCGACATTGCGCAGATCGTCGAGGCGGCAAAGCGGATCGGCGCGGACGCGGTGCATCCGGGCTATGGCTTTTTGTCGGAAAACGCGAATTTCGTGGCTGCGCTGGACGAGGCGGGCATCATCTTTGTCGGCCCCACGACCGAGGTCATCGACCTGATGGGCGACAAGATCCGTGCCCGCGCTTTCGTTGAGGAGCGCGGCTTCCCGGTTGCCCCCTCGGCCATCGAGGATGACGACCCGGCAACCTTTGTCGAACGCTCTCGCGCCGTGGGCTATCCGCTGCTGATCAAACCCTCGGCGGGCGGCGGCGGCAAGGGGATGCGCGTGGTGCGCGAAGACAGCACTCTGGAGTCCGAGATCGAGACCGCCCGCCGCGAGGGCGAGCGTTATTTCGGGGACGGGCGGCTGTTCGTTGAGCGTTATATCGAGCGCCCGCGCCACATCGAGGTGCAGGTGATGGGCGATGGTCAGGGCAACGTCGTGCATTTCTGGGAGCGCGAATGCTCCATCCAGCGCAGGTTCCAGAAGATCATCGAGGAAACGCCCTCACCAGCGCTTTCGCCCGAGCAACGCGACGAAATCTGCGAAACCGCTGCCGGGATTGCGCGTGCGGTCAACTATCGCGGGGCTGGAACGGTCGAGTTTATCTATGCGCAGGACGGGGCGTTCTATTTTCTGGAGATGAACACCCGCCTTCAGGTTGAACATCCGGTGACCGAAATGGTGACGGGCTTTGATCTGGTGAGTGAGCAGCTGCGCATTGCCAACGGAGAAACGTTGGGCTTGCAACAGGACGACATCGGACAGACCGGCCATTCAATCGAGTTGCGCATCTGTGCCGAGAATGCGGACGCTGATTTCCTGCCTGCGATCGGGGATATCTTGCTGATGGACGAACCCGGCGGGCCGGGGGTCCGCGTTGACAGCGGCATTCTGCAAGGCGGCAAGGTGAGCACCGATTTTGACCCGATGCTGTCCAAGCTGATCGTGCATGGCCGTGACCGTGCCGACGCCATCTCGCGGGCGAGATGTGCAGCGAAAGACTATGTCATCCTGGGCGTTACCACCAATCTTGGCTATCTGGATGCAATTCTGGCGCACCCGAAATTCGCCTCTGCGGATATATCCACCGGATTTCTTTCCGAAGAGGCCGAGGCGCTCAAATCAACGCAAAGCCTTGGCAGTGCAGACATACTCATGGCCGCGACCGCGCTTTCGGACGCACGCCTCGTAACGGCCGTTGAACAGGTCCCCGAAATCTACCGGATGATGGGAGGCTGGAGAAACTGATGCGCCGCATTCTGGAACTCGGCGGGGAAAAGACCCCGATTTGGTTGGCTTCGACGGGCAGCACCCAGGTGTTGCATGTCGGTGACCGCGCCATCCCCTGCGCCCTCGAAAAAGTCTCGGGCAATGGGGCCTATTTGCTGGAGATCGATGGCAAGCAGGTACCGCTTCGTATTGCGGTGGACGAAGAGGCGACCTTCATACATTTCGACGGTCGCGCCTATGAGATCGGCCGTGTGGACCCAGCCGAGACGCTGGATGGATCCGGCAGCGGCGAGTCCCGTGATCAGATGGTCGCGCCGATGCCTGGCGTCGTCGTCTCGCTTTCGGTCGCGCCCGGCGATCAGGTCACCGAAGGCCAGGCGTTGATGGTCATCGAAAGCATGAAGCTTGAAACCACGATAACCGCGCCCCGCGACGGGATCGTCGCCGAGGTGCCGTTCGGCACGGGTGAGGGGTTCGGCGGCAAGGATGTCTTGCTCCAGCTGGAACCCGAAGAGGAGACAGATTGATGCGCCGGATGCAAACCCAGGTCCGCCCGGATTCGCCTGAGTTCAAGGAAGCCGCGGCCAAGATGCAAGATGTCGTCGACCGCTTTCAGGAGATGCAGAACAGATCCCGCTATGATCGTCCGCAGCGTGACCTCGATCGGCTGAAGCGGCAAAACAAGATGCTGGCGCGTGAACGGCTCGAACTGCTGCTCGACCCCGGCACGCCGTTTCTGGAATTTTCCAGTCTGGCGGCCAATGATCTCTACGATGGCCAGGTGCCGGGCGCCAACGTCATCACCGGCGTCGGCGTGATCGCGGGTCGCGAAGTGGTGATCCACGCCGACGACAGCTCCAACAAGGGCGGGGCCTGGTATCCGATGACGGTCCCAAAGATCGTGCGGGCGCTGGAGTTCGCCTTGGAGAACAATCTCCCGGTCGTGCATATCTGCGACAGCGCAGGCGGCTATCTCGAAGAGATGTCGGGCGTCTTTGCCCCGGGCGGTCGGGTGTTCCGCAATCAGTGCATTCTGTCCAAGAAGGGCATTCCCCAGGTGGCCATTGTCTGCGGTCATTGCACCGCGGGCGGCGCCTATGTACCGGGTCTGTGTGAACATACCATTATCGTGCGCGACACCGGGGCGATCTTTCTCGGCGGCCCGCCATTGGTCAAGGCAGCGACCGGCGAAGAGGTTTCGGTCAACGATCTGGGCGGTGCCGATATGCATACCTCGATCTCGGGCACCGGTGACTACCCGGTCGATACCGAAGAGGCCGGCATCAATCTGGCGCGCGAAATCGTGGCCACCTTTCCACGCAAGCCTCGTGCCTTTGATTGGTCGACTCCCGAGCAGCCCTACTACGACCCCAAGGAAATATACGGGATTGTTCCGACGGATTACCGTGTCCGCTTTGACATGCGCGAGGTCATCGCCCGTATCGTCGATGGCTCGCGATTCCACGAGTATCAGCCGAATTACGGCACAACCTTGGTGACCGGCTACGCCCGGATATGGGGCTGCAAGGTTGGAATTCTGGGCAACAACGGCGTGTTGTTCAACGAAAGCTCCCTCAAGGCCGCGCATTTCATCCAGCTTTGCAATCAGACCGGGACGCCGCTCATTTTCCTGCAGAATACCACGGGTTACATGATTGGCCGCGAATACGAAGAACGCGGGATCACCAAGGACGGCGCCAAGATGTTGATGGCGCAAGCCGGCTCCGAAGTGCCTAAGCTGACGGTGCTGACCTCGGGAGCGTTCGGGGCCGGGTATTACGGCATGTGCGGGCGCGCCTGGGATCCCAGGCTGCTGATGTCCTGGCCCAACGCCCAGATGGGCGTGATGGGCCCCGAGCAGGCCGCGCGCACACTGGGCGATGTCAAACTGGCCCAGATGCGGCGCGAAAACCCCGATTTCAGCGAAGATGCCGTGCAGGAATTGCGGGATCGTGTTCGGGCCAAGGCTGAGAATGAGACGTCGGCTTACTGGTTTACGTCCCGGCTTTATGACGATGGGATCATTGATCCGCTCGATACCCGTAATATGCTGGGAATCGCGCTGTGCTGCGCCGCGGGCGTGACCCCCGGCGCGCCGCATTACGGTGTTTACAGGATGTGAGGATACCTGCGTCGCTTAGATCATCCTAGGCTTTGGGTGGGTCCGGCACAGGACGTGGGCCTCGGTCAATCGCGAGCGCAGTCTTCAGGTATCCAACTGAACGGCGTGGAAACAGCGGCGATCCTGTGGTGGGTAAGAGAGGCTTCGCCGATCTGGCGTCCTTGAAAAATGTGAGAGATGGAGGAAAGAGATGTCTGACGAGAAAAATGTTCTGCTGGAAATCAGCGACCGGGTTGCAACGATTACCATCGATAACGCGGAGAAACGCAATCCGCTGAACGTGGCGACAGTGGCGGAGCTGATCGAGGCATTCGAAAAGGTACAGGCCGATGACGATGTCCTCGCGATCGTGCTGACCGGTGCCGGGGACCGCGCGTTCTGTGCGGGCGGCGACCTGAAGGCGGGCAAGGATGGCGGACCGTTCACCGGTGACACCTCGCAACCCAGCCATTTCGTCGTGCGTCTCTTTACCTTGATGGAGAACTGCAACAAGCCGATCATCGGTCGCATCAATGGTCATGCGATGGGCGGCGGATCGGGCCTTGTCTGTGCCTGTGACATCGCCGTGATGTCCAGTACCGCCCGGATCGCGACCCCCGAGGTCAAGATTGGCCTGTTCCCGATGATGATCATGCCGCAGATGATGCGCGTGATCCCGCGTCGCCGTCTGCTGGAAATGTATATCACCGGCGAACCCTGGAGTGCCGAACAGGCGCTGGAATATGGGATCGTCAATTATGTGACCGAACCGGACCAACTGGATGCCAAGGTCAATGAATTGACCAGCCTGATCACTGCGCGCTCTCCTTCGGCCGTCCGGCTCGGCAAGTTCTCCTATCACGCGATGCAGGACATGACGATCGAACAGCAGTTCCGCTTTGCCGAAACGATGCTGCCTCGGATCGCATCGACCGAGGATGCCCGTGAAGGCTTTTCGGCGTTTATCGAAAAGCGCGAGCCGAAATGGACTGGTCGATAGGGGGGAGACATGTCGAATCGAAAGCTGCGCATAGGCTGCGCATCGGGGTTCTGGGGCGATACGCCTGAGGCGATTGGCCAGTTGGTTTCGAAGGGCGGGATCGACTACCTGGTTTTTGACTACCTGGCCGAGGTGACGATGTCGCTGATGGCGCGCGCGCGGGCGAAGTCGCCGGATGCGGGTTACGCGCCGGACTTTGTCAAGGCGCTGACGCCCTGGCTGTCCGAGATCAAATCCAAGGGGATCAAGGTGGTTGCCAATGCCGGAGGTGTGAACCCGCGGGGCTGCCGCGAGGCGCTGGCCAAGGCGGCCGAGGCGGCGGGGGTCGACATTTCGATCGGCGTCGTGCTGGGCGACGACCTGCTGGACCGGGCGGACGAGATCCGCAGCCGCGGCGTGACCGAGATGTTCTCGGGCACCGATTTTCCCGATGATATCATGAGCATGAATGCCTACCTCGGGGCGCGTCCCATCGCCGCTGCGCTGGAGGCGGGAGCCGAGATCGTCATCACCGGACGCTGCGCCGACAGCGCGGTGGCGCTCGGGCCGCTGATGCAGGAGTTCGGCTGGAGCGATGACGATTGGGACAAGCTGAGCCAGGGCTCGCTGGCGGGTCATCTGATCGAATGCGGCCCCCAGGGGACCGGCGGCAACTTTACCGATTGGCAGGATGTCTCGGGCTGGGATGACATGGGCATGCCCATCGTCGAGGTCTCGGAGGACGGCAGCTTTGTGATGACCAAGACGCCGGATACGGGCGGGCTGGTCGTGCCCGGCTCGGTCGGGGAGCAGATGCTTTACGAGATCGGCGATCCGCGCGCCTACCTGTTGCCGGACGTGATCTGCGACTGGTCGGAAGTCACGCTGGAACAGGTCGGCCCGGACCAGGTGCTGGTCAAGGGCGGCAGGGGACTGGGGCGCACCGGCAGCTACAAGGTCTCGGCGACCCATTCCGACGGCTGGCGCGCGATTACCACGCTGACCCTCGCGGCCATCGACGCGCCCGCCAAGGCCGAGCGTGTGGCCGAAGCCATCCTGACCCGCTGCCGACGGATTTTCCGCGACCGCAACCTCGCCGATTTCCGGCAGGTCAACGTCGAGGTTCTGGGCGCGGAGGCCGGGTACGGGGCCAATGCCCGTGCCCGGACCCGCGAAGTGGTGCTGAAGATCGGCGCGGTGCATGATGACCGCACCGCCCTGAACATCTTTGCCGGTGAAATCGCGCCGATGGCCATTTCCACGGCGCAGGGTCTGACGGGGTTCTTTGCCGGCCGGCCCAAGGTGCAGCCGGTGGTGCGTCTCTTTTCCTTCCTGCAGGACAAGTCCGACACGCCGGTCACGGTCGAGGTCGACGGCAAGAACGTGGCCGCCAGCCTCGCGGCCGAGCCTCTCCGGCTCGACCCGCCCGCCGCGCCGCCCGCAGAGAGCCGCGACGCCGGGTCCGACGCGGTCAAGGTGCGGCTGGTCGATCTGGCCTGGGGCCGTTCGGGTGACAAGGGCGACATCGCGAATATCGGCATCCTGTCGCGCAAGCCGGAGTATCTGCCCTATATCCGCGCCGCCCTCACCGAAGAGGTCGTGAAGGATTACTTCGCCCATATCTGCAACGGGCCCGTCGAACGGTTCGATCTGCCGGGCAGCCATGCGCTGAACTTCCTGCTGCACGAAGCCCTCGGCGGCGGCGGCATCGCTTCGGTGCGCATCGATCCGCAGGGCAAGGGTTTTGCCCAGATGCTGCTCGATATCGAAATCCCCGTGCCAGCCGAAATTGTCAATGCCGACGGGTTGAGTGCGGCCTCACAAAGTGCTGCATAATGCTGAAGGTCAATAACGTTCAAATCGTCTACGACAACGTGATCGAGGCGGTGCGCGATGCGTCCTTGTCGGTAGACAAGGGCAAGATCGTAACGCTTCTCGGCTCAAATGGGGCGGGAAAATCGACAATCCTCAAAGGTATTTCGGGCGTGCTTTATCCCGAAGAGGGCGACATCATCGGCGGGACCATCACGCTGGACGGTGAAAACCTCATCGGTCGGAAGCCGAACGAAATCGTTCGCGGCGGCGTGGTGCTGGTCCCCGAGGGTCGCCAGTTGTTCGAACCGCTGACCGTCGAGGAAAACCTGATGATGGGCGGCATCACGCGAAACCGGGCGTCCGCGGCAGAGGCGCTGGAGTATGTGTTCAACATCTTTCCGCGTGTGAAAGAGAAACGCAGCACAGTCGCAGGCTACCTCTCAGGCGGGGAACAGCAAATGGTGGCGATTGGCCGGGCCCTGATGTCCAAGCCACGGCTGCTGATGCTCGATGAACCGAGCCTTGGTCTGGCGCCACAGATCATCGTCGAAATCTTTGACGCTGTGACCGCGCTATCGAAACAGAGCGACGTGTCCGTTCTGCTCGTCGAGCAGAACGCCGAATTGGCCCTCTCGATCGCAAGTTATGGATATATCATCGAAAACGGGCGCGTCGTTATGGATGGCACACCGGACAAGCTGATGAACAACGAGGACGTGAAGGAATTCTATCTCGGTTTCTCTGAATCCGGCCAAAGACGAAATATGCGTGATGTGAAACATTACAAGCGACGCAAAAGGTGGCTATCATGACCGTGCTTCTGGAGGTTGACAGCCTGGTCAAAAAATTTGGCGGCGTAACGGCGGTCAACGACGTAAGTTTTCCTGTCCTCAAGGGCGAGATCTTTAGCTTGATCGGGCCGAACGGCGCTGGCAAGACCACGATGTTCAACATGATCAGCCGGGTCTTGCCGGTGACGTCCGGCACGATCAGGCTGGATGGCGAAGACATCACCCGGACCGCGCCGCACCGCATTGCGGCCCTGGGTATGGGGCGCACCTTTCAGAACCTGGCGGTTTTCAAGCACGCCAGCGTTGTCGACAATCTGCTGGTCGGGCGTCACAGCCATATGCCCACCAATGTTCTCGGCGGATTGCTCTTTGGGCCGGGCACGCGTGCGGTGGAACGCGCGCATCGCAAGCGGGTCGAGGAGATCATCGATTTTCTCGAAATCCAGCATGTTCGGGACGTGCCTGTGGGCGCTTTGGCGTACGGCCTCCAGAAACGGGTGGAATTGGGTCGTGCGCTGGCCACCGAACCCAAGTTGCTGCTTCTCGACGAAATGGTGTCGGGCATGAACGCGGAGGAAACCGAAGATATCGCCCGCTTCATTCTCGATCTGAAAGAAGAACTGGAGATCACGGTTATGATGATCGAACACGACATGGGCATCGTGACAGATATCTCCGACCATATCGCCGTGATGAATTTCGGTGAGCGGATCGCTTATGGCACACCGGATGAGATCCGTGCCGATCCGCATGTCGTCGAGGCCTATCTGGGGCACAAGAAACAAGACGATACGGAGGCGGTTTGATGAGCGATTTGAACCAACGCCTGAAGGAAGGCGAGATCACCCTTCCGCAACTTCTGATGCACTGGGCCGATACCATTCCGGACGAGTTGGCGATCCGTGAAAAGGACCTCGGGATTTGGAACAGGGTCACCTGGGCCGAATATTTTGCCAAGGTGCGGGGGTTTGCCCTGGGGCTGCACGCCCTGGGCTTCGGGCAGGGCGACCGCCTGGCGATCGCGAGCGAGGACACGCCGGAATGGCTGTACGGCGATATTGCCACGCAGGCATTGGGTGGCATGACGGTCGGGGTCTATCCGACCAATCCGTGGCCCGAGCTGGATTATATCCTGCGTCATTCCAAAAGCAGCGTCATCATTTGCGGCGATCAGGAACAGGTCGACAAGGTCCTGGATGCCGAAGCGAACAACGGGGCATTTCCCGACCTCAAGATGATTGTCTGCGTGGATATGAAGGGTATGCGAAGCTATGACCGCACACGCCTGAAATCATTCGAAGAAGTCGTCCAGATCGGCGGTGAGCAAGATGCCAACCGCTCGGACGGGGCGGATTTCATTCGCGAGTCGATCAGCAATACCCGGCCCGAGGATCCGGCGGTGGTGGTCTATACCTCCGGGACGACCGGCCCGCCGAAAGGTGCGCTGCTGTCGCACCGTAACCTTGTGGTGGCATCCTATCCGCTGATCGATCAGTTCGGCTTGACCCGAAAACGGTATTCCGTGGTCTGCTATCTGCCGCTCTGTCACGTCGCTGAACGGATTTTTTCAACCATTCTCAGCCTCATGATCGGTGGACAGGTGAACTTTGCGGAGTCTATCGACACTGTCCAGGTCAACCTGCGAGAGATCGCGCCAAAGGTGTTTTTGGGCGTTCCGCGGATCTGGGAGAAGCTGCAGTATAGTGCGACGATCCGAATTCAGGATGCGCGCCCCATACCCCGCAAGATCTACCAATGGGGGCTTGAGGTCGGGCAGAAACACTTCCGCAAGATGGAGGCTGGCGAGAGCCTGACTTTCAGCGAGCGGGTCACGAATTTCATCGCAAAGATCCTCGTGTTCAATCCGCTGCAACGCTTCATGGGCATCGACAAGGTCCATTGCGGTTTCGTCGGTGGTGCGTCGATTTCACCCGAGGTGGTCCGGTTCTTCCGCGTGATCGGTGTTCCGCTTTATCAGGTTTATGGAATGACCGAGTCTGCCGGGCTGGCGTTCTTCCAGCACGCCGAGAAAGCTCGGGTGGGGGCCGCGGGCGTGGCCGCGCCGGGGTTGCAATACCGGATCGCGGATGACGGTGAACTGCAGATCAAGCACCCCAGCGTCTTTCTCGGCTATCTCGATAACGAAAAGGCCACACAAGAGACGATTGTCGATGGCTGGTTGCAGACCGGCGATGTCGTGGAGCACCTCGACAACGGTGAAATCACCATCGTCGACCGGAAGAAATCCATCATCATTACCTCGGGCGGCAAGAATATCACGCCATCCGAGATCGAGAACGCGCTGAAGGACTCAATCTATATCGCAGAGGCGATCGTGGTGGGCGAGGGGCGGAACTTCCTCGGCGCGCTCGTGCAGATCGACTACGACACGGTAGGCAAATGGGCCCAGGCCGAGGGCATGGCCTATACCACCTTTGGGCACCTGGCGGGTCTCGACCCGGTCAAGGAGCTTATCGCCAAGGAAGTCGCACGGGTGAACGATACCTTTGCACGAGTCGAAAACATTCGGAAGTTCGTGCTCCTCAAGAAAGAGCTGGACCATGACGACGGTGAAATGACCGCCACGCAAAAAGTACGGCGCAATGTCATTGAAACGAAATTCGAGACCGAAATGTCAGAAATTTACGGGTAGGGGAACAGCATGGACTATTTCATATTGCTCAGCGTTTCGGGGATAGCGATTGGCGTCATCTATGGCCTGATCGGGATGGGCTATGCACTGATCTTCAAGGCGACGAGTGTCGTTAACTTCGCTCAGGGCGAGGTTATGATGCTGATTTCATACATGTCCTTTACGATTGCCAGCACCTGGACCTTGCCCTTTTGGGGCCTGCTTGGGGTCTGCGTGGTTCTCTCGGCGGTCGTCGGGTTGATCATCGAAAGGGTCTTTATCCGTCCGATGCTGGGACAGGATGTCTTTTCGACGGTCATGGTCACCATCGGGATCGCGGTCATGATCCGGGCCGTGGTCGTGATGGTCTGGGGTGCCGACCCGCTGGTCCTGCCCACCGACATCGGTGACAGTGCCGTCGAGTTTGGCTTGGTCGTGCTTTACACGGCACAAATCTACGCCATCGGGCTCCTCGCGGTGTGCGTGATCGGCATGTGGGCCTTCCTGCGGTTTTCCCGAATGGGCGTCGCGATGCGGGCAACGGCGGCGCGTGAAACCACTGCGCTCCTCATGGGGATCAATGTTACCCATGTCTACGCCCTGGCCTGGGCGATTGCCGCCGTGATTTCCGGTCTCGCCGGTGTTCTGCTCGGAACGATTTACGGCCTCGGCCCGGATTTGTGGACCCAAGGTCTGCGCGCCTTCCCGGCGGTCATTCTGGGCGGCCTCGATTCGGTCTTCGGAGCAGCGATTTCGGGTATTTTCATCGGTCTTCTGGAGAACCTCTCCGAAGGCTACATCGGCCGCGGCCTCAAGGAAATTTCAGGTTTCCTGGTCATCCTGGTGGTCCTGATGATCCGTCCCTACGGATTGTTTGGCACACCTGAAATCGAAAGGGTCTGAGCCGTGCGTACTGGTGTCATTCAGGAAAGCTATGGCGAGCTGATCTCGCTATTCCGAAATCCCACCCAGGTTTACTGGACATGGGCGCTTGTGATTGCGTCGCTGGCCGCGCCTCTGGTGCTTAGCCCGCACGTGACCTCGCTGGTCAACGGGATGATGATCGCAGCCGTCGGGGTGATCGGCCTCAACCTTCTGACCGGCACGACCGGGCTGATTTCCTTTGGACAGGCGGGGTTTCTGGCCGTGGGCGGTTATACTGCGGCGATCCTTGCGGCTGACTACGGGATGCCCTTGTGGGTTTGCCTGCCTGCGGGTGGTTTGATGGCGGCGGCTTTCGGGTTGTTGGTCGGTATTCCGTCGCTGCGACTGAAGGGGTTGTATCTGGCGATCACGACGTTGGCCTTTACCATCATCATCACCCATATCATCCTGAGCGCGGAAAGCATCACGCACGGATCCTCGGGGGTCTCCACGCCTAAACCTGCGCTGTTCGGCTTTGAATTTGCAACGGACAAATCGTTCTATTACCTGATCCTCGCCATCCTGACGCTGGCAGTCTTCGGGTCCGTGAATATCAAGCGCAGCCGTATCGGCCGCGCCTTCCTGGCTATCCGCGAGCAGGATATCGCCGCCCGTGCGATGGGTGTTCCGGTGGCGCGATACAAGCTCTACGCCTTTGTCGTAAGCTCGTTCTACGCGGGTGTGGCAGGCGCGTTGATGGCCTATCATATCCGGTTTGTGAACGTGGACAGCTTTAGTCTGGTCATCTCCATCGAAGCGGTCTCGATGATCATTGTCGGGGGCCTTGGTTCCACTGCGGGCGCCTTGATCGGGGTGGTCTTCGTCTTGGGGCTAGCGGAAATTCTGAATTACGTGTTCAGTTCTCTGGGCGGCTCGATGGGGTCGATGTCAGCGCTTGAGCTGAAAGGCTTCATCTACGGCCTGACGATCGTCGTATTCCTTCGCCTCGAACCTGACGGGTTGATGGGGATTTATCGCGAATACAAAAATCGCTGGGTCAACTGGCCGTTCAGGTACTGACGCAATCGGCCCCGCAAGATGGGTCGCATAATTATAACAGGGAGAAAATGCTATGAATTGGTTTATGAAAGGCGCGATTTCGGCGGCACTTCTGGCCGTTGGGGCGGGGGCCGCGATGGCTGAACCTGGTGTCACCGACGACAAGATCGTACTGGGTGCCGTCGATCCGCTGACCGGTCCGCCCAGCCTGTTGGGCAAGGCGCATTCGCTGGCGCTGAAAGTCTGGCAAGAGGATGTAAACGCCCGTGGCGGGATCAACGGCCGTCAGATCGAGATCGTCTTTGTGGACGACGGATACGTGCCTGCCCGCTCGCTCCAGGGGCTGAAAAAGCTTGTGGAAGTCGACGACATATTCGGTCTGGTCGGCACCTCCGGCAGTTCCCAACTGGCGGCCATGATGCCCCTGATCGAAGAGCTGGGCATTCCAGCGCTGAACAACATGGCGGTGAACTCGCACCATTTCAATCCGCCGCTTGAGACGCTCTTCGTGGTCGGTCCGACCTATTGTCAGGAAATTTCGTCCGGCATGACCTACCTGGTCGAGGAGCTTGGCCTGCAGGATGAGAAATACGCGCTGGTTTACCAGGACGATGAATATGGCGACGACGTTCGCTGCGGGTATCTCAAGGGTGTCGAGGACAATGACCTCAACAACGTCCTGGAACTGGACTTCAAGCGCGGTCAGAAGGATTTCTCTGCCGAAATGTTGAAGGCGCGCGCCAAGGGCGTCACCGTTCTCGTGTCTGGCGGCGTTGTTGCAGAGCACGCGACCCTTCTGAAGGAAGCCACCAAGAACCGGATGGAAATCGTATTCCTCGGCACCCATGCCGCCCATCTCCTCCCGGTTCAGGCCCTGGCTGGCAGCTCGGGTGATGGTTACTACGCCGCGGACTACGTACCTGCGTTAAGCTCGGTCGAGGTTCCCGGTGTGGGCAAATTCATGGAACTTGCCGAGAAGTACCTCAGCGAGGAAGAATTCGGTGCGCTCAATCGCTATTCGCTGGCCGGTTATTCGGGTGGGCTGATCTTTGAGCACGCGATGGAACAGTGCGGTGCCGAACTGACCCGGACCTGCGTGGTCGACAACCTCGAAGCCCTCGACGGTTTTGAAACCGGCGGCATCCTGGGGCCCGTGACTTATGGCGAGGGCAATCGTCATGCACCGACCGCGGTCATCGTTCTCAAGTCTAACAGTGCGGATAAATCATTTGAGATCGTCTCCGATCGCATCGAAATTGAATGAGCCGCTGACCTTTTAGAAACTTCTCTCTCCGCTCTTAGGCGGGGAGGGACCGAACCAGGACGAAGGCCCGAAATGAGCATCGGAAAGTTACTTGTCGCCAACCGGGGCGAAATTGCCGTGCGCGTGGTCCGTACCGCAAGGGCGAGCGGGATCAAGACGGCGGTCCTTCGCCACCCTGCCGAAGTCGATGCACCCGCCCATCTGATCGCCGACGAGGTCGTGACGATCGAGGGGCCGACCCCCGTTGCCGCCTATCTCGACATTGCGCAGATCGTCGAGGCGGCAAAGCGGATCGGCGCGGACGCGGTGCATCCGGGCTATGGCTTTTTGTCGGAAAACGCGAATTTCGTGGCTGCGCTGGACGAGGCGGGCATCATCTTTGTCGGCCCCACGACCGAGGTCATCGACCTGATGGGCGACAAGATCCGTGCCCGCGCTTTCGTTGAGGAGCGCGGCTTCCCGGTTGCCCCCTCGGCCATCGAGGATGACGACCCGGCAACCTTTGTCGAACGCTCTCGCGCCGTGGGCTATCCGCTGCTGATCAAACCCTCGGCGGGCGGCGGCGGCAAGGGGATGCGCGTGGTGCGCGAAGACAGCACTCTGGAGTCCGAGATCGAGACCGCCCGCCGCGAGGGCGAGCGTTATTTCGGGGACGGGCGGCTGTTCGTTGAGCGTTATATCGAGCGCCCGCGCCACATCGAGGTGCAGGTGATGGGCGATGGTCAGGGCAACGTCGTGCATTTCTGGGAGCGCGAATGCTCCATCCAGCGCAGGTTCCAGAAGATCATCGAGGAAACGCCCTCACCAGCGCTTTCGCCCGAGCAACGCGACGAAATCTGCGAAACCGCTGCCGGGATTGCGCGTGCGGTCAACTATCGCGGGGCTGGAACGGTCGAGTTTATCTATGCGCAGGACGGGGCGTTCTATTTTCTGGAGATGAACACCCGCCTTCAGGTTGAACATCCGGTGACCGAAATGGTGACGGGCTTTGATCTGGTGAGTGAGCAGCTGCGCATTGCCAACGGTGAGGGGCTGAGCGCCCAGCAGGCCGATATTCCACAGACCGGCCATTCGATCGAACTGCGCATCTGTGCCGAGGATGCCACCGAAGATTTCCGCCCGGCGATCGGGGATATCCTGTTGCTGGATGAACCGCAGGGCGAAGGCGTGCGTGTGGACAGCGGCATTCTGGACGGCGGTAAGGTGACCACCGATTTCGACCCGATGCTGTCCAAGTTAATCGTACATGGGTCAGATCGGACAGAGGCCATTGCCCGTGCCCGTCAGGCGGTGCAGGCCTATGTCATCCTCGGCGTGACGACCAATACCGACTATCTGGACGCGATCCTCGCGCATCCCGATTTTGCCTCGGGCGAGGTTTCGACCGGATTTCTGGCCGAACAGGCGGATGTGCTGACGGCACCGGGCGAGGACGTCTCGGACCTGTTGATGGCCATCGCGGCGCTATCGGATCAACGGCTGGTGGACAACGTGATGCAGATCCCGGAGATGCACCGCAAAATGGGCGGGTGGAGAAACTGATGCAGCGGATTTTTCAGATTAATGGCGAAGAGGCCGAGTGCTGGCTGGCCCATGACGGCAACCGGTTTGTGTTGAATACGCCCTCGGGCGCGTTGCCCTGCCGTCTTGACCCGACGGCTATGCCTGGGGGGTTTGTTCTTCGGGCCAAGGGCCTGGTGCGCGACGTGCGTGTGGCCGTCGGTCCAGAGGCGACCTTCGTGCATATGGAGGGGCGTACATTCGAGGTGGGCCGTGTCGATCCCGCCGAGCGGCTGGCCGGAGGCGACGGGGGCGCGGCAGACGACCGCATCGTCGCCCCGATGCCGGGGGTGGTCGTGTCCGTGAACGCCAAGCCCGGCGATGAAGTCAAGGAAGGCCAGCTATTGCTCGTCATTGAAAGTATGAAACTTGAAACCAGCCTGACCGCGCCGCGTGACGGGGTGGTCGCCGAAATACCATTTGCCGCAGGTGACAGTTTCGGGCTGAAGGCCGTTCTCGCCCAGCTGGCACCGGAGGAGGAGTGACCATGCGCCGGATCGAAAGCCAGATCGACACCAACGCCGCCGATTACAAAGCCAATCACGCGGCGATGTCCGCGCGGCTCAAGGAGTTCCACGAGCGTCAACACGCCGTCCGCTTTGAGCGCCCGCAACGTGATATCGACCGCCTCGCACGCCAGAACAAGCTTGGGGTGCGTGAGCGGCTGAAACTGCTGCTGGATCCCGGAACACCTTTCCTGGAGTTCTCAACCCTGGCTGCCTGTCGTGAATACGACGGCGCGGTGCCCGGCGCCGCCGTGGTGACAGGCATCGGCATTGTGCAGGGCCGCGAGGTTGCCATCCACGCCAATGACGCCAGCGTCAAGGGCGGCGCGTGGTATCCCCATACCGTCAAAAAGATCGTGCGGCTCTTGGATGTCGCGCTGGAAAACCGCCTGCCGGTCATTCATATCTGTGACAGCGCCGGCGGCTTCCTGCCTCTTCAACACGGTGTCTTTCCAGACAGGTATCTGGGCGGGCGCGTGTTCCGCAATCAGGTCAAATTGAGCCAGGCCAATATTCCGCAGATCGCGGTGGTCGGCGGCCATTGCACCGCCGGTGGTGCTTATGTTCCGACGCTCAGCGATTACAACATCATCATTGAGGGGACGGGTGCGATCTTCCTCGGCGGGCCGCCGCTGGTGAAGGCCGCGACCGGCGAAGAGGTCGGCGTGCAAGAGCTGGGCGGCGCGGTGATGCACACTTCGGTTTCGGGCACCGGCGATTACCGCGCGGCCACCGAAGAGCGCGCCTTTTCACTGGCGCGCGAGATCGTCAACCAGTGGAAGCGCACGCCGAAAGCGATCATCGAAACCGCCTCGTTCGAAGAACCCTACTACGATCCGAAAGAGCTTTACGGGATCATCCCGAAGGACCGTAAAACCCAGTTCGACATGCGCGAGGTTATGGCGCGGATCGTGGACGGATCTCGCTTTCATGAGTATCAACCTGACTACGGCACCACGATGATCTGCGGCTTTGCCCATATCTGGGGTTACAAGGTGGGGATCCTCGCCAACAACGGGGTGCTGTTCAACGACAGTTCTCTCAAGGCCGCGCATTTCATGCAGCTGTGCAATCAGAACCGCACGCCTTTGGTCTTTTTCCAGAACATCACCGGGTACATGGTGGGGCGCGAATACGAAGAGCGCGGCATCGCCAAGGATGGGGCCAAGATGCTGATGGCGCAGGGCGGCTCGGTCGTGCCGAAATTCACAGTGATCGCCAATGCCTCCTATGGGGCGGGCAATTACGGCATGTGTGGACGCGCCTGGGATCCCCGCACGCTGTTCATGTGGCCGCAGGCTGAAATCGGCGTGATGGGGGCGGATCAGGCGGCCAATACCATGGCGGACGTCAAGATCCGGCAGCTTCAGCGTGAGGGCAAGGAACTGAGCGCTGAGGAAATCGAAGCGATCCGCGAGCCGGTGCTGGAGAAATATCGCCGCGACGTCGAAGCCTATACTTCGACCTCGGAAATGTGGGACGACGGCATCCTCGATCCGGCGGATACGCGCAACGCGCTGGGCATGTCGATTTCCGCCTCGCTGAACGCACCGATTGACGATCCGCACTACGGGATCTTTCGGCTGTAACGGCCCAAAGGGGCGCACGTCGGGACCTCCGCGCGTGCCCTTGTCGTTCTCGGCCGGTGCGACGTCGGGTCAGGTTCCATGGCAGCGGCGTCGCCCTTCGTCTGCCGTGCTGCGTCGCGTCGGACATTATGATAGAATGTCGGACGCGCGACCTCGGAACGTTGCGGTGTTGACAGTAGACCGTCCGGGAATACAAAATCTAACAAATGATAGAAAACAAGCGGACGCCGATTCGCGTCTGACCAGTTTGCTGATGGGAGAGAGAAATGACCAATAAAGCATATGTCACCGGCGTGGGGATGGTCCCATTCCAAAAGCCCGGAAAATCCGAGAGCTATGATGTTCTGGCTGCGACCGCGACGCGCACTGCGCTGGCCGATGCCGGACTGGATTACGACAAGATCCAGCAGGCTTACGTCGGTTATGTCTATGGCGACAGCACCTGTGGTCAGCGGGCTCTTTACCATGTCGGCATGTCCAGCATTCCGATCGTGAACGTGAACAACAACTGCTCGACCGGGTCCTCCGCGCTGTTCCTGGCGCGGCAGGCGGTCGAAAGCGGCGCGGTGGATTGTGCGCTGGCTCTCGGTTTCGAAGAGATGCGGCCCGGTGCGCTCGGTGCGGTGTTCCAGGATCGGACCAGCCCCTTTGCCTCCTTTGATCAGGAAACCGACGACCTGGTCGGAAGCCCGGAAATTCCACTGGCTCTGCGCTACTTCGGCGGTGCCGGCAAAGCGCATATGGAAGAGTTTGGCACAACCATGGAAACCTTTGCCAAAATCCGTGCCAAGGCCAGCCGGCATGCGGCCAAGAACCCCGTCGCCCTTTTCCGGCAGGAAGTCACCGCGGACGAGGTCATGCAGGCACAGGTCGTTTGGCCGGGCGTCATGACGAAACTGATGGCCTGCCCGCCGACTTGCGGCGCGGCCGCGGCGATCGTCTGCTCCAAGGAGTTCGCTGACAAGCACGGTCTCGACAGCACGGTGCGCATCGCCGCGCAGGCCATGACGACGGACGGACCAGAGACCTTCAACGCCCATGACATGCGTGAGGTTGTCGGATATTCCATGGCCAAACGTGCCGCCGATCAGGTCTACGAGGCCGCCGGTATCGGACCGAACGACGTGGACGTGGTCGAACTGCACGATTGTTTCGCCCACAATGAGCTGCTCACTTATGAGGCCCTGGGCCTGTGTGGGCGCGGCGAGGCGGCGAAATTCGTCGACGATGGCGACAATACCTATGGCGGGAAATACGTGACCAACCCATCGGGTGGGCTGCTGTCCAAGGGGCATCCCCTCGGGGCGACCGGTCTCGCGCAATGCACAGAGCTCGTGCAGCAGTTACGCGGCCAGGCCGATGCGCGTCAGGTCGACGGGGCGCGGTTGGCGTTGCAGCATAACCTCGGGATAGGCGGGGCCTGTGTGACCACGCTTTATGAAAGAGCCTGACAGCGCCATTCGGGAGAATAGAACATGACTAACAAACTTGACGGGCGCGTTGCGCTGGTCTCCGGCTCTGGCCGGGGAATCGGGCGTGAAATCGCTCTTAAACTGGCCTCCGAAGGGGCGCGCCTGGTGATCAACGATCTGGACGCGGACCCGGCCAATGAAACTGCCGAGGCCATCCGCGCTGCCGGTGGCGAAGCAGTGGTCTGCGCCGGTAGTGTGACCGAAAACGGCTTTGCCGAGCGGTTCATCAAGACCGGGATGGACAGCTTTGGCGGGCTGGACATCATCGTAAACAACGCCGGTTATACTTGGGACAGCGTCGTCCAAAAGATGACCGACGAACAATGGCAGGCGATCATCGACGTTCACATGACCGCGCCCTTCAAGATCCTGCGCGCCGCCCAGCCGGTGATCAGCGCCAAGGCCAAGGAAGAAGCCGCCGCCGGGCAAGAGGTGTTCCGCAAGGTGGTGAACATCTCGTCCATCGCGGGCACCGGCGGTAATGCGGGACAGATCAACTATTCCGCCGCCAAGTCCGGTATCCTCGGGGTCACCCGGACGATGGCCAAGGAATGGGGCCGCTACAAGGTCAACGTCAACGCCGTGGCTTTCGGCCCGATCCGCACCCGCCTGACCGAAGGCAGCGCCGACGGCGACAGCACGATCAAGGTCGAGGAAAAAGAGATCAAGGTTGGCGTGAACCCCGATCTTCTGTCCCAGATGGAACGGATGATTCCGCTGGGACGGGTCGGCACGCCGCAGGAGGCCGCAGGCGCGGTCTATCTGTTCTGTGCGCCGGAATCGAACTTCATCTCGGGTCAGCACATCATCTGCGGTGGCGGTTTCACGATTTGATCCGGTCGATACGTTCCCTGTCTTGCGTGCTCTTGTGCGGTAACCTGGTCCCGGGAGACTCTTGAATGGCCCGTCTTGAATCAGCGGTGGTGATATCCTCCGAGGCCTTTGCGCAAAATCATGCCGCGCAAAGCGAGCGTGTCGAAACCCTGCGCCAACGTATCGCCGAGGCAACCGGTGGCGGGCGACCCGATATGGTCGCCCGCCACCGCAAGCGTGACAAACTATTGGTCCGCGAGCGGATCGATCTGCTGGTCGATCCCGGAACCGCTTTCATGGAGCTGTCTTCGCTGGCGGCCTATGGGCAATACGGCGGTGAGGTTCCCGGTGCCGGGATCGTCACAGGCATCGGAATTGTCCACGATCTGCCCTGCATGCTCATCGCCAACGATGCGACGGTGAAGGGCGGCTCGTTCTATCACGAGACGGTGCAAAAACATATCCGCGCGCAAGAGATCGCGGCGGAAAATCGTATGCCTTGCCTCTATCTCGTGGATTGCGGCGGCGCCTACCTTCCCGAACAGGACCGCGTTTTTCCCGATGCGCGGCACTTCGGCAATTCGTTTTATCGCCAGACCAATATGTCGGCCTCGGGCCTGCCGCAAATCTCGGCGGTCTTCGGTGGATGCACGGCCGGTGGAGCCTATATTCCCGCCCTGTCCGACGAGGTCATCATGGTGCGTGGCAACGCGCGCATCCATTTGGGCGGCCCCTCCATCGTCAAGGTTGCGATCAACGAAGAGGCGGATGGCGAAACGCTGGGTGGCGCCGAGATGCATTCGCGCGTCTCCGGCGTTTCGGACCACCTGGCCGAGGATGAGCATCACGCCTTGGCTTTGATGCGCGATATCGTCGCCGAACTGGGTCAGGCGCGCCCCATGCAGCCCGACGCAGCCCCGGCAGCGCCTGCGCATGATCCCGAAGAACTGCTGGGCGTGGTCAGTGCAGATCGCAAGCAACCCTACGACATGCGCGAGGTCCTGCTGCGCATGATCGACGCGGGCGAATTCCGTGAGTTCAAACCCGGGTGGGGCGAGACGCTGGTCTGCGGCACCGCGCGGATCCATGGCTACCGTGTCGGGATCCTTGCCAATAACGGAGCCCTTTTGTCCGACAGCGCGCTGAAGGGGGCACAATTCGTATCCATGTGCGACCAGCGAAATATCCCGCTGTTGTTCCTGCACAACATCTCGGGCTTCATGGTCGGCACCGAGGCGGAGCGTGGGGGCATCGCCAAGGACAGCGCAAAGCTGGTCTATGCCATGTCGGTGGCCAAGGTGCCGCGCCTCTCGGTGCTTCTGGGGGGGTCTTACGGCGCAGGGAACTATGGCATGTGCGGGCGCGGCTTTGCGCCAAACTTCCTCTTTGCCTGGCCGACAGCGGAGCTGGCGACAATGTCCGCCGACATCGCCACCAATGTGATGTTGGAGTTGCGTCGCCAAAAGGGCGGCGATCCCAACCAGATGCAGGCCGACCTGACACAGATCGAGGCCGGGGTGCGCGCCCAGTACGGCGAACAATCCGACCCCTATTACGCCACCTCGCGCCTTTGGGATGACGGGCTGATCGAGCCTGGCCAGACACGCGATATCCTGGGCCTATGCCTCGCCATCGTGACATCGGTGCCCGAGGCCGGGCGCCATACACCTGTATTTAGAATGTGAGGCTACGAGATGACCCAGACCCACAAGACCATCCTTCTCGAAACCGACGAACGCGGCGTCGCCACTGTGACCCTGAACCGTCCCGAAAAGCACAATGCCCTGAACGGTGATCTGATCACCGAACTCTCGGATGTTGCTGAAAAGCTGGCCGTGGATGACAAGGTCCGCATCGTGATCCTGACCGGCAATGGCAAGAGCTTCTGCGCCGGTGGGGACTTCAACTGGTTCGCGTCGAATATCGATAAAACCCGTGAACAGCGCGTCGACCAGAGCGCCACCTTGGCGCGTCTGCTGCGCCGTCTCGACACATTGCCCAAGCCCCTGATCGGGCGCATCAATGGCCCGGCCTATGGTGGCGGTGTCGGCATGATTTCGGTCTGTGACTATACCATCGGTGCCGAAGGCGCGCGCTTTGGCCTGACCGAGGTGAAGCTGGGTCTGCTGCCGGCAAATATCTCGCCCTACGTCGTGGCCCGCATCGGCAAGGTTCACTCGCGCGAAACCATGTTGTCGGGTGCGCTCTTTGACACGACCCGGGCCGAACGGATCGGGTTGCTGACCGAAGTCGCCGCGCCCGATGACCTTGACGCCGCAGTCGAGCGGGTCGTGCACGATCACCTTCAGGCCGCGCCCGGGGCTGTGGCCGACACCAAGGCGCTGGTTGCCTATGTCGCGGCGCATGATCTCGAAACCAACATGATTTACACGGCCGACCGGCTCGCCGATGCCTGGGAAACCGACGAAGGCATCGAGGGGATCAACAGCTTCATCAACAAGGGCGTGCCGTCCTGGCGGGTGAAATGACCTTTTCCCGTGTCCTGATCGCAAACCGGGGTGAAATTGCCCGCCGGATCCAGCGTGGCTGTCGCAAGCTGGGACTGGAAAGCGTGGCGGTGTTTTCCGAGGCTGATCGCGACGCCCCCTTTGTCATCGATGCGGATCACGCTGTCTGCATCGGCGGGGCCGCCCCGTCGGAAAGCTACCTGAACATCGAGGCGATCCTCGAAGCGGCCCGTGCGACCGGTGCAGGCGCGGTCCATCCGGGCTATGGGTTCCTGTCCGAGAACGCCGGTTTCGCGGCGGCTGTCGAAGCGGCAGGCCTGGTGTTCATCGGGCCGGAAGCTGACGCCATCGCCCGCATGGGATCGAAGATCGAAGCCAAGGCCGCTGCCGAGGAGGCCCGCGTGCCGGTGCTGCCCGGCTATCGGGGCGCGGATCAATCCGACGCGCGACTGCTGGAGGAAGCGCGCGCACTCGGCACGCCGTTTCTGGTCAAGGCCAGCGCCGGGGGCGGGGGTCGCGGAATGCGCCTCGTCACCGATCTGAAGGAGGCGCCCGAGGCTATCACCTCGGCGCGGGCAGAGGCAAAAGGTGCCTTTGGCGACGCGGCTGTCTTTCTGGAACGCTATGCGCCACGCACCCGCCATGTGGAGGTGCAAATCCTGGGCGACAGTCACGGCACGGTTTTGCACCTGGGGGATCGCGACTGCTCTCTCCAGCGCAACCATCAGAAGCTGATCGAAGAAGCTCCTGCCGCCGACCTGCCCGAAGCCATGCGCGACGACATGCGGATGGCTGCGGTCCGTCTGGCGCAATCCATCGCCTATCGTTCGGCCGGCACGGTGGAATACCTTTATGACCCGGCGCGCGGCGAATATTACTTTCTAGAGATGAACACCCGTCTTCAGGTCGAACATCCGGTCACGGAGGCGATCACTGGCGTCGATCTGGTCGAGTGGCAGTTGCGTATCGCCCGCGGAGAGGCCCTGACGCTCGCCCAATCGGATGTGCAATTCGACGGTCACGCCATCGAGGTCCGCGTCGCCGCCGAAAACCCTTCCGAGAATTTTCTTCCGGAAACCGGTCAAATCACGCTTTGGGAACCGCCCGCAGGCGTACGGCTGGACACCGGGGTCGAGCGCGGCTCGGTCGTCGGACATAACTACGATTCCATGATTGCAAAGCTCATCGTCCATGCGCCCGATAGGGCCGGGGCGATCCGTCGGGCCGTCGCATCCATCGATGAATTTGCCGTGGGCGGCGTCGGGTTGAACCTGGCCTATCAACGGGCTTTGTTGACCCACCCCGATTTTCAGGCCTTTCGTCATCATACCTCTGGGCTGAGCGAAATGTTTCCGGATGGGTGGGTGCGCCCGGAACCGGACGCCCATGATCTCGGCCTCGCGGCTATCGCGCTCAACCTGCAACAGGCCCCGACGGATGCGTCACCCTGGCAACGCCTCGGCGCCTGGCGGCTTACCGCAACCTCCGGACGGCCTGGCGCAACCTCCTATTGGGAGGAGTCCGCTGAAATGCCGATCCGTGTGAGCACCGATGGTGTGCAGCTGGCCGCGCATTTGCCAGAGGGCGAGAGCATCCGCGCAGAGGCGGCGACTCTGATCCGAGGCCGGTTGAGTGGTCGTCTCGATGGGGTTCCCATCTCACGCATCGCCCATGTCGAGCGCGCCAGCGATCACTGGCGGGTCCATCTGCAGACATCCAGCGGCATGATGGCCATCGCGTTCGATACCCTGGAGGACAGGCACCTGAATAGGGCCGCTGGTGGCATGGTCGGCGCGGATACCTTGAGCGCACCGATGCCCGGCGCGGTCGCCGAAATTCGTGTCGCCCCCGGAGACCGTGTAAACGCCGGTGATACGCTGGTGGTGCTGGAGGCCATGAAACTGTTGCAAAGCCTGCCCGCCCCCGTTTCGGGCGTGGTGGCCGAAATCTATTGCGCGCCGGGCGACACTGTCGCCGGGAATACCCCCCTCATCAAACTCGATCCGGAGAACCAGACATGACCAGGCAGGACACTATCACTACAGCCGCAGGACCATTTAGCGAAGACCTCGACATGATCCGCGACCAATTGCGCCGGTTCATCGAAACCGAGGTGACGGCCAAGGCCGACGCCTGGGAGAACGACGGTATGGTTCCTCGCGACGTGCTCCGTCGTATGGGCGATCTGGGCGTGCTCGGTATGCGCTATGATGAGAAATATGGCGGTGCGGGCCTGGATGTTATGGCCAGCGTTGTCCTGGCTGAAGAGGTCGGACGCTCCACCTTTGGCGGCTTCTCGGCCACGGTGCTGGTGCATACCGACATGGCCTCGCCGCATCTGGAGAACGCCGGCACGCCGGAACAGAAGGCCCGCTGGATGCCCTCGATCACCTCGGGCGAAAAGATCGCCGCCGTCGCTGTGACCGAACCCGGAGCGGGCTCGGACGTGGCCGGCATGCGCACACGCGCGGTGCAGGACGGCTCCGACTGGGTGCTGAACGGCAGCAAGATGTTCATCACCAACGGCGTGCATGGCGATATCTATTTCGTCGGTGCCAAGACAGACCCCGACGCCAAGGGCTCCCGCGGGATCACCATGTTCGCGATTGAAAAGGGCACGCCGGGCTTTTCGGTTGGCCGGGCGTTGAACAAGACCGGCTGGCTTTGCTCGGACACCGCCGAACTGATCTTTGAGGATGTCCGCGTCCCGGCTGAAAACGTGCTGGGCGAGGTCAACCGGGGCTTTTATTCGGTGATGAAGAACTTCCAGAACGAACGGATCGTGCTGGGCGCCATGGCCTGTGCGGAATCCCAGATCGCCCTCGATATGACCGTGGATTACGTCAAGCAGCGCAAGGCCTTTGGCGGCGTGCTCTGGGACAAGCAGGCGGTGCGCCAGCGGCTGGCCGATTGCCAGACCCGAATCGAAGCGGGTCGCCAGCTTGTCTATCATGCTGCGGGCATGGACGCGGCAGGCCGTGATTGCGTGAAAGAAGTCTCGATGGTCAAAGCCTATTGCGGTGAGCTGGTGAACACAGTGCTCTACGACTGCGTGCAGTTCCACGGCGGCATGGGCTACATGCGCGAAACTCCTGTCGAGCGGATGTCGCGCGACGCCCGCGTGCAAGCCATCGGCGGCGGCGCAACGGAGGTCATGCTCGAAGAGGTCGCCAAGCGGATGTGACAAAGCGCAAGGTGACGCTGGGGCGAAACCCGGCGTCATCCTCTAGGCGAGCAGTGGGTTCAACTGGCGGTTGCCGCCGCCGGGGCGTATTTCAGCCCAACCCCACAGTTTGAAACAACTCGGTTCGCCCCAGAGGTCGCAGGCTTGCGACCCGTTCGGAATGGCGCTTCTTGCTGCTTGCCACCAGCCAAATACATTGCGGCCAAATATATGGCGAGTGTCAGCCGCCAACGCGATCTACAACGCGACTTAACCGGGGGCGGCCTCAAACCGCGCCCGTTCTACAATCTAGCTCCGCTGTATCTGCACCGGTCTCAGATCAGCAGGCGGATACCGTTCCCTTCACGGCAGGAAGCACCGCGATCGCGAGGGACTCGAAATCCGCTTTGGAGATCGCCAAGTCTTCCTTGTGGGTGAGAACTTCGACGAAGTTGCAGAGAATTTTCGAATAGGCCCAGGTCGATTCGGCGACGACCGTGCCGTCCTTGCGGCACAATTGAATCGTCAGGGGGGCATCCTGCCCAGTGGCCGAACAGGACTGGAAGCCGTCGCCCACACCGAAAGCCTCAACACGGCAGGTTTTATCGTCAAGGCGCTGAACACTTATCTCGACTTCGATCATCCCGACCGAGGCGTCTGAGTTCTCGTCGTAGAAATAAACATGCCCGATTCGACCGTAGCGAACGTCGCCAAGTGCCGCGTCGTCGGGCACCTGCGGATCGGCGCGATCTGGCATCCGCGGCGGCAACACGCCAAGACCGCAAGTTTGAAACTCGCTAACAACTTGAATTTTCATATTGTTTTCCACTCTTCCGGACATAGTCGTAAACCTCCCTGACTTCCGTGCATTGACAAACAGCTTAGTTTGTTTGTAAGTTTGTCGCAAGTAAGTTGATTGCATGATTGGCAGTCGATGAAGGGTAGGGGGGACAATGCGAATCATTTCTCATGATGTGGCGGCCTTTGGCTGGGGCGGTCGCGCTTGACCGGGCGCGTCGTTATTGTTGGCGCCGGACAGGCGGGCGCACGGGTGGCCTTGGGCCTGCGTGCCGCGCAGTTCGCGGGACCGATTACGCTGGTCGGGGCTGAACCGCATCTGCCTTACGAACGTCCGCAGTTGTCCAAGGAAGTTTTGAGCGATCCGGATTGGTCGCTCCAGTTCATCAAACCCGAAGACGATTGGCGCACGGCCGAGATCGACCTGCGGATGGGATGTGCCGTGGTCGACGCGGATCCGGCGGCTCGGACCGTCGCGCTCGCGGGCGGAGAAGAGCTTTCCTACGATCACCTGGTTTTGGCGACCGGCACCATTGCTCGGCAATGTGGAGAGCTTGCCGGCTTGACGGTCCCTATCCATGTGGCGCGGACTCTCGAAGACGCCGCCGCCATTCGCGAGCGGCTAACGCTGGGCGGAAAGATCCTGATCGTCGGCGGCGGGATCATCGGCTTGGAAGTGGCGGCGGCCGCGTCAAAGGCTTGCGATGTCACAGTGATCGAGGCCGGGTCGCGCCTCTTCGAAAGGGGCGTGCCGCCCGAAGCGGCCTCGTACCTGGAGCAACTGCACGCAAAGAACGGCGTGCGTTTCCGATATGGCGTGAGGCCCGTCTCGGCGTCTGGCCATAAGGTCACGTTGAGCGACGGGTCGGTGGAAAGCGCCGATCTGGTGATCGTCGGGATCGGCGTCGAGCCACCGCGCGGAATCGCCGCGATGATCGGCCTTCCGGAAGACACGCCGGGATTGCGCGTCGACGAACATGCCGTGACCGAGCGCAGCAACGTGTTGGCGGTCGGCGATGCGACCGAGCAGTTCAGCCGGTGTCACAATCGCTGGATGCGGATCGAAACCTGGGCGAATGCCAATCAGCAGGCGGCGACTGCCGTTTCAACGATTACCGGCTCGCCTTTGTCGTCGACACCGCCGCCTTGGTTCTGGTCCAATCAATATGACGTCAATCTGCAGGTCGTGGGCGATAGCATCGGTGACGAGACCGTCGTGCGCGGTGATCCGGACAGCGGCCGCTACAGTGTCATTTCCTTGCGCGGCGGTGAAATCGTCGGCGGCACGACCATCAATTCAGCCAAGGACATGGCGGCGTTGCGGCGTTTGGTGGGACTCGGCGTCCATCTGGACCGGTCCGCACTCGAAGATCCAACATACAAACTCAAACAGGCCATCCCTGCCTGACTAACAAAGCTAAGGAGGACAATGCGCAATGAACCCGAACAGTAATGATCCATTGGTGATGATCGACAACGAGCGTCATCTCTTCAAAGTCTCCAGAAGCAATTTCACCGATCCCGAGGTGTTTGCAAAAGAGCGTGAACGCATTTTTTCGACGTGCTGGCTGTACCTCGGCCACGAGTCCGAGCTGAAGAAACCTGGTGATTTCGTGACCCGCGTTGTTGGGGGACGGAGCATCGTTTTCAACAAGGACCGTCAGGGCGAAATGCGCGCTCTGTTCAACTCCTGCCCCCACCGGGGTGCCCAAGTGTGCCGCGAACGCAAAGGTAACGCCAAGGCGTTCCAATGTTTCTATCACGGCTGGGTGTTCGGTCAGGACGGCGCGCTGAGAAGCCAGCCGGGCGAAGACAGCTATGCACAGGGCTTCAAGGACGATCCCGATTCCAACATGCGCCAGGTGCCCCGTCTGGAAAGCTACCGTGGGCTGTACTTCATTTGCTATGATCCGCAGGCGGTCACGCTCGAAGAGTACCTTGGAAATGCCAAGGAATACCTCGACCTCGTGTGCGACCAGGCGGTTGACGGCATGGAAGTCATCGGCGGGACGCAAGAATACGCGATGAACGCCAACTGGAAGCTTCTCGTCGAGAACAGCATCGATGGATATCACGCGGTCAGCACGCATGCGACCTACCTGGATTACCTCAAATCCATGGAAGGCGGCCTCACGGATGTCGGCCTGAAAGGCGTCGGCAAGGACCTTGGCAATGGCCACGGCGTCATCGAATACACGGCCCCCTGGGGTCGGCCCGCCGGTCAGTGGATTTCGCTGTGGGGCGAAGAAGGCAAGAACGAGATCGACGCCCTTAATGCCCGCAACGAGAAGCTCTATGGCAAGGAAAAGGCGGACCGGATCGCATACAAAAACCGTAACCTGCTCATTTTCCCCAATCTGATCATCAACGACATCATGTCCTTGACGATCCGCACCTTCTTCCCGCAGTCGCCCAGCCTGCTTCACGTCAACGCCTGGGCCGCCGGTCCGCGCGAGGAAAGCGAAGCGGCACGCCAGTTCCGTCTGTCGAACTTCCTGGAGTTCCTCGGGCCAGGCGGCTTTGCCACTCCGGACGATGTCGAAGCGCTGGAACAGTGTCAGCTGGGCTATCGCAACAGTCAGGAAGCGCGGTGGAACGACATCTCAAAAGGCATGAAGCTCGACGAACCCTCGATGGACGACGAAGCGCAGATGCGTGCGTTCTGGCGGGAATGGGATCGCCGGTTGACCGGCTCTGAGCAGGCGCAGGGAGTAGGAGCATGAGCGTGGAAACCTTAAAAGCAGTCGACGCCGCGCCGATCACGCGCCCGGAGGTTGAGGACTTTCTCTATCTGGAGGCCGCGCTTCTGGACGAATGGCGCCTGCCGGAATGGCTGGACTTGTTCACGGATGATGCGATCTATGACATCCCGCCGACGGACATCGCGGCAGATGCATCTTCGGCCAACAACCTGTTTTACATCGCGGATGACAGGTACCGGCTGGGTGAGCGGGTCAAGCGTCTGATGAAGCGGACGGCACATGCTGAATATCCGCATTCAAAGACCCGCCATCAGATCTCAAACGTCCGCATCCTGTCGCAAGAGGCCGGGCTGGTCGAGGTTACGTGCAACTTTACCACGTACCGCACCAAGGACGATTTCAGCAACTTCTTCTTTGGTAGGTTGTTGCATACGCTCGATATTTCCGGCGACGACATCAAGATCAAGGCTAAGCGTGTTGTTCTCGACACCAACGGTCTGCGCAACCAGGGCCGGATCAGCATCATCCTGTGATCCCGGCGACGGCGGTGTCCCGGTTCCGCCGCGACTCCGCCGTCGAATAACGAAAGGACTTGAAAGTGAGCAGCGCATTGACAGGCAAAGTTGCCTTGGTAACGGGTGCCGGACGTGGGATCGGGTTGGTCATCGCCGAACGCCTGATGGCCGACGGCGCACGGCTGGTCATCGCCAATTTCGACGAAGCAGAGGCGAAGGCCGCGGCAGAGGAAATGTCCGCACGCAGTGTCGACGGGAAGCCTCCGGTCGTCGTTCCCGGCAACCTTGCCGATGAAACTGTCGCCAAGGCGGCCATTGACGCGGCGATCGACGCTTACGGACGGCTCGATATCCTGGTCAACAATGCTGGCGGCGGAATCATCAAACCCTTTGCCGAGCACACCCCGGATACCCTTCGCGAAACCATTGACCGCAATCTCTGGACCGCAATCTGGTGCAGCTATCACGCTCTGCCCGTGATGCGCGCGCAGGGCGGTGGTCGGATCGTGAACATCGGGGCTGATTCCGTACGCAACGGCCTGTGGGACCATGCGGCCTACAACGCCGCCAAGGGCGGGATGCACGGGATGTCCACCGGCCTCGCTCGGGAATACGCGCGCGACGGGATTACCGTGAATACGGTTGCGCCCTGCGCCACGAATACGCCGCAGATGGTCGAGATTACAGAACGCGACCCGAAACTGGCCGAGAAATTTCTCAGTGTAATTCCGATGGGCCGACCAGCTGAAATGAGCGAGGTCGCCTCGATGGTCAGCTATCTGTCGTCGGACGAAGCGAGCTTTATCACCGGGCAAGTCATTTCGGTTAATGGCGGGAGCACGATGCTGTGAACGGAGATACGACAAACAAGATCGCGCTTTTTCCGGCCGACGATCTGCCCGAAGGCGAGATCCGCGCAGAGACCCTGCCGAATGGCGATGTGATCGCCGTCTATAATGTTGACGGAACCTTTTATGCGACGCAGGACCAGTGCTCGCACGGAGAGGCTTCGCTGGCGGAAGAGGGTGATCTATGTGGAAAATTCGTGGAATGCTCATGGCACTTCGGGACCTTTGACGTGACCACCGGGGAACCCGGCTTAACCCCTTGTGAAATCCCGCTGAAAACATATCGCGCTTCAGTCGAAGATGGGAAAGTCTGCGTTGAATATTGATAACTCTCATAAGGGTAAAAGCGACCGCGCTGCTGCCGGAGAGTCGTCCCAAACAACGACGGGGATGCGATCGCAGGATGCGCGCAGCGAAGAGATGCGCGCGCGCCTGATGGCAGCCTCGATCGAAGTCTTGCGGGAACGTGGATTTGCCGGATTTCGCACCGAAGCCGTGGCGCAAGAGGCCGGCGTGTCACGCGGCGCCCTGGTGCACCATTATCCGCACAAGCGCGATCTGATCCTGGCGGTTCACAAGCATCTCTATCAGCTTGCCGTGGACAATAGCGTCGAAAGTGCCGCCGCGGTCACTGACCAAGGGGCCATCATCAATGAAATGTTGAAGGATGCGCAAAGCTTCTTTCTCGGGAACCACTTTTTCAGTGTGCTCGACATTGTTTTGTCCGCCAACACCGATCCCGAACTGAAGACCGAAATTCTCCAGGCATCCCGGAATGCCCGCCTGCCGATCGAAACGGCATGGGTCAATAGAATGTCGGAATTCATGCCGCGCCCCTTGGCCGAAACCGTCGTTTACATGACGTACAACATCGTCAGGGGCTACGCCATGCGGACGCTCTGGGAAGACGACCCCGCAAGATACGCCGAAATGATCGTGCACTGGAAATCCATGGTCCGCGATCTGCTTCGAAACAACGGCGTAACCTGGCCCGCTGAATAGTCGGCGGCAAACAAGACCAACAAAAACTCGAAACCACTTTAGGGAGGAATGAGAATGAAAATTAGACACCTTGCCAAGGCATTCACGCTGGCGGCTACTGTTGCCGCCGGCCCGGTGCTGGCCGCGGACGACGAAGTCGTCATCGGTCTGAGCGCCGCGCTGAGCGGCGGTGCTGCGGGAACTTACGCCGCACCGGCCGAGGGCCTCAAACTGTACATCGACCGGCTGAACGAAGCTGGCGGTATTAACGGTAAAACCGTTTCGCTGGTCATTTATGACGACCAGGGTGACGCGTCGCGCGCCGCGAGTAACGGCAAGCGCTTCCTGACCCAGGACGACGTGCAGTTGATCATCTCGGTCAGCACCTCGGCAACCTTTGCGCCGCTTATCAGCCAGGCCACCCGCCAGGGGGTGCCGATCCTGTTCGCCGGTTCGGTTTGCCCTGCCGAGACGATGCCACCCGCCGAGCCTCTTCTCTATTGCTCGACCGGGTTCTCGTCTGTGCACGACAGCATTGCGATGGTCGACTACCTTCGCGAACTGGATGGTGATGCGACCGTCGGTTTTGCCGCAATGGGCATTCCGATCTCGCGCGCTGGTATGGAAGAAGCCGAACGGATCGTTCTGGGCGCCGACATGAAATCGGCTGGTGTCGAAATCGCACCGCCCGGCACCGCGGACTACACGCCATTCGCAACCAAGTTGATCCAGAACGGTGCCGAAGCGGTTCTGGCCTGGTCGCCCTGGTCCGTGCAAATCCGTTTCTTTGACGCATTGCGCAAGCAAGGCTGGGAAGGCAACGCCTTTGTCGGTCACCTCGCCGAAGCCGAACTTGAGATGATGGAAATCAAGGATCCGGGTCTCTACACCGTTGGCAGCAACGCGATGATCTTTGAAGACAGCAAAGCGACGCAAGACCTGGTTGCGGCCGTGACTGAGTCCGGTGTCGACCTGCATCCCGAGGCGATTGTCGACGGCTGGCTCGGCGGTATCGTTATTGAGGAAGTCCTGGGCAAGCTTGGCGACGACACGAGCGCCGAGGCGATCAATGCTGTCATGAGCGACATCGAGATCGACACCCGTGGACTGCGCGGCGGCTCGATCAAATGGACCGAGAACAACCACTTCCGTGAGACCATCTACTACCGCGTCTATCGTTGGAGCGACGAGACGGGCGCGATGGAGATCGCACGGGACTGGAAAGCCTACGAGGTCGAGTAAGACCATCGACGCGATAGGAGCGCATAATGCAAATTGTAGCGAACATTATTGTACTGACGTCATTATACGCTCTCGTCGCGAGCGGCTATGTCCTAGTGTACAAAGTCAGTCGTGTCCTGAACCTGGCACACGGCGAACTCATGATCCTGGGTGCTTACCTGCTGGTTGCTACGTCAGCAGGTATCACCTCGGATCCCCTCATTGCGATCGCCCTGACCGCAGTGTTCTCAATCATTGTCGGGCTGTCAGTATATCTTTTGCTGATGCGCGAAATGACAGGGCAGCCGGTTTTGGCGGCTGTCCTGACCACCGTGGCGCTGGGCATTCTTTTGCGCGGCGCGATGGTCCTGATCTGGGGCCCGCAGCAGCTTAACGTGGCATCGATGCTCAGCTTTGAAAACGCATCGGTCGTCCTCACCGACTCGATCCGGGTTTCAACGGCATCTCTCTGGCTCGTGATCTGCACGGTGGTGGTCTACCTCGGCCTGCTTGCCTTCCTGCATATGTCACGCTGGGGCATGCGGATGCGGGCATCTGGGCAGAACCCGCTTCTGGCCGCTCAACGCGGGATCAACCTGCACACTGTTTATGCACTGGCCTGGACGCTCTCGACCTTTTCGGGATCGATAGCCGGCGTGTTGGTCGCCCTGGATTCGCGTCTCGACGTGAATATGGCGGTGATCGGCCTAAAGGCCTTTCCAGCGGCGCTTGTCGGCGGGCTGGACAGCCTGCACGGCGCATTGATTGGCGCCGGTGTCATCGCGGTTCTCGAGGTCCTTTTGATCCATTACGTGAACCCGCTCCTGTCCGATGTTGTTCCGTTCCTCGTCCTGATCGCAATTCTGATCGTTCGGCCCTGGGGATTGTTCGGCACCAAAGAGGAACTCAATCGTGTCTAATACCGAAACCGGCATCGGCAAGATCGCACCTGTCCGCGCCGTGGCCAAGGGCGATGGTGGAAACAGGACAGCCTGGATGGGCCTGATCGTTCTGCTCGCTCTCGTGCCCTTGGTCGCCTCACCTTTTCACCTCGACATCGCGTCGCAAATTTTCATCGCGGCCATCGGCGCACTGGCTCTCATGGTATTGACCGGCATTGCGGGGCAGATCTCGCTCGGTCATGGTGGTCTTATGGCGGCTGGCGCCTTTACCACCGGGATCCTTTACAAGGAAACCGGCGCCGGGATCTGGATCACGCTCCCCGCTTCAGTTGTGGCGGGCGCCGTGATTGGCCTGATTTTTGGCCTTCCGTCCCTGCGGCTGCGCGGCGTTTATCTGGCGATGAGCACCTTGGCGCTGCATTTCGTGGTCATCTACCTCGGTGGCGAATACGAATTTGCCAGCGGTGCATCGACGGGGATCTTCCTCGATCCGCCGGTGATCTTCGGGTACGAACTATATGATGGCCAAGCGTGGTACTATGCGCTCTTCCTATTGGTGGCCGGCACGTATTGGGGTTGCAGCAATCTGCTGAATTCCAAGACCGGACGCGCCTGGGAAGCACTGCATGCCAACGAAACGGCAGCCGAGGCACTGGGTGTCCAGGTTGCCCGATACAAACTTCTGGCCTTTGTCATCACATCGGGGATCGCTTCGTTTTCGGGCGCATTGTTCGCCTATTATCAAAGCTTTGTCTCTGTCGAGGCCTTCACCCTGTTCATGAGCATCCAATACATCGCGATGATTATCATCGGGGGCATGGGCAGCCTGACAGGGGCGCTGCTGGGCGCGATATTTGTCACCCTCGTTCCATACTGCATCGAATGGTTGATGGAGACGGTGCCCTACCTCGGTCTGGATATCTCGACGGCCTCCTCGGCCTCGCACGCGGCATTCGGCCTTCTCATGATCCTGTTCCTCGTCTTTGAGCCGAGCGGCCTGATCGGAATTTGGAAACGCACGGTCGCGCGCTTTAGCTCGCAGTCGAAAAAGGAGGGCGTGCAATGACCGACATCCTTGAGATTACCGATCTCGAAGTGACCTACCAGCGCTCAATCCTCGCGCTGCACGGGGTCAACCTGCGGGTCGCGAAGGGGCAGATCACATCGCTTCTCGGGGCCAACGGGGCCGGAAAATCCACCACTCTCAGGGCGATTTCGGGCTTTATCGGTCTCGACAACGCTCGGGTGAATGCCGGCCGGGTCCGCTTTCGTGGCGAAGACATCACCGGGTTGCAATTGCCACGAACGATCCACAAAGGCATCGTCCTGGTGCCTGAGCGTGACAAGGTTTTCACGAACCTGACCGTCGCTGAAAACCTCGAAGTCGTCGCGACCAGTCGCGAAGAAGGCTCCAAATGGCAGCAGATCGAAGAGGAAATCTTCGTCTATTTTCCCCGGCTGGCCAAGCTCAGGAACAAGCCCGCAGGCCTGTTGTCCGGGGGCGAACGCCAGATGCTGGCCATCGGCGGCGCCCTGGTCTGCCGGCCGCAACTGCTGTTGATCGATGAGCTGTCCCTGGGGCTGGCCCCGGTGATTGTTGACGAGATTATCGAACGGTTGCGCGAAGTTCACGCCAAGACCGAACTGTCCATGCTGCTGGTAGAGCAAAGCGCCGCGGTTGCCTTTGCTCTGGCCAGCTACGGCTTTGTTCTGGAAAACGGCAAGGTCGAGCTGGAAGGCGCGACAGAGGATCTTCGATCCAACCAGAAAGTCCTGGACCTTTACCTTGGCACGGGAAGCACCGGGCGGGCCGATTACCTGGCCAATGCGCGGCGTCGGTTCGAGGAGCGGGCAAATGTTTGATCTTGAACTCAAGGATATCGAACTTCACTTCGGCGGCCTGGTTGTTCTGAACCGCGTCTCGCTCGGGGTGCGCTCAGGCGAACTTCTGGCTTTGATCGGGCCGAATGGCGCTGGCAAGACCAGTATCTTTAACTGTATCAGCGGGATCTATCGCCCGACGGGCCAGATCAATTTCCTTGGCACGTCCCTGATTGGCAAGAAACCCAGTGCTATCGCTGAACTGGGGATCGGACGCACCTTTCAGCATGCCGAACTTATCCCCCGGATGAATGCACGCGAGAACCTGCTTGTCGCTCGGCACAATCACGTGAAATCGACGCTGGTAGAACAATGGCTCCGCCTTCCCTCGGCGCGACGCGAAGAGGCCGATCATCTGGCCGTGGTCAACGACGTGCTCGATCTGCTTTCGCTGTCCCATCTGGCCCATCTCCCCGTGGGCGGGCTGCCGTTCGGTATCCAGAAGATTATCGGATTTGGTCGCGCATTGGTAGCCGACCCGAAGATCCTCCTGATGGACGAACCTTCGGCGGGTCTCACCCAAGAAGAGCGCGAAGAGCTTGCCTACCATATCGACAGCGCGAAGAACCGGCTGGGGATCCCGATGCTCTGGATTGAGCACGATATGGAGATGGTTTCGGCAATTGCGGACCGGCTCCATGTACTGGATTACGGCCGCTCCATCGGCGACGGGCCGCCAAGCGAGGTCTTGGAAGACCCCGAGGTGATCCGCGCATATCTCGGCACGACACAAATTGCGCAGGCGGTGGACACAGCCGCGGCGCCACTGGAAAAGGGATAACGAGGCAATGATCGAACAGCTTCGATTTGTCCGGCTACCGGCCAGGGGATTGGACGAATACGGCCAGTTTCTGTGCGACACAGTCGGTCTTCAACGAGCGGATGGCAGCGATGACATAGCGCGGTTCCGTTCGGACGAGAGGGCGTATTCGGTGGAATGCGATGCGACTGGTGCGAGCGACAGACCCGTCGTCGGGTTGAGCGTCCGCTATGAGACCGACCTTGACGATATCACCGGCAAACTCACCGAACGAGGGTTGAATCCGCAGCGGTTGTCTCCCGAGCATTGCGCCAGCAAGCTTTATCGCGATGCATTGACCTTTGATGATCATTCCGGGAACCGGTTTGAAATCGTGGTGCGCCCGGAGAACAAGAGCCAGCGGTATTTCCCCGCCCGGGACGCAGGCATTCAGGCGATCACCTCGATCGACTTGCGCAGCCCCGATCCGGAACGGGACATGGCCATCTGGATTGAAGTCTTCGGCGCCCAGGCGCGTGATTTCGCCGGGGACTGTGGTCAGCTTGGCTTTGACGAACAGCACCACCGCCTCGGCTATTACGCCAGCGAGACCAGTGGCCTGTTGTCGGTCAATTTCGAAGTGGGCGACCTGAACGATATCATGCGCAGTAAATATCTGCTCGCCAATCGTCAGGTCCGCATTCTCGATGGCCCTGGCCGTGATCCAGCGAGCGGCGAGATTTTCCTTTATTTTCAGGGTCCGGATGGCCTGATCGTATCGTATACGACCGAAATGAAACATGTCGATTCTGACTGGATTCCGCGCCAGTTCGGCAATGGACGCCTGTCGTTCTGCATGTGGAATTCGGACGTACTCATTCCGGAACGCGCTGGGGTGGAGTGACACTCCTTGGATACCAGAAAGGTAGGTAAACGATGATCGAACTGCTTGATGTCTGTTACGTTCGCTTGGGAACGAAAGATATTCAGACCAGCACGGATTTCGCCACGCGAATTCTTGGTCTCGAGGTCTCGGAAAGCAGCCGCAACTCGCGGCATCTCAGATCTGACGAAAGGGGCCATACGCTCTACTACCATGACGGGGATCCGAATGATCACGTTGTCGGGTTCGAAATCAGTAGCAACGATGATCTCGATAGCGCCGCCGCGACATTGGAAGCGATCGGAAACGAGGTGTACCGTGGCACGCGCGACGAATGTGACTCGCGCCACGTGCGGGATTTCATATCGTTCCGGGAGCCCAGCGGCCTGAAAATCGAATTGGTCGTTCGGCCCGAAGTTCTGGGCAAACGGCATTTTCCAAGCCGCGACGCTGGCATTTCCGGTTTCAGCCACGTCGGGATTTTCAGCCAGGATTGCCAGCGCGATGAACAGTTTTGGACACAGGTGTGTAATGCGCGCGTCAGCGACCGTATCGGTGACGTTCCCCTTTTGCGCGTGAACGAGATTCACCACACGCTCGCCCTTGTCCCCTCACAACGCGGTGGTCTTCAGCACATCAATCACCAGGTGGATTCCACCGATGACGTGATGCGGTCCTATCACCTTCTGAAAGAGCACAATGTCCCGATCGTCTTCGGCCCCGGCCGTCATCCGACTTCGGGCGCGCGTTTCCTTTATTTCCAAGGCCCCGACGGCATGACATTCGAATATTCCGTTGGTGTTAGCGAGGTCGACGAGGAAACCTACCGCGAGCGCCAGTTCGGCTTTGAACCGTTCAGCCTGTGCATGTGGGGTGCGAAATCCAACCTCGACGGCCTGGAAAACTGACGCTAGGTCCGGAAAGCAGCTTAATCGGGCGGGTCGGCGGCCTCCATTGGCCGAAAAGGCTTGTGCGCCGTCCCATGACAACAAAGGAAGAGTGCCGTTGACCGAGTCCGCGCCATCTGGGGCAATCGATGTCCATACCCACATCGTGCCCGATCATTTTCCCGACGGCACCGGGCGCGATCCGCGCTGGCCTTCCGTACATCACAATGACGACGGCACGGCCCAAATCGTGATAGGTGGCGACGTGTTTCGCCGCCTGGATAGGCGGTCCTGGGACGCCGAATCTCGGATCGCTGACATGGATGCAAAGGGTATCTCCCATCAGGTCCTGTCGCCGATGCCCGAGCTTTTGTCCTATTGGTTCGATGGCGACAGTGCGCTGGCGATGTGTGAGACGGTCAACGACTTTCTCGCAGGGCTTGTCGCGCGGCATCCAGATCGGTTCTCCGGCTTTGGCATGGTGCCGTTGCAAACGCCTGAGCGCGCTGTGCAAGAGCTGGCGACGTTGCGCAGCAAAGGCTTGACCGGTGTCGAGATCGGGACCCATGTGATGGGCACGCCTTTGGGCGATCCTTCCCTCGCGCCCTTCTTTGCCGAAGTCGCGCGGCTGGATATGACGGTCATGGTCCATGCGCTTCACCCGGTCGGGGCAGAGCGTATCGGCAACATTCCGGGGATCGATGCGACGGCGATATTTCCGCTCGAAACCGCCATGGCGGCGGTGTCGCTGATGACGAGCGGCGTCTTGGAGACCCACCCCAATTCCCGCATCCTCCTGTCCCACGGAGGCGGCGCCTTGCCCGCCATCCTCCCCCGGTTGGACCATGCCTATCGGCTGGGCATGCCAATCCAGAAATGCATGTCCGTCCCCCCCTCCGAGCTGGCGCGACGGTTCTTTTTCGACAGCATTGTCTATGGCGAAGAGGCGCTTCGCTACTTGGCAACCACTGTCGGCGCCGAAAGAATGGTCGTCGGAACGGACTATCCATTCCTCGTGATGGAAGACGACCCGGTCGGTTTCATCCAACGCGCGCTGCCCGAGGATGCCGCCGGGCTGATCCTGCGCCAAACTGCAGCGCCCATTGTTGCACGCCCCTGAGAAATTCGCGGCATCAACCAGAAGGAAACGAAAATCCAATGACCAAGGACGATGGACACACCATTGCGGCGGATGCCCTTTGGCAGGCCCAGCGGGATGCGGTCCCCTGCGGCCCTATTCACACGCATCTGAACGCCGGTGATATCAACGCCGCCTATGCGGTTCAGCAAATCAATATCGAACGCAGCCTCGCGCAGGGTGGCCGGGTGATCGGACACAAGATCGGGCTGACCGCAAAAGCGGTACAGGCTCAGATGGGCGTCGATCAGCCCGACTACGGCACCCTTTTGTCGAACATGATCATCGGCGATGGCGGAACGATTGCGCCGGACCGCGTCCTTCAGCCAAAGATTGAGGCCGAGATCGCCTTTATCATGGGCGAAGACCTCGATATCGCTCAGCCCAACGCCGCGGACGTTCTGCGCGCCACCGCCTTTATCGCCCCGGCGATAGAAATTGTGGACAGCCGGATCGCGGACTGGAAAATCACCCTGCTTGATACCATTGCCGACAACGCGTCCTCCGGGCTGCTGGTCCTTGGTTCTCCGGCCATCTCGCCCTTGGGTTTTGATTTCACCGGATGCGAGATGGATATGACCTTGAACGGGCAATCGGTTTCGACCGGAACAGGGGCAGCCTGCATGGGCAGCCCTGTGACCGCCGTCGCCTGGCTGGCCGAAAAGATGCGGGATAACGGCACACCGATCAGGGCGGGGCAGATCATCTTGTCCGGGGCGCTGGGTCCGATGGCGCCTGTTTCGGGCAAGGCGACGGTCGAAGCCTCCATCGGTGGCTTGGGCCACGTCAGTGTTTCATTTGCGGAGTGACGGAATGTCAAAGATCAAGGCTGCCATAATCGGAACCGGCAATATCGGTACCGATCTTATGATCAAACTAATGCGTAACAGCGACGTCCTGGAACTGGCGGCTTTTGTCGGCATCGACCCAGATTCCGATGGATTGCGTCGCGCCGAAAAACTTGGCGTTCCTGTCACGGCCAAAGGTATCGACGGCCTACGCGAGATGCCGGACTACGGTGACATCGCCGTGGTGTTCGATGCAACCTCGGCCAAGGCCCACGCACACCACAACAAATTGCTGACGGCAGATGGCAAACGGGTTATCGACCTTACGCCCGCAGCCATTGGTCCCTATGTTGTGCCGCCGGTGAATATGTCCGCTCATCTCGACGCGCCCAACCTCAATATGGTCACCTGCGGTGGCCAGGCCACCATTCCAATCGTGGCCGCGGTTTCGCGTGTGGCGCCCGTGCCCTATGCCGAAATTGTCGCCTCCATCTCGTCGAAATCAGCGGGCCCCGGCACGCGTGCGAATATCGACGAGTTCACAGACACCACTTCGCGCGCGATTTGCGAGGTCGGCGGAGCCAAGGAGGGTAAGGCGATCATTATCCTCAACCCCGCTGAGCCGCCTTTGGTGATGCGCGACACCGTCTATTGCCTTGCCCAGACCGACGACGCCGAAGCTATCCGCGTTTCGGTGCGTCAGATGGTCGATGCGGTGCAGGCCTATGTGCCGGGCTACCGTTTGAAGCAAGAGGTCCAGTTCGAAAAACTCGGACCGAATGACCTGGCCGGGATCCCCGGCAGCCCGACTGAAGGCGGGCTGAAGGTTTCGGTGTTTCTCGAAGTTGAGGGCGCCGGACATTATCTGCCGAAATATGCTGGCAATCTGGACATCATGACATCGGCGGCATTGGCCACCGGTGAACAGATCGCCCGCCTGCAAGAGAAGGCCCTGCAATGACCCGGAAACTATATATCCAGGACGTGACGCTGCGCGACGGGATGCATGCCGTTCGCCACAACTTGACTGTCGAAGAGGTACGCGGCGTAGCAGCGGCGCTTGACGCAGCCGGTGTTGATGCGATTGAGGTCAGCCACGGCGACGGGTTGCACGGCACCAGCTTCAACTACGGGTTTGGACGTCACAGCGACCTGGACTGGATCGCCGCCGCCGCCGACGTGGTGAAAACCGCCAAACTGACCACGCTTCTGGTCCCTGGCATCGGAACAATCGCAGACTTGAAGGAAGCCTATGCCGCCGGGGTGCGATCCGTTCGCGTCGCCACCCATTGCACAGAGGCCGACATTGCCAAGCAACATATCGGTGTCGCACGTGAGATCGGGATGGATGTTTCGGGCTTTCTGATGATGGCCCACATGAATGAGCCCGATGCGCTGGCCGAACAGGCGCAATTGATGGAAAGCTATGGCGCGCACTGCGTTTACGTGACCGACAGTGCCGGTGCGCTGACCGTCAGTTCCGCCCGTGCGCGCGCCCGCGCCCTGCGTCAGGCCCTGAAACCTGAAACCCAGGTCGGCATTCACGCGCACCACAACCTGACGCTCGGTGTGGCGATTTCGGTCGCTGCCATCGAAGAGGGGGCATACCGCGTCGACGGCTCTCTGACCGGGCTGGGGGCAGGGGCCGGCAACGCGCCTCTCGAAGCGCTTGTCGCGGTTCTTGAAAGAGAAGGTTTCGACACGCAATGCAACCTGAATGCCCTGATGGACGCCGCTGATGATCTGGTCCGTCCCCTGCAAGAGCGCCCGGTCCGGGTCGACCGTGAAACGCTCTCTCTGGGGTATAGCGGTGTGTATTCGAGCTTCCTTTTGCACGCAGAGCGCGCCGCCGGACAATACGGGATCGATGCCCGTACCATTCTGAACGAACTCGGCCGCCGCCGCATGGTGGGTGGTCAGGAAGATATGATCGTTGATGTCGCGCTCGACCTTGCAGGCGACGCAACCGCAACGGGACAACAAGGAGACACACAATGAGCAATCCAGAAATCGGCAAAACGATCGAGGCGGCGGGACGCAAGACCAACTACATGGAAGAAGGAACGGGCCCGGCCGTAATGCTGTTGCACGGCTCCGGTCCCGGCGTGACAGGCTATGCCAACTGGCGGCTGACGATTCCCGAACTGGCCAGCGATTTCCGCGTCCTGGCCCCGGATGCCATGGGATTTGGCTATACCGAGCGGCTGGAAAACGAAACGTACTCGCCCGATGCCTGGATCGATCACACGATTGCCTTCATGGATGCGACCGGCGTTGAAAAGGCGCATTTTGTTGGCAATTCCTTCGGCGGTGGGCTGACGCTGGCCATTGCCACGCGATACCCCGACCGGGTCGATCGCATAGTTCTTATGGGGTCGGCGGGCCTTCAGTTCGATCTGACCGAAGGATTGGACACCGTCTGGGGGTACGAGCCCAGTCTTGAAAACATGCGCGACATCATGAATGAGTGCTTTGCCTATGACAAAAGCCTCATCACCGAAGACCTGATTCAATCGCGCTACAACGCCAGTATTCGTCCGGGCTATCAGGAAAGCTTCTCTGCCATGTTCCCGGCGCCACGCGCGCGCCATGTCGCGGCGTTGTCCACGCCAGAGGACAAGATCGCGGAGATGGCTCATCAAGCGCTCATCATCCATGGTCGCGAGGACGCGGTCATCCCCCTGGAGTCGTCCTTGCGTCTTCATCAGCTGCTGAAGCATTCGGAACTGCATGTCTACGGTGAATGCGGTCATTGGACCCAGATCGAAAAGAAAGATCATTTCAACCGCTTGGTGAAGGATTTCTTTCTGCGATAAGGTCCTTTGGGCGGTATCGGATTAGGACTTTGCAAACGTCCGCGCGGCGCCATACCCGGGTTTGACTGCCACATTAACCGGCGATTGCTACAGCCGAGGAGTGGCCTCGAACCGAGCCACGTCGCGATCTAGCCCTCCACGAAATGGGCGCTGCCAAAGCTGACCGGCAGCGCCCATTTTGAAAATTACGGGGTAATAACCACCCTGAAAGTCACCGACCCGACCTGACCGGGAAGGAATGACCCAGCGCAGTCCCATTGCAAGGCTCCCTGATAGGCTGCTGCGTTTGTGGCAGGCTTTGTCAGGTTGCAGGTCAGCTCGGGCGAGATCACAACCGGATCCGGCACAGCTTCCGAGAGGCTGGTATAAGGCGGAGTCCGGTCAAATATCTGCACGTTAGCCACCGATGTAGGTGAAGTATTGTGTAGATAAATGCGGTACAAAAGGACGTCGCCACCTTGACCCTGGTTGCTGGTGCCTTCTGCCGTGCCTTCGGTTTCGTTCTGCACGGTCTTGGTCAGCTCGACATGACCTGTTCGCGCTTCGACCGAAACGTGGTCGCGGTTCGCCTCGTTGGCGAGAACCGGCGTCGCCTCAAAGGTGGTCGCGGCCATGACGTCGAAGACGAATGTGCTCCCCACTCCGACCCCCGATCCAGCCGAGACGCGCGCGGTCACGCAGACTTGTGCGCCCGCGACGACGGAAACGGGTCCTGCAAGGGGCAGCATTGTCGACCCGTCGCAACTGACATCGTGGTAGACAGCGGCTTCAAAGGCGCCGGTCGGGGTAGAGGATACGGGTGAGATCGAAAACGTGACGTCGCCCGAAGACGTAGCCGTATAGATATGCGGCAACGATGCAATCTGTCCACGGCCCACTTGTGCAGACTGGTCGAATGTCAGTGTCGGGAGAGCGAGTACGCCGATATCGAGCCCCACATGATCGCCGAAAGCGTCGGGCGTGAAAGTGAAGGTGCCATCGTGCGGACCGGAGTTCACAAGCCCTGGCAGACCATCGCTCGCCTCACTTATCGGGCGAAAGCCCCTGGCCGTTGTTGCGCGTAGGGTGACAGCCCCGGAATAGGCAGCGGATAGCGAGAATTGCCACGTCCCGTCTGCCGAAATCACGGGTTGCCCCAACAGGTTTGAGGTGTCGTCAAGAATGTCCAACGTGGCAGAGCGAGTGCCTGTTTCGGTCCCGTTCACTTGGGCGTCATGAGCAGTCCCGCCTCCAGTTCCATTGTCGATGAACAGGCGACCTGACAACAGCCGCGCTCCTGTCACGAAGGTAACGGCATATGTATCCTCATCGTCATCGCCAGCTTGATCATTGAGGTCATCGGTCAAATGACCGGTCTGCGGGTCACTGTCGGGGTCGGGGAGCGAACTGTAGATGATCTCCGCCCGGTTTTCATAGGCACCACTTGCCAGCACCGTCGTCGTGATTGTCAGGGTTTCACTGGTTCCCGCCAGTATCTCATCGACGAACCAGAGCCCGGTGTCCGGATCGTAGGTGTCCCCAGTGGCCGGGGCGTCGTCCGACAAATAGGCAAACCCGGATGGTATCCGATCAATCACCTTCACACCTGCGGGCGACCCAGAGCCAGAGTTGGTGACGGTGACTATCCAGTCGACCGTGTCCCCTTCGGAGACGTTGAGAATCGGAGCAGCGGTCCCGCCGGCCGCCGCGATGGTCGTGATCGACAGATCCGCACCGGAGGGGTCGAAGCCGAAATCCTGATCTCCTGTCACTTGGCCCGCCGTGAGGGCGACGCCCAGAAGCGGATTGGAGGTTCCGATCAGCTTTCCCGGACCGATATCAGGATCGGCTTCGTCCAGCATGATGCGATAGGTCTGGTTAATCATCAGGTCGTTGAAAAGGTAGGTTCCGTCGCCAAGCGTGTCGACACTTTGTGCCAGCCGGTCATCACTAAAATCGGCGGGGGTGCCGTTATCAAGGTAGAGATCGATGCCAATATTTGCGCCGAGGTTGGGCTCGCCCCCCTCGCGAATGTCAGAACCGTCAAGGTCTTCGTAGACATTGCCGGAAATCGAGCCGAACGTAATCGGGGAGGGTCCACGGCAAGAGGCCGCGTCGCTGTCCCCACCTTCATCGACGGAGCCGGTGGCAACCAAGAGTGCATTGCCGGAGGTCGTATCGATGAGATAAAAGTTATTTGTCGAATTGCTGTAGCCGTAGAAGCGCCCGTCCTCATCGAACCAGAGGGACGCAAAAATCCCTGCGTAGATCGCTGGTCCGAACTCGGTTACCGTCACGTTCCCGGCAAGACCCCCGTTAGCGTCGACCCGAAACGCGCGCCCGGTTGATTGGTTGATACCGTAAATGAAACCGTCGTCAGGGTTATAAGCCAAGTCCTCCGCACTGACTGATCGGTCAAGTTCTAATGTACCAAGGTCCAAGGGCACGGTCGGTGTCGCCAGGCTGACCAATTGCCACGAGTTTCCGTCTTCGACATAGACCATTGTGCCGTTGGGCAGAATATCCCCTGCAGTGGAGCCGTCGGCGGCGCTCCCGGGCAGGTTGGCGACATCGGTGAAGGTGCCAGATCCGTCTAGGCGGTAGAGGTCTCCGCGCCCGGGACGCAGGCTATAGAAATACCCGTCAAGTTCATTATATCCCCAGTTGGCGTTGAGATCACGCGGTGCCGTTCCAATATCCTGAAACGTTACGTCGTAGCTCGACCCACTTGCGATGACGGACAGTCTGCGAAAAATTCGCGAACCGGCGTCGTAGCGATAGAGGCTGGCATCACAAATGAAGGGCGGCGGATCATCGGAGATCGTGAGGTCATAGTCTTCGACCTCGCCGTCGAAACTGGTGAGATTGCCGGTTGTATCTGTCGACCAGCGGAAGCGCGCGAAGGTTGGCGTAATCACTGCACCGGGCGGAACCGCGACCTCGAATGTAATGGATCCATTGATCGCCCCATCCTTGTCGAGCGGATCACCGTCTTGAAGGTTGAGGGCAATCTGCTCACCCGACTGATCAAATGTGCCGTCACCGTCGAAATCTATGAAGCTTTGCAGATAGGCGGACCGCTGCGGCAGTGATCCAACATCGTTAACCAAGACGGTGATATCGAAGAAACCGCCGCGATAGAGGGTTGGCAAGACCACGCCATCTTCATCGTCCGTGCCATCAAGGTCGTCGCCCGTGGCGGTCGCCCCGGATTGAGGAAGCACGTCGATGTCAGGAGGCGTGGCCCCGAGATAGATTTCAGGCGCACCGGGTCCCTCCACGATATGTTGCGGGTCGCCATAGCTGGCTGGCGCATCGCCGCGGTCGGCATCCGGCGGCGTCTTGATCGTGATCCCGTAGTCCTCGACTTCGCCGTCAGCGACGGTGGAAATCGCCGTCGCGCCGGCGATGGACGACCAACGCAGACGAGCAAAGGTCGGCGTCAGAACAGCCGTGAGCGGCACAGTGATCGCAAACTTAATTTCCCCGTTCACCACCCCGTCGAGATCCTGCGGCCCCCCGTCACGTATATCGCTCGCTACCTGATCGCCAAGCGACAGGAAGGTGCCATCGCCCCCGAAATCTACAAATGTCTGCAGATAACCAAGACCGGGGGTCGGTTCGTGCACTTCGACTGTCACTTCCCGGGTCAGATCACCGTATAGCTGCGGGAAGGTCGTTTCATCCTCATCGTCTTTCCCATCCAGGTCGTCCCCACTTCCATCAACCGAATGCTGAGTGGAAGAATCGCCATCGCCCTTTTGCGGACCGATCCAATAGGTTGCCGTGTCGCCATGTTGCGGATCGCCATAGGTCACCGGCGCATCTCCGCGATCCGGCCCCGAGCCGGCATAGATCGTCGTTGGATCGTCACGACCGTCCCCCGGCCCATTCGAGGCCACGCCATCCCCGTCGCCGGGATTCTCGGAGTCCGATAAGTCGAAGACTGGCGTCCCGGCGGGGGTCTCAGCAGTGACCTGCGCCTGATTGCTGATCGTGGTATCCAAGTCCGCGGGAACGAGCGTGTATGTAGCTGTGTAAATTGCCCGTTCGCCAACGAGAAGGGTCCCCTCGGGTGACAGCGATGTGGCCCCCTGAAAGGTTATAACGGGCGGAATGCCAGCGCCGCTGAACTGAGTTTCGGCCAAGGCGACGTTGCTTAGGTCGACATTTCCGAAATTTTCTGCCGTGAAAACATAAGCGATTGTTTCTCCCGGATCGGCATATCCATTGAGGTTGGTGTCAACGAGGGTTGCCAGCTTCAATAATCCGACGGATCCGACATCGACCGCGACCTCCGCAGGCGAGGAATATGCGGCGGGCTCATTGGGTAATTTGATCGGCGACTGGAACCGATAGTTGATCGGGGTCGGAGCCGCGAAGAAGGCGGCGAAAGGGGTGAAGGTTAATTCTCCTGTCAGGTCATCATAGGTCCATCTACCCTCTCCGAGAACGTCAAAGGCGACACGGTGGCCGTCGCCATCCGTGATCAGGTTCAGTGCCCCGGTCGGGGGGATCAGATCGATTGCTTGCTTTGCGTATTCGCTTGGCTGCAGGCTGTCGTTAGCCGGAGCGTTGTCGTTTTCCGTCGAGACCGAGTCGTTGAACAAGATGTTCTGCACCACTGGATCACCGAGCACCTGTTCTTTCACGTCGTTCTGCAGGAGAGGCGCTTTGAAATCGCCGCATTGCAAATCGAAGGTCTGTGCTTCGTCATAGGTGGGATTAGCGATTCTGACGAGGAAACCATTGTTGGCAGTTCGGCCAAAGCTGAAAGACGATGTCTGAGGATAGGAAATCTCAAGCCCCGAGGCTGGCTGGTTGCTGTAGCTGCGATCGCCGGCGAGGTAGAAGACTTCTGTACCCAGATTGGCGTCGGGCCCTTCTATATAGCCTCGGTAGGTGGTAGCGGACCTGTCGACGCGCACGTATTCAACCGATCCATCGCAGATTGGAACATAGACCTGTTCGTTTAAGGGCCCGTCGATATCGTTGATCTGGATCGTAACGTCGGCGATCACCGGAACGCCGCCGCTGTTCGTATTAATGTTGTACGTTCCGGCCTGATAGATGTGAAACTCTACGAAGTGTGGGTCCTGGCTGACTGATGTGATCTGCATCTGGCCATTACCGGTGGCAAAGGTATGGTTCTGTGTGGTGTAGGTCATCACCGCGACGATATCGACGGAGGCCCCGTCGACGCTTCCGGCGTTCGTCCATAGCGCGCGTTTGCCGATACCGGTCCCCACGACAAAGGGCCCCCCGACGGCGTTCAAGACCAACTGCTGTGAAAGGGCGGAACTGGGTAGCAAACTTCCGAGGAGCACGATGAACAACACGATCGCCGAACGACTAAGTCTGTTCGGTAGCCCTCGCCTTGCAGGCGTGCAGGGTACAGGAGCCGAATCCTGGGGACGATCCAGCGGTGTGGGTATGCAAACATTGGCGAGCATCAGGCTCCACTCAGAATCAGGTCAATGCACGGCATCATGCAGCGAGAAACCTAATTCCATCTTACTGAGCGGAAAGTTTTTTTAAGTTTACGCCACCGGGTTTTGCGATGCACTGATCCAGGCCCCATTTCACCGGACCCCTAAGCGGTTTCGGTTTTGGCCCTGATGACCTCGCGAGGCGATTTCCATTTCAGACCGCTGTGTGGATGGGAAGGAGAAGATGTTACAAGGCAAGGACAACCCGTTTGCGATGGTCTTTGTCGTGGATATCTACGCCACTCGCATGGATGGTGAAATCAAGGGCTACACCGTTACTGAAATTCACGACAGTTTTGAGCGCGACGACGAATAGCTTGGTGCGTTTGATACATAAGGCCGGTCAAACGTCCTATCCCCTCTGGCCCCTGCTTCCGCGCGTGCTCGGTCGGGTGAGGGCATCGCAGGCACGTCGCCTCGACGAACAGCTGTTCGGAAGGATTGACGCCGCAGACCGAATTCTGCTTCGACTTGAAAACTGATCTCAACCGTGGCACCTTCGGCGACCAACTGATCAACTCGGACAAGGAGATCTGGCCAGTACGGACGGCTAGTAAGTTTCTGGCTCATCTAGCGTACTCCGGATTGGGCCAGCTACAGTGATTTACCTGCGGAAACAGTGTCATAACTCGATTATGACCGATTGTGCCAACCTCGCCAATCGTTTAAACGTCGGGGGGCGCCGCAGGCCCCTTAGCTCAACTGGATAGAGCAGTCGACTTCTAAGCCGGAGGTCTGGAGCCAGAAGACGACGGAAATGCAGGCGGTTAGGAAAACGTCAGCGGCTTGCGAACCGTTATCAAAGAGCCATGGTCCCGTAGCTCAACTGGATAGAGCACCTGACTTCTAATCAGGATGTTGGGGGTTCGAGTCCTCCCGGGATCGCCATTTCTTGTATACCTTACAAATACTTAGGCCGTTTCTGGTGGAGCGGTCCATCAAGTTGTGGCACAATGAGTCCAATTGCCAGGTGGGATGGATTCGCTATCGACGCTAAAGTCAAGATAGTTTACACTTTCTCTTGATTTGTTCTCTATACGTTCCAATATGAAAGGCGTGAAGCTCCCGATGCGTGATGAACTGGTTGTTTGATGGGTAAGCTGAGCGCCGCAATTTTAGGGTCAATCATCGGCGCGTTCGTCGCCGTTGCAGCCATCGTGTTTTGGTTCGGATGGGGGCTCCCGGCGCAGGGCCAAGTTGCCCACATCGACCCGACGAGGGCAGACTACGTTGACCTGCTGCTGACCGTGGCGACGATCTTCCTTGGCGCTGTTGGCCTTGCGGTGACGGTCGGCGCACTCGTAATTGGTCTGGTCGCCCTCAAGACCCTACGCGAGATCAAGGACGAGGCGGCGGACGGTGCCAAGGATGCGGCAGCCGACAAGATCAACGAGACGATGGCCGCTGAGCTGGAGCCCAACGTCAACGCGAAGGTGCAGGAGGCGCTTCCGACAGCGCTCCAAGCTGCCCTGTTGAATGACGAGTTGGGCCACAAGATACTGAGCGAGATGGCCCAGCGGGGCGAACTCGATGAGGTGCTTGAGCGTGTCGCGATGCGGATGCAGGGCGGCGGGCCAGAGCCAGACCCGGACAACGCGGACGAATATACAGACACTGAAGGCGGAGAAGCCTGACCAAACAGGAGGGAGAAATCATGGACGGAAATATGCACAACATGGCGGCGTCAAACGACTGGGAGGTGAAGTCGCCTTCCCGGGAATACCTGAACCTCTCGCCCGAGGTTCGGGCCGATATTGACGAGCATCTGTCTACGCATCCGGTCAAGCTCGGTGCCATCGCCAAGCGCCTCGGTGTCAAGGTCCTCCTCTCCACACTGCCGCGCGGCACCTCCGGTCAGATTGGGCAGGAGAACGGCGATTTTGTCATCCGCATCAACCGGCACGAGGCAAAGCACCGCCAGCGCTTCACTCTTGCCCATGAGCTGGCGCACTACCTCCTTCACCGCGACCTTATCGTGGCCGAAGGTGGCTGGTCGGAGAATGTCCTGTTGCGCTCGGGGCAGCCTGCGAACGTCGAATACGAGGCGAACCGACTGGCGTCAGACCTCGTGATCCCATCCGCTCAGCTTGCCGAGGCCACGGCGGAATATTCGGGGCCGATGACGCCTGAGGTGATCGAGGACCTTGCCCGCCGCTTTGGCGTGTCCACGGCGGCGATGGAAATCAAGTTGCAGATGGTCTGAGGGAGAGGCGGGGGAGATGGATGTTAGCGAATATCTCGTCACACTTTGTATCCGCCGCGCCGAACTGAGTGGGCTCAAAGAGCTGCCGGGAAGCGCGAAGGACAATCTTACCCCGCTTGTTCTGCTCGCGCCGTGGATGGCAACCACGCCGCTGTCCCGGGCAATCGACAAATTTGAGGACGCATACTCCGGCAGGCCCTACTTCATTGATGTCGACACCTACTATCAGCCGGGCGAGAAGGCGAACGACGCAAAGGATGCGTGGGCGGAACTTGCCAAGAAACCGGCTGACTTGGACGTATGGCACTCGCTGCTGCTTCCCTATCCGAACGCAAACCCGTGCCTGCTGATGGCGGAAGCCTCGATTGAAAGTGCCCGCGAACAGATCAAGTGGGCACGGGAACACAATCGCGGCTTCTGCTTGAGGATGAATATGGCCCCGGGAGTGGGACCGGGTATTCCGACTTGGATGCCGAGTTTGGTTGCCGAGCTGACCAATGAGGGTGCCGTGGACTACGCGGTGGTGTTCGATTTTGGTCTGGTTGACAACGCGATGGACGTTGCGCCTCTGGCCACGGGATACATTTCCAGTTTCTTTTCGGGGATACCTGCTGAAATCCCGCTGGCTGTGTGCTGCACCACGTTCCCCAGCGACTTTACCGTGTTTGACGGGATAGAAGAACTCGGATTTTCTAACCGCAACCTAATTGCCCAGATCAGGCAGGCGACCAACCACCCGAGGATCATCTACGGGGACTGGGGCTCAACAAAGCCCCGGGCTTACGGATATGGCAGTCAACCGAAGAACCGGATTGACTACCCTACAGACAACGGCTGGGTTTTCGCACGCGACCAAGATGATCCGGTTTCATTTCAAGTCGCGGCGAAACGCATAACCGGGAGCCCTCATTGGTCTGGTGGTTTGGGCATTTGGGGCGAACAGTTGATTGAGGGGGCCGCCGCTGGACAGGCGTTTGCCATTGACTCAATGCCCAAGATGTATTCGGCACGGATCAACATTCACCTTCACCGGCAGGCCTTCTACGGCCATCTGCCGCCGCCCGCCGAACTGGATGAAGCATGGAGCGATGACGATCTCTGATCCCGTGCGGTTGGGGCTTTAGACGCATCGGGACGACACAAAAGCTCAGGGTAAACTTTCGCTTGCAATGCAGAGCGACCAGCACCAAGTTTGTTAAAGGTGGGCCATCGGCCATCGTCGCTAACCATCCCCGGAGGGGAGCCCGGAACCGGGTGCGGCTAGGCCCTGACCTGCTCCCCTGAAAAGTCCGGTGTTTTGAGTTAGCCTGTTCTCCAAGAA
>OJBD01000013.1_pt1 | contig 105873 bp, 91 predicted proteins | sample 1590481 | NCBI WGS metagenome assembly OJBD01 (sample SAMN05416811, study PRJEB24817) | seawater metagenome | isolation source: Sea water | place: Canada:Atlantic | collected 2013-07 | reverse complement strand
CATCGAACTGGATACCAACGCCGTCGAGCGCACCATCCGTCCCATCGCCCTAAACTGCAAAAATTCGCTCTTCGCGGGCCACGATGCCGGCGCGCAAAACTGGGCCGTCATCGCGTCTCTGATCGAGACCTGCAAACTCAACGGGATTGAACCCCATGGCTATCTGTCCGGTGTCCTGACAGCCATTGCTCGCGGGCACAAACAGACCGATATCAACCTGCTCCTGCCCTGGAACTACGTCAATCACGTGTGAACCGCGCACCGCTTACGGTCAGCGCGTGGATCGGCCGAACCAAGTCCTCCTCGCGGGATCATGCTGCGCATGACCCTGCCGGGCAACGGGTGCGCCGACATCACCTACCTGCCCCCTCTCGGCAGATTGCTGCGCAATCGCCTGCCGGCAATGGATGCGGCGCGGGTTCCTCTACCTGGTGGCGATTATGGATTGGCACACGCGCAAGGTTCTGGCCTGGCGCATCTCGAATACGCTGGAGGCCGCGTTTTGCGTCGAGGCGCAGAACGAGGCGATCCACAAGTTCGGCCCGCCGAAGATCATGAACACCGATCAGGGTTCACAGTTCACGTCCTTTGCCTGGACAGACCGGCTACGGCGGTCAGGTGTGCGTATATCAATGGACGGCAAAGGGCGCTTCCTCCCCTCTCATGGTTTGCAAGCAAACCGCTGTCGGGCAACGGACAACATCTTCGTCGAAAGGCTTTGACGTTCGATGAAATACGAATGCGTTTACCTGCATGCCTGGGAAACCGGATCAGAGGCCAAGGCTGGCATCGGGAAGTGGATAGAGTTCTACAATCACAAGCGCCCACATTCTGCCCGTGGCGGGAAACCACCCGCCGTGATCTATTGGCAGAGAAATGAAGCAACACAACCCGATCAGCAAAAGCAAAGAGTAGCTTAAATCACGCCAGATCCTGTCCAACAAATGGGGAGTAGCTCACCATTGCCGCAAGCACGCCAAGCGAGGCAATAGATAGTCCGAGACTGTTCATATTCTTTCCTTTCGGCGTTGATCAGATATTTACAGGGTGGATCGGGCGAACCGATCGCGGGAGAGCGTCTTGCGCTCCGCACGCTCAAGGCGCGCGATTGCCGCCGCTTCGTCGTCACCCTTTACCAGTGCCGAAAGCCAGATACGGCGGCAGGATGTCGGAGACCAAGGCAACGTAGCCTCAGCAAGCCTCCGGCGCAGCACTGGCGGAAGCGCATCGTATGTGACCATCGGATCGACGGCCCTTTGACGACGTTTCAGTGTTGTCGCGCCGAGGTTGCGCTTCATGCCGCGTCCTCGGGGTCGAAAATCGGATCGGGAACCAGCACCAGCCGTGTTTCGCCCGAACCCTCGATAGGGGGCGAGCGGTGGATCAGACCGGACGCGGGGCGCTCGGGCCCCTCGGGTCCACGCAGGACGGTGGATGCGCCGGTCGGGGACGTGATTACGCGGCGGGGTTGTGCCCCATCCATCGAAACACCGTATTGAGTGCCCGTGCCCCGATAGGTGCAGATGAGGCGCGCAGTCACGGCGTCGACAGGACGTTCAGGCGTGTCGGTCACAACGATGCTTAGCGCCGCATCAGGAGCGAACAGGGTTTGCTGGTTCACGCCGCTGCCTCCGCCCACCGCCCGCCGGGGAACGGATACAGCCGTTGGACATTTCCACCAACGTCTCCTCAGTTCGGCTGAGGTCGGTGTCCGCACGCGCGAGATCGGCGTCGATGTTGACTTCGGACATATCATTGACGATGACCGCAACCCGCCGGCCGTCGCGGTTGTTCAGGACACGGTTCAGCAGGGTGGTTTTGCCGGCCCCGAGAAAGCCAGAAAGGACGGTTACGGGCAATTTTTCATGTTTCATGCAGGGTCCTCGGAACGAAGAGTGTCGGTTGTTTCAGGAATCCCCGCGCGCAGCATGTCGAGACTGCGCACGAGTTCGGGGCGGGTCATGTCGCGCGCAATCACAACGATGCGGGAGCGTCGGTCGCCGGCAGGCCAATCCCGCACCGGCACGGGCGGATCGAACACATGCTGAACACCGTGAAAGACGAAGGGCGTCTCGATACCTTCGAGGAACACGACGCCTTTCACGCGCAGGATGTCCGGTCCGCGCAGTGCGATCAGCGTATCGAGCCAGAGGTCGAAGTCGGCACCGGGGATGGGACCGTCCAGTACGATGGAGGCCGAGCCTATTCGCGCATCGTGCGGTGAAAATGTCGCGTCTGTTGTGGGTCGGGCCGGAGCGAGACCAGATAAATTGGCAAACGGACCCGGAGCAGGGTCACGGGGGGTAAGCCAGTCCAGAGTTTGCTTCGGTGTCGCGGTATTTCGCAGGCCGCTCAGGTTCCACAGGGCGCCGTCCGAAGGGGTTTTCTGACCGGCACGCAGGATTCGCGCCGTCGGATTGAGCCCGCTGAGCCGCCTCTCGAAGGTCTCTGCCGTCGCTGACGAGACGAGATCTGTTTTGCTGAGCACCAGCAGATCCGCCATCGCGATCTGTGACACGGCCTCGAACTGCCTGTCGAGCGTATCAGGCCCCGTGGCGGCATCGGCGACTGTCACAACGCCATCCATACGTACGTTGCGCGCAAGATAGGGATCGACCAGAAGAGTTTGCAGGATCGGGCCGGGATCGGCCAGGCCCGTCGTCTCGATTACCACGCGCTCGAAAGCGATGTCCCCAGCTTGTCTGCGTTCGATCAGGTCCGCCATCGTGCGCGTCAGATCGCCTCGAACCGAGCAGCACAGACAGCCCGATTGCATCAGGATGATTTCTTCATCCACGGATTCGATTAGATCGTGAGCCAGGCCAGCCTCGCCAAACTCGTTCACGATGACGGCAATCTTTGGTCCAGTTTCCGCGCGCAGTACCGAATTCAGAAGCGTGGTTTTTCCCGCGCCGAGAAAGCCGGTCAGCAGGGTGACGGGCAAGCGTGTATCGGTCGTCAAAGCGGCAACGGTCATTCAGGGTCAACTCTATACAAAATGATTCGTGATATGTTATGACATAACAATATTGACGCAAAAATGACAAGTCATGGCAGGTAGGGCAACAACATGCCGAAGCTGAGGATCACGATCAACAACCCACCGATGACATGGAATCCTCAAAGCGTTCAGGTGACCACGCTCGTCGAACAGGAACCCCGCTCGGGCGTCGACGAAGATATGGGGATGTGCCTCGGCTTCCTTGACGGGACACATCACCCACAAGAGGATGACAAGGCCTATCAGTTGCGGACACCTACCGGCCAAGGCGCTTCCTCGCTGACATTTCCACCCGTTTCGGTGTCACAGGCATTCCGCAAGGGTTGATGCGAGATTGCGGATGAGCTGGGGATAGAGCGCCGGACCGGACTCAAGATCGGACCCCAACGGGTCAAGAACGCCTGTTTTAGCTTCGGTGCCATCCAGCACTGTGGCGACAAGCCCTGCATTAAATTGCGGCTCTGCCAGCACGCAGTCGATACCCTCGTCCGCGATTCTCTTACGAATTTCGGCGAGCCTGGCCGGGCTGGGATCGGAGGCATCGCTGACCGAAATTGCCCCGGAGGCGAACAACTCGAAGGCAGACTCGAAATATTGGTAGGCGTCGTGGAAGACGATGAACCGTCCGCCCCGCACGGGTTCCAGCAAGGCCCTGACATCGGCGGACAGCGTGTCAATTTCTGCCCGCCCAGCGGCTGCATTTGCGAAGTAGGCCCCGGCATTTTCCGGGTCGGCAGCGGAAAGCTGTCCTGCGATCACATTGAGCCAAGTCGCGGCGTTCTGCGGTGACAACCATGCATGGGGATCATGTTCACCGTGGTCGTGGCCCTCGTGATCGTCGCGGTTTTCTTCATGCGCGTGATCGTCGTCGCCTTCATGCTCTTCGCTTTCGGCATGGTCTTCATGTTCACCTTCTTCGTGGCCGCTCTCCGCGTGCTCATGCGCTTCAAACAGGGCACTTTCCCTGAACTCGAGCTGGATCGTCCCGTCGGCTTCGAGCAATCCGGTTACCGAAGCATTGCTCGCCAAGGTCTCAATCGCATCCCCTAGCCATGGGGTTAGGTCAGGGCTGATCCAGAAAACCAGATCAGCCTCCTGTAACGCGGCGGCCTCGGAGGGGCGTAACGAATATTCATGCGGACTGGCCCCGCGTTGAACGATCAGCTCGGGTGACCCGACGCCATCCATGACGCGCGCGACAAGTGAATGAACTGGCGCAATATCCGTGGCCACACGCGGCGCCTCGGCGAGGGCGGCCCCTCCCGTCAGGACAGCGGCGAGGGAAAGAGACAGGAGCGTTCTGGACATCTGGTCCTCCATGTGATCTTATAACGTTTCATCTGCTCTAATTGAAACGTGATAACATGACAAGTGGCTCTCCCATTGCTCCGGAAGACGCGACTACGCCGGTAGGCTTCTCGCGCCACGACCATGCCTCATGCGTCGTGGACGGGCTTTCGGCCGCCGAAGTACGATGCAACAGGGAGGGTCTTCGCTTCACCCCGGTGCGTCGCAAAGTCCTGGAAATTTTGCTGCAAGAGCATCGTGCTCTCGGCGCTTATGTCATTCTCGACCGATTGCGCGATGAGGGCTTCGGGTCTCAGCCGCCCGTCGCTTACCGCGCGCTCGACTTCCTCGTAAGCAACGGCCTGGCGCACAAGATCGAGCGACTCAACGCCTTTATCGCCTGCGCCCACCCCGGAGAAACCCACGCTCCAGCCTTCATGATCTGCCGCATGTGCGACTCCGTGGCCGAGGCACAGTCGACCCCGGCGCGGGGTGCCTTGGGCGCTGCCGCACGCGCGACCGGCTTTCGAATCGAGCGCACTGTGGTCGAAGCCGAAGGTGTGTGTCCGACCTGCGCGGAAAAACCCGCCGAGGATGTGCGCGCATGAGTCTTGTGAAGGTCGAGAATCTGAGCATCAGCTACGGTGCTAAAACGGTCTTGTCTCAGGTTTCACTTAGCATTGAGCCTGGCGAGATCGTGACGATCGTGGGCCCGAATGGTTCCGGCAAGACCAGCCTTCTGCGATCTATCATCGGGGCTGTAAAGCCGTCCCAAGGGCGGGTGACGCAACGGTCCGACCTGCGGGTAGGATACGTTCCGCAGCGGCTGCATATCGACCCGACGCTACCGATGACAGTCGCACGGTTCTTGCGTTTGCCAACTAGGGTGGCGCCTGAAGCCATCGACGAGGCACTTGCACAGGCGGGGGTGCCAGACCTTGCGGCTGCCCAGATGTCGCGACTTTCCGGCGGGCAGTTCCAGCGCGTACTGCTGGCGCGCGCACTGATCGACAAGCCTCACCTCCTCCTTCTTGATGAAGCGACGCAGGGGCTGGACCAACCCGGCTCCGCAGCCTTCTATAGCCAGATAGAGAAGGTGCGGCGCGAGACAGGCTGCACCGTCCTGATGATCAGCCACGAATTGCACGTGGTGATGAGCGCGTCGGATCGGGTGATCTGCCTCAATGGTCATGTTTGCTGCGAAGGTACGCCAGAGGTGGTCGCGTCGGCGCCGGAATACCGCGCGCTGTTCGGGTCGGGAACGATGGGCGCGCTGGCACTCTATCGTCACGATCACGATCACACGCATGGCCACGATCACAGACACGAGAACACGGAAGCCGCCGAATGATGCTGGATGATTTCATGATGCGGGCAACCCTTGCCGGGGTCGGAGTAGCGCTGGCGGCGGCCCCTCTGGGCTGCTTCGTCGTCTGGCGGCGCATGGCCTATTTTGGTGACGCGACGGCCCATGCCGCGATCCTCGGCGTCGCCCTGTCGCTGGCCCTTTCGATTTCTGTGTTTGCCGGGGCCCTGGTGATCGCGCTTCTGATGGCGCTGACGGTCAACCTGTTGACGGGGCGGGGCTACGCGATGGACACCCTTCTGGGTGTGCTTGCGCATTCCGCTCTTGCCTTCGGAATGGTTGCGGTGTCGTTCCTGTCCGGCATTCGGATTGACCTGATGGCATACCTCTTCGGCGACATTCTGGCCGTGTCACGCACCGATCTGGCCGTGATCTGGGGGGGTGCGGCCCTTGTCGTGGCGCTAATCGCGTGGCGGTGGTCGGCGTTGCTGACCGCGACGCTGAACGAGGATCTGGCCCACGCCAGCGGCCTCGAACCCAAACGGGAACAACTGATCCTGACGCTGTCGCTCGCCATCACCGTTGCCGTCGCGATCAAGGTCGTGGGTGTCTTGCTCATCGCCGCGTTGCTGATCATCCCGGCCGCCGCGGCCAGACCCCTCAGCCGCACCCCCGAGGGCATGGCCTTGGTGGCGGCAGGCATCGGCAGTGTCTCGGCCCTGGTCGGACTGCGCGCAGCCTATATCCTCGACACACCGGCGGGACCCTCCATAGTTTGTGTCGCCGCCCTGATTTTCGCGGCGCTCAGCATCGTGGGAAGCCTTCGTACGTCTGCCCAGTGAGCACATTAATCCAGAAGTCTTGGAACGGAGATGACAATATGAACAAGACAGCTTTGGTGTTCGCTCTCATGGTGCCGTCCTCGCTTCTCGGACAGGAGACGAGGGAGCTTGGCGCTCACGAACACGGACACTCTGCGCTGAATATCGCCATCGAAGGTACGCAGGTCGCTATGGAGCTTGAAGCTCCCGGCGTTGATATCGTTGGGTTCGAGTATGAGGCGGAAACAGCCGAGGACCTCGCGAAACTTGACGCGGCGATTGCGGAACTGTCAAAGCCGCTGGCGCTTTTTGTCCTGCCGGATGCGGCTGGCTGCACGGTCGTCTCGTCAAACGCGGGCCTGATCGACGAGCACCACGATGACGCTGAGAAGTATGCCGAGCACGAACATGAGGCCGAAGGCGAAGACCATGCGCATGACGATCACGCAGAGAAAGAGGGCGCGGGACATACCGAATTCCACGCGGAATATTTGCTGGATTGCGCTGATCCGAGCGCTCTTGACGGTATCGATTTCGTCTTTTTCGACGTGTTTCCGAATGCGCAGGAGGTTGAGGTGCAGATGGTTTCAGGCAAAGGATCGCAAGGCTTCGAGGTCGAGCGCGCTGCCCCCGTTCTCGATCTGTCGGGACTGATCTGACCGGGGGACGCGGGTGAGCGATACGGATACTCAATTCGCCCTGGCCCTAGATCAGGTCGAATTTCATTGGGGCGGACGCGATGCCTTCGGCTTGGGCGTGTCCGGTTTCCGCATCAGGCGGGGCGAGCGGGTGCTTTTGCTTGGTGAAAGCGGCTCGGGTAAATCCACCCTTCTGTCACTGATCTGCGGTATCAATGCACCGGCACGCGGCTCGATCCGCGTGGATGGAACCGAGATGGTGACAATGCGCCCCGCCGCGCGGGACCGCTTCCGGGCCGAGACGATCGGGATCGTGTTCCAGCAATTCAACCTGCTGCCTTACGCCTCGGCCGTGGATAACATCCTGCTGCCGCTGCGTTTCGCGCCTGAGCGACGGGGCCGAGTCGGGGATGCGCAGAACGCCGCCCTTATCCTGACCGACGCGCTAGGCCTTGCACGAGATAAGATGGCCTCCTCAACGGCCGACCGCCTCAGCGTCGGCCAGCAGCAGCGCGTGGCGGTGGCGCGCGCCCTGATCGGCGCACCTTCCCTCATCGTTGCTGACGAACCCACGTCCGCGCTCGACGCCGGATCGCAGGCGAATTTCCTCGACCTGCTGTTCGCGCAATGCTCGGCTGCCGGATCGACGTTGTTGATGGTCAGCCATGACGAACGGCTGGCCGCTCGCTTCGATCGCAGCGTTCGAATGGAAGACATCGCCACACTGACGCGCGAAGGCGCCGCATGATCCTGCTGCGCCTCGCTCTGCGCAGCCTGATCGCGCGTCGTCTGACAGTTGGCCTGACGATCTTTGCGGTCGCCTTGTCGGTCGCATTGTTCCTGGGCGTCGAAAAGGTGCGCACGGGGGCGAAAGCAAGCTTCGGCGACACGATCTCAGAGACCGACCTGATCGTGGGGGCCCGGTCAGGTGCCGTGCAGCTCTTGCTCTATTCCGTGTTCCGTATTGGCAACGCGACCAACAACGTCACGTGGGAAAGCTACCAGGACATTGCCGCCCGACCTGAAGTAGACTGGATCGTACCGATCTCACTTGGCGACTCGCACCGGCAGTTCCGCGTCATGGGCACGACGACGGAGTATTTCGAACGTTACAAGTATCGCGGCGGACGATCGCTGGAGTTTGCCAAAGGTCGCGCTTTCAATGATCTCTTCGATGCGGTGATCGGGGCGGATGTGGCCGCATCGCTGGGCTATGCGGTTGGTGATCCGCTGGTTGTGGCGCATGGGCTTGCCTCGTTCGCCAATCATGACAATCAGCCGTTTCGTGTCGCAGGCGTCCTCGCCAAGACCGGCACGCCGGTCGACCGCACCGTCGTCGTCAGCCTCGAAGCGATCGAGGCCATCCATGTGGATTGGCAGGGCGGCGCGCAGATTCCCGGTCAGGTGACGTCGCCCGATGAAATCAGGCAGATGGACCTGACGCCCGGTGCGATCACAGCTGCCATGATCGGCGTGAAATCCCGCCTCCAAATCTTTGCCCTGCAACGCAGCATCAACCAGTATCCCGAAGAACCCCTTCTGGCCGTCCTGCCTGGCGTGGCCTTGCAGGAGCTGTGGGGCATCGTCGGCATTGCCGAAACCGCGCTGATCGGCGTTTCCGTGATGGTGGTGGCCACGGCGCTTCTGGGCATGGCCGCAATGATATTTTCCGGCCTGAATGAACGACGTCGGGAAATGGCGATCTTGCGTGCGGTCGGCGCGCGACCGCTGACGATCATAGGCCTCCTGATGCTGGAGGCGGTGCTGATGGCGCTGATCGCCGTTCTGCTGGCGATCGCCTTGCTCTACACAGGCTTGTGGGCGCTGCGACCTTACGTCGATACCGCATTCGGTCTATACTTGCCGATAGAGCCACTGTCCTCGCGGGAGGGAATTGTTGTGATCGGCGTCATTCTCGCCGCCGCCCTCACCAGCCTGTTCCCGGCGCTTCGCGCCTACCGGCTCTCATTGTCGGATGGCATGACCGTCAGACGCTGAAAAAGGAGTTCACATGCGTACATCCCGCCGTGCAGCCTTGCTTGGCCTTGCAAGTGCATCGCTCTTATATCCACGGCACCCGGCCCTTGCGGCTTCGGTTCGGGAAATCACCTGGGATGATCTTATCCCGACTGGCGTCCCCTATTCCGAAATCGTCGGCGAAGGCGATTACGACGAGCAGAATGACACTTGGTTGCCGAATTTCGACAAGAACGCTTTCAAGTTCGTCGAGGACCTGAACGGCGTCACAATAAAGATGCCGGGTTACATGCTGCCCCTCGAAACTGGCGGCAGTGGCGTGACCGAGTTCATTCTGACCCCCTATGTAGGGGCCTGCATCCACGTTCCGCCGCCGCCGCCGAACCAATTGGTTTTTGTGACGTCAGCACGACCCTGGCCCGCCGAGTCGATGTTCGAAGCGATTTGGGTGACAGGGGCGATCCGGGTGAATCCGATCCGCACCAATCTGGCTGAAATCGGCTACGAGGTGACTGCGGATGAGATAGAGATCTATGTCTGGGAATGAAATGAACGGGCCCACGACATTTAATAGGCGCTTGTTCCTGCAATTCGCCGTCACCCACGAACCAGCTGGTTTTCGTGACGACAGGAACGCCTTATGAGAGTTCAGGCTTGTTGACGGGAATGTTCGGAACGGCATCGACCAGCACGCAACTGGCGGACATCGGCTATGCGCTTTCGGCGGATAAGATCGAGCCGTTCAGGCGCTGAATTTTCTGCGGGGCCAACCGAAGCGGAAGCCAACTTCTACGCGGCTCTGGAAACTGGAGACACAGCCGCGTAACCAACCGCAATCAGCCTCCGGCAAGCCCGGCGCGGTTCAGCAACCCAGGTTGCCAAAGTCGCATTACCGACTGTCGCTCACAGCGCTTAAGGTACGGTTTTCTCATCAAACATGAGGACGTCTGGATCCAAGCCGCGCTCATTTGCGCTGGCGCGAATGGCTTGTTGTATCGCAGGGCTACGTGCAAGTAAGCGACGGAAACGTTCGGCGTCGAGTACAAGTAGTGTTGACGGAGCAATAGCGCGCACCTGTGTACGAACCGCCTTCTTCGTCAAAATCGCCATTTGGCCGAACATCTCGCCTCCACCGCGTCGCCAGGTCTGTCCGGCGCTTTCCAACTCGACCGCACCTGACGCTATGAAATAGACGCTCTCGGCAGGACCGTCTTTGGCAATGATAACTTCACCGGAGTTAACGTGAACTGTTTTGAGCGCACGCCCCAACTTGTTGAGCGCGGCGTCGTCCATCCCGACAAACAAGGGGAAACGCTGAACAAGTTCTAACCGTTGAATAGCGATGTCGAGCTTAGGGCGTCTTTCAGTCGCGGCACGTTGAACATTCAAGGTTTGCATAAGGGAGGTATAAACTTCTGCGCCGATCAATCCGTCCTCCCGCATAATAGTATATTCACGTTCCTCAAGGCGAAGCGCCGTGCGCCGGATGAAACGACGTTCGAGTTTTTCAGCGTAACCTGGATATTGCAATCGGAGGCCCTCTAATGCGGTCTCCATTGCTTCTACCCGACGCGCGAGCAATTCGTGCAGCAAATCAGCCACCCGACGCCCATGGATCCGGCGGATTCGACCGTCAATAAATGCATCAAGGTCACGCAGGATCAGCCGTTGCGAAAGTAGAATTTCAAAGCGGTCGGCTGTCATCCGGGCCAGTGGCCCCGACAAACGCAGACGACGCTGTAGTGCGACACCAATCTTGAACCCTTTTCCGTAGGATACGCTGCGACGCGCCGCTCGCTGGTATCCGTTTCGTCCGTCGGATCTCGCGCCTTCGATAAGCCGGTCCGCATCCGACAGGACTTGTTCTGCCATCCGTTGCGATATCGTCCGTTCCCGCATTCGGACAATGATAGTATCGCGCTCATGGCCGGCCAACGCGATCAGCCCCAAAGTGATCCGGTCCCGATCGAGAATTTCAGCGCCGTCTTCAGCCGCCTGGACTGTTTGATCCAATCTTTCACCGAAATTTTTGGCTTCGGAACGTACAATTTCCCGTGTCAGTTCATAGTTTTCGGTGGTCCGCTTGACGTCTTCGCGCACGGTCTGCAGAGCCACCGCAACCACCTGTCGTGACAGCGCTTCATCGAGCGGCGAAAGTCGATCAAGCCCCAGCCACCTTATCACGGTTCTCAATGTGGTCCCCTGAACAAGGAGAGTGAACAGAGTGAACCCTGTAGCCAAGATCCCGACCACACGCTTTATCTCGATAGGGACCAGGGTGCTTTCGGTGACCGCCAAAGCCAGCGCAAGAGTGACCGCCCCTCGAAGTCCACCCCATAAAATCGCCACACGGTAAGGGCGTTCAACTTCTGGTGACAGACGGAGCAAAGTCAGCAGCGGAAGCACTCCGAACAAAATCAGCGCCCGTGCAAAGACTGCCGCGCAAATTACCACGCCGACGAGCACAAAATCTTCGGCTCTCACTTCCTCCAAAAGGCGCGGGATGAGCAATGCCGCCAGAATGAAAATTAACGCTCCTGCCCAATGAGCCAACAATACCCAGACCTCATTCAGGTTCGCCCAAATTTGAGGGGGCAAACGTCTTGGCCCTGTCAGGTTTAACGTCAATCCAGCGGTTACAACCGCAATCACACCCGATGCGCCAATAAGCTGTTCCGCACCGATATAAACAAGATAGGGCAGAGCCACCGAAACGGAAATTTGCGCGCGTTCATAATGTACGAAAATTGCCATGACCCAAACTGAAATTCGCGTTGCCAGCCAGCCCGCAATGACGCCGCCAGCAATCAGCAGCGGAAACTGTCCCAATGCCTCCGCCAAGGTCGGGTCGGGTATCCCGAGCATTACAAACCCTATGAATAGGCCAAAGAGTGCAATCGCTGCGGCATCGTTCAGAAGGCTCTCCCCTTCGATGATCCGCGCAAGCCGACGCGGTGCAGATATCGAGCGGAAAATAGACACAACAGCTGAAGGGTCTGTTGTTGATACGATAGCCCCGATTAACAGGCAGGCCGCAAGCGGCAGCGTGCTTGCCCACGCCAGCGAATACCCCACACCCAAAGTTGCTACGACGACGGCCACGACAGCAAGCACCAGAATAGGCACCCAATCGTCCAGCATGCGCCGCAAATTCATTCCCAGCGTCGCCTGAAATAAGAGCGTTGGCAGGAAAACATAGAGGAATACGTTCGAACGGATCGGCAGACCGAGGATCGCTTCTGCAACAGGGTTCAGTGCATCCGTCATCTCAGTGCGCAGAAAAAAGATCGCTGCTGTGCCGATGAGCATACCAAGAACGGCCAAGATCACGCTGTAGGGCAGCCTCAATCGCGCCGCCAACGGCTCGGCCGCGGCGATAACCAGAAAGAGCGATGAGATAACCGTTGTAATCAGTATGATATTCATGGGGCCGAACTAGCAGAGATTCAATCGAGAGAAAATCAGGGCAAGGCATAAACCACTGAAATGCTTGACCAACGAATAAATTTCATGGGTCGGAGTGGCAGGAAAATAGATAATTCCTGAAAAATAGGCACTTAAAGGATCCAGCGACTACATATGGTACCCAGAAGCATAATTGGCAAGATACCTTGAGAATTTGTGGTCCGGTCACCGATAACCGCAGCAACTTAAGTGCTTGGACAGGTCGCAGGGCGGCGTGAACTCCATTGCCCAGGAAAAACAACGCCCGAACAGGCTTTGGTGTCGATCTTGACAGCGTTCGGGCGTTGAATTCATTCAGAACAGCGGGCCTCTGCCGCGAACGCCCAGAACGTCAGGTTTGGGTCGGTCACAACAGCCTCACGAATGTTGCCGTTGTAAAAGGACCACCCTCAGCGCGGTGACACTGGTCCTAAAACAGCACCCCCAATCACCACCCCCTAAACCGCCTTCTTCAGCGCCTCGACCAAATCCGTTTTCTCCCAGCTGAAACCGCCGTCCGCCTCCGGTTTGCGCCCGAAGTGGCCGTAGGCCGCGGTGCGCTGATAGATCGGCTTGTTCAACTCAAGATGCTCGCGGATGCCGCGGGGGGTGAGGTCCATGACCTCGGCGATGGCGCGCTCGATCTCGGCCTCGTGCACCTGGCCGGTGCCGTAGGTGTCGGCGTAGATCGACAGCGGGCGGGAGATCCCGATGGCGTAGGAGAGCTGGATCGAGCACTTTTCGGCCATGCCCGCGGCCACGATGTTCTTGGCGAGGTAGCGTGCGGCATAGGCGGCGGAGCGGTCCACCTTGGTCGGGTCCTTGCCCGAGAACGCGCCGCCGCCATGCGGGGCGGCACCACCGTAGGTGTCGACGATGATCTTGCGCCCGGTCAGGCCCGCGTCGCCGTCCGGCCCGCCGATGACGAACTTGCCGGTCGGGTTGATCCACCATTCGGTCGCGTCGGTCAGCCAGTCGGTGGGAAAGACTTCGCGGATATAGGGTTCGACCAGCTGGCGGATGTCGTCCGAGGTCTGGTTGTCGTCCGAATGCTGGGTGGAGAGGACCAGTTGCGTGACCTCGACCGGCTTGCCATTCTCGTAACGGAGGGAGACCTGGGATTTCGCGTCCGGGCCGAGGGTCGGTTCGGTCCCGTCCTTGCGCACTTCGGCCAGCCGGCGCAGGATTCGGTGCGCGAAGGAGATCGGGGCCGGCATCAGATCATCGGTTTCGGTCGTGGCGTAGCCGAACATGATCCCCTGATCGCCGGCGCCCTCTTCCTTGTCCGCCGCCGCATCGACGCCCTGCGCGATATGAGCGGATTGCTCGTGCAGCAGGTTGGTGATCTCGACCGTCTCGTGGTGAAACTTCTCCTGTTCGTAGCCGATGCCCTTGATGCAGGCGCGGGCGATGTCGTCGACGCGTCCCATATATTCGGTCAGCCGAGCCTGATCCGACAGACCGACCTCACCGCCGATGACCACGCGGTTGGTGGTGGCAAAGGTCTCGCAGGCGACCCGCGCTTGCGGCTCCTCGGTCAGGAATGCGTCGAGGATCGCGTCGGAAATCTGGTCACAAACCTTGTCGGGATGACCTTCGGAGACGGATTCCGAGGTGAAGATATAGTTCTGGCGGGTCATGGGAAGTGCTCCGATAGATGATTAACCACCCCGTCAGGAAGCCGTTGGGATGTCGTGCTATATCGGGTAGAGATTACCGGCGCGGGCGTCAACGCCCCTGGCGGAACATGGGGCGTCGGTTGAGGGGGATCAGCAACAGAAGAGCCACCAGCAGCGCCAGAATCAACGGCCAGTCCCCAATCCGTGCGTAGGGCGTCGGACGCAGTGCGGCGGGCAGCGCAACGTCGGAGAGGCCCGGCTGACCCAGGTCGATCCGTCCGCGCAGCCGCCCGGAGGGTGTAATCAGCGCAGAGACCCCTGTGTTGGCGACGCGCACCATCGGCAGGCCCTGCTCCACCGCCCTTAGCCGCGCCTGAGCGAGGTGCTGATAAGGGCCGGAGATCGTGCCAAACCACGCGTCGTTGGTGATCAGCAGAAGCAGCTCGGGCCGCGCCGGGGCGGCGCTGATGTTGCGCGGAAAGACCCCCTCGTAGCAGATCAGCGGCAGCGACGCGCCGATGCCCGGCAGGTCGATCAGGCGGGGCCCAGGACCAGGTGTGAACCCGTAACCGTCCCGCTGCGCGATGCCGCGGATACCGATCCGGCCCAGCAGATTGCCGAGGGGCATGAACTCTCCGAACGGGACGAGGTGATGCTTGTCGTAGACCTCCGTGATCCCGGCCTGATCGTGGAGCACGGCGAGCGAATTATAGACGCGCCCACGTTCTGCGCGGTTGATGCCAAAGACCAGCGGTCTGCCTTTCGCCGCGTCCGAAATCACCGGCAGTAATCCGTCGATGTCATTGAGCCAGGCCGGGACCGCCGTTTCCGGCCAGACTATTAGGTCAGGTTCGCCGGGGGCAGCGGTGAGGTCGAGCATGCGCTGGAAATGCCCCGGCGCTTTCTCGCGATCCCACTTTTCGGTCTGCGGCACGTTGGGTTGCACCAGTCGGACTACGGGGCGGCCGGTGCTCGCAGACTCCGGCGGGATCAGGGCCGCGCCGATCAACAGGGGCGCGGCGGCAGCCGCGAGCCACAGCGGAAGACCGAGCAGCGCACGCCGCCGCACGAAGGGGCTAAGGATCAGCGGCAGGCAGACAGCAAGCGTCAGCACGATCAGCGACAACCCCATGGCCCCGCCGAACTGCGCCAGTTGCAGGGCTGGCGTCCCGATCAGCGCATGGCCCGGCAAGGCCCAGGGGAAGCCGGTAAAGATCACGCCCCGCACAACCCCGGCGAGGGTCAGCGATATGACCGTCGCAACGGCAAAACCCGAACCGGACCCTCGGACGACGCGACGCGCCAGCGCCCCGCCCATGCCCCAGAATAGCGCCATACCGCCGGCGGTCAGCACTAGTCCAAAAGGAGCCATCCAGCCGTGGCGAGCGAGGTCAACAAGGAACGGCTCCACGATCCAGCTGAGCGCCAGCGCGAAATACCCTGCACCCCCGGCCCACCACGTCAGCGCAACATCGCGTGCCCGCGAATCCTGCATCGCAATGAAATGCACGCCGGCGAGGCCGAGAATGGTCAGGGGCCACAGATCAATGGGGGCCTGCCCGAGCGCCGCGATCGCCCCCAGCAACGCCGTCAGAAACATCCGACGCGGACGCGAAAAGCCGGCAAGACGGGCTTGCCAGCGCGATCCGACGACGGCTGTGCGGATCATTGCGCGGCGAGGGTCGACGGCTCTTCCACCGTCGCCGCCGCCGGATGCTGCGCGCCATCGCGGTGCAGGCGGACACGCAGACGCTTGATCCGGCGGGGATCGGCGTCCACGACTTCGAATTCGTGACCCGCGGGATGGGGGACCACCTCACCACGCGCCGGAACGCGCCCGGCCAGCATGAAGACCAGACCGCCGAGAGTGTCGATTTCTTCTTCATCGACGCTGTCATGCTCGGTCAGATTGGTGCCGGTCTCGCTGGCAAAATCATCTAGGGGCGAGCGGGCCAGCGCGAGATAGGTATTGTCTGCCTCGCGTGTCCAGAATTCGTCCTCGTCCACGTCGTGTTCGTCTTCGATCTGGCCGATGACCTGTTCGATGAGGTCCTCGATCGTCACCAATCCGTCGACTCCGCCATACTCGTCGATGACCAGCGCCATATGCCGACGCTCCGTCTGCATCTTTTGCAGCAGGACGCCGATCGGCATGGAGGGCGGCACGTAGAGCAAGGGGCGTAGCATCGCCTTGAGCGCAAAGCGCGTCGGCTTGGCGGTAAAACCGTGACGCAGCGCAAAGTCCTTCAGGTGGATCATACCGATTGGCGTGTCCAGCGTATCCTGAAACACCGGCAAGCGGGTCATGCCGCTGGTGCGGAACAGCTTCACCAGATCCTCGCGGGTGATGTCGACCGGCACGGCGACGATCTCGGCCTTTGGGATGGCAACGTCCTCGACCCGCATTCGGCGCAGGTTGATCATCCCGTGCGCCGGTCGCGAAACCGCATCCGTTGGGGGGACCAACGTCGGCGATGTGGTGGCGGGGCTCTGCCTCCCCCCGATCATGCGTGACCAGAAACCACGTTTGCGTGGCGCCGAAGTCACCGCTTTTGTCGTCTGACCTTCCGGCAGCGCGCCCTGCGCCGCGTTAGAAGGGCCGTCGCTATTGTCGCCCATCATTCCTAACCAGTAAGCGCCGCGCGAATCGGCGGCAAAATGGGGATTTCCCCCGCAATCAAATATCATATGGGTCCGGCAGACCCATTTTGCCAAGTATTTCGACTTCAATCCGTTCCATCAGCGTGGCGTCGCGGTCACGCTCATGATCATAGCCCAGCAGATGCAACACCGCATGAATGATGAGGTGCGTGGTGTGATCTGGCAAAGGCCTTCCCGCCTTCATCGCCTCTTTTTCGCAGGTTTCCCAAGCAATTGCGATGTCCCCCAGCTCCTCGGGAGGGCCGTCGGAGGGGCCTTTCGCGGGTCTCTCCGGTGCGCCTCCATCCTCGGGCGCAGCGCGATCTTCAGAGGGCCAGGACAGCACATTTGTCGCGGTCGCTTTAGCGCGAAAATCGGCGTTTAACGCCGCGATGCGGCTATCACTGCAAGCCAGAAGCGCGATCTCAAAGGCCTCTGGGGAGAGATCGAGATGCATCAACGTTGCCTCGACCGCACAGTCCGCGAGGGCCTCGAGATCCAGTGCATTCCAGCGATCATCTTCGATAATGCAGTCGATCTGTGCCATATGACCCTGTAGCCGAAGCGCTTGGCCTTCACCAGAGCGCGCAGGCGGGACCCTATCCGCAGGACGCGCCGCCACCGCCAGTCTCACGTCCCGGCGTCCGCCTCGTAGGCTTCGATGATCGCGGCGACCAGCGGGTGGCGCACGACATCCTTTGAGGTGAAGTAGTTAAAGCTGATCTTGTTGATCCCGCCCAGCAGACGTTCGGCGTCGTGCAGCCCGGAGGGCATGCCGCGCGGCAGGTCGATCTGGGTGCGGTCGCCAGTCACGACCATGCGAGACCCCTCCCCCAGCCGGGTCAGGAACATCTTCATCTGCATCGTGGTGGCGTTCTGCGCCTCGTCCAGAACGACGAATGCGTGAGACAACGTCCGGCCCCGCATAAAGGCGAGCGGCGCGATCTCGATCACCTTTTCCTCCATCATCTTGGCCAATTGCTTGCCCGGCAGGAAATCGTTCAGCGCGTCGTAGAGGGGCTGCATGTAGGGATCGACCTTGTCCTTCATGTCGCCCGGCAGATAGCCCAGCTTTTCGCCCGCCTCGACGGCAGGGCGGCTGAGGATGATCTTGTCCACCAGCCCGTCAATAAACATGGAAACGCCGACCGCGACGGCGAGATAGGTCTTGCCCGTACCGGCGGGGCCGATGCCAAAGGCCAGCTCGTTCTGAAACAGGCTCGCGACATAGGCTTTCTGGGCTTCGGTGCGCGGCTCTACCAGCTTCTTGCGGGTCTTGATCTCGATCGCGCCGCCCTTGAACATCTCGATCTGCTTGCCGTCGCGACTGGCGCGGGCGAGCCCGCCCCCAGGGTCGCCGGGCATGCGCAATTCACGATCGATGTCGGCGCTGGCGACGGGCCGACCGGCTTCGAGACGGGCATAGAGGCTACGCAGGACCTTCACCGCCTCTTCGGCGGCGGGACGTTCTCCCATGGCGACCAAATGGTTGCCGCGCCGCAGGATCTGGACCGATAGCTTCTGTTCGATTTCGGCCAGATTGCGGTCAAATTCGCCGCAAAGCTCGATCAAAAGAAAGTTGTCGGGAAATTCGACAGCCACTTCGGTCAGGGGTTGCTCGGTTGTATCGCGGGGGGGCAGCAATGTGGCGGCCAAACAAAACTCCTACGTTTGATGGGGCGAGATTACGTCGATGCGATCGATACGGGAAACGAAAAATGCCGCAGGGAGGTCCCTGCGGCATTTGTTTGCTTGGTATGCAGGCTGAACCGGCATGCGTCAGGCGGCTGGCCTGGTGGACGTTCGCGGATCAAAGATGTCGCCGCCACCTTTGAACCCGCCTGTCGCGGTGTTCGGCGCAGCCGTGCCGGAGCAGACGGGCTTGCCATAGGGGCCGATCCGGGTGGTCAGATAGCCCTCGACGCCGTCATCAATGATCCAGTGGTCACAGCCGTTCGGATCGATCCAGATACCGGCCTGAAGCTGGCTGAGGTGCTTGGACCCAAAGCCGCGGTCCACACCCTTGTAATCCGGCGCAGGACTCGGATGCCCGCAGGCGGCGACGCCGGCAACCATCGCACCTCCGAGGATGAGCTTAATAATTTTCATGTCGGCTCTCCCTTTAGCGGATACAAATGATTTCGACACGGCGGTTCTTCGCCATGCCTGCTGCGGATCTGTTGCTGGCAACCGGCATCCGTTCGCCGTAGCCGCGTACATCGGCGATGCGCGCGCCAGAGGCCGCCGCAACCTTGGCCACCGCGTTGGCGCGGTTATAGGACAGGCGGATATTGTATTCATCCGAGGCCCGGCTGTCGGTGTGACCCGCAATGATAAAGGCCGTCGCTGTCGCGGAGTTGAAGAACTGCGTCAGGCGCTGCTGATTGGCAGGGCTGATGTAGTACTTGTCCGTGGCAAAGAACTGGTCGGTTTCCATCACGCCACAGACGTTGCCGCGGTTACAGACCGGGAGGCCCTGCCGCGTCAGGTGATTATCCATGTAGCCCTCAAGGCCATCGTCCATGACCCAGTGTTCGCATCCATCCGGGTCAACCCAGATGGTCGGCACATAGCGTTCATTCCAGCCGCGTCCCTGCTGTTGCTGGGCCTGGGCCGGGCCGGCGACCGTTGCGACGCAAAGGGCGGCGGCAGCGAGCCCTTTCAGCATCTTTCCGGCGAAGTTGATATACATCTTCACGGTTATACTTCCTCTGCTTCCCCCGAGGGTCCCGTCCGGCGCAATCGGCCATACCAGTCCCAAGCGTTGTTTTGTGAAATCACTTTAGCGGTTTACGCGATCATGTGAAGATTCAATCCACGGAAATGATGACAAAATATGGGAGAGCGCGGCCTGACAGCCACGAATTGTAGACAGATCATGTACAATGATCGGCAAAGACGCAGGCGGATCCGCTGCTGTGAACAGACCACACGCCCCGTCGGGAATCAGTTTTCGCTGCCGTCGCAAGAAAATTTCGACAAACTAGGATATCTCGCCAGCATCTCTTAGACCAGCACCCCGGCGAGGGAGTTCGTCCCGCTCGACTCGATCCGCACACGAACCAGGGCGCCGGGGTTCAGATCGGCCGTCATATGCACTGCGTGGAGGTGATCGGACTTGCCCGTCACCTGACCGGGCATCCGGCCGGGACGCTCGACCAAAACGCCGACCTCGCGCCCGACCATGGCATCCTGCGCGGCGCGCTGCTGCCTTGTTATCAGGGCCTGAAGCTCCTGAAGGCGCGCATCCTTGACCGCCTCTTCGACCTGCGCGCGTTCAGCGGCGGGGGTGCCGGGACGGGTGGAATATTTAAAGCTGTAGGCCTGTCCATAGCCGACCTCTTCGATCAGGCGCAGGGTGTCGCGGAAATCGTTATCGGCTTCTTCAGGAAATCCGACTATGAAGTCCCCGGACAAGAGGATGTCGGGGCGGGCGTTGCGGATCCGCTCTATCAACCGCAGGTAGCTGTCGCGCGTGTGACTGCGGTTCATCCGCTTGAGGATCCGATCGGATCCGGACTGAACAGGCAGGTGCAGGTAGGGCATCAGCTTGTCACAATCGCCATGCGCGGCGATCAGGTCGTCGCTCATGTCGTTCGGGTGCGATGTGGTGAACCGGATGCGGGCCAGGCCGTCGATCTCGGCCAACCGGCGGATCAGGCGCGCGAGGGTCCAGTCGCGGCCGTCCGGGCCCTGCCCGTGATAGGCGTTGACGTTCTGGCCCAGTAAGGTCAGTTCGCGCACGCCGCGATCGACCAGATCACGGGCCTCGGTCAGGATGCGCTCGACGGGCCTGCTGACCTCTGCACCCCGCGTGTAGGGAACGACGCAAAAGGCGCAAAACTTGTCGCAGCCCTCCTGCACGGTGAGGAATGCGGTCGGCCCCCGCTTTGCCTTGGGACGGGCGGCGAGGTTGGCGAATTTGTCTTCCTCGGGGAAGTCGGTGTCGATAACCTTTTCACGCCCCCCGGCGCGCGCTTCCATCTCGGGCAAACGGTGGTAGCTTTGCGGACCGACGACCAGATCGACCATTGGCTGGCGGCGCATGATCTCCGCGCCCTCGGCTTGCGCAACACAACCGGCGACGCCGATCTTGAGGTCCGGCTTGGCCTGCTTCAACTCCTTGTAGCGGCCCAATTCAGAGTAAATTTTTTCCGCCGCGCGTTCCCGGATGTGGCACGTATTAAGAAGGATCATATCCGCTTCTTCGGGTGAGCCGACCTCGTCATAGCCGTTGCCACCCAGCGCCTCGGCCATCCGTTCGCTGTCATAAACGTTCATCTGGCAGCCATAGGTCTTGATGAAAAGCTTGCGGGACTGGGTCATGGGGATCTCGGGCAATTTGGGGGCGAACTGCGGGCGCGTCAGCCCGTCGCAGGATCAGGGCGCTTTGCTAGAGTAAAGTGCGCCCTCTTGCAATGCGAGGCAAAAGGCAGGACGTTGCGAGCTGTGGCACATCGCGCGACCAGACGAGGAAAAGCAATGCGATTCAACACCCTCGCGGATTTCATCACCGCAAGACCTCCGGCTTTCGTGACCGGGCCGTCGGCGATGATCTTTGCCGAGGACGAGGTAGAGATCGACTCAACTCTGCGCCACCACCTGACCGCGGGCTTCGCGAGCGTCGTCCTGTTCGCACCGCCCGGCTTCCGCATCGCGCGCGGTCTGCAACATGCGGTGATCCGGATCGACTACGACGTGACGGCGGGCGACAGCCTGATCGACGCGGTGAACCGGGCGATGACCATCGCACGGGGCGCGTGGCTCTATTACGGCTACAACGCCGAGTACCTCTTTCACCCCTTCTGCGAGACACGCACGGTCGGCGAAATGCTGGCGTTTCACAGCGAGGAACGGCGCGACGCGATGCTGACCTACGTGGTCGACCTCTACGCCGGCGACCTTGATGCGGCACCGAACGCGGTGTCGCTGCAGGACGCCTGGCTCGACAAATCCGGCTATTATGCGCAGGCCCGGCCCGATCCTGCGCGCCACGGCCATCCAAAGGAACGACAGCTCGATTTCTTTGGCGGGCTACGCTGGCGGCATGAGGAACACATTCCGCCCGAGCGCCGTCGCATCGACCGGATCGCCCTGTTTCGCGCGACCAAGGGGCTGCGCCTGCGGTCGGATTTCACCTTCTCGGACGAGGAATACAACACCTACGCCTGCGCCTGGCACAACAATCTGACAGCTGCGGTCTGCTCTTTCCGCGTCGCCAAGGCGTTGAAGCGCAACCCAGGCTCAGCCTTCGGAATCGAGAGTTTCCGCTGGCACAATTCCACGCCGTTCAGGTGGGAGTCGCCGCAATTGCTGGACCTGGGGTTGATGGAGCCGGGGCAGTGGTTTTGAGGGTCGTGTGAGATACCTGAGTGATATATGCGCGGCGCGTGTTCTGTACGTTTAGCGAGGTTGACGCCGATGATTGCCGTCTGCCTCGTACTCCCCCCACACAGGTTAACGTGGTCGAAGGCGGATAACGCCTCCCTGCGCAGGGCTATGTGCTATCGAGCGTGGTGAATGCGTGGAACTTTTCGGCGAAATCGCGTCACGCTCTAACATTTAACGCGGGCGTTGAGGCGCGCTTCTCGCGGCACGCAGGGATGCTCGGGCGTCCCACTCGCGCTTTGCACGACAAAGCTCTGACGGGGGCCGATTGCGGTGCAATCGACCTGAACTACAGATTCTCAGGTTGGGGCATGCCGAGCACGTGGTAGCCGCCATCGACGCGGATAATTTCCCCCGTCGTATAAGCTCCGGCGTCGGAGGCGAGGTAAACCGCCGTGCCACCGACCGCTTCGAGAGTCGCGTTGGCCCGCAGGGGGGCGTTCGCCTCTGTCTGGCGGAAAGTCTTGCGCGCCCCGGAAATGGCGGCGCCGGCCAGTGTCTTCATCGGGCCGGGTGAAATCGCGTTAACGCGGATGCGGTCGGGGCCAAGATCATTGGCGAGGTAACGCACCGCTGCCTCCAGCGCCGCCTTGGCGACGCCCATCACATTGTAATAGGGCGTGACGCGGGTGGAGCCCTGATAGGTCATTGTCAGCACCGTGCCGCCCTCGGTCATCAAGGGTGCAGCGCGGCGCGCCACTTCGATCAGGGAATAGCACGAAATATCGAGCGAATTCTTAAAGTTATCGCGGCTGGTGTTGATGAACCGGCCCGCCAACTCTTCCTTGTTGGAATAGGCGATGGCGTGCACGATGAAGTCGATCTTGTCCCATTTCTCTTTCAACTCGCCAAAGCCGCGGTCGAGAGAGGCATCATCCGTTACATCCATGTCGACGATGAAGTCGCTGCCAAGGCTTTGCGCCAGTGGCAGGACCCGCTTGCCGAAGGCGTCGCCCTGATAGGAGAATGCCAGTTCCGCCCCTGCACCCGCCATAGCTTTCGCGATCCCCCAGGCGATGGAGCGGTCGTTGGCGACCCCCATGATCAGCCCGCGTTTGCCCTCAAGAAGTCCGCTCATGATTTGTCACCCGTTATAACGGCTGAGCAGCATGGACCCATTGGTCCCGCCAAAGCCGAAGCTGTTGGTCATCACCGTATCAAGGCCCGCGTTTTCCACAAGGCTCGTCGCGATTTCTGCCGGGGCCAGCGCCTCATCCAGCGTTTCCACGTTGATTGAGGGCGTAATGAAATCCTTGTCGAGCATCAGGAGGCAGAAGATCGCTTCCAACGCCCCCGCCGCGCCCTGCGCATGCCCCGTCATGGATTTCGTCGAACTGATCGGCGGGGTGGACCCTTCGCCAAAGACGCGGCGCACGGCCTGAACTTCGCCAACGTCTCCAACCGGGGTCGAGGTGCCATGGGCGTTGATGTAGCCGACCTTTCGACCTTCGGGCAGGGTGTCCAGCGCCAGACGCATCGCACGTTCGCCGCCCTCGCCCGACGGGGCCACCATGTCGTGCCCGTCCGAGGTGGCGGCGTAGCCCGTGACTTCGGCATAGATCTTGGCGCCGCGTGCCTTGGCGCGCTCCAGCTCTTCCAGCACGACAATACCGCCGCCGCCCGAGATGACGAAACCATCGCGGCTGGCATCGAAGGCGCGAGAGGCCTTGTCGGGGGTGTCGTTGAATTTGGACGACATCGCGCCCATGGCGTCAAAGAGGCAGGAAAGCGTCCAGTCCAGCTCCTCGCCGCCGCCGGCGAACATCACGTCCTGCTTGCCCATCATGATCTGCTCCGCCGCGTTGCCGATGCAATGCAGCGAGGTCGAGCAGGCGGAGGTGATGGAATAGTTGATCCCCTTGATCTTGAAGGCGGTCGCGAGATTGGCCGAAACGGTCGAGGACATCGCCTTGGGCACCGCGAAAGGGCCGATCCGCTTGGTCGCGCCGGTCGACAGGACCGTCTGATGCGCGGCAAAGAGCGCGGAGGTCGACGGCCCGCCGGAGCCGGCGACAAGGCCGGTGCGCGGGTTCACGATGTCGGATTCATCAAGCCCCGCGTCGGCGATGGCTTGAGTCATGGCGATATGGGAATAGGCCGCACCCGGTCCCATGAAGCGCAGGGCGCGCTTGTCCACGTGATCCGCCGGCTTGATCTTGAGCGTCCCTGCGATGCGCGAGCGAAAGCCATGCTCCGCCATCTCTTCTGACGCGACGATTCCGGATGTTCCGGCCTTGAGCGAGGACAGAACCTCTTCGGCATTGTTACCGATCGAGGAAACGATCCCCAGACCCGTGACGACTACTCGGCGCATGGCGCTCTCCCTCGACCCAATAGGTCAGCTCTCTGACAGAGCGACCTTCATATCCTTGACGACGTAAATTTCCTCACCGTCGGCTTCAACCCTGCCGTCGGCGACACCCATGGTCAATCGGCGGGTCTGCACGGCCTTGGTGAAATTGACGTGATAGGTCAGCAGCTTGCGATCAGGGCGCACCATGCCGGTCAGCTTCACTTCACCGACGCCGAGCGCGTAGCCCCGCCCCTGCCAGCCGCGCCAGCCAAGGTTAAAACCGGTCAACTGCCACAGCCCGTCGAGGCCGAGACAGCCGGGCATGATCGGATTGCCGGGAAAGTGGCATTGAAAGAACCAAAGATCCGGGGTGATGTCGAATTCCGCCGTCACGTGACCCTTGCCATGCTCACCACCGTCGCCACTGATGTCGGTGATCCGGTCCATCATCAGCATCGGCGGTTCGGGAAGCTGTGCGTTGCCGGGGCCAAACAGCTCTCCGCGCGCGCATTTCAGTAGATCTTCCTTGTCAAAGCTGGTCGGATATTCGGCCATGCAGACGGCACCTTTCAATGGGCAAAACTCAGCTTCCTCTATCATCGGCGTCGCGCGCCATGCAAGAGCGGCGACCACAGAGGGTATTTTGCGCCAGAAAACTTCGCGAAATCTTCACACATCTGCACCTAGCATGTGCACTTGGCATGGCGCTGATCCCGGCCGATGTAAAACACAGCAGTCACCTCCTGACGCAGGGTGATTGAAATTTGCTGAGCGGCCATAGTATAGTGAGGCTCGATCCAAGGACCTGCGATCACAGGGATTGCGACCAAATGACAGGCAGCACATGACAGATAAGGCCAGTTCCCACAGCGCCGCTTGGCTGACCCGTGGCGGCTTGCGCCCCACTCGGCAACGCGCCCTGTTAGCCGACCTCCTGGTCGGTGACGGGCAAAATCGTCACGTGACCGCCGAAAGCCTGTTTGCAGCAGCGCAAGATAGCGGGCAGTCGGTCTCTTTGGCTACTGTTTACAATACGTTACGGGCATTCTGCGATGCCGGCTTGATGCAGGAAATTACCGTGGATGGATCGAAGAGCTATTTTGACACAAATACTCACGACCACCCGCATTTCTTTTGGGAAGATACCGGCGAGCTGACCGATGCTCCCGCTGACCAATTGAAAATCTCCAGCCTGCCGAAAATCCCCGAGGGCGCGGAGTTGAGCAAGGTCGATGTCGTCATTCGCCTGCGTCGGAGCTGACCTTTCGGACCTACCGTCCTGCCCTCAACCGGTTCTGGCCAACAGATGGCAAACCTGCGCCCGCGCGCCTGATGGTTTGCCTGAGGGTTTGCCTGACGGCCCGATCGGCTGTCCGGCCCATGATCACATCGACTTGTGACCCGCAGACTTGTGTAGGAAGGTGACAGCCAGCACCATCAAGGGAGAGCCCGATGCCTATCACAACTTGCGTGTTCGATGCCTATGGTACCCTGTTCGATGTCTCGGCGGCCGCACGCATGGCGGCACAGGACCCCGCCCTTTCAGGGCTGTCGGGCACATGGGCCGATCTGGCCGAGGATTGGCGGCGCAAGCAGTTGGAATATTCCTGGCTGCGCGCGATCACGAAACAGCATTGCGATTTCTGGCAGGTGACCAAGGACGGGCTTGATTGGGCGATGGATGCGCGCGGTCTGAAAGACCCGGCGATGCGCAAGCGCCTGCTCCAGCTATACCGCGAACTCGACGCCTATCCCGAGGTGGCGGATGTGCTGGCGCGCCTGCGCGAGATGGGCAAGGCGACCGCGATCCTTTCCAATGGCTCGCCCGGGATGCTCGCCGATGCGGTGACTTCTGCGGGCCTGAGCGACCGCCTCGATGCGGTGATCTCGGTCGAGGACATCGGCATCTTCAAGCCCTCTGCAAAGGTCTACGATCTGGTCGGCGAGCATTTTGTAGTCCGCCCGCAGGACGTGCTGTTCGTGTCCTCCAACGGGTGGGACGCGGCGGCGGCGGCATCCTACGGCTTTCGTGTCGCCTGGGTGAACCGGCGTGGCGATCCCGTCGACCGGATGCCGGGCCTACCCGATCACATCCTGTCGAATTTGACACAAATCCTCGATCTGGACGACATCTGAGCAGGAGGAAACACCGTGCCGACCTTCAACGCGCCTGACGGAACCACGCTTTACTACGAAGATCAGGGCGAAGGAGACGCCCCTCCCCTGCTTTGCCTCTCGGGGCTGACCCGGAACGCACGCGACTTTGACTTTGTCGCGCCGCATCTGACCGGGGTGCGGATGATCCGGATGGATTACCGCGGGCGGGGCAAATCCAATTGGGCCGATCATGCGACCTACGAGGTACCGGTCGAAGCCGGCGATGCGCTGGCCCTGCTGGATCACCTCGGAATCCACAGGGCGGCAGTGCTGGGCACCTCGCGCGGCGGAATCATCGCGATGGTCCTTGCGGCAACTGCGCGCGACCGGCTGTGCGGCGTCGCGCTGAACGACGTCGGCCCGGTGCTGGATCCCGGCGGACTGGGCGCAATCAAATCCTACCTCGGAATCAATCCAGCCTTTGCGACGCTGGAAGATGCGGCAGAGGCGCAGATGCAAAACAACCCGCGGTTCGCCAACGTGCCGAAATCGCGCTGGGTCACGTTCATGTCGCATATCAATCTCGAAACGACCGAGGGGTTGCGGATCAACTATGACCCCAAGCTGCGCGACGCCGTCGTTCCGGGCTTCGATGCGCCCCAAACCGACCTCTGGCCGCTCTTCGACCGTCTGGAGGGGTTGCCGCTGGCGATCATTCACGGCGCGAACTCTGACCTCCTGAGCGAGGATACCCTGGCCGAGATGATCCGACGTCATCCGGGGGCCATCGTCGCTCAGGTTCCGGATCGCGGTCACATCCCGTTTCTCGACGAGCCCGAGGCGCTGACGGCCTTGCGCGAATGGCAAGCTCAACTGGCATGAATATCGCGATGATCGAGGCGGCAGCGGACCGGGCAAGCGGACACCTGCGCCGCACGCCCCTGCTGACCTCCCCGTTTCTGGACGAGATCGCGGGTCGGCGCGTCTTTGTGAAACCCGAATGTCTGCAACATACCGGCAGCTTCAAGGCGCGCGGCGCGTGGTCGGCCCTGTCGGCGATGGACCCGGCGCAGCGCGCGGGCGGCGTGATGGCCTATTCCTCGGGCAACCACGCGCAGGGTGTCGCCTGGGCGGCCCGCGCCCATGGTGTGCGGGCGGTGATCCTGATGCCCGCCGATGCCCCGGCGTTAAAGCGTGAAAATACCGAAGCGCTTGGCGCGGAGGTGGTGCTGTATGACCGGACGCGCGAGGATCGCGAGGCCAAGGGACAGGCGCTGGCGCAATCCCTCGGCCTGACGCTGGTGAAACCCTACGACGACGCGCAGGTGATAGCGGGTCAAGGCACCGTTGGTCTCGAAATCGCCGAACAGGTGGCCAAAGCGGGTATCAGCCGCGCGGATGTGCTGGTCTGTTGCGGCGGGGGCGGCCTGACATCGGGAATCGCCCTGGCGCTGGCGGATCGGGCCAGCGGGCTGCGGGTTCGCCCCGTCGAACCACATGGATTCGATGACGTCGCCCGATCACTGCGCGGCGGTGCCATTGTCGAGAACCCGGCGATGGACGGTTCGATCTGCGACGCCATCGTGACGCCGCGCCCGGGCGATCTGACCTTTCCGATCCTGCGTAAGTTGTGCGGTCCCGGTCTGGTGGTAAGTGATGATGACGCGCTTTATGCCATGGCGCAAGCATTCCTGCGCCTGAAGCTCGTAGTGGAACCCGGAGGGGCGGTGGCACTGGCCGCCGCGCTGCTGCGCGTTGACGAGATCGAGGGTGAGGCTGTGATCGCGGTGATTTCCGGCGGGAACGTTGATCCGGCGATGTTCGCGCGGGCCTTGTCAGCAACGTCAACTGGCTGACCACCGCAGGCGCAATCTCCATAGCATCGTGCCGCGCCGCACCACAAACTGCGGCTGGCGGCCCCAGTCCGATCATGGCACAACCGGCGCACCCATCACCGGAGGCCCCCCCATGACCCAGACATTCGGCAAAGGCTGCCACCTGCACCTGATCGACGGGTCGGCCTTTATCTTTCGCGCCTATCACGCATTGCCGCCCCTGACACGCAAGTCCGATGGCTTGCCGATCGGCGCGGTCTCGGGGTTCTGCAACATGCTCCACCGCTACGTCGAGGGGAACACCGGACCCGATGCGCCGACCCATGTGGCGGTGATCTTTGACAAGGGCAGCCACACCTTCCGCAACGATATGTACGACCTCTACAAGGCGAACCGCGACGCCATGCCCGAGGACCTGCGCCCTCAGATCCCCCTGACCCGCCGCGCGACCGAAGCCTTCAACATCGCCTGCAAGGAGCTTGAAGGGTTCGAGGCCGACGACATCATCGCCACCCTCGCCTGTCAGGCCCGCGATGCCGGTGGTCGGGTCACGATCATCAGCTCGGACAAGGACCTTATGCAGCTGGTCGGCGGTGGCGTGGAGATGCTGGACGCGATGAAGAACCTGCGCATCGGCGTGGAGGGGGTCGAGGCCAAGTTCGGCGTTGGTCCCGAGCGTGTCGTCGACGTGCAGGCGCTGGCCGGGGACAGTGTGGACAACGTGCCCGGCGCGCCCGGCATCGGGATCAAGACCGCCGCCCTGTTGATTAACGAATTCGGCGATCTGGAGACCCTGCTGGATCGCGCCGGCGAGATCAAGCAGCCCAAGCGGCGACAGACCCTGATCGACCACCGCGCGCAAATCGAGTTGTCCAAACGTCTTGTGCAGCTCGATTGCACGACGCCGCTCGATTTCACCCTCGACGATCTGGAGGTGATGGACCCGGATACCGAGGTCCTCCTGCCCTTCCTCAACGAGATGGAGTTCCGTACCCTCACCAAGCGGATCGCGGATCAGATGGGGGTCGAGGCCCCCGCCCTGCCCGAGGTTGCCGTGAGCGGCGGTCAGGACGCGCCCGCCGCCGTGGAGATGCCCGCGATCGACCACAGCACTTATGAGACGGTGCGCGACGCCGACCACCTCGCCCTCTGGATCGCGCGGATCCGCGAACGGGGCTATGTCGCGGTCGATACCGAGACGACCGGGCTGGACGACATGCGCGCCGAACTGGTCGGGATTTCGCTGGCCACCGATCCCGGCGTCGCCTGTTATATCCCGCTGAATCACAAGGCGAGCGAGGGCGAAGGGTTGTTCGCCTCCGACGCGCTGGCCGACGGGCAGATGTCCGAGGCCGAGGCGCTGACCCTGCTGGCCCCGGTGCTGGAGGACGACGCGATCCTCAAGATCGGTCAGAACATGAAATATGACGCAAAGATGCTGAAACGCTACGGCATCACGGTCGCGCCCTTCGACGACACCATGCTGATCAGCTACGCGCTGAACGCCGGGCTGCACGGACATGGAATGGACACGCTGGCCGACCGCTACCTCGATCACACCTGCATCCCGATCAAGGAGCTGATCGGCGCGGGCAAGAGCATGATTACCTTTGACAAGGTGCCGGTCGACAAGGCCAGCGCCTATGCCGCCGAAGACGCGGATGTCACCCTGCGCCTCTGGCAGGTGCTGAAACCGCAACTGCACGTCAAGAAGGTCACGACGGTCTACGAGACGCTCGAACGCCCGCTCTCGCCCGTGTTGGCGCAGATGGAGATGCACGGCATCAAGGTCGACCGGGATACCCTGTCGCGAATGTCCAACGCCTTTGCCCAGAAGATGGCCGGGCTGGAGGCCGAGATTCACGAGCTGGCGGGCGAGGCGTTCAATGTCGGCTCGCCCAAGCAGCTGGGCGAGATCCTGTTCGACCGGATGGGGTTGGAGGGCGGCAAGAAGGGCAAGACCGGGGCTTATGCGACTGGGGCCGACGTGCTGGAAGACCTCGCCACCCTGCACGATCTGCCGGGTCGGGTGCTGGACTGGCGGCAGCTCTCCAAGCTGAAATCGACCTACACCGACAGCCTGCAAACCCATATCCACCCCGAAACGGGGCGGGTGCACACCAGCTATCAGCAGACCGGGGCGAACACCGGGCGATTGGCCTCCTCCGATCCGAATTTGCAGAATATCCCGGTACGCTCCGAAGAAGGGCGGCGCATCCGCGAGGCGTTTATTGCCGACGAGGGGAAAGTTCTGCTGTCGCTCGACTATTCGCAGATCGAATTGCGCATCCTCGCCCATATCGCGGATATTCCGGCGTTGAAGGAAGCCTTTGAGGACGGGCAGGACATTCACGCCGCCACGGCGTCCGAGATGTTCAGCGTCGCGCTGGCGGATATGACCCCGGACGTGCGCCGGCAGGCCAAGGCGATCAACTTTGGCGTGATCTACGGCATCTCGGGCTTTGGCCTCGCGCGCAACCTGCGGATCCCACGGGCCGAGGCGCAGGGCTTCATCGATCGCTACTTTGAACGCTTTCCCGGTATCCGCACCTACATGGACGCGACCACCGCCTTTGGCAAAGCGCACGGCTATGTCGAGACGCTGTTCGGGCGACGCATCCACACCCCCGAGATCGACGCCAAGGGGCCGCGCGCCGGCTTTGCCAAACGCGCCGCGATCAACGCGCCCATTCAGGGCACCGCCGCCGACATCATCCGCCGCGCCATGGTGCGGATGCCCGAGGCTATCGCGGGGCTGCCGGCCAAGATGCTGTTGCAGGTCCACGACGAATTGGTGTTCGAGGTCGAAGAGTCCGCCGTCGAAGAGGTCACCGCCGTCGCCCGCGCCGTGATGGAGGGGGCCTGCGAACCCGCCGTCAAGATCGACGTGCCGCTGGTGGTCGATGCGGGTCAGGGTCTGAACTGGGCAGAGGCGCATTAAGCGCCACTTGTTAAGACGCATTGTTACGGGGCCTTGTACGGGGCCTTGCGCAGGGTGATGCGGTAGCGGGTCAAGTTGTCATCTGACCCGGCGGCGGGGCTGACCGCGATCTCGACGGTCTCGCCAGCGCTCAGGCGCAAGGTGTCGTCTTCGATAGGGACGGTGTTTGCGTCTTTCCACGTCCTCACAGGCTGGTTTGCGGCGCTGAGGGTCACGTCGACGCGCCCATCCTCCGCCACCGTGTCAAAGCTGGCATCGACCTTGAGCGTCATCGCCTCGGGCGCTGTAAAGGCATGCAGGATCTCGACCGGCCAGTCGGGCGAGCCGACCGGCAGCATCACGCGTGACAACAACCGCAGATCACCGTTCTCGGGCGTGCCGAGCCACGGAGTCCACGGGCGACCGGGGCCGGATTGACCGGGCATTGTCTGCAAGGGGTGCGTACCGTTCCGGTCGCGCATGCTGCGGCTGAGGGGGTCCATCGCCGCCCCTTCGGAACCATCAGGATAAGTGAACTGAAAATAGCTGTCGGCGATTACCTCTTGTGGGGCCAGCACATAGTCCCTCCCCTCGACCAGCGGGGTTTCTGACGTCAGGATCAGCGGGTCGCCCTCGGACAGCATCGCTTCGCGGGTCTCCAGCGGCGCGCCAGTGGTATCCCGCAGCGTCACCGCATCCGACAACAGCGTCAGCTTGCGCGGCATGCCCCAGAGGATCAGCTTGCGCCCTTCAAAGAGGCAGGCGCGCGTGAAAGGATCGGGCGCGGCATCCTGCACCCTTGCGCCTTCGAACTCGGCGCGCAGGTAGGCGTAGGTGTCATAGGCGGCGGTCGGCGCCAGGGAGCCGTCGATCAAGGGCACATAGCCGTCGCCGCGATCGTTCAGCGGATACCAGACCATGCGGGTCACTCCCGAGAGCGCCATCTGGCAATAACCGCGCACCATGTCCGCCGAGGCGGTCTCGCGCGATTCCGAGCCGAACTCGGTGATCTCCACCGGCATGTCGGCGAGCCCGGGCAGGCGGCGCATCACCGCGATCTGGGCCGCGATCAACTCAATCGGGGTATCATAGGGGTGAAGGGCGATGGAATCCATCATCTCTGCCGCGCCGAGGTCGACAAGCTGCTTGAGGTAGGCCACGGGGATGGAGTGCACCCCGCCACCGATGATCCGCACCGTCGGGTCGATAGCACCGACCTGATCGCGCACCGATTTCAACAGGGCGACATAGGCACGCGCGCGCGCTGCAAGGTCCTGATCCTTGAGAGGCCCCGAGATGAACATCTGGCTGTTGAACTCGTTGCCCACCTCGACGGACCGCGTGGCCGGGAACCGCTGGACCACCGCCGCGGCATGGCGTCCGAAACCCGCGACCGCCGCCGCACTATAGGGTGTGTCGCCGTCGTCGTAGCCGGCGTGGCCGTTGTTGACGAGCAGGCTAAGCCGCGCGCCCGCCTGTTCCAGCGCGTCCGGGTAAAGGGTCATCGGGTCGTCGAAAACGAAATCGCCTGCCGTATCTTCGGTCCGGTACCAGAACAATTCATCGCGCAGATCGTCGATCCCCGTTTCGAGGGTCTTGGCCAGCAACCCCTCGGGCAGACCCTGACCAAAGCTCGACGCCGCCGCCAATGTCGGGCCGCGCAGGGCTTGGGCGGCTGCGATGGTCGGCAGGAGGCACAACAGGATGGGAAAGATCAGACGGCGGGGCATCGCGTTCCTTAGGATGGGGTCGAAGTCCAGCGCGGGCACTTATGAAGGCAGCAACCTCGGCTCGACCGGATCGCATCAGATTGCGCGGAACGCGGCGGGCAGGCAAGGGCTGGCGGCCACTGATCGGCATCCGGTGCCTATCACGATACACAGCCCCCTCTCCTCGTCCCCATGATTGTCGCGCGATGCGACATAGAGCCCGCGAGCACCGACAACCGTCCCCGCAACCGCCATAAATCAGGCCTTGCGGCTTGACGACGGGCGGCAACTGCGGGCTCTAAGGGGCATGGAAGTTGTGGCGACATCATTTCTGGCGATCCTCGTGATCGTCGTGCTGGCGGTTCAGGGTCCCTTGCGGGGGTTCTGGATATTTCTGGCGGCCACGGCATTGGGCGCGGCCGCGGCGTTCAACATGCCGGCCCTTGGGGGGGCATCAATCCTGGTGGCGGACCTGGGCGCGTTGACGATCTTCATGATGGTGGCGCTGCATTCGGGCGGGCTGGCGTTGATCGTGGGGACCATGCGACCGGGACAGCCGGGGTTCTGGCTGATCCTCCTCGTGGTCTTCGGTCTCTTCGCGACGCTGTTCTTTCCGGCGCTGTTTCGCGGCCAGACGGAGGTGTTCAGCCTGTCGCGAGACCTCGACGGCGGCGGCATCGTGCGCAGCAAGCTGCGTCCCAGCACCGGCAACCTCACGCAATTGTTCCGGCTGATCCTGGGTGGTGCGATCTTTTTCGCGACGGCGACGGTGTTTCGGGTGCGGCCCGATGCGCGGATCGCGCTGATCGCCGTGGCGATCACCACCGGGTTCAATGCGGCGCTTGGCTGGCTCGACGTGCTGACCTATGCGATCGGCCTGCCCGAGGCGCTCGATATTCTGCGCAGCGCGAATTACTCGATGCTCGACGCCGCGACCATGGGCGGGATCAAGCGGATGGTCGGCGCTTTCCCGGAGGCCAGCACATACGGCTACTTCAGCCTCGGCCTGTTTGGGTTCTGGCTGCGGTTCTGGTTCTCGCAGCCGAAATCGCTTTTGGGTAGGGTCATGCTGGCGCTGGCGACCGTAGCGGTGCTGCGCTCGACCTCCTCGGCTGCCTATGTCGCCTTTGTCGCCTATGTTGTGACTGTCACGCTTGGCCTTGCGCTGGTCGGCGCACGGCAGCAGGTAAACCGGCACTCCGTCTCGATCGCGCTCAGCTTTGTGATGGCCGCCTGGCTAAGCGTCATCGTCGTCGTCGTCAGTTACGAGCTGGTGACGCCAATCCGCGATTTCTTTGACACCACGCTGTTTGACAAGCTGGAGGGTGACTCAGGCGTTGAACGGATGAGCTGGAATGCCCAGGCCTTCCTCAACTTTGCCGAGACCTATGGGCTGGGCGCCGGTCTGGGCAGCGTGCGCGGCTCCAGTTGGCTGATGGCGACGCTGGCCAGTATCGGCGTCATCGGCACTGCGCTTTACCTGATGTTCATCGGGAGCGTCCTGTTCAACCGCGAGGCCCGGCATGGCGGGGGGGAGCGGGCCTCCGTGATCCGCGCCTTGCGGTCCGGTGCGCTGGCGTTGCTGATCTCGTCCCTGCTGACGGGGGCGACGCCGGACCTTGGGCTGATCTTCTTTGCGTTTCTCGGGTTGGCGACGGGTCTGGCGCGCGGCGCACAACTGGAACGCGGCGACGAGCCGAATCAATTCTGGCCATCGACGGCGATTTCGCGAAACAATCCACCGCCCTCTGCGCGACTGTAACGTCTGCACGATCGCCTTGCCCCGGAATGGGGCTGAAACGCGGCCTAAACTTGACTTCGAAGGCCCATGCGCCACAAGTTAATCAATGTTTAACACGGAACCCCGGAGGAGCAGAATGCCCCGCCCGGCTGCAAAGACCAGAGGCTTCAGCTGATTGAACGTCCAAAGGTCCGCAGACCGACCCGTTCGCGGGGTCCCCAGCATGACAACCGGAAAGACAATGGTGGTCGTATGACTGATATTTTCGACAGGGGCGCGATGCCGTCCAGTCGCATGACGGCCCAAACCTGGGATGCGGTCGACCTGCGCGCGATGCTGCGCGGGATCTGGGGTGACAAGCTGATCATAGCTGGGGCGGCGATCCTTTGTGCTGTGCTGGCCATGCTGGCGGTCTCGCAAGTGACGCCGCAATACAGGTCCATGGCCCAGGTGCTTTTGGACACGCGAGATCATCAGGTCCTGACCGGTGAGAAGGTGTCCGCTGATACCAAGCTCAGCGATCAGGTTGTCGCGAGCGAGATTTCGATTCTGCGATCCAACACCCTGATCGAAGCGGTGATTGGCCAGATCGATGCAGAGCATCCCGGCGCGCTTGACCTTCTCGACCCGGCCACTGCCGAACCCGGTCCCGTCGCGCGCCTGAAAGGCGGCATCAAAGGGCTGCTGGGCAAGGGCTCCGTTGACACCGAATCTGCGGAAAACGCCGCGCGAAATCGTATGGAACGCCTGACATGGGCGGTGCGCAAGGCCGTCGAGGTCTGGCGCGACGGCAAGGCCTATGTCATCGCGATCCAGGCCGAAACGCCCGATCCCTTCCTGTCTCAGCAACTCGCCAGCGCGATGACCGATCAGTATATCGCCCAGCAGCTTGAGGGTCGCCGGAACTCCAGCACACGTGCCGCCGAATGGATCGAAGAGCGCGTGGCCGATCTGCGCCGCGAGGTCGAAACTGCCGAGGCCAGGGTCGAGGATTACCGCGCCCGCAGCGTCAGCACCAATGGCGCCAGCGATGACATCATCAGCCGCCGCATGGTCAGCCTGAACGACGAATTGGTCGCCGCCCGCGTCGCCCGCGTCGCCGCCGAGGCCAGCTTCAGCGAAGTGCAACGCCTGATCAGCGAAGGCGGTTATGACCGGTTGGGCAATATGTTCACCTCCGACGCCATTGGTGATCTGTCCAAGCGTCGGCTGGAGCTGATGGCATCCGACGCACAATGGGCGCAGAATTACGACACCTCCCATCCAGAGCGTCGCAAGATCGCGCGTCAGCTGGAGGAAGTGAACCGTGCGCTTCAGGTTGAATTCGAACGCGGCCTCGACACGCAGCGCAACGACCTTCAGATCGCCCGCCTGCGCGAACAGACCCTGCGTGAAAGCCTGAACGAAACCGAAGAGCAGTTCCTTGCCGTTTCACGCAGCTCAATCGGGTTGCGCCAGCTGGAACGCCAGGCCGAGGCGGCGCGCAAGCTCTATACCGATCTGCTGGACCGCTACGCCGAAACGCGCACCCAGCAACTGCTGGATCAATCCGACGCACGGGTGATCGAGCGTGCGACGATCCCGACTTCACCCGCGGCACCGCGTCCCAAACTTATGGTGACGATCGGCCTCTTTGCCGGGGCGCTGATCGGCTTTGGCATCGTCGCGGTGCGCCAGTTGAGCACGCGGCTCTATCGCACCCCGGCCGATCTGGCGAACGACACCGGCGTGCCAATCCTGACGGCGATCCCCGAGCGTGACTGGGTCAGCACCGCCCGCGCCCTGCGCGACATCGAAACCGATCCCATGGGTCCGGTCGCTGAAAGCGTGCGCAAACTGCGCAACGCGCTGGCCCTGACGGGCGAGGACAGTGAACCGCAAAGCATCGCGCTCCTGTCACCACTGCAAGCGGAGGGCAAGACGACCACCACCGTCCTTTTGGCCCGCATGACCGAAATGGCGGACAAGCTGGTCTGCATCGTCGATTGCGACTTCCGCAAGAACTCGATCCAGCAAGAGAACCGCTTTGCCATGCAGCACGATCTCGACGATCTGATGCACGGGGAATGCTCTGTTCTTGATGCGCTGTGCACCGATACAGGCATGGGGTTCGACCTGCTGGCCGCGCGCGACTGCAACCCGCAACTGGCGGATCGCCTGACCGCAAACTGGCTGGAAGACACGCTGACCGAGCTCAAGCAATATTACGACGTGGTTCTGGTGAATTGCCCGCCGATGCTGGCCGTCGCCGACACCCTGCTGGTGGCGCAGGCCGTCGATCAGCGCGTCATGCTGATGCGCCACAACTCGACCCCGCGCATGGCCGTGCGCCGGTCTCTCAGCCTGCTGGAGCATCATGGGCTGGACGTCTCGGGTCAGGTCGTGACGCATGCCGACATCGACCTGAAGTCGGACGAATACTTTTACCAGCACGCCTATTGATCACCCATGATGATGCACACCCCCTCTCATAAACCGCGCGTTGCCCTGATCCATTATTGGCTGGTTGGAATGCGCGGCGGCGAAAAGGTTCTGGAATCCCTGTGCCGGATGTATCCGGACGCGGACATCTTTACCCATGTACATGTGCCCGAAGAGATGTCCGACACGATCCGCGGCCATAAGGTGACACAAACGCGGGTCGGGCGGATGCCCTTCGCGCGGCGGCTCTATCAATCCTACCTGCCCTTCATGCCGCGCGCCTTGGAAGAGATCGACCTGACCGGCTATGACCTTGTCATTTCGTCCGAATCCGGGCCGACCAAGGGGGTAATCGTGCCGCCGGATGCGTTCCATCTGTGCTATTGCCACTCTCCGATGCGCTACCTCTGGGATCAGTACCACGTCTATCGCAACAGCGCCGGACCACTGGGCCGCCTGATGTTGCCGCATCTCGCGCACCGCCTGCGGATGTGGGATGTCACCAGCGCCGCGCGCGTCGATGCCTTTGCCGCGAATTCCACCCATGTCGCGGCGCGGATCGGCAAGTACTGGAACCGCGATTCAACCGTCGTGCACCCGCCGGTCGATGTGCACAGCTTTGCGCCCGTCGCGCCGGATGAGCGGGGGGATTTCTACCTCTGGGCCGGGGAACTCGCGCCTTACAAGCGCCCAGACCTTGCCATCGAGGCCTTCAACAAGCTCAAGCTGCCTCTCGTCATGATCGGCGGGCCTGAGAAGGAGGCCAACCGCCTGCGCGCGCTGGCCGGACCAACGGTCACGATCCTTGGCCGGACCTCGTTCGATGTCTTGCGCGATCACCTCACGCGGTGCCGGGCGCTCATTTTCCCCGGTGAGGAAGACTTTGGCATCGTCCCGCTGGAGGCCATGGCCTCGGGTCGGCCCGTGATTGCCTATGATCGCGGCGGCGCGCGTGACACGGTCATCCCCGGCAAGACCGGGCTGCTGTTCCGCGATCAAAGCGTCGATGGGCTGGCGCAAGCCGTGCAAAGGTTCGAGGACGAGGGCATGTTCGACATGGACAGCGCCGCCATGGTCCAACACGCCCGCCAGTTCACCGAAGCGGCGTTTCAGGCCGGTATCGCCGCCATGCTGCCCGAAGAGCTGCGTCCCCGCGACATCCGCATCTTTACCCCGGCGGCAGAGTAGTCAGGCGCAACCGCGATGGGGTGTCTGCGCCCATATGCAGGGTGATCGTCGCCGGCTGGGCTTGCGTCTCCGCATAGGGATTGTCCGCGCCGCCGTTCATGTTGCGCGCAAGCCGGGGGAAGCTACTGCCGGTGACATGCAGGCGCAGGCGATGCCCTTCGGGGACGCGATAGGCGATGTCACGCAGGATCACCGGCACTTCGTAAACCTCGCCCGGCTGCATCAGCTCTGGCTGGTCCATCCCCTTTCGGTAGCGCAGGCGCAGCGATCCCTCGTGGATCATCAGTGAGTTGCCCTCGGGGTCCACATCCGTCAGGCGCAGGACGAGATCGGTATCCGGCACGTCGGTTTGCACGAACAGCGTCGCCGTCACCGACCCCGCAAACGTAATCGCTTGCTCCAACGGATCAGAGGTCAGCACCAGCATGTCATCACGCCCCTCAATCGGGTTCTGATAGAGCGGCCCTGCGCGCAGATCGGCCTCGCCCGTACAACACATCGTCCCGCCGAGCGAGGGCACCGGGTTCATCGGGTCAGAGACGAAAGTGAGGCGGCTCGGCTGCTGCGGTGCTGCGGTCGTCAAGCCGTCGCCAGAGAGGTAGATGGTGCGCGGCGCGCTGTCGCTTGGCGGCCAGCTATCCGCCTCGCGCCAACGATCCTCGTTCAGGACGTAGTAGAGCACGGGGGGCAGGTCGGGTGGTGTGCCGCCCTTCATGCGGGCATCCATGAACTGCAAAAACAGCGCGTCGAAATCACGGGCATTCTCCGGGTCGAGAGGTAGGTCTCCGACCGCGCCCTCGGCAAAGCCGCCGCTCAGATCGCAATGCAGGCCCGGCAGGATCACGATTGTTCCGGTCGCGCCGGTGGCGCGCATATGGGTGGCGAGGGCGAGGCTTTCGCCCGCCCGGTCGAACCAGCTATCCACCATCAGGAAGGGGGTGGCGAACTTGTCCCCATCGGCGATGAAACCGCTTTGCGCCCAATACTCCGCGTTGTCGAACTCATCGAGGTAGGTGGAAAAATCGGTCGGGTCGTCGCGAAACTTCGCCACCGCTTCGCGCAGCGGCAGCACACGGTGGCCGCGCGCGTAGTCGACGGCGGGCATGCCCATGCGGTCGCCGGTCTTGCCCCCCGCCTCGACAAACCAACCAAAGGCGGACGCGAGGTTGAGGATCCCGCCATCGAACATCCCGAAAAAGCCATGAGATTCCGCAAGCGTCCCGATTGCCCCGCCTGCGCCGAGCGGGGTCATCGCCTTGAGCGCCGGATGCTGCGTCGTGGCGAGGGTCATCTGCGTCTCGCCCAGGGCGGAACAGCCGATGGTGCCAACCTGACCGTCGGACCACGCCTGCGCGGTGATCCAGTCCAACGTGGCCGCCCCGTCGGCGGCGTCATCGGGATAGGGCGCAAAGACCCCGCCGCTATTGTAGCGCCCGCGCATGTCCTGCACGACCACAGCATATCCGGCGGGCAGAAAGAGGTTCGCCCACTGCCGAACCTCTCCAAAGCGCCGCTTGCCATAGGGCAGGCGCATCATGATCGTGGGCAGCGCGGCGTCGGCACCTTTGGGCAGATAGACGTCGGTGGCCAGCTCGACCCCGTCGGGCATGGCGATCCGGGCCTCGGGCAAGCGCGTGATCCCGTCGAGGGCAGAGAGGAACTGGCGGTCCTGCAACCTCTCCTTCTGAACCCGCAGCACGGCCTTGATCCGGTCGCGTTGCTGGACCGCCACGGCGAGGGCGACGCCAAAGATCAGAATGGCGAGGAGAAGAGCCTTCATACCGCGTTCCAATGGCTCGACCTCGGCGGGTTGGCGGGGCTATTCTGCACCGCATCAGATAAGGGGTCGGCGTGAGCATCGACATAACGCTTCATTTCTGGCGCCTGGATGCGCCGCAACCCGTGGTCGACCACCTGTCGCGCGTCCTTGATGCGGGGGAAATCGCGCGCGCGGACCGTTTCGTGCACCTTCGCGACCGGACCGCCTACCGCATCGGGCGTGGACGGCTGCGCGAACTTCTCGGCGAATGGCGGGGTCAGGACCCCGCCAGCCTGCGGTTCGACGTCGGGCCGCAGGGGAAACCGTCGCTGTCCGGGGGGCCGCATTTCAACCTCAGCCATTCGGGCGGGCTGGCCTGCCTCGCCATCACGCAGGACGTAGAGATCGGCGCGGATATCGAAGCTTACCGGGAGGTTGAGGACGCCGTCGCGGAGCGGTTCTTTGCGCCCAAGGAATACGCGCAACTCTCCGCCTTGCCCTCTGTTGAGTGGCTGGCCGGGTTCTTTCGCATCTGGACCCGTAAGGAGGCGGTGGTGAAGGCGATCGGCGAGGGGTTGAGCATCCCGCTCGACGCTTTCGACGTCACGGTCGATCCCAAAGCGCCGCCCCTGATGACCCGGCTCGACCCGACGCGGGGCCGGGTGGAGGACTGGTCGCTGGTGCACCTTGCCATGGGCGAAGCGATGGTCGGCGCGCTGGCGGTGCGCGCCGCCGGTCAGGCGATCCGGGTGCAGGTCAGGGAATGCCCGCCGGACCTCAACTGTCATTGGTCGGTCTGACCGTCCGGCGCCTCACCGAGGAACGCCTCGATCTCATGCGCCATCTCGGGCACACCGATACGCCGGTCGCGCAGGATCAGCACCTTTTTCAGATGCACCGTCTTCAACTTGCCGGGCGCGACCACATTTTCCCAGCCAATTGAGGGGCTGAACCCCCGCCCCTGCGGCGTGATTTCGGTCACGATATGCAGGACCGGAAAATCGACTGGATCGGGACGGTGGCGATTCCGCATGTCAGTCAAGAAGGCGATGATCCGCTCCTGACTTTCCTCCAGATCGCTCAACCTGACCCGCTCGATCATGCCGAGACGCGCGGCAAGGTCCAGCACACGGGTCGCCCGGATCAGCCGGTAGGACCCCAGCATGGCCGACACCGAAAGCTCCCCATGCCGGACCGCGCGCAGGCGGTTGTGCAGGGCGTGCCATTTCTCGCGCCGACGGGTGCTGGCATTGTCGGAGAGAGCGTCGGCGTAGGCCGGTTCCCAGACATCCTTCATCACCACGCCGGCGATCTCTGCCCCGCCGTCATGAAGATGGCGCGCGACTTCGACCGCGAGGTTGCCGTGCACACAATTGCCGTACAGCAGGTAGGGTCCCTTGGGCTGCGCGGCGCGAACGGCATCGGCGTAATCCGCCGCGATCTCAGTGAAAGAGGACTGGCTCATCGCCATACCCTTGTCCGCGTCGAAAATCCGGATACAGGCGGAGGCGCGCGGCGCATGTCCCGCCGTGCTCAGCGCCAGCGCGGTGGCGGCGTTGTTGATCGCTATAAACGGCTGGCCCTCGCCTGCCCGGCGCAGGCGCATGACCCGCCAGTCCTCGTCCGCCGCTTGGTCGTTTTCAGTCGCACCGGCGGCACCGCGCCGCTCTGTCACCAGTCGCGCGAGTTCGATCAGGGTCGCGTGTTCATAGACATTGGCGACCTCCAACCGGACGTTCCAGCGATCACGGATGCGGGTGAGAACGCGCAGCACCAGAACGGAATGGCCGCCGAGGTCAAAGAAATGCGCATCCGGCGTCAGATCGGTGACATTCAGCACCTCTTCCCAATCGGCTTTCAGCGCCTCCAGAACCGCCGGGTCGGCGGTGACGGATTTCGCCGTGGCATCCTTGGGTCGTGGCGCTGGCAGCAACGTCTTGTTCACCGCACCGGTCGAGGTGCGGGGAAAACCGCCGAGCAGGCTGATGCCGGTCAAATCGGCCATCGCGGACTGTCCGGCGAGGGAATCGAGAATGCGCCCCGGCACCTGGTCCAGCGGCAAGAGCCCGGTGTCCCCCGGCACGACAAAGCCATAAAGAGCATCGCCCGCGCGTGTCACGACCGCCTCGGCCACCATAGGATGCGCGCCCAGCGCTTGTTCGGCGGCAGCGATCAACCGGCGGTCATCCTGTCCCCGTTCGGCCAGCGTCTCGGGGATGGCGATTTGCGACAACGGCGCGGTGGGGTCGCGAAACGCGAGGTCAAAGGCCTCGGCCAACATGTCGAGGATCGCGACGACCGTGCTTTCCTCAAAGAGGTCCGAAGCGTAGTCGACCACCATCTGCCAGCCGGTCGGCCGACCCATCACCGCAACGTTCAGATCATAGATCGCCCCCGCCGCGTGGGAGGGCGAGGATTTGAGGTCAAAGCCGCCGTAATTGCGGCTTTCCATGAAGACCGTCTGCAAGTTGAAGTTCAGCGACATTAGAGGGGTCCGCGAGGGGTCGCGCGGCGGGTTCATCTGTTCGACCAACCGGTTGAACGGCATGCTCTGATGGCTGAGCGCGCCTTCGACCACCTGCTTTGCACCCTTCACATGATCGGCAATCGGGGTCTCGCCCCGAACCGGGAAACGCAACACGAGGTTGTTGATAAAGACCCCGATCAGCGGCTCTAGTTCGGCATCCATCCGCCCGGCGATCTGCGTGCCAAAGGCGAGGTCACCTGCCCCGGTCAGACGGTGCATGCAGGCACTGAACAATGCCGCGCCAAAGGTGTAGGTCGATACGCCGAGCCGTTGCGCAGTAGCGGTCAGCTGCGGGCCGAAGTCCTCGGGCAATGCGCGCGTGACCTCCGCGACCGCGGTGGTGCGGACGGCGGGGCGGGGAAGGTCCGGTTCGATTTCGAAATAGCTCATGTCGGCGAGGGTGGCCTGCCAATAGGCGCTTTCCTCCTCCAGCACGCCGCTGGCATGGTATTCCTGCTGCCAAAGGGTGAAATCGCCATATTGCAGCGGCAGATCGGGCAAATTGTGCTCGCGGCTCTCTTCGATCGCTTGCGCAATGGTGCCGATCTCGTGGCCCAGCACGCGGATCGAGTAGCCGTCAAAGCATGTCTGATGGACGACGAATGTGATCATCGCCCGATCCGCCGCAAGACGGATAAGCGTGGCGCGGATCAGGCCGGGCTGACCCAGATCAAAGGGCCGCGCGGCGGTTTCATGGGCGATGTCGTTGACCCGCTTTGCCTGCGCCTCGGCCGGGATTGCACGGATGTCGACGAGGTCAAGCTTGAAGCGGACATGCTCCATCACCTGCTGAACCGGCGCGCCCTCCTTTTCGACAAAACGGGTGCGCAGGATCTCGTGGCGGTCGATGACCTCCTGGAACGCCTGCTCCAGCGTGTCGGCGCGCAGCTGACCGCTGACCTGCCATCTGACGGCAATGTTCAACGATTGGTTGCCCGGCTGCATCTGGTCGAGGAACCAGCACCGCTGCTGCGTGGTGCTGAGCGGGAATTCCGCGACGACCTCGGGCACGGGGTCGCCCGTGGTGCGCATGTCATTGTTCATCAATTCGTCCCTCCGCCGCGCGTGCGCCGTGCGCCGTTGCGGAAATTTTTCAGTGAGGGGCGCGCGCCTGCGGTCCCGCCCTCCGGCGTTGCGCGGCTGTCGTGAAAAGCAGCCAATTCACGAACCGAGGGGTGCGCGAACATGTGGCGCGCTTCCAGTTCAAGCCCGTCCTCCAGCATCTTGGCGGCAATGCGGAACACCGCAAGGCTATCGATCCCGAGGGAGAAGAGCGTTTCCGTCACGCTCAGGCTTTCGACGCCCATCACATCGGCCCAGATCGCGGCGATGCGGCGTTCTGTGTCGCTCTCGGGCGCGATGACCTGGCGCAGCGGCGTAACGCTGGCCTTTTCGTCCGGGTCGGGCAGCGCCTTGCGGTCGAGTTTGCCACTGCCGGTCTGGGGGAATGTGCTCAGCGTCACCCAGGCGCGTGGGATCATGTAATCCGGCAGGGTGCTGGCCAGGGTCGCCGACAGCGCCGATGGGTCCGGCGCGCTGCCGTCCTCGGGCACCACGTAGCCGACGAGCTGCCGGTCAGTCTTGCCCCGTGCGCGCAGATCGACGGCGGCCTTGGCCACGCCGGGAATGGCGCGCAGGGCGGTCTCGATTTCGCCCAACTCGATGCGGAAACCGCGCAGCTTGACCTGCGTGTCGATGCGGCCCAGCACCTCGATTTCGCCATCGGGCAGACGTCGCGCCAGATCGCCGGTCGCGTAAAGCCGTTGCGCGCCGCCCGCCAGATCAACCTCGCGAAAGACCTTTTCGGTCAGATCGGGACGATTGTAATAACCCAGCGCCAAGCCGTCGCCGCCAATGTTCAATTCCCCAACCTTGCCCGGTGCGACGTGACGTCCAGCATCATCGAGAATATGCAGCGTGGTATTACCGATGGCTTTGCCGACAGTGATCGGCGCGTCCGGTGTGATACGTTTCAGCGTCGACCAGACGGTCGTTTCGCTCGGCCCGTACATATTCCATACCTCGGCCCCGTCTGCCGTCAAACGCGCGGCGAGGTCGGCGGGCAAGGGTTCACCCCCGCACAGGATGCGGAAGCCCGCCTTGGGCGCGAAACCGGCGCTCAGCACCATGTCCCATAGGGTCGGTGTGGCCTGCATGACGGTGATCTCGCCCTTGTTCAGCCGGTCGACCAGTCGGAAGCCGTCGATCACCTCGTCGGTCTCGGCGATGAACAGGCGCGCGCCGGTGATCAGCGGCAGGAAGACCTCCAGCACCGCGATGTCGAACATCACCGTCGTCACGGCCAGCAGGCAGTCCTTGGCGGTGAAGCCCGGCTCGATCGCCATGGAGGTGAGGAAGTTCACCACCGCGCGGTGCGGAACGGCGACCCCCTTGGGCGTGCCGGTCGTGCCGGAGGTGAAGATGATGTAGGCGGTGTCTTCGGGGTCCGTCGCGGTGGCCTCGGGGGCTTCGCCCGTCCGCGCCTCTGGCGTCAGGATCAGCGGCACATCCAGATCAGCGGCAAAATCGGCAGTCTCTGCGCTGTCGGTGAGGATCCCGGCGACCTCGGCGGTCTGACAAATCTGCGCCAGACGCGCGGCGGGCTGGCGCGGATCGAGCGGCACATAGGCATGGCCGGCCTTGAGGATGGCGAGCATCCCGGCGGCCAGCTTGCGATCACGCGGCAGGCACAACGCGATCCGGCTGCCCGGTTGCGGCACTTTGCGCTGGATCAGCGCGGCGATGGCATCGGCCTCTGCGCCAAGGTCGGCGTAGGTCGCCGGCCCTTCGCTATCCTCGATGGCGATGGCGTCCGGGTTCTCTGCGATGCTCTTCTCGATCAGGGTGGCGAGCGTCGCGCTTCGGTCATAGCCCATCTCGTTGGCGTCGATTTGATCCAACGCGACATCATTGGCCGAGAGAGGGATCGCGCTGGCGTTCTGCTCCGGCGCATTGGCGATGGCGGTCAGGACCTGCTCATAGGCGCGGGCCCAGTCGCGAACGGTCTCGGGATCGTAGAGGTCGGCGTTATAATGCGCCTCGATCAGGAAGCCCTCACCAGTATCGACCACGTTGAAGACGAGATCGAAGGTCACGGCGACCTTGGCATTATTGCGAAATTCGGTCTCAAGCCCCGCCATCCCAGCGGCCTCGGCGGATTTCTCAAGGTTGAACTCGATGCTCGTCAACGGCAGGCTGTCGATCTGCCGTGGCAGGTTCAGATCCGCCAGAATGGAACCGAGCGTCGTATCCGAATGGCCCAGCGCGTCAAAGAACCGCTGACCGGCGACGCCGAGGTGATCCGCGACACTCGCACCCTCGGCAATTGGCGCGCGGATCGGCAGGAAGTTCACGCAATGCCCGACAAGCGACGGATCAGGCAGACCCTGTTGCCCGGCGCACGGCACGCCCAGCACGATGTCGCGTTCACCCGTCAGCCGGTGCACCAACAGTTGCATCGCAGCCAGCGTTGCGGCGAACATGGTGCAGCCATGTTTTGCGCCGGATTTGCGCACGGCCTTGGCCAGATCACCATCGATGCTGTGAAACACCGTGCCGCCGCGCAGGCTGCGGCGTTCGGGACGGGGATGATCGGCGGGCAGGTCGACGACGCCCGGCACCTCGGCGTAGAGGTCAGCCCAGTAATCGTCGATGCGCGTGTCGCCCCTGCGAGCGGCCTCTTGTTGCGCATGTTCGGCAAAGGAGGGCGCAGGCGGCAGAGCCGCCGGGGTTCCCGTCAGCGCGGCAGTGTAAAGTTTGGCCAGGTCCGACAGGATGACGCCAAAGGACCAACCATCCGCGACGATGTGATCGGCATAAAGCACCAGCACATGGCGCGTCGGAGCCAGCCGCGCGAGACGCGCACGGATCGGCAGGTCGGCGGTGATGTCAAAGGGTTGGCGCGCATCCTCGGCGATCACCCGGTCGAGGGCGGCCTGAGGGTCATCCTCACCGCTCAGGTCGATATGGGACAAGGGGTCGGGTTGCGCCGCGCGCACCTCAAAATGCGTGCCGCTGCGGGCAAAGCGCAACCGCAGCGCATCGTGCCGCGCGATCACCGCGTCCCATGCCGATTGCAGCGCACCCGCGTCCAGGTCGCCGTCAAGCGTGAGAGAACCGCTCTCGATAAGGGCGATGGCATGGGCATCGCTCAACTGATGGTTCATCCAGATTTCGCGCTGGCTTTCGGTCAGCGGGATTTGCTGCCCGTCGGTTAAGGTCGCAGGTGCAGCCTCGGGCGCATCAGCCACAACCGGAGCCACAACCGAAGCCGCGCTCGCATCACTGCGCGCATCCGCCAGAATTCCGACCGAGAGGAGCCTATCCACCGCCGTTTCAAAGGCCGCCACGATCTGCTCGCATTCCGCCGGGCCATGTTCGGTGGTCAGGAAGGCGCAGAAGCCGTCCATCACATGCACCCCCTCCATCCTCATCAGAGAAAAGAGCAGCGCGGCTCGGGGATCGGCCTCTGTCACCTTGATGACGAACCAGCTGGAATAGGCCTCGACCAGTTCGGGCAGGCCACGCGCGCTCAGGATGGCGTTCATGCGCCCGACGGTTTCGCCCGTACGGGCGGCCGTGTCGGTCCAGAGGGTATCGCCCTGCCGTTCGATATGGCTCAGCATGGCGTCGATTGCGGCGACGGCCAGCGGGTGACGCACGAAGGTTCCGGCAAAGAAGGTCGGGATCGCCTCGGGACGGCTATCATCGCCGTAGGACCATGACCCGCCGTCCAGCGCATCCATGAACCGCGCGTTCCCGGCGAGGATGCCGACGGGCATGCCGCCGCCGACGACCTTTCCATAGGTCGCCATATCGCCCTGAATGCCCCAGACGCCCTGCATGCCGCGGGCATGCGTGCGGAACCCGGTGACGATCTCATCCATCACCAGCGCCGCGCCGCCGTCGCGCGTCACCTCGCGCAGCTCGCGCACGAAGGATTCGGGGCGATGTGCGGGATGCCGGCTTTGCACCGGTTCCACGATGACGCCGGCGATCTCGTCGATATTGGTGCGGATCCAGTCGAGCGATCCGGCCTGTCCGTAGGGCAGGACCTTCATGTTGACGAGACCGCTGCGCGGGATGCCAGGCGCGGAGGGCAACGCCGTCGCATCCCCCGGCGTGCTGCGTCCCTTGACCAGAACTTCGTCGAACTGGCCGTGATAATCCTTGTCGAAAACCACGATCAGATCACGGCCCGTCACCGTCCGGGCGACCCGCATCGCGGCCATGACCGCCTCGGACCCGGTAGAGCAGAAGGTCGCGCGCTCATGCCCGACCAGATCGGCAAAGCGGCGCGCGACGGGACCGGCGAGGTCAGACTGTGGACCAATGGGCATGCCGCGTTTCAACTGCGCCTCGATCGCGCGATTGACGAAATCGGGCGAGTGGCCAAAGGCGGTCTGCCCGAACCCGTTGACGAGATCGACAAAGCGGTTGCCGTCGATGTCGTGAATATAAGCGCCCTTGGCGGTCTCGGCGACAATCGGGAAGGTCAGCTCTTTCCATTCGGCGCGAAATCCGGCGGCAGTGCGCGGGTCGGCGTGTACGTCGCGGAATTGCGTGGCGTGGTCTTTTGATTTGCGGTGACGCGCGGAGTATTTCTCGGCGAGGTCGCGGACAAGGGCGAGTTGCCGGGCGTCCAGCGTTCCACTGACCGCGTAGGGGCCAAAGCCGGGACGTGGGGTGGGCTTGTCGTCCGCGCTGTCCTCGGTCGTCGCGCTGCGGTCGGCGGCGGCAGGTTGTTGAGCGCCGGGGTGAGCGCCGGACGGTTGCGCCATGGCGGGTGTCGCGACGGTGGCAGGCGCAATCGCCCCGGACCCGCCAAGCGCATGAAGCTGCTGCGCAAAGACCGCCTGCATCGTCTGCATCTGGGCTTGCAGGATCGACTCCAATCCCGGCGCCGGTGCAGAGGTCACGGGCGCTGGCCCCGCCAATGGCGCGACCATCGGGCCTGCGTCGGCAACAGGCACCTGCGCTGGCGCGACCTCGGCATCCGCAGGCATCGCGCCGTCCAGATGATCCGCCAATCGACGGACCGAAGAGACATCGGCCAGCAATTGCCGAAACCCGATGTCGACCTTGTAGCGCCGTGCAATGGCCTGGCTGACCTGACCCAGAAACAGGCTGTCGAACCCCAGCTCCAGAAAGCTGTCGTCGACTTGAGCCACGCCAATGTCTTCGCCCGACATATCCGCCAGCAGCGCGGTAAGTTCAGAGCAGAGACGGGCGGGGCGGTCGGAATGTGTGGTCGAAACGGGGGCGGAACTGATGATAGCCATGGCTGGCGTCTCCTGCGGTCTGGCGGCCTGCGGCGTATGGGCTTCTGTCCCCTGCGCGACCTCACGGTGATCCGCTGTCTCGGGCGGATCGATCCAGCATTTCTGACGCTGGAAAGGATAGGTGGGAAGAGAGACCTTGCGCAAGCCGCGCGGTCCCTGTCGGGCCCAGTCGAGATCGACCCCCGCCCCCCACAAAGAAGCTGCCGCAGCAGACACCATGTCTCTATCGGGAACCGATCTGGCATGATCCGGCAACGACTGAAAAACACCACGGTGCCTGCTGCGGTCCAAGGTTTGCGCGGTAAACGCCGAAAGGGTGCGGCCTGGGCCGACCTCGACGAATACCGGCAACCTTGTTCCGGTGGCCGCGTCAAGCGCGGCCTGAAAATTGACGCAAGCGCGGGCCTGAGCCGCCCAATAGGAGGGCTCGCGCGCCTCTGCGTCGGTAAGAATTGCGCCGGTGACGGTCGAGATGATCGGCCGGGTCGGGGCATGGAAGGTAATTCGGTCCGCGGCCTTGGACATGTCATCGGCAACCGGGTCCATCATCGCGGAATGAAAGGCATGCGAGGTGTGCAATCGTTTGCACGCGACACCTGCGGCGGTCAGTCGGGATTCCAGCTGTTCGATGGCCTCGAACGGTCCGGAGACAACCTGCATCTTGGGCGCGTTCCGCGCCGCCAGATCGCAGCCCGGTGCGAGGTCCGGTGTCAAATGCCCTGCCAGGGTCTCCATCGTGGCGCGCACCGACAGCATCGTGCCGCCCGGCTGATCCTGCATCAGCCGACCCCGGATCGCGATGAGGTCTAGCGCATCCTCAAAGGACATCACCCCATTCAGCGCGGCGGCGGCGAATTCACCTACGGAATGGCCGATGCTCAACTCGGGCTCGATTCCGCGCGATTGCCACAGTTTGGCCAGCGCATATTCCGTCAGGAAAAGTGCCGGCTGGGTGATCGCGGTTTCGCGCAGCGCGGCGGCGGCCTCGGCCTCGCTCAAGTCCTGGCCAAGGATCAGGGGCCGCAGATCGCGCCCCAGACGGTCTGTGAGATAAGTCGCGCCTTCGTCGATCCAGTGGGCGTAGGTAGCATCCGTCTCGTAAAGACCCGCCCCCATGCCAGGATACTGCGCGCCCTGACCGGGGAAGAGGAAAACGACCTTTGGGGCCTCTTCGACCGGCGCTTTTGGTGGCGTCAGACTGCGCAGGCGTTGAACCGCCGTCGTGCGGTCCGGCGCGGCAATCGCGTGGCGCCAGGCAAAGCGTCGGCGTCCGTCCTGCAAGGTCATGGCGACGTCGGGAAGATCCGGCGCGTTGTCTGCGTCCAGCCGGTTCGCCAATGCGTCGACCATCTGCATCAGCGCCTCGGGCGACTTGGCTGACAGGGGCAGGTAGGAGGTGCCGGTTGCGATTAGTTGGCTCTCCCGCACCGGAGCTTCTTCCAGCACCAGATGGGCGTTGGTCCCGCCTACCCCAAAGGAACTGACACCGGCGACGCGAGGCCCGTCCGAGGTCCAGTCGCTTGACTGATCCGGCACCCAAAAAGGGGTGTCGTCCAGACCGATACGCGGGTTCAGGGTGGTGAAATGTGCAACCGGCGGGATTTCGCGGCGGCGCAGGGTTTCCATCAGCTTGATAACGCTCACCACTCCGGCGGCAGCGTCGAGGTGTCCGAGGTTCCCCTTGACCGAGCCGAGGGCGCAGCGCGTCCCGCTGCCCGCAAAGACCTGCGTCAGACCGGCGATTTCGATCGGATCGCCCAGCGGGGTCGCAGTGCCGTGGCATTCAACATAGCTCACCTGGTCGGGTGTGATCCCGGCATCACGATGCGCGGCGCGGATGGCATCGGCCTGCCCCGCAACCGAGGGCGCGGTGAAGGACATCTTGTCCGCGCCGTCATTGTTCGTTCCGACGCCCCGGATCACCGCATGAATTTGGTCCCCCGCTGCCAGCGCATCCGACAGGCGTTTCAGCACGATTACACCGGCGCCGTGGCCAAAGACCGTGCCGTCGGCAGCGGCATCGAACGGACGGCAAGTGCCATCGCCCGAGGCCATGCCGCCTTCCTGATGCAGATATCCGCGTATTTGAGGAAAGGTGATGGAGACGCCGCCCGCCAGCATGACATCCGCCTCTCCGGCCCGCAGCGCGCGCACCGCCTGTGCAATCGCGACGAGAGAGGTGGAACAGGCCGTGCTGATCGACAGCGCCGGGCCCTTGAGACCCAAGCGGTAGGCCACACGCGTGGCAAGTGCGCCCACATCGTTGCCCGCCAGAATGTCGTAGTTGATCTGGAACCCGGTTGTGAAATCGCGCTGTTCCTGCCGCGATGCGAGCAGGTTTTCCAGCATGTAGGTGGACATCGATCCGCCCGCGAACAGCCCGATTGGACCGGGCGCGCGCTGCGGATCGATCCCGGCGTCCTCCAGCGCTTCGTGACATATTTCGAGGAAAATGCGGCCCTGCGGGTCGGTCAACGCCGCTTCGCGCTTGCGCATGCCGAAAAATTTCGCGTCAAACTGATCGACATCGCGCAGGATGGAGCGTGCCGGGACGTAGGTGGCGCCGGCGCGAGTGGCGGGATCAAACGTATCTTCGGCCAAGGCGGGATCAAAACGCGTGACGACGTTGCGCCCCTCGCGGATCACCTCCCAGAAGGTATCGAGCGTCACCTCCCCCGGCAGCCGCGCGGCGCGACCGACGATTGCAATTGCGGTGTCTGTCGCGGCGTCGCGGGTCGGTGTTGCGGGGGCATTGGCAGACGGGTCGAATTGTGCCGACTCCAGCGCTGCCAGCCGTTTTGCCAGATCGCCGAGGCGGGGCGTGTCGAACATCACCGTCAGATCAAAGCGCAGGTTGAGCGCGCGTTCGATCCGCGCGTGCGTGTCGATCAGCTGCAGTGAGGTGCCGCCAAGGTCAAAGAAAGTTTGATCAGCCGTCGGGACTGCGCCGCCCAGAACCGCCTGCCAGATCGTGGCGAGCTGTGATTGCACGGTGTTTGATGTCGAGGTGTCGTGGGTCCGTCGTGCGACAGACCCGGTTAGCGCAGCGGCTTCAAGGCTCGACCGCAGAGCCTTGCGATCCACCTTGCCGGCCTGTGTCAGGGGCAGCGCGTCCCTTAGAATGACGCGACGCGGAAAGACGTCCCGCGGCAGTTGATCTGTCGAAGTTTGGCGCAGGGCGGAGATGAGCTCCGTCTCGGACACGCTCGGATCGTCGGGCACGACAAAGGCGACGAGGTGCGAGGGTTTACCGCCCTCTTTCACCAGTTCGACCGCCACATCCCGCAGGCCCGAAAGACCGCGCAGGATATGTTCGACCCCGTCTATTTCAACGCGTCGCCCAGCGAGTTTCACCTGTCGATCCGCGCGACCGAGGAACTCGAACGCGCCATCCGCGCGCACTCGCCCCAGATCGCCGGTGAGGTAGAGCGTCCCGTCGTGCCCCTCGCGGGGATCGGGGATGAAGGCTGTCGTGCTCTTCTCCGGACGGTTGTAATAGCCCAGCGCGAGGCCGAGGCCGCCGATGGCGATCTGCCCGGTCGTGCCGTCAGGCACTTCGCGCAGCTCATCGTCCAGCAGAACCGCGGTTTCGCCTGTCATGGGCCGGCCTATCGGCACCGCGCCGCTACGCGTATCCTCCAGCGTGACCTCATGTGTAAAGCTGCGCACGCAGGTCTCGGTCGGGCCATATGCGTTGACCAACCGCAGGTCCGGCCAGGCGCGCATCAGCTTTTCCGCCATCGGGGCCGACATCACGTCGCCGCCCGGCAGGCTGAGCCGGACGCTGGCAAATGCGTCGATCCGGTGGTCGATGACCAGATGGTGCAGCCCCGCGTACCAGGCCGCCACAGTGACCTGATGACGGATCATGGTTTCAGCAACGTCCTGCACGCCGGGGGTCGCGGCCTCAACCACCGCGACGGCGGCGCCGGACATAAGCGGGACCAGGATCTCATAGAGCGCGCCGTCACAGGCAATCGTCGCCGCAGCGAGCGAGACATCGCCCGGTCCCATCGCGACCTCGGGCTGGGCCAGTGCCATGGCGGTGATCGCGCGGTGCGGGACGACCACGCCCTTGGGCTCTCCGGTGGTGCCGGAAGTATAGAGGATGCAGGCCGGGCTTTCGCCACTGACCTGGGGCCAATCCGCAAGGCCGGGCGAGGCCGTGCAGTCCTCGGCGACGAGGACCGGGACGGAGGTTGAGCCGAAAAGCGCACGAGCGGCCTCGACATGCTCACGCGCACACAGCGCCGCGCGGAATGGCACGTCCCTGGCAATGAAGGACAGCTGTTCCGGGGCGAAATTCGGCTCTAACGGGACAAAGATCGCGCCGCTGCGAAGAATGGCAAAGATCGCGATGATGCTGGGCAGACCGCGCGTGCCGTATAGGGCGACATGATCGCCGGGACCAACGCCGCCTTGCCGCAGCGCCTCGGCCACCTGATCCACTCGCGCGGCCATGTCATCGTAGGACATCCGCTGCGACGTGCCCAACAACGCCGGGGCTTGCGGATCGAGGTGGCGGGCCGCATCGAAGGCATCGCAGACAGACGTCCGCGAGTCATAGGTCCTGTCGTTGCGTGCCGGTCGTCGTGCCATTGCGGAGGTGGTCCTCGGTTATTTGGACGTCACGGGCTTCGAAGCCTGTTATGCAATCTGGTAATGATCTAAGATTACGGCGAAACTTGGGGCCAAAAAGGAAATTCTCGTGGGCTTTGACCAAATGGTATGGAAATTTTTGCAAAGTCAAAAACCATACGAACACTTATTTGAGATAACTGCGCCCAATTGAAATTAACCATATGAAAAGACACATTTATCCTCGGCCTTTTTTCAATCGTCAAAATACACGCAGAAGGCGAGTTTTATTGGTGAAACATCAACAAAGGAAATAACGCGTCGGGACTGTCTTTACGCTCTCTCTTGGGTTGAGCACATTCGACTCACCGGCAGGCATCCAAATTTGAAGGCCGACGACGGGAAATCCTAGGCTATCTCTTGCGTTCCAAATTGATCCTCAATGCAGGACCGAGGGGAGGCAGCATTCATACGCGAATTGCTCCGCCTCACCGTAGACGGGTTGAAGGATGGGACGCCAATCTTGGGCCCGACCTAATATTTACATTCTGCGGCGATCAACGAGGCCTCGTCATGGGAGGTGATCTCAGCGGTGATGATCTGCCCCTCGGGCTGGTCTGTCGCAAAGCGGACCTCGGCAAATTGCTCGGTTCGCCCCATGCGCGGGCCTTCCATCAGCACCGGCTGACGGGTTCCGACCTGCGCCGCGAGATGTTTGGAAACGCGGGCCTCTCCGGCGCTGCGCAGGCGCGCCGCGCGCTCTTTGATCGCCGGGCCGCGCACCTGCGGCATGCGCGCCGCCGGGGTGCCGGGACGCGGCGAATAGGGAAAGACGTGCAGCCAAGTGAGGCCGCAGTCTTCGACCAGCTGCAGTGAATTGTCGAACATCGCTTCGGTCTCGGTCGGAAAACCGGCGATAATGTCGGCGCCAAAGGTCATGGCGGGGCGCAGGCGGCGCGCGTCCTCGCAGAACCGGATCGCGTCGTCACGTAGATGCCGCCGCTTCATCCGTTTCAGGATCATGTCGTCGCCAGCCTGAAGCGACAGGTGTAGATGCGGCATCAGGCGCGGCTCGGTGGCGATGGCCTCCATCAGCGCGTCGTCGGCCTCAATCGAATCGATTGAAGAGATCCGAAGGCGTGCAAGATCCGGCACCAGCCTGAGGATACGCCGCACCAGATCACCCAGACGAGGGGTGGAGGGTAAATCCGCCCCCCATGAGGTCAGATCCACCCCGGTCAGCACGACCTCGTTGAAGCCGCGATCCACCAGACGCTTGATCTGATCCACCACCACACCGGCGGGGACGGAACGGGAATTGCCACGCCCGAAGGGGATGATGCAGAAGGTGCAGCGATGGTCACACCCGTTCTGCACCTGCACATAGGCGCGGTGCCGGCCGAACCCGTCGATCAGATGGCCGGCTGTTTCGGTGACGGACATAATGTCGTCGACGATCACGCGCTCTGTCTCGCCGATCAGGTCGGGGGCAAAGCCCTGCCAAGTGTCGGCCTGCATCTTTTCGGTATTGCCGATGACGTGGTCGACTTCGGTCATCCGGGCAAAGGTCTCGGGCTCTGTCTGTGCGGCGCAACCCGTGACGATAATCTTGGCCGATGGGTTGTCGCGCCGCAGACGGCGGATGTCCTGACGGGCCTTGCGCACAGCCTCGGCGGTGACGGCGCAGGTGTTGACGACCACGGCGTTTTCGACGCCGGCGGCTTCGGCCAGCTCCTTCATCGCCTCTGTCTCATAGGCGTTCAGACGACAGCCAAGCGTGGCAAAGATCGGCGCGTTGCTCATCCCCTCACACCCGAAGGTGCCGGTGCGGAATGCGCCGCCGCCAAGGCGGCAGGTGTCAGCACTGCGTTGAACACCTCTGCCACCGGTCCCGTCATCCAGACCCCATCGTCGCGCCAGTCCAGTTCCAGCCAGCCACCGTCGACTTCCATACGAATATGCCGCTCGATCAGGCCGCGTTGATACCCCGCGACCGTGACGGCGCATGCGCCCGATCCGCAGGCCAGCGTGATGCCGGTGCCGCGTTCCCAGACCCGCATTCGAACCTCGGTCGGGCTGCGCACCTCGACGAATTCGACGTTGGTTGCCGCTGGGAACAGCGCGTCATGCTCCACCGCCGCGCCGCGCGCGGCGACATCCACATCCGTGATGTCATCGACGAAAAACACCGCATGCGGGTTGCCCATCCCGACCGCCACCGGATCACCCGAGATCGGCAGGTGCAAAAGGTCGACGTCCCGTGACAGCGGTATCTCGCGCCAGTCGAGCACGGGCGGCCCCATGTTCACCCAGACCGCACCATCGCGCATCTCGCCCCGCAGAATGCCGCGCGTGGTGCGAATCGTCACGGCCTCGGCCCCGGTCTCGGCCATCCACGCGGAGGCGACGCAGCGGGTCGCGTTTCCGCAAGCCCCGGCGCGACTGCCATCTGCGTTCCAGAAATCCAGCGTGATGTCGCTGCCCTCGCCATCGCGGATCTCTGCCAGTTGATCAAAACCGACACCACGATGCCGGTCCCCGATCATCCGCGCGAGTTCAGGCGTGCAGACAGGCTGCATGCCCCGACTGTCGAGGATGACGAAATCATTGCCTGCACCATGCATCTTGCGAATGGGCAGGCCGTCGGATGGGATCGGGCGCGTCTGCATACCGCGCCATATAGAGCGGCGCCGTCGCATTTGAAAGATCCCGCACTCGACAGGCGGTCGCCTCGCGCTGCTTCGGACGCGAACTTTCACAGGCGCGACGCCGAATTCGGGGTTGACCCCCTGCCCGCGCGTATCTAATAGGCGGCTCTAGTGGGCCGTTAGCTCAGTTGGTAGAGCAACTGACTTTTAATCAGTAGGTCGATGGTTCGAACCCATCACGGCTCACCATTTCTTTCAAAGACTTATACATAAAAGCTTGGTCGGAACCCGAGTATCGTGCACCGATCACTTGAGGTCGGCCGGATCAAAATTCAGAGTAATTTCGCTACCTGACCGTGGCGTGCCGAGGGGTCTGAAGCGACCTCGGGCGGCATTTCCGACGGGTGCTTGACGGGGCGCGCGCAAATCGTGCAAGGCCCTGCGCCGGGTCACAGGCGTGGCATCTGTGCATCAATCATTTCAGTTTCAGCATATAACCTCGGCTCTCGCTCATACCCAAGGCCGGATGGGTCGCGATCACATGGCCAAGGCCCGGAATTCGCCATTGATCAACGATTTCGTAACCCATTTCGTTGATCTCTTGATGCCAAGCGGTTTTGTCACGAATCTGGTAAGGGACGCGCCCCTGACCGATACGCTCGATCGTGAAGATTGTTGGCCCGTCGCGAAGGGCAACTTTATTTAACAAGATGTAACGCGGTCGCTTGTGCAGGCCCGCGACGAACTCAGCAAAGGGGCGATCGAGATATTGCAGGAGACCAGAGGCCAGCAGGATATCCGCAGACGGCAGCGACGCGGCCTCGGGTTCAAAGGAAATCGCGGCAGGGATGCGCCCCTCGGCCTGGGCGCGTTCAGCGGCGCGTGTGATGCCGGGCAGATCGTGCACGGTCCAAGTGAGGCGCGTCAGGTCGAGCACGTCTGAAAAGGCGATATACTTGGTGCCAAGGTGCCCGCCGGCGTCTATGACAGCAACGCGCTCATCGCGCTGTCCGACAGACGGCCTCGCGGCTGCGTCGTCGGACGGTGGGTCAGGAAGCCCGCTCAACACTCTGTCGAGCCAAAAGATTATGGGATAGTCCCACGGCATCCGCTCGCACATCTGTTCAAACGACACATCGGCAATGGTCTCGTCGTCATAGCCAGCGCGACGATCCTCGGGCATTGCCGCCAGAGCCGCCTCTCGTGTCATGAAGGCGCCATAAAACCGGGGACCGCGTGACGTATGTGTCATGATCCGCGCAGCCGCCCCGCTGATGGCACCCCGGCCTTGGCGCAGAGTGCGCTTGAGATGGGCCTTGAGCGCTGAGTGCAGGCCTGACATCCGGCTCATTTGATCACGTCCTTCTTGAGCTGGGCGGCGGTCTCTTTCCAGAACCTGCGGTCGAATATTGCCGTGGCCAGAACATAGACCACCAGCGCCAAGACGCCGAACCCTAGTGCCTGGGCGAGTGGCGGCAGCACCAGCGATGCGGTGGCGGCCTCAAGGATCATTACCGTCAACCCTCCGAACGCGAGGGGCAGAAGGCTCCCGCGCAGATCGCGGAAGATACCGGCCCATTCTATTCCGGCATACCGACTGAAAAGGTGGATCGTCGCCGCCAACACGATGACGGAGATGAGGATCTGCGCCCAGGCCACCGCATAGAGCCCGATGGCTGCCGACCCAATCGTGAGAGCGAGGGAGATCACAAAGACCGTGGCCGTGAACAACGGCAAGCGGCGGGCTTCGCCGACAATGGACATCAAAGGCTCCGTCACCACACCGAACAGAGTCAACAGGCGCGCAAAGGCCAGGATCCCGACGAGCGGCGCGGCAGGCAACCATTCAGAGCTGAGCATGCCATGGATCAGGTCCGCGCTCGACAGCATCAACCACAGGAAAAGCGGGGTTCCGACGGCGAAGACCATCTTGGTATGTTTTCGCACGGTGGCATTCATACGGATTGAAAGGCCCGCTGCTTCCCCTGCATCTCGGGCACGACGCAGCAATGTCCACGCCAGCATCTGGGCCGGCACGACGATCAATTCAGCGGCGGCACTGACCAGACGGTCGGCGGCCCGGAAATAGCCCACGGCCGTCGGCCCGAGAAAACCGCCGATGATGAACACCGCCATATAAAGGCGGGTGTTGATCAGCATGCGGCTGATGAAAATCTGCGTAGAAAAGACCCGCAGTTCACGTAGCACCGGGCCGCGCAGACCGGCCATCGGGGCCAGTCGCGTGACAGAAAAGGACAGGATCAACTGCACGGTTTGCAGGGCGAGCCGCCCAAAGGCGAGCGACAGCACACCGTACCCCCGATATAGCGCCGCGATGGCCACGATCAGGCCCACGATCTCGGCCGCGATCTCGCACAGCGCAGCGGCCTTGAGCTTGCCCAGCCAGATCATCATCCCGTCCTGCGCGGACGAGATATTGGCCAGCGCCGCCCAGATCGCGAACAACACGATAAGCGAAATCGTGGTGTCAGAAACGTCGAAGAGGTTCACCACCACCGCCGCCAGCAGTCCCAACCCGCCAAAGACGAAACTGCTGAGCACGGCGATAAAGAGGACCTGCCTCGGCACAGTCGCATCGCCCGACCAGGACATGATGAAGGGGGACCAGCCCACCTCGGCCACGCGCAACAGCAAGATGGCGCAAGCCGACACCAGCGCAAAGATCCCGAATTCATCCGGACCCAGCATCCGGGCGGCCACGATGAAGATAGCGAATTGCGCCGCCTGCGAGACGATTCGCTCCACCGCCGAGATCGCGCCGTCGCCAAAGGCCTTGCGCCCGCCCCCGGCAGGGGCTGTGGACGGCGTGTCGGGTGGTTTGCTCATCACATTTCTCGGTTCAAATTAGGCCATTTTCAGCCGATCTTTCGACGCTACGTCTTGCGCTTTATCGGTCAAACCGCCTCCGCCCCCTTAAAACACCTAAGAAAACAGCGAAATTCGACGCAGCAGCAGGTGGGACGGATTTTGGCCGAAGGGAAGCCCTCGATATGGCAACAATGTGTTCTTGTTGTGGCCATAGCTCTTTCAGGGTCAAAGCAATACATAGATTAACGGCATGATTCGGCGCGGACCTAACAAGGGGCAGGGCGCAAATAGCGTTCTGACAGCGCGTGACATATCAATCGTTTCTGAACGATCCCAATGACGTTCAAGGCTTGCGTGTAACCGCCGTCCCCCAGGGTCGGATTCGGCGGGCGCAATCGATTTCGACCAGCAAGGTCATTTTCGACAAGGTCTTTGCTTTGTCGGCCCTTATCCTGTTGGCACCGGTGCTCGCGATCATCGCGGGCCTGATCGCCCTTTCGGACGGTCGGCCGATCCTGTTCAAGCAGAACCGGGTGGGGCTGCATGGTCGCATTTTCCAATGCTGGAAGTTCCGCACCATGGTTCTGGACGCCGAAAAGCGCCTCGGCGATGCGCTGGATGCCGACCCTGCCCTGCGCGCTGAATGGATCGCGACCCGCAAGCTGCGCAATGACCCCCGCATCAACCGGCTGGGTCACTTTCTGCGCAAGACCAGTCTGGACGAGTTGCCGCAATTCTGGAACGTCCTGCGCGGTGACATGTCGATGGTCGGCCCCCGCCCCGTCGTGATGGATGAACTGGCGCTTTATGAACACCACGCCGCAGATTACACTGCCGTTCAGCCAGGCCTGACAGGGGCATGGCAGGTCAGCGGGCGTAACAATACCACCTATGCGGAACGCGTCGCTTTGGATCTCGATTATATCCATAACGCGGGGTTCTGGACCGATATGCGGATTGTCGCAAAGACCCTGCGCGTTATTATAAAGCGTGAAGGTGCGCATTGATCGGCGGCGCAGTCGCGCCGAAATACGGCTCCCCAGGGCCAAGCCTGCGAAGAAGGAAAGTGTGATGGCCGTTGCTCCACAGACTGAACCCCGCACCGAGGTCGTGGCCGGGATCGCGACAACCGGACGTCCGGCCGTGCTGCGCGAGACGCTGAAATATCTCGCTAGCCTTCCCGATGTGCCGGATCGCGTCATCGTCTGTACAGCCGGTATCGAGGACTTTGACGGCCCGCTTGCCGAAGCGTTGCCCTTTAGCCTGCTGGTGGTAGAGGTCGAACGCGGCACATGCCGTCAACGCAACGCGATGCTCGACATGATCCACGGCGAAGAGATTCTTTTGTTCATCGACGATGACTTCATGCCGTCCGAGGGCTATTTTGACGCCGTCCGTCGGCTCTTTGACAGCCGGTCCGACGTCGTTGGCGCGACAGGCAACGTTCTTGCCGACGGAATTTCCGGGCCCGGCATGAACCACGACGAAGGGCGCGCGATTCTGAATGGCATGCCGACGCCCGACGGCGCGCAGGTGATCAGCGAAGTCTACAATGCCTATGGCTGCAATTTTGCCGTACGGGCCTCGACCGTTCATGCTCATGGTATTCGCTTTGACACCTCGTTGCCGCGCTACGGTTGGCTGGAGGACGTGGATTTTTCGCGCAACCTCGCCCAGCATGGTAAATTCGTCCGGGATTCCCACATGCGCGGCGTTCATCTCGGAACGAAATTCGGGCGCTCGCGCGGTGTGCCATTGGGTTATTCGCAGATCGCCAATCCGTTGTACCTGATCCGCAAAGGCACCATGAGCCGCCCGCGCGCACTTCGAATGATCGGTCGCAACCTTCTGGCGAACATGGTGAAATCGTTTCAGCCCGAGCCTTGGGTGGACCGTCGCGGGCGGTTGCGGGGGAATTTCGTCGCGCTGCGTGACGTCGTGACCGGGCGCGCCTGTCCGGAGCGGATTTTGATGCTGTGACCGGCCGGGTTTAGATGGCGCATCGGCCAGATCTGGCGCCAGGCTCCCCTGCCCCCGGCACACCCCGGATCGTCATCCTGAACGACAATGCGGTGGCCGATGGCGGAACCGCCGTGCTGGCCCTGAAATCGGCGCGGATGCTGGCGGCGCGCGGCTATGACGTGACGTTCATCGCCGGGGACGTCGGCGACGACGGCGCGCTAAAGGCCGCCGGCGTCCGGCTGATCGCCCTTGGCGGTCGGCATCTTTTGGATCAGTCGCAGCGGCGTGCGGCGCAGGACGGCATCTACAACCGCCGCCTGCGCGACCTGATCCGGGCCGAAATTACCGCGTCAGATACGCCGGATACCGTCTATCACCTGCATGGCTGGGCCGGGGTTTTGTCGCCCTCGGTCTTTGCGGCGCTCAGGGATGTCGCTTCGCGGACCTATATTCACGCGCATGATTTCTTCCTCGCCTGCCCGAACGGGGTCTATTTCGATTTTCCACGCCAAATGGTCTGCCACCGCAAGCCAATGTCGCTGTCCTGCCTCACCACCAATTGCGACAAGCGCGCGTGGCATCACAAGCAGTGGCGGAGTCTGCGGCATGCCGTATTGCACCGTGCCTTCGACACATCTCTGCCATGGGCCGGAATCGTCCTGATCAGCGATGCCATGGCCGAAGGACTGGCCCGCGCCGGCTTGCCGTCGCGCCTGTTCCGCACCGTGCTCAACCCCGCTGAGCCATTCGGTCCGACCCGCATCCCGGCGGAACGCAACCGCAAGCTCGCCTTTATCGGACGGTTGGAGGCGGGCAAGGGGGTCGAGCTTCTCTGCACCGCCAGCCACATTGCGGACCTGCCCCTGCGAGTGATTGGCGATGGCGCGATGCGCGCCCAGTTAGAGGCGACGTTTCCCGAGGTAGAATTCGCTGGCTGGCGGCAACCGGATGAGATCGGCGCAATGCTGGGAGAGGCCCGCGCACTGGTCCTGCCGACGCTGACGCCAGAACCATTTGGCCTCGTCGCGGCAGAGGGCGCCTGCTCCGGGCTTCCGGTCCTCATGTCGTCGGCCATGCTTTTGTCGGGCGAGCTGGTGGACAAGGGGCTGGGCATCGCGGCGGATGTCGCCAGCCCGGCGACCCTAGCGCGATCCCTCAACGAATTCATGGCCCTGCCGGACACGGCGGTTGAGGAAATGAGCCGCCGCGGCTTTGAGCGTCGCGCCAGCATCGCAAATAGTGCCGAAAGTTGGATCGACGGGCTGGTCGCAACCTATCGGGCCTGCCTGACCGGTTGAGCGGCAGCGGCGTTTCTGGGTAGCTCGTCTGCGGGCTTGATACATATTCTAATTACGTTATATGTTTTCAGACCCGCCCCCGATGAAAGACCCCCCGACGTGGCACGCCCTGACCTCCGCCTCTCTGGCCTCCGGCGTTATTTCCCGATCCTGACGTGGTCCCGCGACTACAACCGCACGGTTCTGACGAATGACCTGATGGCGGCGGTGATCGTGACAATCATGTTGATCCCGCAGTCCCTGGCCTATGCGCTGCTGGCCGGGCTCCCGGCGGAAATGGGGCTCTACGCCTCGATCCTGCCGCTGGTGGCATACGCGATCTTCGGCACCTCGCGCACGCTGGCGGTCGGGCCGGTTGCGGTGGTTTCGCTGATGACGGCGGCGGCGGCCGGAAAACTCGCGGCGCAAGGCACGCCCGAATACATCATGGCGGCGATCACGCTGGCCTTCCTCTCGGGGTTGATGCTGCTTGTGATGGGGTTGTTCCGGCTGGGGTTTCTGGCGAACTTCCTGTCGCATCCGGTGATTGCGGGGTTCATCACCGCGTCCGGTGTTCTCATCGCCACCTCACAGATGAAACACATCCTCGGCGTGCGCGCGGAGGGGCACAACCTGATCGACATGCTCACCAACCTGATCGCTGAGGTCGACGCGATCAACTGGATCACCCTGATCATCGGGGGCGCGTCGCTCGCGTTTCTGTTCTGGGTGCGCAAGGGGTTGAAACCGTTGCTCCTGTCCCTTGGGTTAAAACCGCGAATGGCCGATTTGCTGGCCAAGGCCGGGCCGGTGATCGCGGTGGCGCTATCCATCCTGGTGGTCTGGCTTTTTGCGCTGGACGAACGCGGCGTGGCCATCGTCGGTCAGGTGCCGATGGGCCTGCCGCCGCTGACCTTGCCGGGTTTTTCGGCAGACCTCTGGGGGCAGTTATTCGGCTCCGCGCTGTTGATCTCGATCATCGGCTTCGTGGAATCGGTCTCGGTCGCGCAGACCCTTGCGGCCAAGAAACGCCAGCGCATCGTGCCGGATCAGGAGCTGGTCGGCCTCGGCGCATCAAACATCGCCGCGGCGGTCTCGGGCGGCTATCCGGTCACGGGCGGGTTCGCACGGTCGGTGGTGAACTTCGACGCCGGGGCTGAAACGCCGGCCGCCGGGGCCTATACGGCCATCGGGATCGCGCTGGCGGCACTAATTCTGACGCCGCTCCTCTACTTCCTGCCCAAGGCCGTTCTGGCCGCGACGATCATTGTCGCCGTGCTGAGCCTTGTGGACTTTTCGATCCTGCGCAAATCCTGGACCTACAGCCGCGTCGATTTCGCCGCCGTCTCTGCCACGATCGTCCTGACGCTGACCTTCGGGGTTGAGATCGGAGTCTCTGCCGGGGTCGCCCTATCGATCCTCCTGTTCCTTTACAAAACCTCGCGACCGCATGTCGCCGAGGTCGGGCTGGTGCCCGGCACCCAGCATTTCCGCAATATCAAGCGGCACGAGGTCGAAACCCACGACTCCCTCGTCACCATCCGTATCGACGAGAGCCTTTATTTCGCCAATGCCGCCTTTTTGCAGGACCTGATCTATGACCGCATCGTCTGCGATCAGCCGATCCGGAACGTGGTGCTGATGTGTTCGGCGGTCAATGAGATCGATATGTCGGCGCTGGAAAGCCTTGAGGCGATCAATACCCGGCTGGATGAGCTGGGAATTCGCCTCCACATGTCAGAGGTTAAGGGCCCGGTGATGGACCGGTTGAAGCGGTCGCATTTCCTGCAGGACATGACGGGCGAGGTCTTCCTGTCGCAATATGACGCCCATGTCGCCCTGACCGACAGCATCGCCGGCGATGCGGGCCAGCGGGTCACGGCCACGGATTGACCCGCCCCGCCCCTGCGCCTATTTCGCGGGTATGGATTGGCAAGGTCGGATCATCGGGGATAACCGGATATGGGGCGCGGCCTCGGCCTCACCTCTCTTCGTGGTGGGGGATGAGGCGATCGCGCCCGACGGACCGCTCGGCAAGGTACTGCCCGAGGGGTTGGCGGCGACTGGCGACACCTGCCACCTGCCCGCCATCGGACAGGTCGCCGCCGTCGACCGCCTGTCCCTGATCGGCTTCCAGTCGCTGAACCCGCATTGGGACGGCGTCGCGGTGATCGTCGGGGTCAGCGCGACGATCTGGGCCACGCTCTCGGCTGGCGAGATCATTCACCAACAGGGCAGCGCCACGCCGCAGATGGCCGCCGCGCTGTCGCTGGATCAGGTGCAGCCGAGGGGGATGGAGGGCGCGCTGGACCGGCCCGAACGGCTGCCGCTGCTGCTGCACTCCGCCGCCGCGCCGGAGGATCGGCTGGGTGCGCTGATGGGGGCGGAAGTTGGCGCGACGCGGACGCTCTGGCTCGGTCAACAGGCGGTCCTGCTGGGTGACGGGGCATTGACGCGCGCTTATGGCGGTGCGTTGAGTGCGGCGCATGTGCCGGTCACGCTCACCGACTCGAGGGCGTTGAAGGAAAAGGGTTTCGGCGCGCTTGCCGCGACGCTGAGCTAGGCCGCGCGCCCCTTTCGCACGGGGCCGAACATCGCCGCGACGGCAAGTATCAAACCCGACACCGTGGCGATCATACCCGCCGCGCTGACCGAATCCGAATAGCCCAGCCACAGCGGCCCGTACCCTGCCAGCACATATCCGATAATCGCCGAGGCGACGGCAAAGATCGCGCTCCAGCCCACCTGAACCAGCAGGCGGTCGGTCATCATTCGCGCGGCGGCAGGGGGGCAGATGAACATCGCGATCACGATGATCGAGCCGACCGCGTCAAAGGCCGCGACGGCGGCAATCGCCGAGACAATCACCAGCGCCAGTCCAAGGGGGCCAACCCGGATGCCGAGGGTCCGCGCGAAGCCTTCGTCGAAGGTCGAGATCGCCAGCGGTCGCCACAGCAACCCGATGAACAGCATCACCAGCACCAGAACGACCGCCATCCGCGTCAATTCCGGCGGCAACCAGACCAGTGCCGCGGGGTCCAGCAGGCTGGACCAACCGGTCGCGTCCAGCCAGATCAGGCTTTCCAGATTGCCGTAAAGGGCGTGTTCGACATCGAGATGCACGTTCGAGGTGTCGGATTGTTCAAGCAACAGGACCCCGGCGGCGAATAGGGTGGTAAAGACCACGCCCATGGCCGCGCCCGGTTCGATCCGGCCCACCCTATGCACCAGTTGGATCAGCGCCACGGCTACCACCGCGGCTGCGGCGGCGCCGAGCATCATGGGCCAGGTGCTCGACGTGCCGGTCACGAGGAAGCCGACGACGATCCCCGGCAGCACCACATGCGAAATCGCGTCCCCGATCAGGGCCTGCCGTCGCAGCAGCAGGAAGTTTCCCGGCAGCGCGCAGGCCAGTGCCGCGAGGCAGCCGATCAGCAGTGGCGGCAAGGACAGCGGAACGAATTCATTACCCATCAGAGCGCCCCCTTTCCGCGCGCCGGATTGTCGCGTGGGCGTGGTTAGATCCCTGTTTCATCAGACGGTCAAGCTCGGTCAGTTGATCCGATGTCAGCACCGTGTCGATCGGCGTCAACCCGTCGTAATGAGCGGCGAGGGTTGCGGCTTCGGGTCGTCCGCGCAGCACGGTCCATCGGCGTTCGTCCTGCGCGGCGAGCGCGGCTTCGCGCTGACCCTCGCTGGTCGCGACGCCATCTGCGCGGATCAATCCCGCCCGCCGGAGGAGGCGCAGGGTGTAGCCCTCGTGCACCCGATGACCATGCGCAAGCGCCAGCAAGCCCTGGCGCATGTGGACGCGGTGGCGAAAGCGAAGCTGCGCGATCACGCCCGCCAGCACACCGCGCGTCGGTGCGAGGATCAGTGATACCGTGAACAGCGCAGCGGCGACGAGCACGATGATCGGCCCGGTCGGCAGCCCCGGTGCGAGCGAGGAAATGACCGCCCCGACCGCGCCCGAAACACCGCCGATCACGCCCGCCAGCAGGGCGACGACCTCACTGCGATCCGACCAGAAGCGCGCGGCGACGGCGGGCAGGATCAAAAGCGCAACGATCAGGATCAGGCCGACGACCTTAAGACCGATTACCGTCACCGCGAGGGCCAGCGTCATCATCGCCATGTCCACCCGGCCCGGTCGCAATCCCTGCGTCGCCGCGTATTCCGCATCGAAACTCACCAGTGTCATGGGTCGACGCAGGATCAGGCAGGCAATCAGCGCCAGCGCCCCACCTACGGCGATGACATAGGCATCCGCGCGCAACATCCCGGCGGTTGAGCCGAGCAGGAAGCTCTCCAATCCCGCCTGCCGCCCGGCGCCGATGGTCTGAATCACCGTCAGCAACACGATCCCAAAACCGAAGAGGACCGAGAGAATCGCGCCGATCGCGGCGTCTTCGCCCAGCCGCGTGTTCCGATTGATCCAATGCACCAGCCACAACCCGGCCAGCGAAGAAAGCGCCGCCCCGGTCAACAGTCCGACCAGGTTGCGCCCCTCCCCGCCCAAGGCGACCATGACGAGAAAGGCGATAGCGACCCCCGGCAGGGTCGCGTGGCTGATCGCGTCGCTCATCAGCGATCGCTTACGGAAGTAGAGGAACGCACCGATCACCCCTGCTGCGACGCCCAGAAGGCCCGCGCCGATTGCCACCAGCGTCGCGTTGTAGCCGATATCGATCACGCCGGGCCGGCCCCGAAGCTGGCCGGCGGCGCCGGGTTGGCCACCGGGAACAACTGGTCCAGCAGGCCCGAGGCGAGCCGCCCCCCATAGGCGCGTTGCAGGGCGTCCTGCGTGAACGCCTCCTGCACCGTCCCTTCGGCCACCGGCGTCTTGTTGATGATGAAGACGTGGTCAAAGTAGTCCGGCACGGTCGAGAGGTCATGGTGCACGGCGAGGATGGTTTTCCCCTCAGCCTTGAGGGATTTCAACACCTCGATGATGGCCTTTTCGGTGGCGGCATCGACCCCGGCAAAAGGTTCGTCCAGCAGGTAGAGGTCCGCCCCCTGCGCCAACGCGCGGGCGAGGAAGACGCGCTGTTGCTGTCCTCCCGAAAGCTGCCCGATCTGGCGCGCCGCGAAGTCCGACATGCCGACGCGGCTCAGACACTCCTGCGCGAGCGCGCGATGCTGGCCCCGCACCCGTCCCAACAGGCCAAGCTGGCGGTAAAGCCCCATCTGCACCACATCGATCACGCGGGTCGGGAAATCCCAGTCGACCGAGGCGCGCTGCGGCACATAGGCGACGCGGGCACGCTGCGAAGCAAACGATTCGCCATAGACCTCGACCTGCCCGGAGAGGCGCGGAATGATCCCCAGCACTGCCTTCAAAAGGGTCGATTTACCTGCGCCGTTCGGCCCGATGATGGCTGTCATCGCACCGGGCTGCACCGTGATATCGGCGGAAAAGACAGCCGGGGTCGCGCCGTAGGACACGGTCAGGCCGCGCACCTTGAGCGGCGCAGTCTGGGAGACGTCGTTCATTTACAGCCCCGCCGTCAGTTTACCGGCCATGCCGCGCGCGGGCACATTGCCCCCGAGGGCACGGGCGATCGTCGTGATGTTGTGATCGATCATTCCGGGATAGGTCCCCTCGTAGGTGCCGGGCTCGCCCATGGCATCGGAATAAAGCTCACCGCCGATCTCGACCTTGTGACCTAGCGCGGCGGCACCTTCGATCAGGGCACGCATGTTGCGATCCGAGACCGAGGTTTCGACAAAGACCGCACCGATCTCGCGCTGCACCAAAACGTCGACCAGTGTCTTGATCCGGTTGAGACCCGTCTCGCTTTCGGTCGAGATGCCCTGCACGCCCAGCACCTCGAACCCATATTCGCGCCCGAAGTAGCTAAAGGCATCATGGGCGGTGACGAGCACGCGGGCCTGTTCCGGCACGCTTTGCAGCACATCGATGGCGTAGTCGTGCAGGGCGTCAACCTCACCGCGATAGGCGGCGGTGCGGGCGTCCATCGCCGCGATTTCTTCGGCTGGCAGGTCAGGACGGGCCGAGCGCAGCACTTGCGCGATCTCCGCAACCACATCGGTCCAGATATTCGGCGCCATCCAGACATGCGGGTCGAGCCGGTTTTCATAGTCGGGGTGGGAGAGAAGGCGGTCGCGCGACAGCCCCTCCGCCACAGCGGCCACGGGGCGTTTGCGCGCAAGATCAATGAGGAATTCTTCCATCTGCGCTTCGAGGTAGAGGCCATGGTAGAGCGTCAGATCGGCCCGGATCAGGGCGACGATGTCGCTGCGAGTCTGGCGGAAGGAATGCGGATCGACCCCCGGCCCCATCAGGGCACGCACCTCCCCGCTTTCGCCGAGGATCACGCGCGCCGCATCCGCGATCATGCCGGTGGTGGCCACGACGTTGAGCTTCGGTGCGGCAAGGGCGGTGCGGGGGCCGATGGCCAAGGCTCCGGCGGCAAGACCGGTGGCGAGAATATGTCGGCGTGTGATGTCCATGGCGGCGTTACAAGTCCCTTGATTTCAATCACCTCCGCGCAACATGCGAATGGTTCGCAATATTGTCAACCGAAATGCGAACGATTCTCAACTGGCGCAACTGACCGGCGGGAATGGGCCGAAGCCGACTTCCCTCGCGGCGCGCTTGCCATGCCGATGGGGCCATGTCACGCTGGGTCAAAGAGGGGACCAAACGCTCGGGAGATGCCCATGCAGACCAAGGTAGAGAGTCCGACGGCCCAGCTTCCGCAGCGGTTGGAAATGCGCAATCGCGGTATGGATCTGGACCTCGACTGGGTTCTGGGCGTGCAGGCCAACACTTCGGCAATTGAGCGGCGCTGCGCGACCCTGCCGGGTCGGCGGTCGCTGAAGAAGGATCATCAGGCGGCCTGGCTATTGCGCGCGATCACGCTGATCGACCTGACGACGCTGGCGGGCGACGACACCGAGGCGCGTGTGCGCCGGCTATGCGCCAAGGCGCGCCAGCCGGTGCGGCAGGACATCCTAGACCAGCTTGGCGTCACCGGTATCACGACCGGCGCGATCTGCGTCTATCACGAGATGGTGGCCACAGCTGTCGATGCGCTGAACGGCTCCGGCATCCCGGTGGCCGCGGTTTCCACCGGGTTTCCCGCCGGGCTCACGCCCTTTCATCTGCGCCTCGCCGAGATTGGCGAAAGCGTAAAGGCGGGCGCCGAGGAGATCGACATCGTGATCTCGCGCCGGCACGTTCTCACGGGGAACTGGCAGGCGCTTTATGATGAAATGCAGCAATTTCGCGCAGCTTGCGGTGAGGCGCATGTGAAGGCGATCCTCGCCACCGGGGAACTCGGCACCCTGCGCAATGTCGCCCGCGCCTCGCTGGTTTGCATGATGGCGGGCGCGGATTTCATCAAGACCTCGACCGGGAAGGAGGGTGTGAACGCCACCCTGCCCGTCTCACTCGTCATGCTGCGCGCCATTCGCGACTATCACGAACGCACTGGCATCCGCGTCGGCTACAAGCCGGCGGGGGGAATCTCCAAGGCCAAGGACGCGCTGGTTTACTTGTCGCTGCTCAAGGACGAGTTGGGCGATCGCTGGCTGCGCCCGGACCTCTTCCGGTTCGGGGCCTCCTCGCTTCTCGGGGATATCGAGCGGCAGTTGGAACACCATGTGACTGGCGCCTATTCCGCCAGTTGGCGCCATGCGGCGGGCTGAGCGCCGTGAGTATTTTTGACGAGATGAAGGGGAAAGCGGAATGAGCGATAAGGCCGATCTTCAAGAATGGGTTATTCAAGCATTGCGCGCCTTGGGCGGGGAAGCTCATCTTGCACGAATAGCTGAACACATCTGGAATAACCATGAGAGAGATCTTCGTTCATCCGGAGACCTCTTTTTTACTTGGCAATATGATATGCGTTGGGCCGCACAGCACCTCCAGAAGGCTGGTAAACTTAAAAAGTTGAGCCGCAGTTGGAGGCTCCTATGAGCGTGAAGGAGATTTTCGAGACCATGGAGTATGGACCGGCCCCCGAAAGCGCGGCGGAAGCACTGGCGTGGCTGGTCGATCAAGGCAGCCAGTTCGGACATTTCATCGGCGGCGAATTTACCCCTGTCGGTGAGACCTTCGAGAGCCGCAATCCGGCGACGGGCGATGTGCTGGCGCATGTGACCCAAGGCAGCGATGCAGATGTGGCGGCGGCCGTGGCGGCAGCGCGCAAGGCGCAACCGAATTGGCAGACCCTAGGCGGACATGGGCGGGCGCGCGTGCTTTATGCGATGGCGCGGCTGGTGCAGAAGCACGCCCGCCTGTTGGCCGTGCTGGAGACGATGGACAACGGCAAGCCGATCCGCGAAAGCCGCGACATCGACATCCCGCTGGTGGCACGGCATTTCTATTATCACGCCGGGCTGGCCCAACTGATGGAGAGCGAGGCACCGGGGATGGAGCCGCATGGCGTTTGCGGTCAGGTGATCCCGTGGAACTTCCCCCTCTTGATGCTGGCGTGGAAGGTCGCGCCCGCGATTGCGGCCGGGAATACCGTGGTGCTGAAACCGGCGGAGTACACATCGCTGACGGCGCTGTGTTTCGCCGATATCTGCCGGCAGGCGGGCATGCCGCCGGGGGTCGTGAACATCGTCACGGGGGATGGTCGGGTCGGCGAGATGATCGTCGGGCACGAGGGTGTCGACAAGGTCGCCTTTACCGGCTCGACCGAGGTGGGCCGCCGCATTCGCGAAGCCACCGCCGGGCAGGGCAAGGCGTTGACCTTGGAGCTGGGCGGCAAGGGGCCATATGTCGTCTTTGACGATGCCGATCTCGACAGCGCGGTCGAGGGGCTGGTCGATGCGATCTGGTTCAATCAGGGTCAGGTCTGCTGTGCCGGATCGCGTCTCTTGGTACAGGAAGGCGCCGCGGAACGGTTCCAAGACAAGCTGAAGGCGCGGATGGACAAGCTGCGCATCGGCCATCCGCTGGACAAATCCATCGACGTCGGCGCGATTGTCGATCCCGTGCAGCTAGAGACGATCCGCGAGATGGTCGATGCTTCGGGCGGCGAGGTCTATCGCGCCGCCTGCCCCGTGCCGGAGGGGTGTTTTTATCCGCCCACACTGATCACCGGCCTCGCGCCTTCGGATCCGTTGATGCAGGAGGAGGTCTTTGGCCCGGTGCTGGTCTCCTGCACCTTCCGCACGCCGGACGAGGCGGTTCAATTGGCCAACAACACGCGCTACGGGCTGGCGGCGTCGGTCTGGACCGAGAACCTGAACCTTGCGCTTGGCGTCGCGCCCCGGCTCGTCGCGGGCGTCGTCTGGGTCAACGGCACCAACATGTTCGACGCGGCTGCCGGGTTTGGCGGCACGCGGGAAAGCGGGTTTGGTCGCGAAGGCGGATGGGAAGGGCTGGCCGCCTATTTGCGCCCCTCGGGCAAGGGCAAGGCGTTGCAACCTGTCGCCGCGATGCCGGGCAAGCCCGATCAACCGGGCGGTGGGGCGCTGGACCGGACGGCCAAGAACTACGTCGGGGGCAAGCAGGCCCGCCCGGACGGCGGCTATTCCCGCGCTGTTTATGACGCGAAGGGGGCTTTGCTGGGCCATGTCGGCATCGGCAATCGCAAGGATATCCGCAACGCGGTCGAAGCCGCGCAGGGGGCTAACGGTTGGTCTGGTACCACGGGGCATTCGCGGGCGCAGATCCTGTTCTACGCCGCTGAGAACCTTGAGGCGCGCGCTGATGAGTTCGCCGCACGGATCGACGCGATGACAGGTGGGAAATCTGGCAAGTCCGACGTCGCGGAGAGCGTCGCGCGCCTCTTCACCTATGGCGCATGGGCGGACAAGTACGCGGGCGATCTGCGCTCGGTCCCGATCCGCGGCATGGCGCTGGCGGTACGCGAACCGGTCGGGGTTATCGGGGTGCTTTGCCCGGATGAAGTGCCTTTGCTGGGCCTCATCTCAGCCATGGCACCGGCGATCGCCATGGGCAATCGGGTGATTCTGGTACCCTCGGAACCCTACCCGCTGGCGGCGACGGATTTCTATCAGGTGCTGGAGACCTCGGATGTGCCGGGCGGCGTGGTCAACATCGTGACGGGCGCGCATAATGAACTGGCCGGCACGCTCGCGGCACATCTGGACGTCGACGCGGTGTGGAGCTTTTCGTCCACCGACCTGTCGCAAGAGATCGAGGCGCGGAGCGCGGGCAACCTGAAGCGAACCTGGGTGAACAATGCGATGGCGCGGGACTGGTCCGGTGCCGCGGGCGAAGGGCGCGCGTTTCTCGATCAGGCAACCGAGGTCAAGACGGTCTGGGTTCCTTACGGCGAATAGGTTGGGGGCGCGCCACGACCTGGACACACGGATTGCGGGCCTGCGTGAGGATAAGCCGACGTCATCATGAGGCGGCGTAGACAAAGGGGGCGCCCCTGACCTCGAGGCTGAACGCCCCTAGGCCCCCATGCCGGGTGACGCGATGGACAGCCTCGCGAAGCCGCCCTAGGCTGAGCGTTGAACAGGGAGAGCCAAGATGAAACTGTACTATACGACCACGTCACCCTTCGCTCGCAAGGTGCTGGCGGTGGTTCACGAATCCGGGCTGCTCGACAAGATAGAGCTGGCGCCCATGACGCCCTCTCTCAGCGCGCCCGATCCGAGGCTCACCGCCAGCAATCCGCTAGGTAAAATTCCGACCCTGGTGCGCGATGACGGACCGGCGATTTATGACAGCCGGGTGATCACACGTTACCTCGACCATATCGCAGGTGGCACCCTCTATCCCGAAGCGCGAATCTGGGACGTGCTCACGCTGGAAGCAACGGCCGACGGCGCGATAGAGGCGGCCGTTTTGATGATCTACGAAGCACGGGTGCGGGCACCCGAGATGGTCTCCGAGGAGTGGGTCGAAGCCCAGTCCGCCAAGGCGATGCGGTCGGTGCAGGCTGTCAACGATCGCTGGATGGGCCATTTGGCAGGACCGCTCGACGCCGGACAGATCGCCATTGGCTGCGCGCTCGGCTATCTCGATTTTCGCTTTGACGACCGGGGCTGGCGAAACTCATGCCCCGACCTTTCGCGGTGGTACGAGGGATTCGCAGCCCGCCCGTCGATGCTCGCGACCGTGCCAAAAGTCTGATCGATCCATTGCAGCGTTCAGTCGTGTGGGTGGCGCACCGCGATCAGCGCTGCGCCGCCCTCAGAAGCTGAAGCCGACGCCGACGTTCACCGCATTGGTGACAATCCGGGTGTTCAAGGTGCCCCCACCGGCGAGGTCGGCCGTATTTTCCGACCATGTGAACTGGTATTCACCGAAAACTGACCAATCTTCGTTGATGGCGTATTTTGCACCGGCGGAAAGACGCACCGCGGGTCCCGTGACCTGATATCCAAAGGTTCGGTTAGTGCCTTCGGTGACATCCACATGGGGCATCGCGATCCCGACGCCGCCGCTGACATAGGGGGTGACGCGTTCGCCCCACATGCCCGGCCAGCGCCGTGAGACGTTGGCGGTAATGATGTTCAGCCCGTCGGTGAATTCCAATCGCGAAAAGCCCGCAGGCATGTCACCAGCCGGCGCATAGGCTTTCTCGTGGCTGAATTCGAGACCAAAGCCGATGTTGCTGGGCTGCCACCAAGTCGCCCGTGCGCCATAATAGGCTGGCAACTCAAAGCTTTTGCCTTCCCAGCCGATGAGGTTGTTGAACGGTGTGCTCCCCGAGGAGGCGCCGCGCGTCCCGGTTACCCGGCTATGGGGCGAGGTCTGGTAGCCGGTGTAGAAATTCAGCTCCACCTCCGCCAGTGCGGGTTGCGCCGCCAAGGCTGCCGTGCTGAGAACGGCGGCGGGAAAGAGTGTCTTAAGGAACTTGGACATTTAGCGGGCTCACGATTACAGATAACGAGGCATGGGACTGATCGGTTCTTACATGCAATGTAGGCACATTCAGGCGAAGCTCAAGCGCGACAGATGATCACCCCCCGCCGGTCAAACGCCATTGTATGCTGGACGAGGCGAAAAACCGCCGTTAAACACCGCCTCGGACCGGCAGAGCCATCGCGCTCGGCCCCAAGATTCATATCTGGCCGCCAGGGCCAAAGGATGGAGCAAACCTCGTGTCCCACGCAGACGATCACGAAGGCACCCGGAGGGATTTCCTCTACTACGCCACCGCAGGCGCGGGTGTTGTCGCTACAGGCGCCGCTGTCTGGCCGCTTGTGAACCAGATGAACCCTTCGGCGGATGTCGCGGCGCTTGCCTCCATCCGCGTGGACGTGTCCGGCATCGAGCCGGGGACGCAGCTGACGGTCAAGTTCCTCGGCAAGCCGGTGTTCATCCGCCGCCGCACCCCGGACGAGATCGAAGCGGCCAAGGCCGTGGACGTCAGCGCCCTGCCCGACCCCGAGGCGCGCAACGCCAACCTCGACGAAGGCATTCCGGCAACCGACGACAACCGCGCCTTGCAGCCCGAGGGCGAGGCCTCTGAGGAATGGCTGGTCATGATGGGTGTCTGCACCCACCTCGGCTGCGTTCCGCTGGGCAATGGCGCCGGTGACTTTGGCGGGTGGTTCTGCCCCTGCCACGGGTCGCACTACGACACCGCAGGCCGCATCCGCAAAGGCCCTGCACCAGAAAACCTGCCCGTCCCCGTTGCCCGCTTTGAGGGCACAGAGATCGTTCTGGGCTGAGGGAGGTAACAATGTCCGGTATTCCGCACGACACATACGAACCGAAGTCCTCGGGCGCAAAGTGGCTTCATTCCCGCCTGCCCGTCATCGGCCTTCTGTACGACACCCTGATGATTCCGACGCCGAAAAACCTGAACTGGTGGTGGATCTGGGGTATCGTCCTGACCTTTTGCCTGGCGCTGCAGATCGTCACCGGGATCATCCTGGTGATGCATTACACGCCGCATGTTGATCTGGCCTTTGCCAGCATCGAACACATCATGCGCGATGTACGGGGTGGGCATTTCCTGCGCTACCTGCATTCCAACGGCGCGTCGCTGTTCTTCTTTGCCGTTTATATCCACATGTTCCGCGGGTTGTTCTACGGGTCCTACAAGGCCCCGCGTGAGATCACCTGGATCATCGGCATGATCATCTACCTGTTGATGATGGCGACCGGCTTCATGGGCTACGTTTTGCCCTGGGGGCAGATGTCCTTCTGGGGGGCGACCGTGATCACCGGGCTGTTCGGGGCAATCCCGTTCATCGGGGAATCGCTGCAGACCTTCCTGCTGGGCGGCCCCGCGGTGGACAACGCCACGCTGAACCGCTTCTTCTCGCTGCACTACCTGTTGCCCTTCGTCATCGCGGGTCTCGTGGTCGTGCACATCTGGGCCTTCCATTCGACCGGCAACAACAACCCCACGGGTGTTGACGTGCGCAAGGGCTCCAAGGAAGAGGCTGAGAAGGACACCCTGCCGTTCTGGCCCTACTTCGTGATGAAGGACCTCTTTGCGCTGGCCGTGATCCTCGTCGTCTTCTTTGCGATCGTCGGGTTCATGCCGAACTTCCTCGGCCACCCGGACAACTACATCGAGGCGAACGCGCTTGCGACACCGGCACATATCGTGCCCGAATGGTACTACCTGCCGTTCTACGCGATCCTGCGGGCCTTCACCTCGGATGTCTGGGTCGTGATGGCACTGAACTGGATCACCGGGGGCATCATCGACGCCAAGTTCTTTGGCGTGCTGGCGATGTTCGGGGCGATTGCCGTGATGGCGCTGACCCCCTGGCTCGACACCTCCACCGTGCGCTCGGGCAGGTTCCGCCCGATGTTTAAGTGGTGGTACGCGCTGCTGGTCATCGACTTCATCGTGCTGATGTGGGCTGGCGCCATGCCGGCAGAGCCACCGTACTCGACCATATCGCTGATCGGTGCGACCTACTGGTTCGCCTACTTCCTCGTGATCCTGCCACTGCTTGGTGTGATCGAGAAACCCCTGGCCCAGCCTGCGACCATTGAAGACGACTTCAATGCGCACTACGGCCCCAAGACGCCCGCAGAATAAGGAAGGACAGAGATCATGTTCCGCAAGTTCACTCTCTCTGCCCTCGCAGCACTGGCCCTGACGGTCGGTGCGGCACATGCGGCAAGCGAAGAAGGCCATGTCGAAGACGTGGACTTCTCTTTCGAAGGGCCGTTCGGGGCCTTCGACCAGATGCAGCTTCAGCGCGGTCTTCAGGTCTACACCGAGGTCTGCGCCGCCTGTCACGGGCTGCGCTACGTGCCGATCCGGACCCTTGCCGACGAAGGCGGTCCGCATCTGCCCGAAGATCAGGTCCGCGCCTATGCGGCCCAGAACTTCGAAACCTTCGACCCCGAGCTGGATGATTTCCGGGCGGCAACCCCGTCGGATCACTTCCCCGCCTCGAACGACGCCAACGCGCCGGACCTGTCGCTGATGGCCAAGGCGCGCGCTGGCTTCCACGGCCCCTATGGTCTGGGGATCAACCAGTTCGTCAACGGCATCGGCGGCCCGGAATACATCGTCAGCCTGCTGGCCGGCTATACCGGCGAGACCAAGGAAGAGGCCGGTACCACATTTTACGGCAACACCGCCTTTCCGGGTGGCTGGATCGCGATGCCCCCGCCGCTGGTGGGCGATGACGTGACCTATGCCGATGGCCACGAGGCCGATGTGCACCACGAGGCCGAAGACCTCGCCGCCTTCCTCATGTGGGCAGCAGAGCCGCATATGATGGCGCGCAAGCACGCGGGCTTCGTGGCGGTGCTGTTCCTGACGCTGCTGGCCGTGTTGCTCTACCTCACGAACAAGCGTCTCTGGGCCCCCCACAAGCGGCGCAACCACGAAGCCTGAAGGCGCTTCGTTTGACATTTTTGAAACCCCGCCCTCACCGGCGGGGTTTTTTATGTTCACTGAACGGCGACGCCTGATCGCGCCTGCGTCTGCTACGCGCCGAAGCCGACGTCAGGGACGGCACCCGCGTCGCCCGTTCGCGCATTCCGCGAGTCACTCGGAACGGCGCAATTGCACCTGCAAGTGGGATCGGGTAGGCCAGCCAAGACGTTAAGTGAAAGGCTGCCGCGATGTCCCTCAACAGCTTTGGTCATCTGTTCCGGGTCACCACCTGGGGTGAAAGTCACGGCCCCGCGCTTGGCGCGACCGTCGATGGTTGCCCCCCCGGCGTGGCGATTGACGAGGCCATGATTCAGACTTGGCTGGATCAGCGCAAACCCGGTCAGAACAAATACACCACGCAGCGCCAGGAGGCCGACCAGGTCGAGATCCTCTCGGGCGTGTTCGAAGGGCGCACCACCGGCACCCCGGTGCAACTGATGATCCGCAACACCGACCAGCGCTCCAAGGATTATTCCGAGATCGCCGAGAAGTTTCGCCCCGGTCACGCCGACATCACCTATTGGCAGAAGTACGGGATCCGGGATTATCGCGGCGGCGGGCGTTCCTCTGCCCGCGAAACGGCCGCCCGTGTCGCTGCCGGAGGGCTGGCCCGCGCCGCTCTGCGCCATCTCGCACCCGAGGTGTCGATCACCGGCTACATGGTTCAGATGGGCCCGCACAAGATCGACCGCGAACGGTTCGACGCGGATGAGATCGCCCGGAACCCGTTCTGGGTACCCGATGCGGTGGCTGCGGGTGACTGGGCGACCTACCTCGACGGCTTGCGCAAATCGGGCAACTCGGTCGGTGCCATCATCGAAGTGGTCGCGCAGGGCGTACCTGCGGGTCTCGGCGCGCCGCTCTATGGCAAGCTCGACACCGACCTCGCGGCGGCGATGATGTCGATCAACGCCGTCAAGGGCGTTGAGATTGGCGAAGGTATGGGGGCCGCCGAATTGACAGGCGAGGCGAATGCCGACGAAATCTTCATGGGGAATGACGGCCAGCCGGTCTATTCCTCGAACCACGCGGGCGGTATTCTGGGCGGGATTTCGACCGGCCAGGAGGTCGTCGTGCGCTTCGCGGTCAAGCCAACGTCGTCCATCCTCAAACCACGCCAGACCATCACCAAGTCCGGCGAAGCCACCGAGATCATCACCAAGGGACGCCACGATCCCTGCGTCGGGATCCGCGCGGTCCCTGTGGGCGAAGCGATGATGGCCTGCGTGATCCTAGATCACCTACTGTTGCATCGCGGCCAGATTGCGGACGCTGGGGGGCGGATCGGCTAAGGCCGTGTTCGACATCCTTTCCATTACGTTACCGATCTTTGCGATCATCCTCGTCGGCTACGTCGTCGTCCGTTTCGGCCCGCTGACGTCGGGCCACATGCGCGCGCTTGGCGAGTTCACCATGCTGGTGTCCCTGCCCTGCGCCTTGTTTCACGCCGTGGCGACGCGCAGTTTTGGCGAGGTGGTGAATCCCTCTTACCTGATCACGCTGGCGCTGGCCGGGCTGGCCTCCCAGGCGACGATATGGACTGTTGTGCGGTTCCAGAATGTCGGGCCAATGCGCCGCGCCCTGGGGGTTCTGTCCGCGGCCACACCGAACACCGCATTTCTCGGCTATCCGATATTTTTGCTGGTCATTCCAGAGCATGCCGGGCCGGTCGTCGCGATGAACCTGCTGATCGAAAACCTGTTGTTGACGCCGATTGGCCTTTTGCTGATCGGACGCGCCGACAGCCAGGGCCAGGCGATTTCACAGGGACGGTTGTTTTTGCGAACGATTTTGTCAGTCCTGCGTCGACCCTTGATCATAGGCCTGCTGCTGGGGTTCGCGGTTCTGGTGCTGGGCGTGTCACCGCCCGAAGAATTGACACGGTTCACCGCATTATTGGGACAGGCTGCGGCGCCAGTGGCCCTTGTGGTGATCGGAGGATCCCTCGTCGGATTGAACCTCAGGGGCGATTTGACCCTCGCCGCCCAGATCGCAGCTGTAAAGATGATCGTGCATCCGGCGATGGTAGCCTTGGTTCTGTCGGGCCTCGCGATCATCGGATTGCCGCATCTTGATCGCGAACTCGTGGTTGGCGCGCTATTGACCGCCAGCCTGCCAATGTTCGCGTCCTTCATCCTTTTCGGGCAGGAGGCAGGACACGAAGGCCTGGCCTCTCTGGCGGTGATGATCTCGACCTGCCTGTCATTCGCAACGATCAATCTGGCGCTGCTGATCCTGTTGTAGATTGACCGAATCTTTACCCGAGCGTGGCAGTTTGGCGCTGTCAGCCATGGGAGGAATTGCGGATGCATGATGCAAGTGACCTGAGGGAGGTGCGCTCTACCGGGCGAGTCGTCTTTCTTACGGTCGTGATCGGCGCGGTTGCTCTCATCGGGGAATGGGGGCTGAAGCTCTTTCCACTCTCCTTGATGTACAGCCTCGCGCCGCCGCCTTCAGAGCTTGCCCTCCCGGCCCCGGTGGCGGTCTCCCGATTGCCACGAATGGTCAGACCGCCGCCCCGGACCGCCGGTACGGGCGATAGGGAGGGCGGCGAAGAGCAAACCTGAACAGGTCTCAGAGAGGCGCCTGCCACCCAAACAGGCGCAGCTCGCGATGAAGACCCTTGGCAAGACGCGGGACCGTCAGACCTTTGCCGGTATCGATGCCTTGGGTTCTTGCTTGGACAGTTGAACGGCCAGAATGCCAAAGGCAATGATGGCCGCCCCAACGAGGTCCAGCAGGCTCACTGCCTCACCCAGCACAATGGCCGCGATAATGACACCGAAGAACGGGTTGAGGAAATGAAACGTCGCCGCCCGGATCGCACCGATCTGATTGACGAGGACGAACCACGTCAGGGTTGCGAGAAAACCGGGCACGATCGTGGCATATGTAAAGGCCAGCACCAACTCGGTCGTCCAATTGACGTCCCAGCTCTCAAAAGCCAGCGCCACGACAGACAGGACCGCGCTTCCGACCAGCATCTGCAGCCCGACGATCATCAACAGGTTGCCGCCCCCACTTGCGCCGCGAACGGCCAGGGTAGCAACCGTCAGCGCCAGCGTCCCGACGATACAGGCAAGGATTCCGACGTAGTCCGCGCCGCCGGTCAATCGGCTGCCCATGATCAGCACGACGCCCCCGATCCCCATAAGCAGGCCGAGGATTGCCAGCGGTCGCAACCTGTCGCCCAGGAAAACCCAGCCAGCCAGACCGACGAAAAGCGGCATGGCAGCGGCAATGATCGCGGCCAGTGAGGCCTCGATCGTCTGCATGGCATAAAAGAAAAAACCGAGGTAGAGGGCGTTCTGGCAAACGCCGAAAATGAAGGTTGATCGCCATTGGACCCGCGACAACTTCCACGTCTGGCCGAAGGCCCGGGCGATGAAGATGCCCAAGAGGCCCGAAAACAGAAAGCGGACTGCCAGCGCCGTTATCGGAGGCGCGTCCAGGACGATCATCCGCGCCGACGTAAAGGCCGAGGACCACATCAGCGCGAAAGCCAGTCCCAACCCGATTGCACGCAGATCCATTGTCGTCTCCTGTCAGCCCCGGCGAAAACCGGAAAGGGCCGCCACTCCGGGCGACCCTTTCGAAATTCAGGACCGGGGGCAACCCCGCAACGGTCCCGCATGGCACAAACTCAGGCGTTCACGCTGTCCTTGAGAGCTTTCGCAATCGTGACCTTGACCACCTTGTCGGCCTCTTTCTTGATTTGCTCATTGGTGGCGGGGTTGCGCACCATCCGCTCGGGACGCTCACGGCAATAAAATTTGCCCACGCCGGGGATCGCGACCGCGCCGCCACCGGCGACTTCGTTGGTGATCACATTGGCCAACGCGTCGAGCGCCGCACTGGCCGCTTTCTTGTCGGTATCCATTTCTTCGGCCAGAGCAGCCACCAGCTGGGTCTTTGTCATCGGTTTTGCCATTTCTGGTCTCCTTGAGTGTGCCCGATCAGTTGGGCTTGATGTTGCGAATTTAACCGGATGTAGTGGGGCGGCACAAGAAATTGTAAGGACGTTTACCCCAATAAATGCAGGTTTTTCGCGAATTCGGGATCAAAGGAACGCCGTTTCGTCGAAAGAGCGCAGTTTCCGGCTGTGAATCCGCGCCAGGGGCATCTCGCGCAGCATTTCCATGGCGCGAATCCCTATCATCAGATGGCGCGACACCTGGGTCTTGTAAAAGTCGCTGGCCATGCCGGGCAATTTCAGTTCCCCATGCAGAGGCTTGTCCGACACGCAGAGTAAGGTGCCGTAGGGCACGCGAAACCGGAATCCGTTTGCCGCGATCGTCGCGCTTTCCATGTCCAGCGCGACCGCGCGGGATTGCGACAAGCGTTGCACGGGGCCCGAGGTTTCGCGCAATTCCCAATTCCGGTTATCGAGGCTCGCGACGGTCCCGGTGCGCATGATCCGCTTCAGATCGTAGCCCTCCAGCTGGGTCTCGGCCTCTACCGCGTCTTCCAGCGCAATCTGGATTTCGGCGAGCGCGGGAATAGGCACCCAGGCGGGCAGGTCGTCATCCAGCACCTTGTCCTCGCGCAGATAGGCATGGGCGAGGACGAAATCCCCGAGGGACTGCGAACTGCGCAGACCTGCGCAATGGCCAACCATGATCCAGGCGTGCGGACGCAGGACCGCGATATGATCCGTCGCGGTCTTGGCGTTGGAGGGGCCGACACCGATGTTGACCAGCGTGATCCCCGCACCGCCCGCGCGTTTCAAATGATAGGTCGGCATCTGCGGCATCCGCGGCGAGGCGGGCAGATCGCCCAATGGATCGGTGATCTCGGCATTGCCGGTGGAGACGAAAGACGTGTAGCCGCTGGACTTGTCAGCCAGCATCCGGCGCGCATAGCTTTCAAATTCGCTGACGTAGAACTGATAGTTGGTAAAGAGGACATGGTTCTGGAAATGCCGCGGGTCCGTCGCGGTGTAATGCGCCAGACGCGCCAGCGAATAGTCGATCCGTTGCGCGGTGAACGGGGCCAGTGGCGCGGCCTCGCCCGGTTGGGTGACATGGGTGCCGTTGACAATATGATCGTTGGTGGTGTTCAGATCCGGCACATCGAACACGTCACGCAGCGCAAAATCCGCCGCGCCCTCCTGCGGGATCGTGATGTCGTCATTTCCAGCCACGGCGAAATGAACCGGCATCGGCGTTGAGGACAGACCGACCGTGATCGGCGCGTCGTGGTTGCCAATCAACAGGTCCAACTGCTGTTCGAGATAATTCGCGAACATGTCGGGCCGCGTGATCGTCGTCGCATAGGTACCGGGTGCCGGCACGTACCCAAAGGAGAGGCGACTATCCACCTTTGAAAAGCTGATCGTGGTGATCCGTACTTCGGGATAATAGGCACGCACACGCCCCTCAGGGCGACCGTCGCGCATGGCCCTGTTGAACTCGGTCTGCAAAAAAGTCGTCGCTTGGTCATAGAGCGCAATCAATCGCGCCACGGCGGCACGTGCATCCCGAAAGTCTTCGGGCGCCGGGGCGTCGGGGGTCAGGATCGTCATGGGCTACTCCGCTCGTTTTCCCAACTGTGCGGCAGATCGCGCAGAACGCAAGGGGTCCCGCGCCGTCAAACGCCGTTAAATAAGGCCCTCGCTGGCGAAAAGCGTCTTCAGATCGGCCTCAGGCCGCGCGCCAAAGTGCGAAATCACTTCGGCCGCCGCGACGCACCCCATGCGACCAGCGCGCGAAAGGTCCGCGCCGGTCGCCAGACCGTAAAGGAACCCCGAAGCAAAGAGGTCCCCCGCCCCGGTCGCATCGACCGGCGTGACTTCGCGCACCGAAACATTGGCCCGCTCGTGGCCCTTCATGATCACCACGTCCTTGCCGGAGCGCGTGCAGACGATCAGCCCGCTGTCGCCAGCAGCGAGGTCCAGCGCCTCGGTCAGATCTTCGGTCTGATAGAGAGACTTCCACTCGTGTTCATTGCCGATGACGTAGTCCAGCTCCTTCACCAGCTTGCGGAAATCGTCGCGATGGCGATCAACGCAGAACGGGTCCGATAGGGCAATTCCGGCCATGCCCCCGGCGGACCGCGTCAGACGGGCGGCGGTCTCGAAGGCCTGCTTTCCCTTGTCCTTGTCATAGAGGTAGCCCTCAAGAAACAGGATTCGCGCCTGATTGCAGACATCTTCGGGGACGTCGTCCGGCCCGACTTCGGAAGAAATGCCGAGGTAGGTGTTCATCGACCTCTCACCGTCCGGGCTCACAAAGATCATCGAACGCGAGGACGGCAGATCGCCCCCTGCCACGGGGTCATTCGGACAGTCCGTCCCCGCAGCGCGGGTTTCCTCGACATAGGCGCGACCGATCTCGTCGTCGCAGACCTTGCCGATAAACGCCGCCTTCAGCCCCAGGTTGCCGACGCCCGCCACAGTATTCGCCACGGACCCGCCGGGAATACGGCGATGCCCGCCCATGGCCGCGAACAACATGTCCGAGCGGTCCTTTTCAATCAGTTGCATGATGCCTTTTTGAATGGCCATCTCGGTGAGGAAATCATCCTCGACCGGGGCGATCATATCCATCACGGCGTTGCCGATACCGATTACGTCATATTTCACAGGGTCTTGTCCTCATATTCGCATAGGTCGCGGATCAGGCAGGCCGCGCATTTGGGTTTACGGGCGACGCAGGTGTAGCGCCCGTGCAGGATCAGCCAGTGGTGGGCGTGATGCTGGTATTCGGCCGGAATGTTGTCCTCGATAGCGCGTTCGACCGCGTCGACATCCTTGCCCGGCGCGATGCCCGTGCGATTGCCAACGCGAAAGATATGGGTATCGACCGCCTGCGCCGGATGGTGCCACCACATGTTCAGCACCACGTTCGCCGTCTTGCGCCCGACCCCCGGCAGAGATTGCAGCGCGGCACGCGATGAGGGCACTTCGCCATCATAAAGGTCGACGAGAATGCGCGACATCTTGATGACGTTCTTCGCCTTTTGGCGGAACAATCCAATCGTCTTGATGTGCTCGGTCAGCCCTTCTTCGCCGAGGGCCAGCATCTTTTCCGGCGTGTCCGCGATCTTGAACAGCGCGCGCGTGGCCTTGTTGACCCCGGCATCGGTGGCCTGTGCAGAGAGAGCGACCGCAACGACCAGCGTATAGACGTTGACGTGCTCCAGCTCTCCTTTGGGTTCAGGTTCGGCGCCGTGAAAGCGGGCGAATATCTCTTTGAGGACTGGATAGGGCAGTTGCTTGGCCATGGCGGCGGTTATTGCCTGTAAACCGAGGTCGGGCAAGCGGATCGGCCCGTTTTCGCATGATCCGGGTCGCGGGACGTCGCCGTGGCGCGTAGAATGGATGGAAAGAGGACCCCTCGCCATGCTTCAGACCGAGACCGAACAGGGCTATCACTACCACGTCATACGTCGCGCCATCGAGATGATCGACGCGGCCGATGGTCCGCTGTCCCTGGACGAGCTTGCCGCGCAGATGGGGATGAGCGCGGCGCATTTCCAGCGGATTTTCTCGGCCTGGGTCGGCGTCAGTCCGAAACGGTTTCAACAATACCTCGCGCTCGGCCACGCCAAGGCCCTGCTGACAGAACGGTTCTCGACCCTGGAGGCCGCCGCGGGCGCAGGCCTGTCGGGCAGCGGTCGGTTGCATGATCTCTTCCTGAGGTGGGAGGCAATGAGCCCCGGCGAATTTGCCAAAGGCGGCAAGGGGCTGCGTCTGCGTTACGGCTGGCTGCCCTCGCCATTCGGCGAAGCTCTCGTGATGGGCACGGATCGCGGCCTTTGCGGTATCGGCTTTGTGGAAGAGATGGGGCGCGGCCCGGTCTGGGACGACCTCACCGGTCGCTGGCCCGAAGCGACCCTAGTCGAGGATGCGGGAGGTCTACGCCCCTGGGCAGAGGCCGCGTTCGGCCAGCGGGGTGAGTCGCGTCTGCATATCCTCGGCGCCCCGTTCCAGATCAAGGTCTGGGAGGCCTTGCTGCGAATTCCGTCGGGCCATGTCACAACCTACGGCGAAATTGCCAAATCAATCGGCGCGCCCAAGGCGGTTCGCGCCGTGGGCACCGCCGTCGGACGCAATCCTGTCGGATGGCTGATCCCCTGTCACCGCGCGATCCGCGCGACCGGCGGGCTGGGTGGATACCACTGGGGCCTGCCCGTAAAACGCGCAATGCTGGCCTGGGAAGCGGCGCGCGCCGACCCCGAAATGGCCTCTAGCGCGGAAATCGCAAAATAGGCGACACTTTGCCGGGAACTTTTCTGCGCCCTTAAGTGTTTGACTATGTCGCGGAGCTGCGTGCTTCTGCGCATTCATATGTATGATCTTTCGAGGCCCTTGATGACCCAATCCCAAATTGCCCCTACTCGCACCGCCACGTTCCGGCGCCCCATGCTGGCCTTTTCGGCCACTGCCCTGCTGCTGGCCACGGCCTGCGCCGAAGTGAACGATGGTCGCCAGAATACCCGCGAAGGGCTTGCCGGCGGTGCCGCGCTGGGCGCGGTGGCCGGTGCCATCATCGGCAAAGATGCCAAGGAAGGCGCGATTGTCGGTGCCGCGGTCGGCGCGCTCGCCGGGGCTGCCTATGGCGAATACCTCGACAAGCAGGAAGCCGCGCTGCGCAACCAGTTGGGCAGCAACGTCCAGATCATTAACACCGGTGATCGCCTGATCGTCATCATGCCACAGGACATCCTGTTCGCGACCGACAGCGCGACATTGCGCCCGGACCTCACGTCCGATCTTGTGGCGGTTGCGCGCAGCCTAAATCAGTTCCCGCGCTCGACCGTTCAGGTCGTCGGCCATACGGACAACACCGGTGCCGCTGCGTATAACCAGCAGCTTTCGGCACGCCGGGCCAATTCGGTTGCAGGCATCCTGATAAACAACGGCGTCTCTTCGGGTCGTGTTCAGGCCTTTGGTCGCGGCGAAGATCAGCCGCGCGCATCCAACCTCACCGCAGATGGCCGTCAGCAGAACCGTCGGGTCGAGATTGTGATCCTGCCAACACGCTGATCACTTTCGGCGATGACATCAAATGCGCCCCGCCTGGTTCTGCCAGGCGGGGCGTTTTCGTCTGGACACCCTAATCAGATCGCAAAGCCAAACGTTTACAGCTAGGGTAGCGCTGGGTCGACCACGCAACCCCACTGCTCTTTGTCCCGGCCTATCGACCCGGAATATCGCTGCGGATAGTATGGGCGCCATGCCAGCCGTCGATAGTCTCCATCGCCTCTTCTGCGGTCTCGACAAACCGGAAGAGGTCCAGATCCTCGGGCGCGATGGTGCCGGCCTCGGCCAGTGCCTCCCAGTTGATGATCTTCTCCCAGAACTCGCGTCCGAAGAGAAGGAAAGGCACCCTCTCCATCCGGCCGGTCTGGATCAGGGTCAGGGCCTCGAATGTCTCGTCCAGTGTACCGAAGCCGCCGGGAAAGACGCAGACCGCCCGCGCGCGCATCAGGAAGTGCATCTTGCGGATCGCGAAATAGTGGAAGTTAAAGCAAAGGTCCGGCGTCACATATTCATTCGGCGCCTGTTCGTGCGGCAGGACGATGTTCAACCCGATGGACTGGCCGCCTGCGTCGTCGGCGCCTCGATTGCCCGCCTCCATCACCCCGGGGCCGCCACCGGTGACGATCACCCACTCCCGTCCGTAGGATTTAAGCGATCGTCCGGTGATCTCGCGGGCAAAGCTGCGCGCTTCATCGTAGTACTTGGTCAACTCCGCGAGAGTCTTGGTCCTTGCGGTCGATTTCTTGGCCGGTTCGGGGATTCGTGCGCCACCGAATAGGACCACCGTGGATTCAATTCCGCGTTCGTCCATGACCATCTGGGGTTTGAGCAGTTCGAGTTGCAACCGAACCGGGCGCAATTCCTCGCGACACAGAAAATCATCGTCGGCAAAGGCCAGCCGGTAGGCCGGGGCACGGGTCTGGGGGGTGTCGGGCACCTCATCCGCGGTGCGAATATCGGAATGGGCGTCGCGAAACGGCGACTGGCGGTCTTCGGTCATGACTGTCCTTGCTGCCTTGGAGTGAAGTGCAATCTAGCTCTGCGGCTCGGGATAGACCAGCCGCGCGCCGAACCGATTGCGCCGGGTCACGGATTGGTGTCTAACCGCCCCCGATCTCGCCCCGACGCGCCCCGGAAAGGAAACCACATGTCCAACGCCCAGCTTGAAACCGCCATCGACGCCGCCTGGGAGGCGCGCGATCAGATCACCTCCGCGACCACCGGCGAAACCCGCGACGCGATCGAGGACACGCTGAACGCGCTGGACAGTGGCGCTCTGCGGGTGGCAGAGCCCGGCGCGGATGGCAATTGGCAGGTGAACCAATGGGCCAAGAAGGCTGTCCTACTGGGCTTTCGCATCAAGGATATGGAGCAGCAATCCGGCGGTCCGCAGGGCGGCGGCTGGTGGGACAAGGTCGACAGCAAGTTCGCCGGTTGGGGCGATAACCAGTGGAAGGACGCCGGATTCCGCGCCGTGCCGAATTGCATCGTGCGCAAATCGGCCTTCATCGCAAAGAACGTCGTGTTGATGCCCTCCTTCGTGAACCTCGGCGCCTATGTCGATGAAGGCACCATGGTCGACACCTGGGCGACCGTGGGGTCATGCGCGCAGATCGGCAAGGGCGTGCACCTGTCCGGCGGTGTCGGCATCGGCGGCGTGCTGGAGCCGATGCAGGCCAATCCGACAATCATCGAGGATAACTGCTTTATCGGCGCGCGCTCCGAAGTGGTCGAGGGTGTGATCGTACGCGAAGGCTCCGTCCTCGGGATGGGCGTCTTCATCGGTCAGTCGACCAAGATCGTGAACCGCGAAACCGGTGAGGTCTTTTACGGAGAGGTCCCGCCCTATTCGGTGGTGGTCTCCGGCTCTCTGCCGTCCACGAATGGCGTGAATCTCTACTGCGCGGTGATCGTGAAAACGGTGGACGCCAGGACCCGCTCCAAGACCGGGATCAACGAGTTGCTGCGCGACTGAGCTATTGCGTCCCTTGCCAAAGCGGGGGACGTAAAAGTTGCCCTATAGCAACAAATCCGCCCAGACCCTCATCTTTCCAAGGTTTTTTCCCGGTCTTACGACCCGGGAGGGAACCGCACCCCTGCTCCGTGGGTTGGTTGACCAAATCAACATTTAACGTACGGAGAGACCCATGGAAGGACTAGGATGGATCGCAGCGATCATCGTCGGCGCGCTGGCTGGCTGGATCGCGGAAAAGATTATGAAATCCGATCACGGACTGCTGACCAACATTATCCTCGGGATTCTCGGGGCTGTCATACTGAACTTTATCCTGATGGCCGTCATCGGATCGACCCTTGGCGGGTGGATCGGTCAGTTGATCATCGGCATTATCGGTGCCTGCCTGTTGATCGCCGCCTATCGGATGATCCGCCGGGCCTAAAGTCTTAGATCAGGGTTGGCGGGCAGGCTCACGTCGCGCCCGCCCCACCCAAGCACCATGATTTCAAACTTGAAACCGGTCAGGACCAACCTGGCCGGTTTTATGATTTTTCTGGCTTGTCGCCGACCGGTCCACCAGCCTTTTTCCACGCGCTGAATCCGTCGTTGATGTGCCAGACGTTTTCCAGCCCCATTTCCTGCGCCGCGCGCGCCGAAAGGGCAGAGCGCCAGCCGGAGGCACAGTAAAACACGAACCTGTCGCCGCTTTGGAACTGCGGTTTCGCATAGGGGCTTTCGGGGTCGATCCAGAATTCCAGCATGCCGCGCGGGCAGTGAAAGGCGCCGGGGATCATTCCGTCCCGCTCCAATTCGCGGGGATCGCGCAGATCGACAAAGGTGACACCTTCCTGACTGTGCAGGGCCATCATGTCGGACGCCGCCGCATGGCTGACGACCTCATTGGCCTCGGCCACCATATCCTTGATACGTTTCATATCTGCCTCCTTATTGTGATTTCTCGCCACTGCGGGGTTTGTCGGTGATGTGCAAGGGCTATGCTGTTGAGGGCAATCCTAACGCAGGTTTTCGCAGAAGGGAATTTGACGGACGCGACGTGGCACCCTTTACTCCGCCCCCTATTTCTGAGAGCGATGCGCGCCATATCACCACGCCGCCACTATCACACCATCATTGCAGAGACGAGGATCGTCACGTGTCGAGGGAAAACAAGGGGCCAAGCCGGCAAAAGGTCTTCACGCTGCTGGTCGAAGTCGGACGCTCTGCCGGGGATGGATTGCCAAAGCAGAGCACCGGCGCCGCGCTGATGTGCTATGCCAGCGGCGTGGACGAAGCCGAAGCGGTGCGCGAGACGGTCGCGATCCTCAAACAGGCCGAGATGTCGCCTCTGGATGTCTCGGGCTACGGCACGCTGGAGGAACGGCTGGCCGAAGGTCACGACATCCCGGACGAAGAGCACGCCCTGATGAGCCGCGCGCTGGAGGAAAACGCCGTGATCGTTGCGCAGGTCACACCGTTTTATGACGAGGCCAAGCGGCAGAATTGATGCCGCCGTCCTGTCGCCAACGCTCTCGGTTTGCGCTTGGCCCCTGTTCGGTCTAGCCAGTTGCCAACGCTTGACCGGAGACCTTCATGACCATCGACCCCGTTGCCCTGACCGCCGATTTGATCCGCTGCCCCTCGGTGACGCCCGCCGAAGGCGGCGCGCTGCGGCTACTGGAGGATCTGCTCGGTTCCGCCGGGTTCGAATGTACACGGGTGGATCGCAACGGCACCCCGAACCTCTTCGCCAGGTGGGGCCGACGCGGCGCGAACCGTTCCTTCGGGTTCAACGGCCATACCGATGTCGTCCCCGTCGGGGATGAGGCCGCCTGGTCCGTGCCGCCCTTTGATGCCGTGCAAAAGGATGGGATCCTCTGGGGGCGTGGCGCGGTGGACATGAAATCCGGGGTCGCCGCCTTTGCCGCCGCTGCCGTGGATTTCGTCACGCAGACGCCGCCCGACGGGGCCGTGATCCTCGCCATCACCGGCGACGAAGAGGGCGAGGCGACGGACGGCACGCGCGCCCTTCTCGACTGGATGCAGGCTGAGGGCGAGGCGATGACCGATTGCCTCGTGGGGGAACCGACCTGCCCCGAAACGATGGGCGAGATGATGAAGATCGGGCGGCGCGGCTCCATGACCGCCTATTTCGAGGTGACGGGTCAGCAGGGCCACGCCGCTTATCCGCATCGCGCCAGGAATCCGCTGCCGGCGATGGCGCGGCTGATGGATCGGCTGGCCAGTCACGAGTTGGACAAGGGGACCGCGCATTTCGATGCCACAACACTTTCGGTCGTGACGATCGACACCGGCAATCCGGCGAACAACGTGATCCCGGCGAGCAGCCGCGCCACGGTCAACATTCGGTTCTCCGATGTCCACTCCGGCGAAAGCCTGTCCGAATGGCTACGCAGCGAGGCCGAGGCGGTCGCCAAGGCCTTTGATCTGAGCATCACCGTGCGGATCAAGATTTCGGGCGAAAGCTTTGTCACCCCGCCCGGCCCGCTATCGGACGTGGTCGCGCGTGCGGTCAAAGCCGAGACCGGCATCGACCCGGAGCTTTCGACCTCGGGCGGTACGTCCGACGCGCGTTTCGTCAAGGATCACTGTCCGGTGGTGGAATTCGGCTTGGTGGGCAAGACGATGCACGCGGTGGACGAACACGTCGAGGTGGCGCAGATCCATCAGCTCAAGGCCGTATATAGCCGCATCCTGAAAGACTATTTCGCCTGATGCGCCGCCGCCTGGTGGTGATGGTCAAGGCGCCGCGTCCCGGTCGGGTGAAAACCCGGCTGGGCCGTCAGATCGGCATGGTTCCTGCCGCCTGGTGGATGCGTCACCAAACGACCCGGCTGCTGCGACGCCTGCGCGACCCGAGGTGGGACATCTGGCTGGCCATCGCCCCTGACATCCGTTTGCGCGACGCGGCATGGCCTGCCGACCTGTCCCGTGTGCCGCAAGGGTCAGGCGACCTAGGTGATCGGATGGGGCGACTCCTGCGGAACCTGCCGCCAGGTCCGGTCTGCATCATCGGTTCGGACATTCCGGGGATCACCCGCCGCCATATCGCGCGCGCCTTTGCCGCGCTCGGCCCCGCTGAGGCGGTCTTTGGTCCCGCGCCGGACGGCGGGTTCTGGCTGGTCGGGATGAAGCGCCTCGGCCCGCCTCCCGCGACCTTGTTTCGCGATGTGCGATGGTCCAGCGAACATGCCCTGAGTGACACGCTTGCTACCCTGCCGGGGCTGCGCGTCGCGATGGTCGATGAGCTGAACGATGTGGACGAAGCGTCGGACCTGTGACGAGGGTGACGCCCCGGCGCAACCGCACACGGCTTTTCGATGTGACGGCGCGCGCGCCGCATGATACGCGACGGGCATGAGCAACATCCCCTCCAAGGAGGAGATCCTCAAATGGATCTCCGAAAACCCTACCCTCGGCGCCAAGCGCGACATCGCCAAGGCGTTCGGCATCAAGGGTGCGGCCCGCATCGACCTCAAGCGTGTCCTGCGCGAACTGGAGGACGAAGGCCATCTGGAAAAACGCAAGAAGACCTACCGCGACCCCGACCGTCTGCCGCCCGTCTCGGTTCTACAGGTCAACGGTCCCGGCAAGGACGGCGATCTGACCGCGCGCCCGCTGGAATGGCAGGGCGAGACGGCAGAGCCGGTGGTGCATCTGGTGCCGCGCGCCTCGGACCCGGCGCTTGGCGCAGGGGATCGCATTCTCGCCCGGGTCACGTTGATCGAGGGCGGGACGGATTACGAGGGTCGCCTGATACGCCGCATCGGGCACAACCCCAAGCGGATCCTTGGCATCTATCGCGCCGGGGCGGAGGGCGGTCGCCTCGTGCCCATCGACAAGGGCGCCGATCTGGAATGGATGGTGCCGCCCGGTGCCGCGCAGGGCGCCAAGGATGGTGAATTGGTCGAGGCCGAGCAGGCCGGCCCGAAGTCCCGCATGGGTCTACCCAAGGCGCGCATCATCGACCGGCTGGGCGACCCCTCTGCGCCGAAGGCCGTGTCCCTGATCGCGATCCATCAGCACGGCATTCCCGAAGCCTTCCCCGACGAGGTGATCGCAGAGGCCGACCGCGCCAAGCCCGCCGGGCTGAAAGGCCGCGAGGACCTGCGCGACCTGCCCTTCGTAACGATCGACCCCTCGGACGCGCGCGATCATGACGACGCCTGTTACGCGCATTCCGATGAGGACCCCAAGAACCCCGGCGGTCATGTCCTTTGGGTCGCGATTGCCGATGTCGCCCATTACGTGCGTCCCGGCAGTGAACTGGACCGCGAAGCGCGCAAGCGAGGGAATTCGACCTACTTCCCGGATCGCGTCGTGCCGATGTTACCGGACCGCCTGTCGGGTGATCTGTGTTCGCTGCATGAGGGCGTGGCGCGCCCCTCGATCGCCGTGCGGATGCGCCTTGACCCCGAAGGCACGAAGATCGACCACAGCTTTCATCGCGCGATGATCCGATCCGTCGCCTCGCTGCACTATGAAGAGGCGCAGCAGGCCATGGATGGCACACCGTCAGAGCGCGCCGCACCCCTGCTGGACGACGTCATCAAACCGCTCTTCGCCGCCTACGAGGCGCTGAAACACGCGCGCTCGGTGCGCCAGCCGCTGGACCTCGACCTGCCGGAGCGTAAGATCGAACTCTCGGACGCGGGCGAAGTGGCGTCGGTCAAGTTCCGCGACCGGCTGGACGCGCACAAGCTGATCGAGGAATTCATGGTCCTCGCCAATGTCGCCGCCGCCGAGACGCTGGTGGCCAAGAAATCTCCGCTGCTGTTCAGGGTTCACGAGGAACCGCCCGTCGAGAAGCTGGAAAGCCTGCGCGACACCGCGCAATCCGCCGGGTTCACGCTGGCCAAGGGGCAGGTCATCCTGACGCGGCACCTCAACGCGCTGCTCAACGCCGCCGCGGGCAGCGATCATGCGGAACTGATCAACATGTCGACCCTGCGGTCGATGACGCAGGCCTATTACGCGCCGAAAAACTTCGGCCATTTCGGTCTGGCGCTTAAGAATTACGCGCATTTCACCTCACCCATCCGGCGGTATTCGGACCTGATCGTGCACCGCTCCCTTGTCGCTGCGCATGGCTGGGGCGACGACGGGTTGACCGGCGATCAGATCGACGAGCTGGACGCCGTCGCGGGCCATATCTCCGAGACCGAGCGGCGCTCGATGACCGCGGAGCGCGACACCACGGACCGCTACCTCGCCGCTTATCTGTCCGAACGGGTTGGCGGCGAATTCTCCGGGCGCATCAGCGGCGTGGCGCGCTTTGGTGCCTTTGTGCGGCTGGACGAGACCGGGGCGGACGGGTTGATCCCGATCCGCTCGCTCGGCGCGGAGTATTTCCATTTCGACAAGGAAGGCGCGACCTTGATGGGGTCCGACTCCGGGCGCATCATCCAGCCGGGTCTGCGGGTCACGGTAAAGCTCTCCGAAGCGGTTCCCGTCACCGGCGGCTTGCTGCTGGAACTGCTGTCGATCGACGGCGAGGCGGTCGAGCCTGTCGCCCCGTCCGGGCGGCGGCGTCACGGCGGCGGTGGCGGGCGTGGCCGTCCCGGTGGCGGACCCAAGCGCAAGCTGGTGAAGGCCAAGCGCAAGAGCGACAAGGTGAAGCGCAAGGTCAAACGGCAGGGGCGTTAGAGCGGACCGCTCAGCCTCTGGTCACTTTTCGTAAGGCCGCACGAAGACTGGCGCGTCGGCGGTGGATGCTTCGGCGTCGTAGGCATAGCCGCCGAAGTCGAAATCCTTGATCCCCTCGGGATCGGTGATGCGCCGCGTGACGATGAAACGCGCCATGCTGCCGCGCGCCTTCTTGGCAAAGAAGGACACCATTTTGGGCTTGCCGTCCTTGTCCTCCAGAAACGTCGGGGTGATGACGCGCAGGTCCAGCGACTTGACCGCGACTGCGCCGAAATACTCCTGGCTGGCGCAATTGATCAGCGTGTCGGTGCCGACCTTTTCCGCCTGTTCCTTCAACGCCTTGGCCGGGTCATCACCCCAATAGTCGTATAGGTTCGCGCCCCGCCGCGTCTTGAGCCGCGTGCCCATTTCCAGACGATAGGGCTGTATCCCGTCGAGCGGGCGCAACACCCCGTAGAGGCCCGACAGGATCCGCAGGTGATCCTGCGCCCAGTCCAGTTCTTCGGGGTCAAGGCTGGCGGCCTCCAGCCCCATGTAGGTGTCCCCGGCAAAGGCCAGCGCGGCAGGGCGCAGAACGTCATCGCCCGGCGCGTCGATGTAATCGCGGTATCGATCCCGGTTTAGCCGCGCCAGATCGTCCGAGAGGTCCATCAGCCCCTTGATCTCGCTCAGCGTGCGGCCCCGCATCGTGCGGGTCAGGCTGGCGGCTTCGGTCAGGAAATCGGGCGAGGTCATCGCGACATCGCGCGCGGACCAGTCGAGCCGTTTGGCAGGGGAAATCACGATCAACATGCGCTGTCCTTAGCCCGTCGCGGCGATCACGTCCAGAAAGGCCGCGCCAAAGCGTTCGGCCCGGCGATCCCCCAGAATGCGCTCCAGCGCGGCGGCATCACGGGGCTTGTATTCGACCACCTTGGAGATCTGCGTGGTCGAACAGGACAGCGGCTTTTCCGTACCGTCCGCGCCGCGATGCAAATTACCCTGCGCCGCCATCAGCTGATCATAAAGCGCGCCCGTCTCCCGGCCCGCCAGCTTCATCCGCTTGGGGTGCATCTCTTCGCTCGTGCCGGTGATGACCGACAGGAAGGTCGCGCCGTAGGTGTCGAGCTTCTTGGCGCCGACCCCGCTGATCCCGGCCATGGCGTCCAGCGTGTCGGGCCGCGTCTCCGCCATCTCGATGAGGGTGCGGTCGTTAAAGATGATATAGGCCGGCACACCCTGCGTCTCGGCCAGCTCGCGCCGCTTGGCCTTGAGCGCGGAAAGCAGCGGCTCGTCCTCTTCGTTGATCAGCGTCTTCGCGGCGGGGCGGCGTGCCTTGGCGGCGGTGATTGAATCGCGGCGCAGGCGGATCGTGTCCTCACCGCGCAGGATCGGGCGTGCACCATCGGTCATGGTCAACGCGCCGTGGCGGTCAGGGTTGGGCCGGATCAGATCATGGCCCATCATCTGGCGAAAGATCGCCTGCCATTCCGCCCGCTTGAGGTCCCGCCCCACGCCAAAGGTCGGCAGGTCCTCGTGTCCGCGCGCCTTGACCTTTTCCGTCGGATTGCCGGTCAGGATGTCGATCAGATGCCCCGCCCCGAACCACTCATCCGTGCGCAGGATCGCCGATAGCGCCTTGCGCACGGCTTCGGTTCCGTCAAACACTTCGGCCGGACGATCGCAGAGGTCGCATTTACCGCAGCTGATCCCCGTCTCGCCAAAATACCCCAGCAGGGTGGCGCGGCGGCACTCCAGCGCCTCTGCCAACCCCAGCAGCGCGTTGAGCCGCCCGTGATCGGCCATACGACGTTCAGGCGGGGCCAGCCCCTCATCGATTTGCGAACGGCGCAGGCGAATATCGTCCGGGCCGAACAGCGTCAGCGTCTCGGCGGGCGCGCCATCCCGCCCGGCGCGGCCGATCTCCTGATAATAGGCCTCGATCGACTTGGGCAAATCGGCATGGGCGACCCATCTGATGTCCGGCTTGTCGACACCCATGCCAAAGGCGACGGTCGCGACGACAATCAGGCCGTCCTCCTGTTGGAAGCGGGTCTCGGCGGTGCGACGCAGGTCGGCCTCCATCCCGCCGTGATAATGGATCGCGGCATGGCCGGCCTCGGTCAGCGCCTTGGCCAGCGCTTCGGTCTTGGCGCGGGTGCCGCAATAGACGATGCCGGACTGCCCCTTGCGCGAGGCGGCAAAGTCGAGGATCTGGCGTCGCGGCTGATCCTTGGCGGCAAAGGCGACGTGGATGTTGGGCCGGTCGAAGCCGTGCAGGAACTGCTCGGGCTGGCGATCCGCGAACAGCCGCTGGACAATCTCATCGCGGGTTTCGGCATCGGCGGTGGCGGTAAAGGCAGCGACGGGCACATCGAGCGCGGCGCGCAACTCTCCGATCCGCAGGTAGTCGGGGCGGAAATCATGGCCCCACTGGCTGACGCAATGCGCCTCATCCACCGCGATCATCGACACGTTCATCCGGCGCAGCATATCCTGTGCCCCGGCAGAGGCCAGCCGTTCCGGCGCAAGATAAAGCAGCTTCAACGTGCCGTTGGTGATGGCGGACCAGACCGCTTCGGTTTCTTCTTCGGTGTTGCCAGAGGTCAGCGCGCCGGCTTCGACCCCGGCGGCCCGCAGGGCGCGCACCTGATCTCGCATCAGCGCGATCAGTGGCGAGATCACCACCGTCACACCGGCCCGCATCAGCGCAGGCAATTGAAAGCACAGGGATTTCCCACCCCCCGTCGGCATGATCGCCAGCACGTCGCGTCCGGCGGCAACCGCCTCGACGATCTCCTCCTGGCCGGGGCGAAAGGCATCAAAGCCGAATATATCGCGCAAAAGCGTGGCGGATTCGGCCATCTTGCCCCCTCTGTGTCCGGTCGACTGCTCTCAGTTGGCCCTGCGGCCAGTTAAGGTTCAGTAAACCAAATTCCGGGGGGAGGGTACAAGGCACCACATCGTCTTGCGCGGCATAAATCCCCGACGCCGCCCTCCCGCTTCATCTCGTCAAAAATACTCACGGCGGACCGCTGCCGCAACGACGCGCTCAGTAAAAGGCGGCGGCGTTATTGGCGAGGATGACCCGCAGCGCGTAGATACCCACCAGCACAACCAGCGGCGCGAGGTCGAGCCCGCCCATGGAGGGCAGGATGCGCCGGATCGGGCCGTACATCGGTTCGAGGATGCGGTTCAGACCGTACCAGATTTGCGCCACGAACTGCTGGCGCACATTCAGAACCTGGAAAGAAATCAGCCAGCTCATGATCACATGAGCGATGACGAAGAACCAGACGATGTCGAGGATGAGCATCAGGATCTGGAAAAGCGACTGCATGTTGGGCTCCGGTCTAGGGTTCGCTCTACCTAGGCATGGGCGCGCAAAAGGGCAAGTGCGACGACGTGGTCGCCGTGACGCAGGGTCTCGATTGACCTTCGCAGCTGCGCGCGAAATGTGGCGGGTCAGGAGGTCACCCGATGTACCCTTTCATCCGGCTCGCCAAAGAATTGCTCAAGTTCCGCAAGGCCCCGAGGCTGGGCATGTGGGACGTCCATGTCTCGCATCACCGCATCTGGCCCTGGGATCTGGACATGCTGATGGAGCTGAACAACGGTCGGACCCTGTCGATCTTTGACCTCGGGCGCATCCCCTTTGCGATGCGGGCCGGGCTGTTCAAGGCATTGCGGGCGCGCAAGTGGTCGCTGTCGGTGGCCGGCAGCGTGGTGCGGTATCGCAAGCGTCTGACCAACCTGCAGAGGATCGAGATGCAGTCGCGCCTTCTGGGGTGGGACGCGCGGTTCATCTACCTTGAGCAGTCCATGTGGACGGCGGATGGCGCTTGCGCCAATCACGGCATCTTCCGCACCGCGCTGGTCAGCAACCGGCGGATGGTGCCCACGGCGGACATCGTGGCCGAGATGGGCCTGACGGACTCCTCGCGCCACCTGCCTGACTGGGTGGCCGAGATGTTCGCCGCCGATGATCGCCGGCCCTGGCCGCCCGAGCGGGTTTGACGTCCTGCGCCATCGGCGATCCGCGACTCTGATCCCGAAGTTTCCAAGGAATTCCTTGCCCCACCCTGCCATTCCGGCTCATATCCCTGAAAGCAGGGGTGGGATGATCGATGCGCAAACGTATCTGGGGCTGGTTCTTTTTCGATTGGGCCAGTCAGCCGTACAACACGCTTCTCATCACCTTTATCTTTGCGCCCTACGTCAAGGAATTGATCGGTGACGGGGCGCGCGCGCAAACGGCCTGGGGGTTCGGGATCGGATTGGCCGGATTTCTGATCGCCATCCTGGCCCCGGTGCTCGGCGCGATCTCGGATGTTTCGGGGAACCGGATACGCTGGATCTGGGGGTTCTCGGGGCTCTACGTGATTGGTTCCGCCATGCTGTGGTTCGCCGCGCCAGGTGAATTCAACCTTTACCAGACGCTGTTCTTTTTCGGCATCGGCATGATCGGGATGGAGTTCGCGACGATCTTCACCAACTCCATGCTCCCCGACCTTGGCACCAAGGAGGAGATCGGCCGCATTTCGGGCAACGGCTGGGCCTTTGGCTACCTCGGCGGGCTGATCGCGCTGGTCCTCATGCTGGTGCTATTTGCCGAGGACGCGGAGACGGGCAAGACCTTGATCGGCATCGACCCTGTTTTCGGCCTGAACGCAGCGGAACGGGAAGGGACACGTTTCGTCGGGCCGCTCACCGCGCTTTGGTACGCGGTCTTCATGATTCCGTTCTTTGTCTTTGTCCGCGATCCCAAACCGGTTGCGCGGCCCGACGGCGCGGTTGGCGAGGCTCTCTCCGGTTTGCGCAGGACCTTACGCAACCTGCCCCGCACGCCGTCGCTGTTCGCCTATCTCACCTCCTCCATGTTCTATCGTGACGCGCTAAACGGGATGTATGTCTTTGGCGGCATCTATGCCTCGGGCGTTCTGGATTGGTCCGTCGTATTCATCGGCGTCTTTGGGATCGTGGCGATCATTGCCGGGGCGATCTTTGCGGTGATCGGGGGTCGGATGGACGCGCGCTTTGGTCCCAAACCGGTCATTTCGGTCAGCATTCTCGTGCTGACCTTCGTGGCGATCTCGATCGTGTTCGTCTCGCGCGATTCGGTCTACGGTCTGTCCGTGGCCGACGGGTCCATGTTGCCGGACATCACCTTCTTTGTCTTTGGCGCGCTGATCGGGGCGGCGGGGGGCGTCATTCAGTCCGCCAGCCGAACGATGATGGTGCGCCAAGCCAATCCCGCCCGCATGGCCGAAGCCTTTGGCCTCTACGCTCTGGCGGGCAAGGCGACCTCCTTTCTCGCGCCCACCCTGATCGGAATCGCGACCGCAATCAGCGGAAGCCAGCAAATCGGCGTATCCCCTTTGATCTTCCTCTTTCTCATCGGGCTGATCCTGCTACGTTACGTCAAACCCCAAGGAGACAGCCCCACATGGTCCGCACCGCCCCCGCCATTGCACTGACGTTACTGACGCTCTTGCTCAGCGCCTGTGGCGACGATGATCGCGCCGGCCCAGCGACGCGCGTGTCCTCGCAGCAGACGATACCGGCCGATATGCGCGGCAAGGAAGCGCGGCAGTTCTTTGGCGCCGCCAAGGTCGGCACCCAGAACAGGGCGAAACCTTTTGGCGGCTACGCGAAGGGATGTCAGGACGGATCGGTGCAATTGCCTGAAACCGGGGAAACCTGGCAAGCGATGCGGCTGTCGCGTAACCGGAACTGGGGCCAGCCGGAGCTGATCGATTATCTCAAGAACCTAAGCCGGAAGGCCGCCCAACAACCCGGTTGGAAGGGCCTATACATCGGCGACATTTCACAGCCGCGCGGCGGGCCGATGACCTCGGGGCATGCCTCGCATCAGGTGGGACTGGACGCCGATATCTGGATGCTGCCGCCGAAACGGCTGAACCTGTCGCGCAGCGAACGCGAGAGCCTGTCCTCGATCTCCATGCGCCGGGCCAAGGGCGCCTACGTCAACAGCGATTGGACCCCGCAGCATCACGCGGTGCTGAAGGCTGCAGCCAGCGATCCCCGCGTGGCCCGTATCTTTTTGTTTCCCGGAGCCAAGGTGCAGATGTGCAATGATGAGACCGGCGATCGGTCCTACCTGCGCAAGATTCGTCCCTGGTACGGGCATCACTATCATTTCCACGTCCGCCTGAACTGTCCAAGCGGGGCCAAGAGCTGCGTTGCGCAGAATCCGCCGCCCGCCGGTGATGGTTGCGCGGAGGCCGAACAATGGGTCCGCAACATCCTTAACCCACCAAAGCCCGACCCGGACGCCCCCAAACCGAAACCACGTCGTCAGTTGACGATGGCAGATCTGCCCGGTCAATGCGTCTCCGTTCTGCAGTCGCGATAGCTCTCGCCATCTCCATCGTCGGATTGGCCGCCAGCTTTGCTCAGGCGGACGGCGACGCGATGGTGATTGTGCCAGCCTCCGACCCGCGCGTTGGCGGGCTCTCGGGGCTTGAAGTCACGCCGGATGGGGCGTCTTTCACCGCGATCAGTGACCGGGGATATCTGCTGACCGGCCAGTTCGAGCGGACTAATGGTGTGCTGAATACGATCAGCATCACCGGCATCCGTGACCTGCCCGGCCCCGATGGCGAACGGCCTGCACCGGGCAAGGCGGGCCGTGACTCCGAAGGGTTGGGCATAACGTCAGACGGCCGGCTCTACATCTCATTCGAGGGCAATCATCGGCTGACACGCTATCGTCCCGATGGCGCTGTGATCGACGAAATCGCCCTGCCCCAGCCGGATGGGCTGGTCGACAACAACGGGTTCGAAGCGCTCGCCCTCGACCATCTGGACCGCCCGGTCGTCATCCAGGAAGGCGCGGCGCGCCCGCCCACGACCTCCGCCATCTACCGGCTGGAAGGCGGCGAATGGCGCGAGATCGCCTACCTTCAGCGCACCAGCAGCTTCCTGCCCGTGGGCGCAGATTTTGGACCCGATGGCGCGCTTTACCTGCTGGAGCGCAAGGTGTCCTTCACCGGGTTTCATTCGCGGATTCGCCGGTTGAACCTCACGGCAGGCGGCACGGTCGCTGGCACAATCGAGGGCGATATCGTCTGGCAACCCGCCACGACTTACGGCAATCTCGAAGGACTGTCAGTTTGGACCGACGCCGAGGGTGCGTTGCGCGCGACCATGGTGGCGGACGACAATTTCCTGCCGTTCATGCCCGGCGGCATGGTCGAGATAGGTCTGGACAACGCGTCCAACGGCATGTAACCGCCAAAACCGCGCCTTGCTGGCGCACAAGTCTCCGCCACCTTGTCTAAAAAACGGATTCAGATATGACCCGCATTCTTCCCGGCGTGATTGCCATGGCCGCCGTCGTGGTGGCCTCCAACATCCTCGTCCAATTCCTGTTCGGCCAATGGCTGACATGGGGGGCGTTCACCTATCCCATCGCCTTTCTCGTCACCGATGTAATGAACCGTGTCTATGGTGTCAGCGCCGCCCGGCGGGTCGTGCTGGCCGGTTTCGCCGTCGGCGTGGTCTGTTCGCTGATCGGAACCCAGATCATGGGTGAGTTCGGCCCGCTCGTCACCCTGCGGATCGCGGTCGGGTCGGGCCTGGCGTTCCTGATGGCTCAATTATTGGACATCGCGATATTCGACCGGTTGCGCGCGGCCGCGTGGTGGCGGGCGCCGCTGGCCTCGACGCTGATCGGATCGTCGCTGGACACGCTGGTATTCTTTACTTTCGCCTTCTCCTCCGCCCTTGTTTTTCTGGAGCCGGGCAATGATGTGAGCTGGGCTAACGAAGTGCTCCCGCTGCTGGGCGTCGGGCCTGCGGCGCCGCTCTGGGTTTCGCTCGCGCTGGCCGACTGGATGGTTAAATTGACCCTCGCACTGGTCGCTCTGGTGCCGTTTCGCGTGGTCGTCAGAAAACTTTCACCAAACCTTGCGTGAATTGTTTTGACAGACACGAAATATGTGGCACGTTGGAGTCATCGGAAACAGATGAAAGGAGGTGCTCTAGTGTCTATTGGGAAATTGGAGAGAGGTGTCGGAACAGTTTGGGGAGAAACCACCTGAGGCAGCCCTCGGGGACGTTTTTGACCAGATTGGTGGCAGCCTAACCGGCCCCACCTCCTAGACTCGAGGGGGCTATCCGATCCGATCGGATAGCCCTTTTCCGTTGCCGGGTGCGAGGCGAGGTTCGCCTTTGTCATCGCCGGATTTGGATATACGTAATGCGCAGAGACCGACGGACAGGCCCATGCTGCACATCACCGATCAGATCATCATTCAGGACTGGGAATTAACCGAACAGTTCACTCGCGCTTCTGGCCCCGGCGGGCAGAACGTCAACAAGGTTTCCTCCGCTGTCGAGCTCCGGTTCGAGGCCGACCGCTCCCCCTCATTGCCCGACCCGGTGAAGCGCCGCCTGCGGCGGTTAGCGGGGCGCCGCTGGACCAAGGAAGGCGCGGTGGTGATCCAGGTCTCCGAAGAACGCAGCCAGGCGCGCAACCGTGAGATCGCCCGCGACCGCCTGACCGCCCTGATCAAGTCCGCGCTGACCGCACCGAAACGCCGCGTGCCGACGAAAGTGTCAAAGAACCAGAAGCGCAAGCGGGTCGAGGCGAAAAAGGCGCGCGCAGAGGTCAAGGAAGGACGCGGCTGGGAACGATAGGTCTGTCCGCGTGAGGGCAGTCGGTGCGCCGCGGGGTCGAAATCAAAACGACACGTCGTCCCGCATCTCAGCTCTATCGCGGGTCTTTTTCGTGGCCGAGCCCTCGCAGTGACGAGGCGACGAGGGAGCAGTTCCCGGCCGACCCCGCTACAAGATCAGGACCGAGGCCTGCCGAGTGATCGGCCCATTCCACCGTTGACTCGACGCGCAGAAAACGACTAGGTCTTTAGAAAATGAGACGTTTCATATGCGCTATTTGGCCGTGTTTTCAGATGGTTTCAGGGCAAAAATCTATGTCCAACTATGGTCAGGACTCATAACCAAACGATCGCGCTTGCAACGAGCAAGCGAACCCATGGCGTCGAGTATTCGTCAATGTGGTTAAACGAACGAGGCTTTTTGAACGCGTTGAATGCTGAACGAGTGCATATCGCCACGATGCTAATGCTTTACACATCCGATGCATTTTTTCGCCCTAATAGAAATTATTCTATGCGTGAAATCCCGGACCGGCAGAAGAGTTGGATCGAACTCTACAAAGATTATGGATACAACATCGAGACCTTTTTAGACCTCGATGAATTGACTGTCGCGGCGGCTAAAACAGAAGAAATCATTGAGTCCCCGTTCATGTCGCCCGCATTACATTCTGGTGACCCCCTTCGGTTCAGTGTGTAATCAGAGGAAAGAATGCTCCCACATAATTGCGTGATCGACACGCGCGAAGGGCAGGCCGCCATTGACGCTCGCTACTCCTCGCCATTTCCCGATCGTTTAACTGAAAAACTAGCTAGTCCGCTATAATACTTACTTCAAGGATAAAATCATGAGTCTAGAAAACGACGACCTTCAGATGAGCATCGGAAATGACTACCCGGAACTTCGGGAAGGCGTTCGCAAGCTTGCGTCCAATTTTCCTGACGAATACTGGCGAGATCTTGACAAGGCTGAGGCCTATCCCGACGCTTTTGTCAAAGAGATGGGCGACAGTGGATATCTTTCATCCCTCATTCCGGAAGAATATGGTGGTCTTGGACTGCCATTCAGAGCGGCGCAGCTAACGCTCGAAACTGTTCACGAGGAGGGATGCAATGCGGGTGCCTGTATCGCTCAGATGTACACGATGGGGACGGTCCTAAAACACGGAAACGAAGATCAGAAACAACGTTACCTTCCAAAGATTGCGACCGGTGAATTGCGGTTGCAGGCGTTTGGGGTGACCGAACCGGGAGCCGGGTCCGAAACGCTCAAACTTAAAACGCGTGCGACCCGGCAAGGCGACAAGTATCTGATTAATGGTCAAAAGATCTGGACCTCACGTGTAGCTCATTCGGATTTGATGCTTTTGTTGGCTCGAACGACTCCGCTTGACGAGATAAAACACCGCAAGCACGGACTTTCGGTATTTTTGCTCGATATCAGGCGCGGCTTGCGGGATGGCACAATAGTGATCAAGCCAATCGATATTATGACAAACCATTTAACCTACGAGGTCTTCTTCAACGACGCGGTGGTCCCGGTTGAGGACCTCATTGGCGAAGAGGGTGAGGGTTTCTCCTATATCCTCTCAAGTATGAATGCCGAACGGACGCTCGCCGGCGGGTTGATTATCGGCTCCGGTAAATGGCTGATGAAAAAGGCGGTCGAATACGCCAAGGAAAGAGTTGTATTCGGTGTTCCTATCGCAAAAAATCAGGGAATCCAGTTTCCGATCGCGAATGCCTATGCCGAACTTGATGCGGCTGACCTCATGTGTCGGCGCGCTGCTGCAATGCTCGATGCGGGCATCCCCTGTGGGTATGAGGTGAATGCCAGCAAACATTTGGCGGCCGAGTTCGCCTGGAACGCGGCCGACGTTTGTATGCAAACCTACGGCGGCTTTGGGGTAGCGCGCGAATTTGACGTAGAGCGTGTCTGGCGTGAAGTGCGCCACTTCAGGACTGCGCCAATTTCGACCAATTTAATCCTTGCCTACATTGGGCAGCACAAGCTGGGCATGCCAAAATCCTACTAAGTCCATGACAACTCAGGAGAGAATATTTTGACGCAAGAATACGAAACGATAGCCGTCGAGAAACGCGACGATGGCCTGATGATCGTGACTTTCAATCGGCCAGAAGTTTACAATGCGATGAATACCGCAATGATGCGCGAATTGGGCGACGTTTTCGCCCCGATGGTTCAGCGCCCAGGCGATGTTCGATGCGTTATTCTGACAGGTGCGGGCGAAAAAGCGTTTTGTTCCGGGGGGGACTTAAAACAGCGCAATTCCATGAACGACGACCAATGGTTTGACCAGCACCTGGATGCGCAACGGGCTATATTCTCGATGGCGGATTGCCCGGTCCCAATCATTTGCGCGGTTAACGGCGTCGCCTTCGCGGGCGGGTTGGAAATGACGCTAAGCTGCGACTTCACCTATTGCGCGCCGCATGCCCGGTTTGCAATTACTGAGGTCAGTCGGGGAATTATGCCTGGTGGCGGCGGCGTTTCGGTCCTACCAAATGTGATCGGCGAGCGGCGCGCGAAAGAGATGGTCTTGGCGGCGCGCCCGATTGATGCAGAGAAAGCTCTTGAATGGGGATTGGTTAATAAAATCTGCGCCGAAGGAAAGCTCATGGAAGAGGTAATGGAGGTTGCCGAAGCGATCTGTGCCAATGCGCCACTTTCAGTGAAGCAGGCCAAAAAGGCAATGACGATAGCCCGTGATGTCGATCGAAAGACATCTCATCGATTTGCACTGGAAGCTTATCATCGGTTGATTTTGTCCGAAGACAGAGTTGAGGGGATGCTTGCCTTTAACGAAAAGCGCACGCCGGTCTTTAAGGGTCGGTAACGTATAAAGTGGGGATCGTTTTACCTATTCGGACAGGTTTGCAGTTTTTATCGTTGGCTGGACCATATGTCCGTCGTCATATGAAATGGGGCATCAGAACGGCTTGAGTTCCGGAGTCTCAGGCTCGTTTGCATGATTGATTATGCCGCCAATTTCTAATGTTGCAAGCGGCGTTGGCGGATTTTTATCTTCTTGATCTTCGCCCTTTCTCGTAGGATGGCTTTATCGGGCCGGAGTAGATTGCAGCAGGGTGACGTTGTTCAAGCTCTCATGGTGACGCCGGTTGTTGTAATAATCGACAAAGGCCCCAACCTGGCGTTCGAGATCGCCGGGCAGATAGTAGGTCTCCAGCTGACCTGTCACGGGATTTTTCGTCCACCGTCGATGAGAGTCCGGCCAAAACCTGAGGACGGACAATGAAGCGAACGAGCTTCACGGACGAGCAGATCATCGGCATCTTGCTGTACGAGACCATGTTCCGCGACCTCGCCCACGCACGTGCCGCGATCGCCGCCTGGGCTGCCGATTACAATACCGAGCGACCGCACTCGGCCTTTGGCTACCAGACCCCGGTCGACTACGTGCGGAACCTGACCACCGAAATCGCCCGCCCCGCTGCGCAACATGAAAGCGCCGCGCGCCGGGCAACCTGCGCCAACCGGCGCAAACACAAACCGGGCTCAAATCGCGGCTGGATGAAAATTCAGTGGCAGGTCAGGGAGACTGGGGTGTCCACGACCGCGGCCAGGCATTCCCGGCTGAAGTCATCGATGACGCAGAGC
>OJBD01000011.1_pt1 | contig 114382 bp, 100 predicted proteins | sample 1590481 | NCBI WGS metagenome assembly OJBD01 (sample SAMN05416811, study PRJEB24817) | seawater metagenome | isolation source: Sea water | place: Canada:Atlantic | collected 2013-07 | reverse complement strand
CCAGATCGCCCCTCAACGACCGCTTCCGTTCGGGCCGTTGAAGGCATTTGTTCCACCGCCATTGAAGAAATCCAAACCAGTGTGAGTTATCAAGATAAGCGCACCATTGCTATCCGGTCTTATCAGGGACGGATATCTCACGGCGCTGGATGACCTTGGGGCTCGCACGGCGCCGGACGGACAATTGATCGGCGACACTGACGAGCCTGTTCAAGGGTTGATCCTTGTGGGACGCCTCGTCCTTGGCGGCGTGATCGCCGCTGACAGCCTACATGACCGCTTCGGTGCGTCGTCGGCAAGATGGGCCGAGGGTGTCCTGCCGCGTCTCGAATGGCGGCGCTCCTTCCTCCCGCCTGGTTCAACTTTTCGAATATCGCGGAAACATTCCTGCCGCTTCGCGTTGGCTTCAAAACCTCAGCAAAACCAGGAGCGCCCCATGAGCAGCCCGATCAAGACCATCAATCCGACCACCGGCGACGTCATCGACACCTACGATCTCATGTCGGATCAGCAGGTCGAAGCCGCGATCCAAGCCTGCCACGACGCATTCAACAAATGGCGCCTTGTCTCGCTGGAAGACCGTGCCGCGAAGATCAAGGCGATCGGGCAGGCGCTGCGCGACAGCAAGGAGGAATTCGCTCACTTGATGACCCTCGAGGTCGGCAAGCTGATCAGCGACGGTCGGGGCGAGGTCGACCTCTGCGCCGCGATCTGCGATTTCACCGCCGCGCAGGGACCGAAGGAACTGGCTGACGAGGAGCGAGACATCCCCGATGGCCAAGGCGTCATTACCTACGCGCCGATCGGGGTGATCTACGGCATGCAGCCCTGGAACTTCCCTTGCTATCAGGTCATTCGCTACGCCGTCGCCAACCTCATGGCGGGCAACGGTGTGCTACTGAAACACGCGTCGAATTGCACCGGAAGTGGCTTGTTTCTCCGTGACTTGATGGAACGCGCCGGGCTGCCGAAGAACCTGTTCACCGTTCTGGTGATCGACCATGATCAGTCCGACAAGGTCATCGCCAATGAATTCGTCCGCGGCGTTACCTTGACCGGCAGCGACGCCGCCGGTCGCGTTGTGGCTCAGCAGGCCGCAAAGTATCTGAAAAAGACGGTGCTCGAGCTCGGGTCGAACGACGCCTACATCGTCCTCGACGACGCCGACCTCGATCTTGCAGTGCAAACATGCGTGGCCGGGCGGCTCTACAACAATGGCCAGACCTGCGTGGCCGCCAAGCGCTTCATCGTCACCGAAGCCAACTACGACACCTTCGTGGACCGTTTCACCGACCAGATGAAACGGATGCAGATGGTCGACCCCGCCGAAGCTGACAGCGGGCTCGGACCGATGGCCCGCACAGATCTGCGCGACGACCTCGCCAAGCAGGTCGAGGACAGTGTCGCAAAAGGCGCGAGAGTGCTGTGCGGCGGCGAGGTGCCAGACCGTGCAGGCGCATATTATCCTGCGACCGTTCTCGTCGATGTCGCACCCGGTCAGCCCGCCTACGACGACGAGTTGTTCGGCCCCGTAGCATCTGTGATCCGAGCCAAGGACGTCGAGGATGCGATGCGGATTGCCAACGACAGTCGTTACGGCCTTGGCGGTGGTATTTTTTCACAAGACGTAAAGCGGGCTCGGGACCTGGCCGCCAAACACTTCGACACCGGCATGGTCTGCATCAACAAATACAACCTTGCCGTTCCGAACATGCCTTTCGGCGGAGTGAAGGACAGCGGCTACGGACGTGAACATGGAGGGTTTGGGATGAAAGAGTTTGTGAACGCTAAGTCGCTCTATATCGCATAAAATAGCAACCGACGAAACGTCGCTTGAATTCGCGATTTGGAATTTGACATAGTGGTTTGCGTCGACACTATCGTCGGGCCTACAAAATGGGCCTACACGGATTTTGCCGACGCGAACCGCGCCTTAGAAACAAGGTATTTATCAACCGAAAGGAACTCGATCGGCACTATCCATCATCGGGGCGACGGATAGCCTTGCAGACCTGTAGACATCTGATTTTGTTGGCGCTTCAATCAAGATCCGTTCCGCTCCGCTTCACACATTGTTGCACATGTCTGCTTGTTTTTGCCCGTTGTTTACTATCTGAACTGTCCGTCGTTCTTTTCGGCGACCTGATCGGTTGTTGGAGGGCTATTATGGTCGCCCGTGAGCGAGTTTTCGGGCGAATTCAGTTGACCAAATCTTGCCCAAACTTCCTGCCACTCAGCGCCTTTCGGTGCCATTTCAAGGGTTTGTGTGCCTCGTCCGTCCTTTTTAGGTGAAATGAAATTTCGCCTTGTATTCCGTGCACTTGCGCGGCTATACCCCTCAGCGGAGACGTGGCCGAGTGGTCGAAGGCGCTCCCCTGCTAAGGGAGTAACGGGGTAACTCGTTCGAGGGTTCGAATCCCTTCGTCTCCGCCACCACTCATTGATTTTATTGGATAAAGTCGATGCATAGTCATTCTACCCACGACCTACCCATGCAAAATTTGATTGATGCTTCACCCTTAGGACGGGTTATGCACCTAATGGGCAAAACAAACAAAAAGAGGGTCGGGCGTAGTTGAACAGTATTATCGGAGTGTTTGGCGGGCATGATATCGCCGTGCCAGCTGTGGTGAACCACGACAACCGCGCAGCCGAAACGCTCAATCATTCTGCCCACAGCCGATACAAAGCGGTTCATATCGCCTGTGCTGTTTTCGTCGCCGTCTCCGAAGTTCCTTGCAAGGGTATCCAGCACAATAATCTTGATACCGAATTCGCCTGTTGCTTCGGCTATGGCATCGCAAGCTGCTGATACGTCCAATGCGTTAAGCATTTCGATTGGCGATTGAATGACGAATAGCGGCTTACTCTTGTCCAGTGCTTCGCCCGTGTGGACGCTCCAAACTTGTAGCCGCCGCTTGATAGCCCTAAGCGCGTGCTTATGTCTGACTTTGAAATCATCAACGATGGTGGCCGTAGGTGCCGCTGATCGTCATCCGAGAAGCTACGGATTGTTGAGGAGATGCTGATTGTTGAGGAGATGCTGGACGAGACTGCCAGCATCTCGGTCGTTGGGCGCTGCAATGGCGTGGCACCGAACCTGCTGTATCGTTTGAGGCGTCTAATGCTGGAAGGGGGAGCCGTGGCCGTGTCAGAAGACGATGACGTCACAAGCAATCGCGATGTTCGGCAGATGGAGGATCGCATTCACGAGTTGGAGCATCACTGGAGCGAAAAACCCTCGAAGTCGAGATCTTCAAAGAAGCGCTCAACAAGTAACGCTCAAAAAACTGACGTGGCATTTGCAGTCGCAGCCAAAGGGCGCAAACACTCAAACCGCCACGACAATTTGCGACACGAGTTCCGCCGTATTGTGCACCCCGAACTTCTTCATCAGGCGGGCGCGGTGAGTCTCGACCGTGCGGGTGGAGATCCCCAGCCGCTGGCCGATCATCCGCGAGGTCAGCCCCTGCCCGATGAGCGGCGCGATTTCACGCTCCCGCGGGGTCAGACGAACCGACCGATAATGCCGCTCGTCCACACGATCAAAGGCCCAAATCATCAGTGCAAAGGGGTCCTCGAGCGACAGTGTCACGCCGCGCGCGCGCACCCAGAACACCTCGGCTCCGCGCGTCTGCATAAACCGCTCGTCCTCCCAGGCGGTCGCGCCTGTCTCGCGCATCTGGGCTTCGCATGTCTCGCCCAGCCGCTTGAAATCCGTAATCGACGGATAGAGGCGCTGGACCGACCGACCGATCAGATCGTTGCGATCAAAGCCGAAGAGACGCTCAAGCGCTGCGTTCACCTCGATAATGCGCCGATACCGCACCATGAGATGCGCCACAGGTGATTCCCTAAAGGCCAGAAGGCCTGCTTTTTCCGGGCTGGACGTGTCGATCATGGCAGGCTCCATATACGCGGGTATGTACGTAGTCATACGTATGTAAATGCGTATATTTACGTATATTCGCAACATTTCTGACATGCTACTCTGCGGCCAACAAGGAGGAGCATGATATGACAGACCAGATTTCCATAGTGGGCAGTGGCCATACCGCCTTTGGACGACTTCAGGACAGTCTTGAGGACATGATCGTGCAGGTCGTTCGGGAGGCCGTGGAAGAGAGCGGCGTGGATCCCTCAGAGATCGACGCGGTGTTCCTGGGCCATTTCAACTCGGGCCTCGTCTCGGATGGCTTTGCCTCCTCCCTGATCCATCAGGCTTACCCCGAGCTGCGCTTCACGCCGGCGACACGGTTGGAAAACGCCTGCGCCTCGGGCTCCGCCGCGATCCACGCCGGAATGAACGCGATCCGCGCGGGCAAGGCGCGCACGGTGCTGGTCGTCGGGGCCGAAAAGATGACCCATCGCTCGACCGACGATGTGACCCAGGCCCTCGCAGGGGCCGGGTATCAGAACAACGCCGATGAGCGAAAGCTCAGCTTCCCTCAGGTCTTTGGTGTCGCTGCAAAGGAATATACCGAACGGCATGGCAGCCCGCTCGACGCGATGGCACGGATTTCCGTCAAGAACCACGACAATGCCCTGAAAAACCCGCTGGCGCAGATGCGGAAGGCCTTCACATTCGAAGAGGCATCGCAGGTCAGCAACAAGAACCCCGAAATCGCACCCCCGCTGCGCCTGACGGATTGTTCGCTTGTCACCGATGGGGCTGCCGCCGTGGTTCTGACCTCCGCCGAAAACGCGGATCGCTTCGAGCGCGCGGTGCGCATCCGCTCTGCCGTTCATGTCAGCGATCTGCTGCCGATGGAGGGCCGCGATTTCCTGGCCTTCGAAGGGCCAAGGCGTGCCTTTGCCACTGCCTACGAAGAAGCGGGGATCACCTTGGGTGACGTGGATTTCGCCGAGGTTCACGACTGCTTTACCATCGCGGAACTGCTTACCTATGAGGCGATGGGCCTGACCCCGCAGGGGCAAGGTGCGCGCGCGCTCGAAGAGGGCACCGTCTATCGCGACGGGGCGCTGCCGATCAATCTCTCCGGCGGGCTCAAGGCCAAGGGCCACCCGGTCGGCGCCACGGGTGTGTCGATGCACGCCATCGCCTTCCGTCAACTGACCGGGCAAGCGGGAGAGATGCAAAAGCAGGACGCCGAAGTCGGCCTGGTGTTCAACATGGGTGGCTCCGCCGTCGCCAACTACGTCTCGATCCTAGAAGCACAGAAGGTCTGATCGGATGAACCTCGCGACTTGGCTTCACCAGACGGGCGCCGTCAGGCCGGAGGCCCCGGCGATCTATTTTGGCGAGCAATTGCACGCGACCTACGCGGACTTTGCTTTCCGCGCCTGGGCCGTGGGCGATCACCTGAAACGCGCACATGGCATCCAGCGCGGCGACCGTGTCGCGCTGTTTGCCAAGAACTGCGCGGAATACCTGGAGATGCTTTATGGCGTGCTCTGGATCGGCGCGATCATCGTGCCGATCAACAGCAAGCTGCACCCCCGTGAGGCCGCCTGGATCATCGAAAACGCCGAGGCGACGCTCGCCATCACCGATACGGGCGAGGTTTACAGCCCGCCCGAAGCTTTGAGTGGCGGCTGCGCCGAGCTGGGGATCCGCTCTGAAGAGTTCATTCAGGCGATCGCCGCGGCCTCCGCCGAGGATTACAGCCCGCCGGTCGAGACCGACGAAGACGACGTGGCATGGCTCTTTTATACCTCCGGCACGACCGGCCGCCCCAAGGGTGTGATGACGACGCACCGTAACCTGCGGATGATGGCGACCTGCTACGCTCTCGATGTTGATACCGCCTCGCCCGACGATCACCACCTTTATGCGGCGCCAATGTCGCATGGGGCCGGGATCTACAACTTCCAGTTCGTGCGTGCGGGCGGGCGCCACGTCATTCCGCAATCCCAAGGGTTCGATCCGGCCGAGATCCAGCACCTCGCCGGGCACTACGGCAATCTCGTCTTCTTTGCCGCGCCGACGATGATCACACGCCTTTTGCGCCACGCCGAAACCAGTGGATATAAGGGCGATGGCATACGCGCGATCATCTACGGTGGCGGGCCGATGTATCTGGCCGACATCACCCGAGCGCTCAAACGCTTCGGGCCGAAATTCGCGCAAGTCTACGGTCAGGGCGAGAGTCCGATGACCATCACCGCCATGCCTCGCGATCTGGTCGCGGACCTGAACCAACCGAATGCCGAGGCCCGGCGCGCCTCGGTCGGAACCGCGCAATCCTGTGTCCAAGTGCGCATCGTGGACGAGGAAATGCGGGACGTCCCCGTGGGTGAAACCGGAGAGATCATCGTGCGCGGCGATACGGTGATGAAGGGGTATTGGCGCAACGAGGCCGCGACCGCGAAAACCATCCTTGACGGTTGGCTAAAGACCGGCGACCTCGGCCATCTGGACGGCGACGGGTTTTTGACCCTCACCGACCGTTCCAAGGACGTGATCATTTCCGGTGGCACCAACATCTACCCCCGCGAGGTCGAAGAGGCGCTGTTGACCCATGACGGCGTTCTCGAAGCGGCGGTCATCGGCTGCCCGCACGCCGACTGGGGCGAGGAGGTCGTCGCCTTTATCGTCCCGACCGAGGAAAACGCCTGCGACGAAGCGGCATTGGAGGAGTGGTGCCGGTCCCAGATCGCATCGTTCAAGAAACCGAAGCAATATGTCTTTGTGCCTGATTTGCCAAAGAACAGCTACGGCAAGGTTCTCAAGACCAGCCTTCGCGAACGCGCCGCGCTTTTGATCGAAAAAGTGTGAGCCGCTCCGAAGGGTAAAACGCTGAACAAGGAGGATATCATGAAGCGTAGACATTTCCTGAAAACCGGGGCGGCTGCGGCCGGGGGGGCTTTTGCTCTGAGTGCTCCGTCGATCGTCATGGCGGCGACGTCCCTGAAATTCGACAGCTATGTGTCGGACAGCGCTGGCCCGTCCTGGACCGACCGCTGGTACCTAGATGAGCTGGAAAAGCGCACGAACGGCGAAGTCGAAGTCCGCCGCTACTGGTCCGGGTCGCTCAACAAGGTGGGTGAGCATCTGGCCGCCGCGCGTGACGGCACCTCAGAGATCACCCTGATCGCGCCCGGCTATTATCAGGCCGAGCTGCCGATAACTCGGGGCCTGGAATGGTATTACCGGATGAACCGCGCGGATTCCCTGCAGCGCGTCTGCCGCGAGGTCTATCAGAACTACGCCCCGCTTCGCGCCGAGTGGGAAGAGCGGCACCGCTCCAAGGTGCTGTACTGGACCAACTGGAACTATGCGCCGCTGATCCTGCGCGAACCGATCTCGTCGCTCGAAGAGCTGAAGGGCAAGCGTATTCGCGGCTATGGCGTCGCGACGGACGTGATCGAAGCGCTCGGCGGCACCGCAATCCCGATGGCCGCTCCCGAGGTCTATCCCGCCCTTGAGCGTGGCATTCTGGACGGGGTCTACGGCTTTGATTTCGTCACCGCCGTTGCCTACAAGCTGCACGAAATCGCGCCGAACTTCTACGATATCGGCGACGGGCCGCACGCGCCCTCGGCTGTCATCATGAACAAGGCCGTTTACGACAACCTGCCCGATGACGTGCGCAAAGTGTCGGACGAGATCGTCGACGAGATCTACGGCGGCAAATTCTCCGAGATCTACGGCGATGTGCTGTCGCGCTACGTCGACACGGCCAAGGCCGAAGGCGTGTCGATCAACACCGTCTCGGATTCCGAGAAAGAGCGCGCCCGTGGCCTCGTGCAGCCCGCACAGGTCAACAAGTGGATCGAAGAGGTCGCGCCCCAGGCCGGGATCGACGGCGCGGAGATGCAGGCCATGGTGTCGGATGCGATCGAAAAGTTCGATGCCGAAGGCACGCTCCCACGGCCCTATGAAATCGCCAACGCCTCCTAAGTCGCGGCGATAGCAAACCGACCATTCCGGAATGAGAGACTGATGAGCACGATAAACACCTTTCTGCGGATCCTCTCCAACATTTCCGGGGTGGTCGCCATGGCTTTCCTCGCGTTCCTGATGTTCGGCATCACCGCCGATGTCGGGTCGCGGGCCATAACCGGCAATCCGATCTCGGGCGTCTTTGAGATGTCCGAGCTTAGCCTCGTCATGATCGTCTTTCTCGGGGCGATGTGGGCGCAGGACGACCGTGCCCATATCCGCGTGAACATCCTTTCGAACAGGCTTACGGGCCTGCCACATCGGGTGGCCATGGCCTTTGCCTGGGGGTGCGGGGCGCTCGCCCTTCTCATGTTCGCCTGGCCGGCTACGCAGGAAGCGATCTATTCCGTCTCCATCTGGGAATTCCGCTGGGGATTCATCCAGTTCCCCATCTGGTGGACCAAGGCCGCGCTGGCGGTGGGCCTGTGGCTCGCCTTTGTGCAAATGACGGTCCATGCCATCCGCGCCTTTCTCGAAGGCGAACCGGACATCGCATCACACGGGGCATCACAGGGGGCACCGCACGGAGCATCACACGGAGCATCGCACGGGCCCGAAGCCTGATCACTCTCCCCGTCCTGCATTCGAAAGGTAATTGTGTTGGATCCGTCTATTGCCCCCTATGTCGCGGTCGCGCTGATCTTCCTGTTCATGGGGGCCGGGGTGCCGGTCTTTGCCGCGCTGGCCCTGTCGGGCGCTGCCGGTATCATCATGGTCGAGGATGTCACCTTCCTGCTGACCCGGCTGAAATCGCTGCCCTATTCGACAACGGCAGTCTACACGCTGGTGATCATCCCGCTGTTCATCCTGATGGGCGCCTTCGCGCATCATGCTGAGGTCGGCAAAAAGCTCTTTCACGTCGCCGCCAAATGGGTCGGGCACCTTCCCGGCGGGCTTGCCATGGCCTCGATCCTGACAAGTGCGGGCTTTGCGGCGACGTCGGGGTCCTCGGTCGCGACGGCCGCCACCGTCGGCAGTGTCGCGCTGCCCGAGATGAAGAAGGCCGGATATGATCCTGCCCTCTCGGCCGGGGCGGTGGCCGCGGGCGGGGTCCTCGGCGTGCTGATCCCGCCGAGCGTGCTGTTGATCTTCTACGCCGCCCTGACCGAAACCTCTGCTGGCAAAATGTTGATCGCGGGGGTCGTGCCAGGGCTGCTGACCACGTTCATCTTTATGGTCGGGATCTGGCTGATCGCGCGCAGGGGAAGCTCGCGAACGGCAGTGACCAAGCGTGCAACCTGGACCGAGGCCACCCTCGGCACCGGGCAGGCCTGGCAGGTGCTGGTGCTTTTCATCGTTGTCATGGGCGGGATTTACCTCGGCATCATGACCCCGACCGAGGCGGGGGCGCTGGGCGCCTTTGCCGCATTCCTCATGCTGCTCTCCCATCGTGGCTCGTGGCGCGAGGGAATGCGCGGCAAAATCACCCAGAGCTTCCGCTCCTCCATCGACACGACGGTGATGATCCTCTTTACCATCATCGGCGCAGGCGTATTCTCCTACTTCCTGACCTTGGTGCAGGTGCCGAACCAACTGGCCCAGGCGGTGGTGGAATCCGGCCTGCCCCCCTATCTGGTGATCGCCTGCCTTCTCATCGTCTTCGTGCCGTTGGGGATGTTCCTCGATGCCTTTTCGATGATGGTGATCGCGATCCCGATCATGTTCCCCACCGTGCGCTCCTTAGGGTTTGATCCGATCTGGTTCGGCATCCTGACCGTCAAGATGTGCGAAATCGGCCTGATCACCCCGCCCGTCGGGCTCAACTGCTACGTGATCGCGGGCATCGACCGCGAGACGCCTTTGCCGACCGTGTTCCGGGGCGCAATGTGGTTCGTGGCGATGGAGTTCGTGACAATCACCCTGCTGTTCCTCTTTCCCGTCCTCATCACCTGGCTGCCAAGCCTGATGGACCGGGGCTGAGGCGCGGCGCAATCCATCGACCAGGGAGGAACATCATGCTTTCATTCGCCAAGGGCGTCGCGTTCGTCACCGGGGGCGGCTCCGGTATCGGACAGGCCACAGCGATCATGCTCGCCAAGGCCGGTGTTCCGGTCGCGGTGGCCGATATCGACGAGAGCGCCGCGCAGGAGACCACCGCCCGGATCAAGGCCGAGGGGGGAACCGCGCGCGCGCTGACGCTGGACGTGACGGATCGCGCGGCCATCGACGCCGCCTTTGCCGAGGTCGAAGATTGGCGCGGCACCGTCACCATCGTCGTCAACAGCGCCGGCATTCTTCGCGTCGAACCGTTCGAGAGCTTTGCCGTGACGGATTTCGAAGCGGTGATGAACGTGAACGTCACGGGCAGCTTCCTGGTCGCGCAACGCGCTGCCCCCGGCATGAAAGCCTGTGGTTATGGGCGGATCGTCAACCTGTCCTCGGTGTCGGGTTTCCGCGCCGGGGTCGGGCGCACCGCCTATGGCACCTCGAAAGCTGCCGTCGCCCAGCTGACACGCCAGATCGCCCTCGAACTCGGCCCGAACGGGATCACCGCGAACGCCGTTGCGCCGGGCACGACGATGACCAAGATGACCGCCGCCGCCTATACCGAAGAGAACAAGGCCGCCTTTCTCAAGATGATCCCCGCTGGTTTCATCGCCGAGCCGGCGGATATCGCGCCCTCAATCGTCTTTCTCGCCTCCGAACAGGCCCGCTATATCAACGGCCACACCATGCCGGTGGACGGCGGATATCTGGCATCGGGCATGACCCAGACGGCGGGGCTGGAACTCTGACGAGCGGGTCTCGCGGGATTTGATACTCGCGACACGCCCCGACGCTGGCTGAGATCGGTAGGCCACCGCCCTACCCGCCGCCACGCCCCTGCCCGCCGCCTCGCGCAATCACGCCGCAGGGACGCCGACCCGGCGGCATGAATAGCACGAACCATTCGTTGCGCCGCTGCTATCAAGCCTGCCCTGCCCGGCGGCCCTGCGAGCCCGGCAATTGCTCACAACGGCGGGATGTCACCCGCCGCCCGGTCGGCATGAAAGCGTGCTTCCCAGTTCGCGAAACGCCCCTTTGCGATGGCCTCGCGCATGCCTGACATAATATCCTGATAATATTGCAGATTGTGCCACGTCAGCAGCATGCCCGAGATCATCTCCTGCGCACGGAAGACATGGTGCAGATAGGCACGCGAATAGTTCCGGCAGGCGGGGCAGCCGCAGTCTTCGTCCAGTGGGCGCGGATCGTCGGCGTGGCGCGCGTTCTTGATGTTGACCACGCCCTTGCGGGTAAAGACCTGCCCCGTCCGCCCCGAGCGCGAAGGCAGCACGCAATCCATCATATCAACCCCGCGTTTGACCGCGCCGACAATATCATCGGGCTTACCAACCCCCATCAGGTAGCGGGGGCGGCCCTCGGGCAATTGGTCGGGCGCGTAGTCGAGACAGGCGAACATGGCCTCCTGCCCTTCTCCCACAGCCAGACCGCCGATGGCGTAGCCCTCGAACCCGATCTCCTGCAAGGCCTTGGCGCTTTGCTCGCGCAGCTCTTGGTCCAGCCCGCCCTGCTGAATGCCGAACAGCGCGTGACCGGGGCGATCCCCAAAGGCCTCGCGCGACCGGGCTGCCCATCTCATCGACAGGTGCATGGATTGTTCCAGCCGCTTGCGGTCCGCCGGCAAGGCGGGACATTCGTCAAAGCACATCACGATGTCGGACCCCAACAGGCGCTGGATCTCCATCGAGCGTTCGGGCGTCAGCATATGGTCCGACCCGTCTATGTGGGATTTGAACTTCACCCCTTCCTCCGTCAGCTTGCGCAGGGAGGCGAGTGACATCACCTGAAAGCCGCCTGAATCGGTCAGGATCGGCTTGTCCCAATTCATGAAGCGATGCAGCCCGCCCAGCCGGTCGATGCGTTCCGCCGTGGGGCGCAGCATCAGATGGTAAGTATTGCCCAACAGAATGTCGGCCCCGGTGGCAGCCACGCTTTCCGGCATCATCGCCTTGACCGTCGCGGCGGTGCCGACCGGCATGAAGGCCGGCGTGCGGATCTCGCCGCGCGGCGTGTGGATGCGGCCCAGCCGGGCCTTGCCATCTTGCGCGAGCTTGTCAAAGCTGAATCGGGTGGTCATCGGTCGGTCCTTTCCAGCCTGCGAACTGCGGTGTTCTGACCGATCCGGGCCGCGTTGTGAAGAGCAGTGGCCCCAGGCCGCACGCCGTTGCAACATCCTCCGGCAGAGGCGCGCCAGATTATCCCGCCAGGAACCGGCGGACACTCGCCCAAGCTTCGCGACGTCACCCGGGCATCCGACAGGCGCCAGCGGCAGAACCTTTGCGCCGAGAGCGATCATGCGACATAAGCCCCCCATGAATGATCAAAGCACCCCCGCCCTGCGGCTGGGTTGGGAAGAGTGGGTATCCCTTCCCGATCTTGGCCTGCCGACCCTGCGTGTCAAAGTGGACACCGGGGCCAAGACCTCGGCCCTGCACGCCACGGATATCGAAACCTTTGGACGGGCGGAAAAGCCTCAGGTCCGCTTTACCGTGCATCCGATTCCGGGGCGCGTCGATCTGGAGATCCCCTGTTCAGCCGAAGTGATCGACCGGCGTGAGGTGACATCCTCCAACGGCGATACCGAGATGCGCTATGTCATCACGACTCCGCTGGAAATCGCCGGAGAATCCTGGCCGATCGAGGTCACGCTGACGGATCGCAGCGGCATGGCCTCGCACATGCTCCTGGGTCGTCAGGCGCTGAGCGATCGTGTCACCGTCGTCCCCGGAGAGCGGTTCTGCCAACCGGAGCTGAGCTATGAGGTCTATCATTCGGCCCGTGTGCGCAAGGTGGCCCCGAACCGCACCCTCAGGATCGCCGTGCTGAGCCGTGAGAACAATTATTCCACCCGTCGCCTCGTCGATGAGGGTGAAAAACGCGGCCACACGGTCGAGGTCATCGACACCGCGCGCTGCTACATGGCCATCAACGCCATGGCGCCGGAGGTGCATTATGACGGCCAGCGCCTGCCTCGCTATGACGCGGTCATCCCGCGCATCGGGGCCTCCATCACGCCCTATGGCACTGCTGTCATTCGCCAGTTCGAGACCATCGGGACCTATTGCGTCAACGGCTCTGCCGGGATCACCGCCAGCCGGGACAAGCTGCACGCCCATCAGGTCCTCGCGCGCCACAAGATCGGCATGCCGGCGACGGCCTTCGCCAGTTCGCCAAAGGATACCGGCAACCTGATCGGGCTGGTCGGGTCGGCCCCGTTGATCGTCAAGCTGCTGGAATCGACCCAAGGGCGCGGCGTCGTTCTCGCCGAGACCCGCAAGGCGGCGGAATCGGTGATCTCGGCCTTTCGCGGGCTAAAGGCGAACTTCCTCGTACAACACTTCGTGAAGGAAGCCGCCGGTGAGGACATTCGCTGTCTCGTTATCGGCAACAAGGTCGTCGCGGCGATCAAGCGCACCTCGGAGGGCGGCGATTTCCGCTCCAACCTGCATCTGGGCGGCAAAGCGACGGCGGTGCGCATCACGAAAGAGGAACGCGAAACCGCCCTGCGCGCCGCACGTGCGTTCCGGCTGAACATGGCCGGTGTTGACCTCTTGCGCGCGGAAAGCGGGCCGAAGGTGTTGGAAGTCAACTCCTCACCCGGTTTCGAGGGCGTTGAAACCGCCTCGCGCAAGGATGTGGTAGGCCGGCTTTACGACGAAATAGAAGCCAAGGTGCGCCCGGCCCCCGTTCCGCGACGCAAGACAAGCCGCGCGTGACGCCCGCGTCGGGTGTTCCCGGCAGAGATGTTTCCGGACAGGGATGCGATCGCCACGAGGGCGGCCAGCCTGTCCGAGATGACGCCGGGATCGGCCCGACTGACGCGAGGCACTGGACCTCGCCGCGTGCAATTCCTATATATTCACTCAGGAACAAGGCAGGACGATATGAACGATACGCCAGAGCCCCTGGAGGGCACCCCGCTGATCGCCCCCTCGAGCACGGATCATCCGCTCTACGAGGCTGTGACCGAGGCTTGCCGGACCGTCTATGACCCGGAAATCCCGGTGAACATTTACGATCTGGGCCTGATTTACACGATCGACATCAACCCCGAGAATGAGGTCAAGATCGCCATGAGCCTGACCGCTCCCGGATGCCCCGTCGCCGGTGAGATGCCCGGCTGGGTCGCCGATGCGGTCGAACCGCTGGACGGTGTGAAACAGGTGGATGTGGCACTGGTCTGGGAACCCCCCTGGGGCATGGACATGATGTCAGACGAAGCGCGGCTGGAACTGGGCTTCATGTAAGCGCCCCTTGGCATTGCGCCGGGGAGTGCCTAGATTCACCATATAAAGGAGATCAGACATGTTCGGCGTTCCCGGCAAACAGGCCGTATCCATCACTCCGCGTGCAGCGCAACAGATCCTCAAGCTGATGAAGCGCGAAGGCCACGAAGGCCTGCGCATCGGCGTGAAGAAGGGCGGCTGCGCAGGCATGGAATACACCATGGATTACGTCGATCAGGTCGATGCCATGGACGAAATGGTCGAACAGGATGGCGCACGGGTGATGATCGCCCCGATGGCGCAGATGTTCCTCTTCGGCACCGAGATCGACTATGAGACCTCGCTGCTGGAATCCGGTTTCCGCTTTAACAATCCGAACGTGGTCGAGGCCTGCGGCTGCGGTGAATCGATCAAATTCGCCGAAGGCTGAGGCATTCGGGGCAGGTTGTCAGGCCGGTTCACGCCTTTTTCAAATGCAGGTAGGTTTCATTGAACCGTTTCGCCAAATGTGCACCGGCCAAAATCGGCTCGGGCGCGCCAAGCGGGGCAACATCTGCGTCGTGATTGGGATTGAAAAAAAGCGGTACAGATATCCGCTCCTGCAATGAGCCGCGCACCCGATGCGGCGTCGCCCTGACCTCTCCCCCCGTCCACATTTCCAGCATCTCACCGAAATTGATGATGAATTCGCCCGGTTCCGCTTGGACCGCGACCCATTTGTCGTCGCGGGTCTGCACCTCCAGCCCCGGCACGCCGTCACTGGCCAAAAGGGTCAGGCATCCATAATCGGTGTGCGCCGCGATGCCGAAATCCTTTTCGCCCGCCCAGTCAGGCCGCGCCGGGTAATAATTGCCGCGCAGCAACGCCATGGGCCGGTCGAACTTGTCACCGAAATATCCCGGCGTCTCCACGATCGCACCGGCGATGACACGCAACAGGTCCATCGCGACCCCACATGCCGCCCGGTAGTATCCCTGAACGGTGTCGCGAAACCCCGGCACGTCCGGCCACAGGTTCGGCGCATAGACCGGCAGCTCCGCCAGCGGGTCCGATGCCGGCAGTGCAAAGCCGCAGTCAAAGACCTCCTTGTAGTCGGGATTGGCGGCAGGATCGACCTGTTCGCTTCTTGACGCCCCCCAACCCCGGTTCGCGCCGGTGCGGGTCATATCAACCTCGGCCTTGACGCTCTCTGGCATGTGAAAGAAGCGGCGGTAGGCGGCGATCACTTCGCGCACGTCGCCCGCTCGGAGCGCGGTCTGACCCACCACCAGAAAGCCGACCTCGCGCGCACCGCGCCGCAATTGCGCGATTTCCTCGGGATGACCGCCGAGCAATCGGGTCATGTCGAGCCTGGGGATCATGCGACACCTCCTTCGCATTTCGTCCGCCATTCCTGCCCCCATCCCGCCTGCGGTGCAACCCGCACCTTGACGCGCCCCGTCAATGCCCGATGATGCCGCGACACGACGCAGAAGGAGAGCGGAATGCGGCGCAAACTCGCGGCTGGCAACTGGAAGATGAACGGAACACTGGCCGATCTCGGAGAACTCGACTCTCTGGCAGAGACCCATCCCACCCCCGGTGTCGATATCCTTGTCTGCCCCCCCGCCACGCTGATTTCCGCAGCAGCGGCGAGGGCCGGAAAAGGTCCGATCCAGATCGGTGGACAGGATTGCCATCACGCGGACCAGGGCGCGCTGACTGGGGACGTCTCGGCCCTGATGCTGGCGGACGCCGGTGCGCACGCGGTGATCCTGGGGCATTCCGAACGCCGCGAAGGACATGGCGAAACCTCCGAAGAGGTGCGCGAAAAGGCCAAGACGGCCCAGGCGGCCAGCTTGATGACCGTGATTTGTCTTGGCGAGAGCCTCGGCCAGCGCGAGGCAACCAACACGCTCGACATCATCGGCGCGCAATTGTCGCTCTCGGTGCCCGACAGTTCGAACGGGGAAAACCTGGTGATCGCCTATGAACCGATCTGGGCCATCGGCTCGGGCTTGACGCCTTCTCCCGATCAGATTGGCGAGGTGCATGATTTCATTCGCGCGCGGCTTGAAAAGCGCTTTGGCGCGGGCGTCGGGCGGTCGGTCCGGCTACTCTATGGGGGGTCGGTGAAACCGGGTAACGCGGCCGAGATCTTTGGCGTTTCCAACGTCGACGGTGCATTGGTGGGCGGCGCCTCCCTCAAGGCCAATGACTTCTCGCCCATCATCACCGCGCTCGAATCCGCCTGAGCTTCATCTCGTCATAAATACTCAAATTCGAACGCTCAAGAAACGGCGGCACCCCGGATAGGGCGCCGCCCTTCGCATCTCAAAAACCGCTACTTGGTGATCAACTCCGGCCCCATCACCGCCGTCGGCAACGCAGTCGAAATCCACGGCACGTAAGTCACGATGATGAGAAAGACGAAGAGCACCATGAGGAAGGGCAGCGCCGCCTTGACGACCCGCATCATCGGCATCCCCGCCACCCCCGAAGTGACAAAGAGGTTGAGGCCCACAGGCGGCGTGATCATCCCGATCTCCATGTTGACCACCATGATGATACCGAGGTGGATCGGATCGATCCCCAGTTCGATCGCGATGGGAAAGACCAGCGGTGCCACGATGACCAGCAGGCCCGAAGGCTCCATGAACTGACCGCCGATCAGCAGGATGATATTGACCACCACGAGGAACATGACCGGACCAAAGCCCGCGCTCAGCATCGCCTCGGCCACCGTTTGGGGCACCTGTTCGTCGGTCAGCACGTGTTTCAGGATCAGCGCGTTGGCGATGACGAACATCAGGGTGACGGTCAGTTTTCCGGCCTCGAACAGGGTGCGCTGCGTGTCGGGGTGAAAGAACGCCGTGACCAGCGCATAGGGCCGACGATAAAGCGGAAGGTTCGGGGCATCGCCTTCGGTCGCCAGTGGCCCCATGTCGCGATAGATAAAGACCGCCGCGATAAACGCATAGACGGATGCCACCGCCGCCGCTTCGGTCGGGGTAAAGATTGCGCCGGTCACACCGGGAATGCCGTAGATGCCGACCATGATGATGACGATCAGCATGAGGCCCCAGAAGGCGTCCTTGAACGACAGCCATATCTCGCCAAAGCCCTTCCATTCGCCCTTGGGCATGCCCTTGATGCGCGCCATGATGTAGATCGCGGCCATCAACATGCCGCCCGCCAGCAGGCCCGGAATAACCCCGGCAAGGAACATCCGACCGACCGAGACATCCGTCGCCGTGGCATAGACCACCATGACGATGGAGGGCGGGATCAGGATTCCCAGCGTGCCGGCGTTGCAAATCACCCCGGCGGCGAAATCCTTTGTGTAGCCCGCCTGTGTCATCGCACCGATCACGATGGACCCGATGGCCACCACGGTCGCGGGGGACGAGCCCGAAAGCGCGGCAAAGATCATGCAGGCAAAGACTCCGGCAATGGCCAGACCGCCGCGCAGATGGCCGACGCAGGCGATGGAGAACCGGATGATCCGCTTGGCCACGCCGCCCGTCGACATGAATGATGAGGCCAGGATGAAAAACGGCACGGCCAGCAAGGTGTAATGCCCGACGAAGGCCTGCATCAGGGTCTGTGCGACCGACGCCAAAGAGGTGTCCGAAAACCACAGCAGAAAAAGCACCGATGACATGCCGAGCGAAACGGCGATCGGCACCCCGATCAGCATCAGCCCGATGACCATCACAAAGAGGAGGACAACTTCCATGGCTCAGACCTCGCCGCGTTTTGCGCGGACTTCCGCGAGTTCGTCTTCGACTTCGTGGCTGGCGACGATCCGGTCGATCCGGCCATGCCATATCGCGATCCCGGCGATCACGAAACGATAAAGCAACAGGGCCATCGTAAAGGGCAGGATCACGTAAGGGATGAAGCGCGGCATCTTTTCGTAGGTATCGCCGTCGTTCATCGCATCTTCGATGAAGCGCAGGGCATTCGGCATGGGAATGTCGTTGACCTCGTACCAGGCCTTGGGGCGAAAGGACTCCTGCACCCCAGTCGGGAACCAGCGACCGGTGGTCTGGGGTAGATTGGCGAAGTTCGCCCAATAGTCCCAGGCCCCCTTTAGCAGCAGAGCCGAAAAGACGATGCAGACCGCCACCGCGATCAACCCACAGATGCGGCGCGGCGCAGGGGGCAGGATCCCGATGATGGCGTCCACGCCCAGATGCGCGCCCTTCTTGACCGCGTAGCACGCGCCAAGCAGCCCGAGCCAGGCAAAGAGAAAGACCGTCAGTTCCAGCGCCCAGAGGATATTCGCGTTGAACACGTAGCGCGCCACGACATTGGCGAATGTGACCAGGGTCATCACCCCGAGGATGGCGGCAATGATGGTCTCTTCGAGCCTGTCGGTAAAACCAGAGCTGCGACCGGGTTGCATGGTGTCTCTCCCCAAATTCACGCCGCGGGCCGGCGGGTATGGCAAGGGGCGCAGCCGTGCTCCGCGCCCCTCTTCGTCATGTGAGCAAGCCGCGACAGCTTACATATCGGCGTTGATCGCCTGCGCCGCGTCGATGTTTTCCTGACCGACGTCGTCGAGGAACTGATCCCAGACCGGCTTCATCGTGTCGACCCACATCTGGCGCTGCTCGGCCGTCAGCTCGCGGATCTCGCCGCCCGCGTCGAGAATGGCCTGACGCGCTTCGAGGTCGACTTCACCGACGGCTGCGTTCCGCTCACTGGTGACTTCGTCCATGATGGTCATGAACTGGTCGCGTACATCCGCATCGAGGCTGTCGAGCCAGTCGACCGAGGCGACGACAAGATAGTCGAGCGCGCCGTGGTTGGTTTCGGTGGTGCCGTCCTGAACCTCAAAGAACTTCTGGCCGTAGATGTTGGACCAGGTGTTCTCCTGACCGTCCACAACGCCCTGCTGCAATGCGCCGTAAACCTCGGAAAAGGCCATTTTCTGCGGTGAGCCACCGATGGCTTCCATCTGGGCGACCAGCACGTCGGAGGGCTGCACGCGGAACTTCAGGCCCTCGGCATCTGACGGTTCGATGAGCGGCTTGTTGGCCGAGAGCTGCTTCATCCCGTTGTGCCAGAAGGCCAGCCCTTGCAGACCGCGCTTGACCATGGAGTCCTTCATCGCCGCACCCGCGTCGGAGGCCTGGAAGGCATCGACCGCATCGATGTTCTTGAACATGAACGGCAGGTCGAATAGCCGGAACTGCTTGGTAAAGGTCTCGAACTTGGAGAGCGACGGCGCGGCCAATTGGACATCGCCCTGAAGCATGGCTTCCAGGACCTTGTCGTCGTCATAAAGCGTGGAGTTGGGGTAGACCTCCATGCAGGCCTTGCCGTCCATTTCGGTGTTGACGCGGTCTTTCAACAGCTCTGCGGCGATACCCTTGGGGTGCTTGTCGGTGTTGGTGACATGCGCGAACTTGATGACGGTTTCGCCCGCATCGCAGCCGTCCGACGCGGCAGCAGCGCCGGCGGTCACGGCCATAGCCAGAGCGGTGGCAGCAGTGGTCATGAGTTTCATGGAATATCCTCCGATTGGATTTGATTCGGTGAGGTGGGTCCTCTGCACGGAAGGATTGCGGGGTGGGGTAAATCGCTCAAGAGGCTCTATGACGATTGCGTGAGAATGATTGAAATACAATTTATATCAAAGTGTTAAATCATCCACCGCATCGCGCAGCCCTCGTCGCGAGTCAACGATGTGCGGATTTCCACACAGGGCGCTCAATGGATTGTGCGAAAATCCGCACAAGCGCTCAGCGATAATCCTCCGGGCGCAGGCCGTAACGCGCGAGCTTGTCATAGAATGTCTTGCGGGGCAGTTTCAAATCGCTCGCGGCGCTGCTCGCTTGCCCGGAATGCCGGCGTAGCGCGGCGCTCAACAGTGAGCGCTCCACCCGTGCCATCTGATCCGCCAAGCCAAGGTCCGTCTGCGAAGTTTCCGCCGCGCGATCCACCCCGAGGACAAAGCGCATCGCCTCGGACATCAGAGCGCGGGCATTGCCTGGCCAGTCTCGCGCCATGAGGCCGGCGATGACGTCCGGGGAAACCTCGGGCATGGGCAATCCGGCCTGCTCTGCCGCCTGTTCGGCATACTGACGAAACATCACCGGGATATCTTCGGGACGTTCGGCAATCGCGGGAATACGTACCCGCATCACGTCGAGACGGTAGAACAGATCGGGATGAAACGCGCCCTTCGCCGAAATCCGTTCGAGATCTTCGGTCGAACCTGCGATCAACCGCGCGCCCAGATCACCTTCGAGCAAGTCCGCGAGCGCGAATTGCGTCGCTTTCGGCAGCGCGGCGGCCTCGTCGATGAACAGCGTGCCGCCTTTGGCATCAGATACCGCCTCGCGCAGCGCCTCGGGCGTCAGGCTGGCGGCAGCGCGTTTGACAAAAGGCATGCGCGATTGGGCCGAGGTCATATGGATGACCTCCGACACCTTGGGAATGCCCGTGCCCGGAGCGCCAGTGACGAGCACCTCGGCGGTGGTGCGCGCGACCTGCCGCACCCGGTCGCGCAGGTCGTGACTGGCGGCGGAAGAGCCAAAGATCAGCCGCGCGGCAGGATCCCCAGCTTCAAGTTGCGCCTTCAGCCGGCGGTTTTCGAGGATCAGCTTGCGTGTGTGCAGCGCGCGGTCAAGCACAGCCAGCATATCCCTGGACGCGCAGGGTTTTTCCAGAAAACCAAAGGCGCCGCGATCCATGGCAGAGACCGCCATGGGAATGTCCCCCTCCCCGGTCAACAGGATCACCGGCAGGTCCGGGTCGATCTTGTGCGCATAATCGAGCAGGTAGAACCCGTCGCGCCCCGGCATCCGGATATCCGACAAGATCACGCCCGCGAAATCGCCCAGGATATGATCCTTGGCCTCGACAAAGCTGCCGGCGGTGATCGGCGTCAGCTCTGCAAGGTCGAGCGTTTGGGACAGGGCGTCGCGGACGGCCGCATCGTCGTCGACGATCAGCACGCGGGTTGTCGTGGTCTGGCTCATCGGGCCATCATGCGCACCCTGCGAGCGACGTCCAGTCAGAAGGCTTCGGGACGGGCCTCGCGCGCCATGTGATCGAGCACGGCATTGACGAACTTCGTCTCCTTGCCTTCGGGAAAGAAGGCCGCGGTGACCTCGACATATTCCGCGATCACCACACGGGGCGGCGTGTCGGAATTGACCAGTTCCGCTCCCGCCGCGCGGAACATCGCGCGCAGGGTCGGGTCGATCCGCGCGATCGGCCATTTCGCCACCAAGGCGCGGTCGGTCATCTGGTCGATCTTGGCCTGATAGTTCACAGCGTCGGTCATGACGTTGCGAAAAAGGGTCGGGTCGCCCTCTGTCATCTCATCGCCGTCATAGGTCGCGCCAAAGCGGTGATCCTCGAATTCCAGCATCACACGTTCGACGGTCTGACTGGAATGCTCCATTTGAAACAATGCCTGAACGGCGTAGAGTCGTGCGGCGCTTTTCATCTTCCGCTTTTGATTGCCCGACAGGGGCAGCGGCGCTTGCGGAATGGAGGTGTCGTCAGTCATCGGGGGCCTTTAGTCAATCGACGAGGAGACATCCCCCGCCAGTTTGTATTCCTCCGACGCAGGCCGAAAGCCGACGTTCTTGCGAGGAGCGCCCCATTTGCGCGAAAGCGCCAGCAGATGCAAGGCCGCAGCGGCAGCGCCCGCGCCCTTGTTCTGATCGTCCGTCGCAGCGCGAACTTCGGCCTGCTTTCGGGTCTCCACGGTCAGGATGCCATTACCGATGCACAGGCCCTGAAGCCCCAGCAGGGTCAGCGCGCGCGAGCTGTCGTTGCAGACGGTCTCATAATGCGTCGTTTCACCCCGAATGACGCAGCCAATGGCAACATATGCGTCGTAATTCGACATGCGCGAGGCCATGGCGATGGCGGTCGGGACCTCCAGCGCGCCGGGCACCTCGATCAGCTCGTGCTTGCTGCCCCAGGCCTCGATCTCCGCCGTCGCGCCTGCGATCATCTGATCCGCGATATCGCGGTAATAGGGCGCCACGACGATCAGCACCTTGGCGGGCTTTTCGAAAGAGCCGCGCGGCAGGGTGTAGTGGGTTTCGTGCCCCGCCATCAGGTCGCCCCCTCGATCCTGCGGGTAGCCGTGATCTCCAGACCATAAGCGTCCAACCCGACGATATTGGGACGCGGGGAGTTCGTCAGCAGCACCAGCTTGCTCAGGCCCAGCGACGACAGAATCTGTGCCCCCAGCCCATATTGGCGCAGCTTATGCGGTGAGACCTCGGCCCCCATTGCCAGTTTCGTGTGCACATCGCGCAGCAGCACGACGACGCCCCTGCCCTCCTGCGCGATGGCTGCCATCGCGTCGCGGAACAGATTGGCACGCGCCGCCCCGGCAGAGCCCACGATATCCTTGAGTGGATCCATCGCATGCATCCGCACCAGCACCGGATCGTCACCCGCCACGTCGCCCTTGATCAGCACGATATGTTCCGAGCCATGGGTTTCGTCGGTATAGACGCGCATCGTCCAGTCGCCGCCGAACTCCGTCTCGATGGTTTCTTCGGAGCGCACGGCCACCAGATTATCGTGACGGCGACGATAGGCGATGAGGTCCGAGATCGTGCCGATCTTGAGATTGTGTTTCTGCGCAAAGGAGATGAGTTCCGGCAGTCGTGACATGGTGCCGTCATCATTCATGATCTCGCAGATCACGCCCGAGGGGTTCAACCCTGCCAGACGCGCGACATCCACCGCTGCTTCGGTATGGCCGGCGCGAACCAGGACGCCGCCGGTCTTGGCGCGCAGGGGAAAGACGTGACCGGGGGTTGCGATATCCTGCGCCCCCTTGCCTGCGTCAATGGCGACAGCGACCGTGCGGGCGCGATCATGCGCGGAAATGCCGGTGGATACCCCCTCGCGCGCCTCGATCGACACGGTAAAGGCCGTCTCGTGACGGGATGAGTTCTGCGAAGCCATCAGCGGCAGGCCAAGGGCATCGACCCGCGATCCGGTCATCGACAGGCAGATCAGCCCGCGCCCATGCGTCGCCATGAAGTTGATCGCATCCGGCGTCGCCATCTGCGCCGGGATCACCAGATCGCCCTCGTTCTCGCGATCTTCATGGTCAACAAGGATGAACATCTTCCCGTTGCGCGCATCTTCGATGATCTCTTCGATACCGCTGATCGCATCTGACCAGGTTTCCTCGACCGGGCCGGGCGTCTCGTAGGTGGTGCTGTCCATGGCGCGTTCTCCTGTCTTCCCTGCCAGTTATGCTCAGATAAGCAATGACGCGGCGAAAGACCAGCGGTGCGTGCCCTCTGACCGCGCAGAGCCTATGTGCGCCCATAGGTGACTGCGGGCCAAGTGTGGGCCCTGCGCCGGTCGCACGGCAATGGCAATGGCAATGGTAATCACGCTTGGGCAGCGAAATGCTGGTCCGAGCAACGGGTCAACACCCGGTCCGACCGCGCCAAGCCCACAAAACGGATCGCTCAGCCCTGCCAGTCCTGTAGCCGTGCAACATAGCGCGCCAGCGTGTCGATCTCGAGGTTGATGAGGTCTCCGACCTTGGCCTGCCCCCAGGTCGTCGCGGTCTTGGTATGCGGGATCATGTTGATACCGAATTCCGCGCCATTGACGTCGTTCACGGTCAGCGATGTGCCGTTCAACGTGACGGACCCCTTGGGCGCGATGAATTTGGCCAGGGCATCCGGCGCGCGGAATGTCGCACGGGTGCTGTCGCCTTCGGCGCGCAGCTCGATCAGTTCGGCCACGCCATCGACATGGCCCGACACGATATGTCCGCCGAGTTCGTCCCCGACTTTCAACGCGCGCTCAAGATTGATGCGCCGCCCGACCGCCCAGCTCGCCGCTGAGACGTTGGACGCAGACACCGTTTCGGCACTGATCTCGATATCGAACCAATCGTCACCGGTTTCGATCACGGTCAGGCAGACCCCGTCGCAGGCGATGGAGGCCCCGATGTCGATGCCATCAGTGTCATAGCGCGTCCCGATCCGCGCCCGAAGGTCGCCGCGCTGTTCCAGAGTTCGAATTTCGCCGATGTCGGTGATGATGCCAGTGAACATTTAAGATCTCCTTGACGGTAGAGCTAGACCCAGAGGTCGGCACGCGCAATCCCCTCGGCACGCCATATTTTTGCCGCCTTGGCCTGCTAGTAATGTCGACATAATTCAGAGGCAGACGACAGAGGCACATCCAAGATGCCCGCAGACATCGGAGAAAACCGCGTTTTCCTGTTCCTACAGGGACCGCATGGACCGTTCTTTCACCGGCTGGGCAAGATGTTGCGCCTTGCCGGGGCCGAAGTCTGGCGCGTCGGCTTCAACGCGGGCGACCGCGCCTTCTGGTTCCACCCCAAGAGCTACCTGCCCTATCGCGGCACACGCGAGGACTGGCTGGTCTATTTCACCGATCTGGTCGAACAGAAGGGCGTCACCGACATCGTCCTATACGGCGACGTACGCCCAATCCACGCCGAGGCCGTGCAACGCGCCAAGGACATGGGGCTAAGTGTCCACGTCTTTGAAGAAGGTTACATCCGCCCCTATTGGGTCACTTACGAGCGCGGCGGATCGAACGGCCATTCCAAGCTGATGACCATGTCCGTCGCCGAGATGCGCAAGGTGCTGGAGGAAAGCGATCTCGATTCCGCGCTTCCCCCCGCCAGATGGGGAGACACCCGCCACCACGTCTTTTACGGCGCGCTCTATCATTGGTTCGTGATGTTTCGGAACGGCGATTACCGCAACTTCGCGCCGCATCGCGCTATCACGGTGGCCAAGGAATTTCGGCTTTACCTCAAGCGTTTGCTGCTGATGCCCGCGCATGGTCTCGAACGCTGGCTTGCGACCATGCGGATCCGGATGGGCGGCTTTCCCTATCATCTCGCGCTTTTGCAGCTCGAACATGACGCCTCCTTCCAGGCCCATAGCCCGTTTGCCACGATGACCGATTTTCTGGACCTCGTGATCAAAGGGTTCGCCGAAGGGGCACCGCGCCATCACCACCTGGTTTTCAAGGCGCATCCGCTGGAGGATGGCCGCGTTCCCGTGCGGCGCGATATCCGCCGCCTCGCCCGTGCCGCGGGGGTCGGCAACCGCGTGCATTTCGTGCGCGGCGGAAAACTGGCGCAACTGCTCGCTGACACGCGCACCGCCGTGACGGTCAATTCCACCGCCGCGCAGCAAGCGCTGTTCCGGGGGATCCCGCTCAAGACATTCGGCAGCGCGGTCTATGCCAAGCCGGAATTCGTCTCGACCCAACCCCTGCCGGAATTCTTTGAGCGCCCCGCCCGGCCCGACCGCAAGGCCTATCACGATTACCGCCGCTTCCTGCTGGAAACCAGCCAGATCGCCGGCGGGTTTTATTCCGCCCGCGCACGTCGCCAATTGCTGCGCACGGTGGTCGACATGATGCTCGCCCCCGAGGATCCCTATGATGCCCTGAAATCCGGGACCGCGACCCCACGGCAACAGTTGCGCATCGTTCATTAGGGCGAGGTGCAATGCGGGACTAGCGTTATCCACAGGATTCCGCTAACTTAGATAAAAAAGACCGAGGCAGAGATAATAGGTCGAGGAGACCGAGCAGTGACTTCCCCCATGTCCAGATGGGCACGGCCCGTTGCCATGTTGGCGGCCATTTCGATGGTGTCCGCTTGTAACGTGTTGCCGCGCACCGGCCCCACCAAACGCGAAATTTATGCAGGCTCCGTCCAGCAAAAAGGCGACGCCTTTGTCGTGGCCGTCAACGACCGTGTGACGCGGGCCACAGCTGTGGCACCGGCGCTCGGCTTCAGTCAGGGGTTCGTTAATTCCAACCCCATTGGTTCGGATACGATCCGGCCCGGCGATACCTTAGGTCTGACGATCTGGGAAAACGTCGATGACGGTCTGCTGGCCGCCGAAGGCACCAACGCCACCCTCCTGGAAGAAGTGCAGGTCGATGGCGCGGGCTTCATCTTTGTGCCCTACGCCGGACGCATCCGCGCGGCAGGCAATACGCCCGAGGCGATCCGCCGCATCATCACCACCAAGCTCGAAGAGCAGACGCCCGATCCGCAGGTTCAGGTGCGTCGCCTTGCCGGAGACGGCTCGACCGTGTCGCTGGTCGGCGCCCTCGGCGGTCAGGGTGTGTTCGCCATCGAACGCCCGACCCGCACACTGGCGGCTATGATCGCGCGCGCCGGGGGTGTGACGATCAACCCCGAGATCGCCCGTGTCACCGTGATCCGGGGCGCTCAAAAAGGCACGATCTGGTTTCAGGACCTCTATAAATACCCCGACCTCGATATCGCGCTGCGCGGCGGTGACAAGGTTCTGGTCGAAGAAGACACCCGAAAGTTCACCGCCCTTGGCGCGACCGGGTCGCAATCTCTCGTTCCCTTTGAGACGCAGACCCTTTCGGGGCTGGAGGCGATTGCGCAGGTCGGTGGCCTCTTGTCCAACGCCGCTGATCCGACCGGCGTCTTTATCCTGCGCAACGAACCTGCGGAACTCGCCAATCAGGTGCTGGGACGCGATGACCTTGTCGGGGCCCAGCGCATGGTCTACGTGCTGGACCTCACCCAGCCCAACGGCATGTTCCACGCGCGCGACTTCGCGGTGCGGGACGGCGATACGCTCTACGTGACCGAAGCGCCCTTCACCCAATGGGACAAGGGGATTTCGGCCCTGACCGGCACGCTGACCTCCGCCAACACCTTGGCAGACGCCACGGGTAACTAAGCCATGACCTCAGGGTCTGAGGATGCACGGGCCGCCGGAGAACCCCTCCGGCGGCTTTGCTATTACAACGCCGGGTTCCTGAAACAACGCCGCGTGCGCCGGATCATGGAACTGGCGGGTGAGCCTCTGCGCCTGGGCAAGCCGAAAGCGGGGGACGGCGTCGCCGTCTGGGGCCATTCCCCTTACGCAAGTCGTGGTGAGGCGGTCAGCGCAGCGACCGGCGCGCCCCTGGTACGGATCGAGGATGCCTTTCTACGCTCCATCCATCCGGGCCGGTCGGGCGAACCACCCCTTGGGCTGATCATCGACCATGAGGGCATGCATTTCGATGCCGGGAGGCCCTCGGCTCTGGAACGGCTGCTGCGCGAGCATCCACTGGACGACACTGCCCTCCTGGATCGCGCGCGCGGCGGTATTGCGCGCCTGCGCGAGGCGCGGCTGTCCAAGTACAACGCGCATGACCTGACCCTCGCCCCGCCCGATCCGGGCTATGTGCTGGTGATCGACCAGACGCGCGGCGATGCCTCGGTCCGGCTGGGCGGGGCGGATGCGAATTCCTTCCGCGAGATGCTTTACTGGGCTCAGGAGGATCACCCCGCCGCCCGGATCGTCATCAAGACCCATCCCGAAACGCACGCCGGTCAACGCGCCGGCTATTTCACAACTGAGGATGCCAGCGACCGCGTTACCCTGCTGAGCGATCCGGTGGACCCATGGTCGCTGCTGGAAGGCGCAGTCGCGGTCTATTGCGTCACCTCGCAACTGGGGTTCGAGGCGATCCTCGCCGGGCACCGCCCGGTGGCTTTTGGCCGCCCGTTTTATGCGGGCTGGGACCTGACGGACGACCGCCACCCTCTGCTATTCCCGGCCAACCGTCGCGGACGAAGCCTGACGCGCCCACAACTCTTCGCCTGCGCGATGCTGCTTTATCCCACGTGGTATCACCCCTGCGAGGATCGCCTGTGCACCTTTGAAGAGGCGCTCGACTGGTTGGAGGCACGCGTTCGGGCATGGCGCGAGGATTGTCATGGCTGGCAGGCCGGGGGCATGCGTCTGTGGAAACGTGGCGTGCTGCAGCAGGTCTTTGGACGCGAGACCCGCGTGGTCTTTTCCGACGCCGCGGCGAGCGCGCCGCGCCGCGCGATGGTCTGGGCCGGCAAGGCGGTCGAGGGCGCGGATGTGGTGCGGGTTGAGGACGGCTTCCTGCGATCGCGCGGGCTGGGTGCAGATCTGGTGCCGCCGCTATCGCTCGCTTGCGACGACCTCGGCATCTACTACGATCCCCGCCATGAGAGCCGGTTGGAGCGGATGATTGCCGCGCGCGCCGACCTGCGCCCCGACCAGCAGCTTCGCGCTGAACGGCTGATCGACAGCCTGATCCGGCTTGGTCTGACGAAATACAACCTCGGCGGTGCCCTGCCCGACCTCCCCGCCGGGCACCGTATCCTCGTGCCGGGACAGGTGGAGGACGACGCATCGATCCGCACCGGCGCGGGCGACATCGCGAGCAACCTCGCGCTGTTGCAGGCCGCGCGGGAGGCCAATCCCGATGCGGTCATCCTTTACAAACCGCACCCGGACGTTGAGGCGGGCCTGCGCACGGGCGCGGTCGAGGGGGCCGAGGCCTTTGCCGACATGATATTGCCCGACGCCGACCCCGCCGCGTTGCTGGCAAAGGTCGATGAGGTCTGGACGATGACCTCCCTCCTCGGGTTCGAAGCCTTGATCCGGGGCAAATCCGTCACGGTCACCGGGACACCGTTCTACGCGGGATGGGGCCTCACCCGCGATTTGGGGCGGGTGCCCGCACGGAGACAGGCCCGCCCGACGATCATCGGTTTGGCCCATGCCGCCCTGATTGATTATCCGCGCTATTTCGATCCGGTGACACGGCAGGCCTGCGCGGTCGAAACCGCCGTGCGGCGTCTGGCCGAGGCGCAGGTCAATCGCGGCGGCCCTGCCTTGCGACTGCTGGCCAAGGCACAGGGGCTGGCCGCCGGTGTCAGTTGGCTCTGGCGCTAGACGCTAGCTGGCCGCACGTTCCCACAGATGCAGCACATCGCCGCCCAGGGCACGCGTCTCGCGCAGCCGGTAGCGCGGCGCCTCGCCCAGGCGCTGCAACCCCAACGCGCCCAGGGCCGGGCGACCTTCTGCCCCGATGACCACACCGGCGGTCATTCCGACCAGCTCATCCACCAGATCCGCCCCGAGAAGCGAAGCCGCCAGCGCCGCGCCGCCCTCGCAGAAGACGCGGGTCAACCCAGCCTTGCCAAGCGCTTGCAGAACCGAGCCGGGATCAAGCTGACCGCCGCGCACCTCGCATGGCAAGAGCTTGGCGCCCATCCCCTCCCAAGCGCGGCGAATGTTGGGATCGGTGTCCGGCCCGTGACACAACCATAGGGGCACATCCGCGGCACTGCGCGCCAAGGCGCTGAGCAGGGGCAGGTCCAGCCGACGCGACACCACCACCCGAACCGGCTGCCGCGTCACGCCCATATCACGCACCGTCAGGCCGGGGTCGTCGGCCCGCGCGGTTCCGGCCCCGACCATCACCGCGTCGTGCCGATGGCGCATGGCGTGCACCGCGCGCCGCGCCTCGGGTCCGGTGATCCAGCGGCTCTCCCCGCTTGCCGTGGCGATGCGGCCGTCAAAGCTGCTGGCGAGCTTGAGCGTCACGAAAGGGCGGCCGGTTTCGTTGCGCACAAAGAACCCGGCGTGATCTCGTTCGGCCTCTGCCACGGAAAGGCCAGTTGTCACGGCGATTCCGGCGGCGCGCAAACGACCAAACCCCTGCCCCGAAACGCGCGGATCGGTGTCTGCAATCGGGGCCACCACGCGCGCGATCCCGGCGGCGATCAAAGCATCGGTACAGGGTGGCGTCTGGCCGTGATGCGAACAGGGTTCAAGCGAGACATAGGCCGTTGCGCCGCGCGCCGCCGCGCCGGCCTGCGCAAGGGCTTGAGGTTCGGCATGGGGTCGACCGCCCGGCGCGGTCCAACCCCGCCCGAGGATGCGGCCCCCCTTGACGATCACACAGCCAACTGCCGGATTGGGCCAGGTGGACCCCTGCCCGCGTCGGCCCAAGGAGAGGGCCAGCGACAGGAAGCGGCGGTCGATGGCCGCGCTCATCGTCTACTCTTCGGGTGCGTTTTCCGGGCGCAGTTCGCTGACGAACTTGTCGAAATCGTCCGCAGCCTGGAAATTCTTGTAAACGCTGGCAAACCGAACGTAGGCGACGGTGTCGATACGCGCCAGCGCCTCCATCACGATCTCGCCGATGACCTTGGAGGACACATCGGTTTCGCCCATGCTTTCCAGCCGCCGCACAATGCCGGAAATCATCTGGTCGATCCGCTCGGGTTCGATCGGGCGTTTCTGCATGGAGATGCGGATTGACCGCTCCAGCTTTTCACGGTCGAAATCCTCGCGGCGGCCATTGGATTTAATGACCACCAGATCGCGCAATTGAACGCGCTCATAGGTCGTGAAACGACCCCCGCAGGCCGGGCAGAACCGACGCCGACGAATCGAGACATGGTCCTCAGCCGGGCGCGAATCCTTTACCTGAGTGTCGATATTTCCGCAAAACGGGCAACGCATCGTGCTAGAATCCCTTTGTGACCGCCATCGTCATGGGGCCGCGCCCCTTTGTCCACAGCCACTATAGGGCAGCCCCAAGAGTTTGGGTAGGCCCGAATTCAACCAGCGAAATGTGCTGCTATTTCCCGCCGGTGCGCTCTCGTGCGATGTTCGACGACGTAGATGCCTTGCCAGGTGCCCAGCCGCGGCTTTCCATCCAAGACGGGAATGGACAGACTGACCGGCATCAGCGCCGCCTTGATATGCGCGGGCATATCGTCCGGACCCTCATATGTATGGGTGAGATACGACATCCTGGGGTCGTCGGAGGGCGGCACCAGCCGGTCGAAATAGGCCGTGAGGTCGCTTTGCACCTCGGGATCGGCGTTCTCCATGATCAGCAGGCTGGAGGAGGTGTGGCGAATGAACAGGGTCAAGAGCCCATCGCCCTGTGGGGCGGTCCACTGCGCGACCTCGCGCGTGATCTCGTACAGGCCGGGACCGGTGGTGTGGATTGAAAAGGTGGTCTGCATGCGGGTTTATGTGCGCGTCAGATGGTCTCCGGCAAGCCTTGAGCCGGGGACTCGCGACGGTTCTGCGGCGTCAGTTCCGCGCTTCGATCACGCATTGCACAACCGGCAGAGAGGGTCTCGCCGTCTGCCCGACGCGGGCATTCACGCCCAGCGGTGGCGTGCCAAGGACCTCGGACAGCGTCGCCCGGCAGGCGTCGATCTCGTCCACAGAAACTTCGATCTCCATACGCTCCACCGAGGTGGGTGTCAGGATCGGCGACTCGTTCTGGACCGGATCGGGGTCAATTTTCGCGCTTGCGGTGGTGGCAAGGCAGGCAATCAGCACGGTGGCCGGAATAAAGCGGTTCATGGCGGAGTCCCTCTTCTCGGGCTGACAACCAATAGAGCTGAAAAGGGTTTCATCAAATGACTGCTTTTTTTCGTATGGGCGCTACGAAATGTGAACAAACCTTAACTGGTTTAATTTAGGTGCCCGAAAGGGAGGGTTGAGCATAAGCCCGCGGCCTCCATCGCCACGACGCGTTACGCATGAAAGAAGGCGCCCATTTGGCGCCTCCTTTTAATACTGTTTCATCATCACTGGTCGAGGAACGATCGCAGCTTGCGCGAACGCGAGGGATGTTTGAGCTTACGCAATGCCTTGGCTTCGATCTGGCGGATCCGCTCACGCGTCACGCTGAACTGTTGACCGACCTCTTCCAAGGTGTGGTCGGTGTTCATGCCGATGCCGAAACGCATGCGCAGGACGCGTTCCTCACGCGGCGTGAGAGAGGCCAACACGCGGGTCGTGGTTTCCTTCAGGTTCTCCTGAATGGCAGAATCCAGCGGCAGAATCGCGTTCTTGTCTTCGATGAAATCGCCGAGCTGGCTGTCTTCTTCGTCACCAATCGGCGTTTCGAGGGAAATCGGCTCCTTGGCGATCTTCAGCACCTTTCGGACCTTTTCCAGCGGCATCTGCAGCTTCTCGGCCAGTTCCTCGGGCGTGGGTTCGCGACCGATCTCGTGCAGCATCTGGCGCCCCGTGCGGACCAGCTTGTTGATCGTCTCGATCATGTGGACCGGGATGCGGATGGTGCGTGCCTGATCCGCGATAGACCGCGTGATCGCCTGCCGGATCCACCAGGTCGCATAGGTCGAGAACTTATAGCCGCGACGGTATTCGAACTTGTCCACCGCTTTCATCAAGCCGATGTTGCCTTCCTGAATGAGATCAAGGAATTGCAGCCCGCGGTTGGTGTACTTCTTGGCGATGGAGATGACGAGACGCAGGTTAGCCTCGACCATTTCCTTCTTGGCCTGACGCGCCTCTTTTTCACCCTTTTGCACCTGGTTCACGATGCGACGGAATTCGCTGATATCCAGTCCGACGTATTGACCGACCTGCGCCATGTCGCTGCGCAACTCTTCGACCTTTTCGGACGAGCGGTCGATGAACATCTGCCAGCCGCGACCGGACTTTTCGCCCATCCGTTCCAGCCAGTTGGGATCAAGCTCGTGCCCGCGATATTCGTCGATAAACTCACGGCGGTTGATCCGCGCCTGATCAGCCAGCTTCACCATCGCGCTGTCAATCTGCATGATGCGCCGGTTGATACCGTAGAGCTGGTCGATCAGCGCCTCGATCCGATTGTTGTGCAGGTGCAGGCCGTTCACCAGCTCAACGATTTCAGAACGAAGTTTTTGATACTCCGCCTCGTCGCTGGCGTTAAAGCTGTTGTCTTCATTCAGCGTCGCGGAAATCCGGCTGTCCTGAATTTCCGACAGCACCGCGTAATCATGCGCGATCTGGTCAAGCGTTTCCAGAACGCGTGGTTTCAGAGCAGCCTCCATGGCCGCGAGGGACATGCTGGCCTGATCATCCTCATCGTCATCGTCGTCGTCTTTTTCGATGGGATTACCGTCGGCGTCATACTCGGTCTCGTCCGAGTCCGATTTCGCCGGCGCGGCACCGGCGGCACCCGGGGCTGCGGCAGCGCCCGTGGCGCCTGCGGCCCCGACGACCGGCGTATCCTCTTCGCCCTCAATGGAATCGCCAAAGGTGGTCTCAAGGTCGATCACATCGCGCAAAAGGATGTCTTCAGAGAGCAATTCGTCGCGCCAGATCGTGATGGCCTGAAAGGTCAGCGGGCTTTCACACAGCCCGAGGATCATAGTGTTCCGCCCCGCCTCGATCCGCTTGGCGATGGCGATCTCGCCCTCGCGGCTCAGCAGTTCGACGGAGCCCATCTCGCGCAGGTACATGCGGACGGGATCGTCCGTTCTGTCCAGCTTTTCGGAGGCGGTGGAGGCCAGTGTCACATCACGATTGGACGCGGCCTCGACCACGGCGGTGGATTTCTGGTCCTCCTCCTCGACCTCATCGTCCTCAATGATGTTGATACCCATCTCCGAGAGCATCGACATCACATCCTCGATCTGTTCCGAGGAGACCTGATCGGGCGGAAGAACCTGGTTGAGCTGATCGTAGGTGATAAAGCCGCGCTCGCGCGCCTCGGCGATCATCTTCTTGATCTGAGCCTGGCTGAGATCGAGGGAGACGTCCTGCTCTTGATTATCTTGCGTCTGGTCTTCGTCGTTATCTTTGGGGGCCATGCTCTGCTCCTGTCTCTCGTGCTGACGTTATACCAGTCAAGGGCGGGCTATCAGTCACGTAAGGGACGTGATTCGCTTGGAACGAATCAATAGCGCGATTCGCGGCCGCTTACACCCGCCTAGCATCAAATGTTTAGCGAATCGTGTTCCAAACTGATCACTTTCGGCCCTTCTCAAACCGAATCGTTTCGATGATCGCGTCAAATGCGCCTCTTTCCTCCCGACTGATTCGGGCACCATTGTCCCCGAGATCGAATTCACCCTTATCCCTGCTCTGGGGGCGCCCGGCGCGGTAGACCGCTTCGGTCGCCTGCGACAGGCGGTGCGTGACGGCCTCATCCGCCGCGCCGCTCAACTCCTCCTCGGCTTCGGCGATTTCTTCGACCAGACCGCGGCGCGCCTTCAATTTGGCCAGCTCCTCGGCCAGGGTCATCTGCGCCAGATCGAGATCGCCGGACTTTCGCACGGTCGGGCAAATGGCCACATGGGGTTGCGACATCAGCCGATCAAGGACCTCCGGGCCCAATTCCTGCGTAATCGCGGCGCGCACGCCCTCTGCCCCGTCCCGATAGGTACGCAGCAGAACATCGCGCAGGCGGGCATCCTCGGGATCGTGGCAGGCCATCAATTCCAACTGGCCCTCAAAGCGCGCAACAGCCTGCGGCGTGCTGATAATGGTGGCAAGAATGACCGCCACGCGCAGTTGCTCTTCCGCCCGCGGACCGGCGGCCGAGAGATAGGACGCCCTGGTCGTTGACCGTGTCGGGGCAAGCTTCTTCTTCGGGCTCCACGTGCTGGTGCGTTGCGGGCGAAACAGATGGTAGCGCAAATTCTTGATCGCTTCGCCGTAGTGATGACGCAGGGAGGCGTCGGGAATCCGCTTGATCTTGTTGCGCAACTCAAGGTCCAGCGCAGCGCGGCGCTCGGGGCTGTCAAAGCTCTTGCCGCTCGTCGCCTGCCGCCACATGAGGTCCACCAGCGGCAGCGCACCGTCGAGCACCTTTTGCATCGCGCCAGCGCCGTCGGCCTTGATCAGATCGTCGGGATCCTTGCCCTCGGGCAGAAGGGCGAACCGCAGGGACTTCCCGGCCTGCATCAACGGCAGCGCGAGGTCCATCAGGCGGACAGCCGCGCGCAGCCCCGCCGTGTCGCCGTCCAGCGCCACGATCGGCTCGGGACTGACCTGCCACAGCATGGCGAGCTGATTTTCGGTGATCGCGGTGCCAAGGGGGGCCACCGCACCGCCGAACCCGGCAGCCGCAAGCGCAATCACATCCATGTACCCTTCGGCGACGATCAGGGGGGCGCCCTTGCCGACCGCTTCGCGGGCGGGGCCATGGTGGTAGAGAGACCGGCCCTTGTCGAACAGCGCCGTCTCGGGCGAGTTCAGGTATTTGGCCCGCGCGTTGGGATCCATTGCACGCCCGCCAAAGGCAATACAGCGGCCCCGGCCGTCGCGGATCGGATAGATGATGCGGCCCCGGAACCGATCGTAGGGCGCGCCGCCGTCATCGGGTTTCGCACAGAGGCCGGCGGCAACGATCTGCGTCTCCGGGATGCCCTTGTCACTGAGGTGGCGAAAGATTCCCTGCCGATTGTCCGGGGCAAATCCGATCTCGAAACGGGCCTGAACCTCAGCGCTCAATCCGCGCTTGTCGAGATAGGCGCGCGCCTCGGTCGCGGCGCCGGAGTTCAGCATCATGCGGTAATGCTTGACCGCCAACTCCATAACGTCCGCGAGTTCGTTGCGCGTCTCCGCCTTTTGCGCCGCGCGTGGATCGCGGGCGGGCATGGGCAGGCCCGCCTCCTGCGCCAGCGCCTCGACGGCCTCCATGAAGCCGAGGTTTTCGGAGTCCTTCATAAAGGAAATTGCGTCGCCCTTCGCGTGACATCCAAAGCAGTAGTAAAACCCCTTGCGGTCGTCGACGTGGAAAGAGGCGGATTTTTCCTGATGGAACGGACAGGGTGCCCACCAGTCGCCCTTGCCCTGATTCGACTTGCGCATGTCCCATATGACTTTCTTGCCGACAACCTGGGACAGGCTGACGCGATTGCGAAGTTCATCAAGGAAACCGGGGGGCAGACTCATGGCGCGATTATCCGGGCTGGCCGTGGCCGTGTCCAGCCGCGAAGCGGGTCAGGCAGCGGCTGTTTGCCGGATCGTGATCATGCGTAGGGACAAGGTCGGGCCTAAAGGATCGGGTGTGCGCCTTGGGTCCCTGCCCGCCTCCGGCGGCCTTGGCCTCACGCGCGCCAGAACTGGACCGTCAGGATGGCATAGACGGCCATCAGCTCCAACCGGCCGATCAGCATGCCGATCACCAAGAGCCACTTCGCGGTATCGTTCAGCGATCCGTAGTTCCCGGCGGGGCCGATAATGTCGCCCAGACCGGGGCCGATGTTGGCGATGGCCGCCGCCGCCCCCGAGATCGAGGTGATGAAATCCAGCCCCGTCAGCGCCAGCGCCACGGCCAAAAGGCCCAACGTCACCGTGAAGAAGACGAAGAAAGACATCACCGACCCCATCACGTCCCCCGAAATCGGGCGACCGTCAAAGCGTGGGGAAAAGCGTCCGTGCGGCAGGTGAATGCGCTTGATCTGCGTGCGGATCGCCGCGAACAGGATCTGATAGCGGAAGATCTTGATCGAGCACGAGGTTGATCCGGCGCAGCCCCCGACCAAGCCCACAAAGAAGAACACCGTGATGAGGAACGGCCCCCAGCCCATGTAGTCCGCGCTCGCATAACCGGTGCCCGACATGATCGACACGATATTGAACAGGGCCTCGCGAAAGGACGTCTCCCAATGCTCCGGAAAGGTATTCAGGAGCGCGACGAACGTGACGAGGACAAAGACCAGAACCGTCGCGGCAAAGGCGCGGACCTGACTGTCCGTGAACAGGGCGCGACGATTGCCGTTCAGCAATTGAACAAAGCGCACGAAGGGCAGCGCCGACAGGATCATGAAAACCGAGGCGCCATATTCCATCGACCCCGAGTAGGCGCCGAACGACGCGTCCTTGGTTGAGAACCCCCCCGTCGACACCGTGGTCAGCGCATGCACCGTCGCATCGAACGGATCCATGCCAAGAAACAGGTAGGTCATCGCGCAGGCCAGCGTCAGCGCCACGTAGACGACCGAGATCTGGGTCGCGATCGCGGTGGCACGGGGCAGGATCTTGCCCATCGTATCAAAGGCTTCGGAGCGGAATATCTGCATGCCGCCGACGCGCAGCTCGGGCAGGAAAACCATCGCGACGACAATGATGCCCACGCCGCCGAGCCATTGCAGGATTCCACGCCACAAAAGGATGCCGCGCGGCATATCGTCGAGCCCTGAAAAGACGGTCGAGCCGGTCGTCGTCAGGCCCGACATCGCCTCGAAAAACGCATCGGTGAATGAGGCCTCGGTCGCGCCCAGCACGAAGGGGAAGGCCCCGAATATCGGCAGGGTTGCCCAGACCCCCGTGGTCAGCAGGAAGGTCTGTTGCAGCGTCAGCCCCTCCTGATTGCCGTTCTGGCAGGCAAGAGCGGTCAGCCCGCCGATAGCAAAGGTCAGCACCGCGCTTTCGGCAAAGGCCGGCCAATGGCCGCGCCCTTCGGCGATATCCACCGCCAGCGGGATCAACATGGTCAGCCCAAGGCAGGCCACCAGCAGCCCGATGACATAACCCACGGGGCGCAGGTCAATGAAAGATCGGCTCTTGGCGCGGGGGGCGAAGATCGACAATCGGGTTTGGTCCTTGGTGCGGCTGTTTGCGGATGGAGAGAGCAGGGCTTACCAGGGCCCAGGTGCGGCATAATGGGATGTCAAGACAAGGGGCTGTCTGCCCCTTGGACCCCGAGGATATTTCCAAACCGAAGGAGAGTCAGGTGGTTTCCGCAACCAATGTGGCTTGCAGGCCACCGATTTCGCCGATCAGACGCAGAATCTCGTCCACCCCCTGTCCCGTCTTGAGGTTGGTGAACACAAAGGGCCGCGCCCCGCGTTGCCGGGCCGCGTCGCGCTGCATCACCGATAAATCGGCACCGACATGGGGGGCAAGGTCGATCTTGTTGATGACCAGAACGTCCGATTTGGTAATTGCGGGTCCGCCTTTGCGGGGGATCTCCTCGCCCGCGGCGGTGTCGATGACATAGATCGTCATATCCGCGAGTTCCGGTGAGAAGGTGGCCGAGAGGTTGTCGCCCCCGGATTCGATCAGGATCAGGTCGAGGTCGGGAAAGGTCTGGTTCAGCTCTGCAATAGCGGCGAGGTTGATTGAGGCATCCTCGCGGATCGCCGTGTGCGGGCAGCCCCCGGTCTCGACCCCCCGGATGCGATCCGAAGGCAGCGCCTGCATGCGGGTCAGGGCCTCGGCGTCCTCGCGGGTGTAAATGTCGTTCGTGACCACCGCCATGGACAGCCGCCCGCGTAGTGCGTGACACAGAGCTGCGGTCAAGGTCGTCTTGCCGGCGCCGACCGGGCCGCCGAGACCGATGCGAAGAGGTCCGTGAGGGGAAGGCATGGGCAGGCTCCTGTCAGCTTTGGAAAAGGCGGGTTGGCAAGGTCTCATGCGCCATCGACGCTATGTCGAGCGCGATTGTCGCGGTGCCGATCTGGTCGGTATCGCCGGGTTCGGCATCCACCGCGATCTCTGCGATCCGGTCCGTGAGGTGCAGGATGACACCCTGCGCCTCGGTCTGGCCCAGCGGCACCAAACGCAGGGCGGCGGACACCAGATTGGCGGCGAAGGCCTGCAAAAACAGGTTCAGCGTCAGCAGGAGCGGCAGATCGCAGGCCCGTGCCGCTTGCCCCAGAACCACCGGATAGGGCGCGTCGGGCAGGTCGAGATCATGCAGCGCGCGCAGAGTTCGCGCAAAGGCGGCACCCATGCGATCCGTCTCGGCCAGCCGTTCGGCAGAAGGTGAGAGGGCGCGGGCCAGATCGCCCAACGCATCGTGTCCGGTCGGTCCCGCATGATAGGCAGCCGCGAGAAGGATCGCGTCGGATCGCCCGGCACCATGATCCAGCGCGGCCTCGACCCAGTCGGCGGTGCTTGCCATGTCGCAAATCCGGCCATCGGCGATAGCGACCTCCAGCCCGTGCGAGTAGGAGAACGCCCCGACCGGAAACGCAGGGGAAAGCCACTGATGCAGCAACAGGGCGGGCGACATGGTCATCTGTGCGGGACCGGCGGTTTACTCGGATCGCCACCCCGATCGTCGGAGGTGTCGTGACTATGAGCATGGGCATGGGCGTGGCTGTGCCCATCATCGGAATGCGCGCCCGAGGTAGCCTTCCCATCTGGCGATGAATGTCCATGCGAATGATCGTGACCATGGGTGCGCCCCATTCCGTAGGCGCCGCCTTCGGGGCGGAACGGCTCCCGTAGCGGCGTGACCTGGGCCCCCAATCGGCGCAACATATCGACCATTACCTTGTCTTGCCGGATCAAAAGGCGGTCTGCCCCTATCTGACAGGGAGCGTGACGATTTCCGATATGCCAGGCGAGGCGGATCAACCCGTCGCCGCGGATCTCGATCAGGTCCTCGTGCGCGGACACCACACCAATCAGGCAATTGTCACCCAATCTGAAACAATCGCCATGGTCCAGCGATACTGTTTCAGCGAGATCGACAAGAAAGGATGTGTGGGTTTCGGTGTGCAGCACCTTGCGACGCAGGAACCGCTGGTCGTAGTCCAGCGTGACAAGGTCATCTGCAACCCTGTCGCCCAACTCTGCCTTGCGCAGGATGGAATGTGCGGCGGGCAGCGCCTTCATGACGCTGCCCTGCGCAATTCGTCAAATGAACCGGGGTTCAGATGTAGAACAGGTCCCGAAAGACGTAGGCCGGAATGGTGTTGCGGCTGATGCCCAGTTGGGCCAGCTGCGCGTCCGACATCGCTTCGAGGCGCGCAATTTCGTCTGCGCGCGAGCGGCGTTCCATGTAGGACACCATGCCGCGTCCGATCGAGCGAAACACGCCGGCCAGTCCGGCGCGCAGACCTGTTTCGGGGATGTGAGTGATTGTATGTGCCATTGGAAACCTCATTTGATGCGGTATTGGATTGCGTCCCTGGCACCAGAGATAGGTCAGTGGATGCGACCTTACTACCGACAATACCGAAGCCCCGCCATGCGTTTGCTGCAATGCAGAAGAATCGTACGCCGCAGCTGCATTGTCGGCTGGTCGGCTGGGGTGAAATCAAGGGGCCCTGCATGTCGGGTACCTCTCCGCTTTCTTGATGGCGGCTAAACCGGGCTCGGTTCGGCCGGAGTGTCAGAACATGAAGTAGCGTTGCGCCATGGGCAGCACTTCGGCAGGCGCACAGGTCAGTAGCTCGCCATCCGCGCGGACCTCGTAGGTCTCCGGGTGCACCTCTACATGGGGCAATGCGTCGTTCAGCTTGAGGTCCGACTTGCCGATGTTGCGGGTGTTGAGTACCGCGATGGTCTCCTTGGCCAACCCATATGCATCGCGCACCCCCTCGGCCTGCGCCGCGGCGGACACGAACGTCACGGCAGAGCGTTCGACCGCCCGCCCGTAGGCCCCGAACATCGGGCGGGTGTAAACCGGCTGCGGCGTCGGGATCGAGGCGTTCGGATCCCCCATCTGCGCCGCCACGATCATGCCCCCGATCAGCACCATCTCGGGCTTCACCCCAAAGAACGCGGGCGACCAGAGGACGAGGTCGGCACGTTTGCCTTCTTCGATTGACCCGATCTGATGGCTCAACCCATGGGCGATGGCCGGGTTGATGGTGTACTTCGCAACGTAGCGTTTGACGCGGAAATTGTCGTTGTCCCCCACCTCTTCTGCGAGACGTCCGCGTTGCTTGCGCATCTTGTCGGCGGTTTGCCATGTCCGGATGATGACCTCGCCGACGCGCCCCATGGCCTGGCTGTCGGACGCGATAATCGAGAACGCCCCCATGTCATGCAGGATATCCTCTGCGGCAATCGTCTCTCGCCGGATGCGGCTTTCGGCAAAGGCGACATCCTCGGGGATCGACTTGTCGAGGTGATGACAGACCATCAGCATGTCGAGGTGTTCGTCGATCGTGTTGACGGTAAAGGGACGGGTCGGGTTGGTCGAACTGGGCAAAACGTGGGGTTCGCCGCAGATCTTGATGATATCCGGGGCATGGCCACCGCCCGCGCCCTCGGTGTGAAAGGCATGGATGGTGCGCCCCTTCATCGCCTTGACGGTGTTCTCCACGAAACCGGATTCGTTCAGCGTGTCGGTATGGATCATCACCTGGACGTCGTAATCGTCCGCAACCGACAGGCAGCAGTCGATGGCAGCGGGCGTGGTGCCCCAATCCTCGTGCAGTTTCAGCGCGCAGGCCCCGGCCTTCACCTGCTCCTCCAATGCGGCGGGCAGCGAGGCATTGCCCTTGCCCGCGAAGGCGAGGTTCATCGGAAATGAGTCGGCGGCCTGCAACATGCGCGCCATATGCCACGGGCCGGGCGTGACGGTCGTCGCCAGCGTCCCATGGGCGGGGCCCGTGCCGCCGCCCAGCATGGTGGTCAGCCCGGAATAGAGCGCATCATCGATCTGTTGCGGGCAGATAAAATGGATATGGCTGTCGAATCCCCCGGCGGTCAGGATTTTGCCCTCCGCGGCGATCACCTCGGTTCCGGGGCCGACGATGATGTCGACACCGGGTTGGGTATCGGGATTGCCCGCCTTGCCGATCTTGGCGATCCGGCCATCGCGCAGGGCCACGTCCGCCTTGTAGATGCCTGTCCAGTCGAGGATCAGCGCATTGGTGATGACCGTATCCACGGCCCCTGCGGCGCGCGTCGTCTGGCTTTGCCCCATGCCGTCGCGAATGACCTTTCCCCCGCCGAACTTCACCTCTTCGCCGTAGCTGGTCAGGTCCCTCTCCACCTCGATGATGAGGTCGGTATCGGCCAGCCGCACCCGGTCGCCGGTCGTCGGGCCGAACATCGCGGCATAATCGGCGCGGGAAATCTGGGTGGGCATCGCGGAACCTCCTGAAGGGGCCAATCCGGCCCGGTCAGCGGCGATCCTAGTCGTGAGCTACGCAGAGTTGGAACCCTGCGCGGCGTCTGGACTGCCCGGTCCAGTGGCGTTTGATTAAAAAAGTGGCAGTTGTCCGCGCTGCTTGCTCAACCGCTTGCGGTTGGCCTTGGCTTTGCGGTGCAGCGGCTTCAGCGCCGCGTCCATGACGGCAACCGAGGTGGCGCCGTTTGCCGTGGCTTGCGCCGCCTTCATCCAGGCATCGTTCCACGCGGGGGATTTTTCCGAGACCATGCGCCCGGCCTCGCCCGGAGGGAGCGCCCAGCATCCTGCAAGACCCATGAGACGCAAGGTCATGACGCTCTGCACTTCCGCGCCCAACTGAGCCATCGCCCAACCCAATCGCATGGTTTCAAAGATATTCGCTGATGGTCCGATCACGCTTGGATCCTCCGGATGCTACCTTCGCTAACGCTGCAACGCAGCATCGGTTCCGGTCAAGCGTTCATAAGGAGGGGTTGAAGATGGGGTTGGCCACCAGTGTACCCACCGCGACACACATTCGCGCCCCGGACACGGGGCCCCGGATGTACTGCGGGGGCCTGCCGTGTCGCCCCGGCAGAAGGTATCAGAGAGGTCCCATAACACCTTGGTTAAAACCGTAGATCGTGCGCGCACCGGCCACCGGGATCAGGTTGACCTCCCGCCGCTGACCGGGTTCGAAGCGCACGGCTGTCCCGGCTGCGATGTCCAGACGCATGCCACGGGCCATATCACGATCGAAATCCAGCGCCGGATTGGCCTCGGCGAAATGGTAATGCGATCCGACCTGCACCGGGCGATCCCCGGTATTGGCGACCATCAGCGTGATCGCCTCTCTGCCATCGTTCAAGGTGATCGTCCCGCTGGCGGGCATCATCTCGCCCGGAATCATCGCGCGCGCCGGTTGGTGGGTCGAACTGACGACGGGATCGGAATGGGCCGGGGTGCAGGCCCGAGGCTGAGCGCGTCTATAAGGCTGTGAATAAATTTGAACATTTTTCGGTAAACTCCGTGATTGAAAGGGTCGCGCGATCAGCGGATCGGGTTATGCACCGTGACCAGTTTGGTGCCGTCGGGAAATGTCGCCTCGACCTGCACTTCGTGGACCATGTCGGCGATCCCCTCCATGCATTGATCAGCGGTGATGACCGAAGCACCCTCCTGCATCATGGTGGAGACGGATTTGCCGTCCCGTGCCCCCTCGACCACCGCATCGGTGATCAGGGCGACCGCTTCCGGGTAGTTCAACCTGACGCCGCGCGCCAACCGCTTGCGCGCGACAGCCGCCGCCATGGCGATGAGAAGTTTGTCTTTTTCACGTGGGGTCAATTGCATGTCACAGGGTCCAGGTCTTGGGAATATCGGCACCAGACAACGTCTGGATTGCGGGGATCAAGTTGCGACGAAGAACATAGCCATCTTCGGCCAGCAGTCGCGCAAAAAGCACGCCGGGCCGGATCAAGCTCGCCCCTCCTCGAGGCCCCAGCGCGGCGCGCAGACGCGCGAGGTAGAGATCCGCATCGGGCGCGATCAGCAGAAGGCTCGCCATCGCCAGTGCGCCGCCGGCTACGGCGGGGCGCTCAAGGATGGATTGAATAGGGCCAGAAAGGCGAATTTGATCGGAAAAGATCAATTTATTGCCCCGTTTGATCTGCCATTTATCGCAAAAATATCCCGATTGGATAATTTCTTTCATGGCCGTTCGACCAAAGATCAACGGCTCCACCACCAGTAAACGGCCCTCTGGCGCCACGCTCGCCTCAAGCTGGCGATCCAATGCGGCGTGGTTGTAGACGATGGTTTCCTGCGGCAGCCAGTCGAGCCGCGCGCCGGGCGCGACACTGAGGCTTGTGCGCAGATCGCCGACCTCGCCCGGTTGCGCGCGATAGATCCGCTCTGCCGCCTGTGTCGTCAGGACAAGGTGCGATCCCGTCTCGGCCCTTGCGAACAGATGCAGGCGATCCCCCCCAGTGACACCCCCGGCGGTGTTCAAAACCACCGCCTGCAGGGTCGGTGAATTCGACCGCGGGAAGAGCGCCTTGTAAGAGCCGGACTGATGCAGATCTCCGATCCGGGACACCCCGCCGCGCAGGCGCGAGGACACCTCCATCCGCCCTCGGGCACGGGGTTGTGTGTCCGGGCCAGGCAGCGGTGATCCATCCGGGATCCGGGTCGAAATGGTTGCGGCGTCGATGGTCATCCCTCCAGTTCGGGAGAGACTAGCGGCTTAATCCGCGCACACGAGGGAGCGATGCCGCAACCTGCAAAAAAATCGCCCACCCGGCACATCTATGCCTAAATTTTAATCACCCTAACGGACGTGATGCAGCGTCCCGAACAGTCGCGGGTCCAGGCTGGCGGCAGCGAAGGTCGGCCCTTCGGTCAGGATCGACACCGCATCGTGGCTGTGCAGGCTCTCCTGATGGCTGGCAACGACGCGGAAATCACCGATCCGCGCGTCGCTTTCCAGCTCACGGGCAAAAAGACGCGCGGCATCTTCGACAAAGATCGGATTGGCGGCGTTGAGTTCGGCAAAGGCCTGCTCGTCCTCGCGCTTGACCATCACCTGGGTCTCGGTCGGCACGGCGCGGCGCGCCATGTCGATCAGGTCCTCGAACCAAAGCCGCCCCTCCCCGGTCAGCACCACGGACATGCGCGCAACCGAGCGTTGGGAATGCGGCGTGGCCAGCTGACCGCGCTCGCGACGTGCATGTTCAGCCAGCTCCAGTGAGCAGGGACAGGTCGAGGAGTAGACATAGTCGAGATGCAGGACCCGCAGCCGTTCCCCTGCGGATTCAATCAGTTCAAGCGCGATATCGTAATATTGGTACCCCGCCAGCCCGGAGCGCAGAGACTCCACCTTCAGCGGATAGGACAACCGCATCTGAATGCGCGCATCGAGGCTGTCGAGATCGGTGATATAATCGTCAAGCGCCGCCTCGATCACGGAGAAGGAAAAGGTCTTGTCGGCATGGGCATAAAACGAGCGCATGATGCGGCTCATATTGATGCCCTTCTTGTCCGCCTCCAGGCTGACGGTGCCGGTCACAGCACTTTCCAGCATGATGTCGCCCCCGGCCCGGGTCAGGTAGCGGATCGGCAGGCGGAAGTTCGAGATGCCGACATGCTGGATGGCCCGGCGCGAGCCCCGGATCAGACTTGCCGGTCCGTTCTGCAGATCAGGCAGCGTGGCCCGGTAATCGGCATCGGTCTTGAGGTCCTCGGGGTAAGCGTCGGACAGCAAAGGATAACCGGTCGGTTGCAACAGTCGCGCAATAGCCGGATCAAGTTCGTTGATCTCGCTATCCGTGGCCGTACCGGCCCATTCTCGCAATTTGCGCAGCGCCTCTGCGGCGTCATCGCGATTGGGCTGCGTCAGCATATCGTTCGGGTGGATGTTCATCGGGTCCCCCTTTTCGGTCCCAGCCTCGCCAATATAAGCAGGGCCGCGCGAAAAATCCAATCTTGACCTGATATACGCGACAAAGCCGGATCCGGATGTAAAACGCTCAGATTTTATCGAGCGCCTGCATCAGGTCGCCAATAAGATCGACCGGATCCTCCAGTCCCACGGAAAGCCGCACCGTCCCGTCGCTGATTCCCACGATATCCTTTTGCTCCTGCGGCAGGCGTTGATGCGTCGTGGTGGCAGGATGGGTCACGATGGATTTACTGTCGGCAAAGTTGTTGGAGATCGTGAAAACTTCAAGTGAATTGAGGAATTTGAAGCAGCTTTCCTTGCCGCCGGTCACGTCAATGGAAATCACCGTCCCGCCCGAGGCCGCCTGTCGCATGGCGATCTCGTGCTGCGGATGGCTCGGCAGTTGCGGATAGCGCACGCGACTCAATTTCGCATGGCCCTCCAGCGTCTCGGCGATCTGCATCGCCGATCCCGCCTGCGCTCTTACGCGCAAATCCAGGGTATCGAGCGATTTAAGCTGGACCCAGGCGGTGAAGGGATTCATCGCGCCACCGGTATGTTTCATATAGGCTTCGATCGGGCCGCGGATCAGCTCTTTGGAGCCACAAATCATGCCGCCGAGGGTGCGCCCCTGCCCGTCCACATGCTTGGTGGTCGAAATCACGCAGATATCGGCACCCAGGTGAGACGAATAGGAAAAGATCGGCGTCGACATGGCATCGTCCACCACGACCAGCGCACCCTTGTCATGCGCGACCTTCACCACATGGGCCAGATCGATGACTTCGAGCGTCGGGTTGGAAACGCTTTCCAGGAAAACGAGGGTCGTCTTTTCGGTGATGGCCTCGCTCCAGGCTGCGTTGTCGGTGCCATCGACCAGTGTGATCTTCACGCCAAATCGGCCCAGCACGTCCTCAAGCACATAGAGACAGGAGCCAAAGAGCGCGCGGGCTGCGACCACCTCGTCCCCCGCTTTCAGCAGCGCGGACATCGCGCCGGTAACGGCGGCCATCCCGGAGGTGCAGGCAAAGCCGTCCTCGTAGCCGGTGATCTGCGCGAGACGGTTTTCAAACATCCGAACGGTCGGATTTCCGTATCGGGCGTAGATGAATTCATCGTCCCCGGCGGATTTGAACCGCGCCTCGGCCGCTTCGGCGCTGTCGTAAACAAAGCCCTGCGTCAGAAAAATCGCTTCGCTGACTTCACCGTATTGAGACCGGCGCGTACCGCCATGGATCAGGGTCGTGCGTTGTTTCCAGTCGCTCATCGTCATCTCTCCGCGACCGACCGCTTCGGGGCGGGTCGGTCAATAAACCCCCAGGGCGCGGCCAAGCGTGGGGATCCCCGACGACTGGCCTTTTAGCGGTATCTTTCCTGTGGCCCGCAATCCGGCAACAAATCGCCACGCGCGCTGTCTAACGCCCCAGGCGCAGGCGGGTCAAGCCGCACGCCATCGTGGATGGCCGGAGCGCCGGTGGCACAGTCGTTGCGGGGCGCGCGCCCGCCATGGGTCGGGGGCCGGCGGCGCTGGCTGACTTGAGTATTTTTAACGAGATGAAGCCGGAGCGGTAGCGCCGGATTACATACCTTCAGGGCCTCATCAGGATTCGGCGGCGCCCTTCAGCGGCGGCGGTCGCGCCGCGAGGACATGGGCTGGAAGGCGACGCCGACATGGGCTTCGCAATAGGGTTTGCCGGCCTGAACCGGCAGGCCACAAAACCAGAACTTTTCAGTTGCCGGATCACCCACGGGCCATTTGCATGTCCGTTCCGTCAATTCCATCAGCGACAGCTTTTTGGCTTTCTTCTCGACCGCATTGACCTTGGCAAGCGCCTCGGGGCTGATCTCGTTCGCGGAGGGCTGCGGCGGCAGGGGCTGTCCTGCCGGGACAATCGCCTTGCGCGATGGCACGCCGGCGGGCGCGGCCGACGTTGTGCGCGGCTCGTCGTCATCGTCCTCCTCGACGTCGGCCTTCACGGGCTCCGGCGTCGGCTTGTGGACGGGTTTGGGCTTGGGCTCCGGCTTCGGGGCCGCTGTCGCCGCCGGTGCAGCGGGCGCCTGCGCGCCAGAGCGATTGGACAGGCCCAGCCGATGCACCTTGCCGATCACCGCGTTGCGGGTCACGCCGCCCAACTCCTTGGCGATCTGGCTGGCGGACTGGCCTTCGGTCCACATCTTCTTGAGCAGCTCGACACGTTCATCGGTCCAGGACATCGCCGGCTTCCTTTATTCATCTCGTGATGTGCCCCGGTAAACGGGTCCCGCCCTCGGGGCAAGGGGCACCTATTATCAAAGGCGGCACGTATCACGTACCGCCCCTGTCGTCGGGAGATATTCTAATCACCCTGAACGGAGATACAAGGGAGTGATTCGCTCCCTCTGCCCCGGAGGGCCGCTTACGGGGCAAAGAAACCACCCCCGAGGCCCTTGCGCCGGGGCCGCGCGTAGCTATAACCCGCTTCAATTTGCGCTGCCCAGGGGACGACCATGCCGAAGAGAACCGACATCAATTCCGTCATGATCATCGGCGCAGGTCCCATCATCATCGGACAGGCCTGTGAGTTCGACTATTCCGGCGCACAGGCCTGCAAGGCCCTGCGCGAGGAAGGTTACCGCGTCATCCTGGTGAACTCCAACCCTGCGACGATCATGACCGATCCCGGGTTAGCCGATGCCACCTATATCGAACCCATCACCCCCGAGGTCGTCGCCAAAATCATCGAGAAGGAGCGCCCCGACGCGTTGTTGCCGACCATGGGCGGGCAGACCGGGCTGAATACCTCTCTCGCGCTGGCCGACATGGGCGTGCTCGACAAGTTCAACGTCGAGCTGATCGGTGCCAATCGCGAAGCCATCGAGATGGCCGAGGATCGCAAGCTGTTCCGCGAAGCCATGGAGCGCATCGGGCTGGAGAATCCCAAGGCCACCATCGTTTCCGCCCCCAAGACGGCGAACGGCAAGTTCGACATCAAGGCCGGCCTTGCCGAAGCGATGGACGCCATTGAATATGTCGGCCTGCCCGCGATCATCCGCCCCGCCTTTACCTTGGGCGGTACGGGCGGCGGGGTCGCTTATAACCGCACGGATTACGAGCATTATTGCCGCACGGGGCTTGAGGCGTCGCCGGCGGGGCAGATCCTCGTCGATGAATCCCTTCTCGGATGGAAGGAATTCGAGATGGAGGTCGTGCGCGACAAGGCCGACAACGCCATCATCGTCTGCGCCATCGAGAACGTCGATCCCATGGGCGTCCATACGGGCGATTCCATCACCGTCGCCCCTGCCCTGACCCTGACGGACAAGGAATACCAGGCGATGCGCGCCGCCTCCATCGCCGTGCTGCGCGAGATCGGTGTCGAAACCGGCGGCTCCAACGTGCAATGGGCCGTGAACCCCGACGACGGCCGTATGGTGGTGATCGAGATGAACCCACGGGTCTCACGCTCCTCCGCTTTGGCGTCAAAGGCGACGGGCTTTCCGATTGCCAAGATCGCGGCCAAGCTGGCGATCGGCTACACGCTGGACGAACTCGACAACGACATCACCCGCGTCACCCCCGCCTCCTTCGAACCGACGATCGATTACGTCGTCACCAAGATTCCGCGCTTCGCCTTTGAGAAATTCCCCGGCTCCAAGCCGCACCTCACCACCGCGATGAAATCCGTGGGCGAGGTCATGGCCATTGGGCGATCCTTCCACGAGTCGTTGCAAAAGGCGCTGGCCTCGATGGAGACCGGCCTCTCGGGTCTTGACGATATCGAAATCGAAGGCGCACCGGACAAGGCCGCCATCACCAAGGCGCTGGCCCTCCAGACGCCCGACCGTATCCGCGTGATCGCCCAGGCGATGCGGCACGGGCTTTCGGATGACGACATCCACGGCGTGACCTCTTTCGATCCCTGGTTCCTCGCCCGGATCCGCGAGATCGTAGATGCCGAGGCCGAGATCAAGGCAAATGGCCTGCCCGTCACCGAAAACGGCCTGAGGCACTACAAGACCATGGGTTTTTCCGATGCCCGCCTCGCGCAGCTTTCCGCCCGCGACGAGGATCAGGTGCGCCGCGCGCGCCAGAACCTCGGCGTCACGGCTGTCTTTAAACGGATCGACACCTGTGCGGCGGAATTCGAAGCCCAGACCCCCTACATGTATTCCACCTACGAAGAGCCGATGATGGGCGAGGTCGAGGACGAATCCCGCCCCTCGGATCGCAAAAAGGTGGTGATCCTCGGCGGTGGTCCAAACCGGATCGGCCAGGGGATCGAGTTCGACTATTGCTGCTGTCATGCCTGTTTCGCGCTGACTGACGCGGGGTACGAGACGATCATGGTCAACTGTAACCCCGAGACGGTCTCGACCGATTACGACACCTCCGACCGGCTCTATTTCGAACCGCTGACCTTTGAGCACGTTATGGAAATCCTGCGCGTCGAACAGACCAACGGCACCCTGCACGGCGTCATTGTCCAGTTCGGCGGGCAGACGCCGCTGAAGCTCGCCAATGCACTGGAAGAGGCCGGGATCCCGATCCTCGGCACCACTCCGGACGCCATTGACCTCGCCGAGGATCGCGAGCGGTTTCAGGACCTCGTCAATCGCCTTGGACTGAAACAGCCGCGCAACGGCATCGCCCATTCCGACGCCGAGGCGATGGAGATCGCCGAGAGCATCGGCTTCCCGCTGGTGATCCGCCCCTCTTATGTGCTGGGTGGCCGCGCGATGGAAATCGTGCGCGATATGGAGAACCTCAAACGCTACATCCGGGATGCGGTCGTGGTTTCGGGCGACAGCCCCGTGCTGCTCGACAGCTACCTGTCGAATGCGGTGGAACTGGACGTCGACGCGCTCTGCGATGGCACGGACGTCCACGTCGCCGGCATCATGCAACATATCGAAGAGGCCGGCGTCCACTCGGGCGACAGCGCCTGCTCGCTCCCGCCCTACTCGCTCGCGCCCGACATCCTTGCCGTCGTAAAGGATCAGACACGCGCGCTGGCGCTGGAACTGGGCGTCGTCGGATTGATGAACGTGCAATTCGCGGTCAAGAACGGTGAGGTCTACCTGATCGAGGTCAATCCACGCGCCTCGCGCACTGTGCCATTCGTTGCCAAGGCGGTGAACTCGCCGATCGCCTCCATTGCCGCGCGCGTCATGGCCGGCGAACCGCTGAGCAATTTCGACCTGATCGACCCGCAGATCGACCGTTTCGCCGTTAAGGAGGCTGTGCTGCCTTTTGCCCGCTTCCCCGGTGTCGACACACTCCTTGGCCCCGAGATGCGCTCCACCGGCGAAGTCATGGGCTCCGACACCACATTCGCGCGCGCGTTTCTCAAGGCGCAACTGGGCGCGGGCACCGACCTCCCGACCGCCGGTCGCGTCTTTCTGTCGATCCGCGACGAGGACAAGACCCCCGCGATGATGGAGGCGGCCAAGACTCTCGCGAGCCTCGGCCTGTCACTTGTCGCGACACGCGGCACGGCGGCTTGGCTCAAGACCCAGGAGGTCCCCTGCGAGATCGTCAACAAGGTCTACGAGGGACGTCCGAACATCGTCGATCAGTTGAAGGACGGCCAGATCGCGCTGGTTCTCAACACCACCGAAGGTCAGCAATCCATCGAGGATAGCCGGGAAATCCGTTCGGTCGCGCTTTATGACAAGATCCCCTATTTCACGACCGCCGCTGGCGCGCAGGCCGCGGTTCAGGCCATCGCGTCCCGCGATGCCGACAGCATGACCGTGACCTCCCTGCAGGAACTCGCCCAGGCCTGAGCGGCCCGCTGCGCAACGCATAGTCCCAGGGCGTGACGCAGGAGTGGGCATCACGCTCTGCCGAATGCGGTGCCTTGCTCAGGAAATGAAACGCAGATTTTATTTATTGTTCACACGGCGGGAGACCTCTTCCGCCGATTCCACACGCTCGGAATAACGATCCACCAGATAGCCGGCGCGGCCACGGACCAGCCAGGTGAACTTCACCAGTTCTTCCATCACATCCACGACGCGCGAATAGAACTGCCCTTCCGGCAGGCGGTCGCCGTCCTCGTATTCCAGAAAGGCACGCGGGATCGACGATTGGTTCGGAATCGTCAGCATCCGCATCCACCGCCCCAGGACGCGCATCTGGTTCAGCGCGTTAAAGCTCTGCGAGCCGCCCGTGACCTGCATCAGCGCAAGGGTCTTTCCCTGCGTGGGCCGCACCCCGCCCATGTTCAGCGGCAGCCAGTCGATCTGCAGCTTCATCACGCCGGTCATGGTGCCGTGTTGTTCGGGCGAGGACCAGACCATCCCCTCGGACCAGATGGCCAGATCTCGCAGCTCTTTGACCTTGGGATGATCCGCCGCGTCGGGGTCGTAAAGCGGCAGGCCCGCCGGGTCGAAGACGCGGGTTTCACAGCCCAGATGCTGCAGGATGCGCTCGGCCTCCAGCGCGGTCTTGCGCGAATAGCTTTGCGGACGCAGCGCCCCGTAGAGCAGCAGGATACGTGGCGGATGGCCTGGATCACCGGGCGCGGCGAGCTGATCAACGTCGATCGCGGGCATTTGCGCGACACTCAGGGCGGGCAGGTCGGCGGATGAGTCGGATTGGGACATGGGGTCGGGTACTTTCGTCGCGGCTCTCTTTGGCGCTCCCTAACCGCTCAGGCGATTAAAAAACAGCCCCGACCGCGCCCGCGGTCAAAATTGGACAGGTCCGCGCCAGCGATCAAAATTGGACATCTCCGCGCCAGCGGTCAAAATTGGACGCGGCCGCGCCAGCGGTCGATACGCGACGCGACCGCGCCGCTTCCGCCCTCCGCGTGACGGCATCGCCATACCGCCGCGGCATCGGCGCGCAACCCGGCACCGCTCTGGACAGACGGGGCGATCCGCGACTATCTCGCCCCATGGCCAAGCTCTACTTCAATTATTCCACGATGAACGCCGGCAAATCGACCGTGCTTCTGCAAGCCTCGCACAATTATATCGAACGCGGCATGCAGACTTATCTGCTGACGGCCCATCTCGACACCCGTGCGGGTGAAGCGAGGATCGCCAGCCGCATCGGCATCGGCGCGGTGGCCGACACCTTCCGTACCACCGACGATCTGTTCGCCCGGATCAAAAAGCGTTTGCAGAGCGGCCCCTGCGCCTGTGTCTTTGTCGATGAGGCCCAGTTTCTGACGCGCAGTCAGGTCTGGCAACTGGCGCGCGCGGTCGATGATCTCAACGTGCCGATCATGTGCTTTGGCCTGCGCGTCGATTTCCTGGGTGAGTTGTTCGAAGGCTCTGCCGCGCTTTTGGCACTGGCGGACGAAATGCGCGAGGTGCGCACGATTTGCCACTGCGGCAAGAAAGCGACAATGGTCGTCCGTCGCGGCCCGGACGGTAAAGCGCTACGTGAGGGCGCGCAGGTGCAGGTCGGGGGCAACGAAACCTACGTCTCCCTATGCCGTCGCCACTGGCGTCAGGAGATGTGCGACACACCTGCCTGAGCGTTCCGCACCGGCTGTCGAGCCGAGGCCGCATCCCTCACCCACCCCGACCGCACTGTCACGCAAGGGTGACTCAGAGTTGCCGCCACGGCAATTGACAAACTTTTCGCCGGGTGGGAACCCAATGGCGCGCGCCGGGTTAAGCTCAGCTTCGCGCACAAGGATCGCCCAGATGCAAATCTTTCAATGTCCCACCTGTTCGTCTCCCGTCTATTTCCACAACCTCGCCTGCACCTGCGGTCAGGCCGTTGCCTTTGACGCGGAACGTCAGGTCATGCAGACCGGCGGCCCCTTCTGCCAAAACCGGGACGAGATCGGTTGCAACTGGCTGGCCGAGACCGATGGCCTCTGCCGGTCCTGCGCGATGACCGAGGTCGTGCCGGACCTGCGCGAACCCGACAACCTGCCGTTGTGGGAGCATAGCGAGCTGGCGAAACGATGGGTGATCGCCAACCTGGGCAAATGGGGATGGTTCACCCACACCGACACCGGGGACCGCCCCACTTTCAAGATGCTGTCGGAACAGACCCAGCAGGGTCAGGAAAAGGTCACCATGGGCCACGACGACGGGCTCATCACGATCAACGTCACCGAAGCTTCGGACGCCGTGCTCGCGCATCGTCAGGAAAACCTGGGCGAACTTTACCGCACCATGATCGGCCATATGCGCCACGAGATCGCGCATTTCCTGCATCTGCGCCTGTCGAACGATCCGCAGTTCCTCACCGAGTTCCGCGCATTGTTCGGCGACGAGACCGCCGACTACGGCGAGGCGCTCAAGCGGCACTATGCGGCGCCCCGCCCGGCGGATGACGACCACATCACCAGTTACGCCACCGCCCATCCGCATGAGGACTGGGCCGAGACCATCGCGCATCTGCTGCACCTCGTCGATCTGATCGACAGTGCCGCCGCGACCAACCTCTCGCTGCCCGGCGGCCCCCGCCCCGGCTATGATGCCTATGCGGATCGCGATACCGAAACGGTGGTCAGTCAGGCCGTCGCCATTTCCATCGCGGTAAACCACGTCAACCGGGCGCTGGATTTGCCGGATGTCTACCCGTTCATTCTGCCCGAAGGGGTGCGGCGCAAGTTCGCCTTCGCCCACGGTCACCTACGCATCTCTGCCGACACCTGACCGGACTGGCGCCGCCCTCCCGACACCTGACCGGGCAGGCGCCGTCCACCCCACGATTGGCGATGCCGAATAATGTGGCACGGTTGCAAAGATTTCCGGGACTTGTATCGTCATCGGGGCGGCGTGCGTATCATCCCGCGCGGGCTTACCGCAGTCTCATCCCCGTCGGGCATGACCCCGGCGCGATAATACGGGCGACCCATGGCAATCCACGCAAGCATCTATCACCTGACCCATTACAAATATGACCGGCCAGTTACGCTTGGCCCGCAGATCATCCGGTTGCGCCCCGCGCCGCATTCGCGAACCCGCGTGATCTCTCATTCGCTAAAGGTCAGCCCCGGCGGGCACTTCGTGAACCATCAGCAAGACCCATACGGCAACTGGCTGGCCCGCTTCGTCTTTCCCGAGCCGGTGCGCGAGTTCAAGATCGAGGTCGATCTGGTCGCGGATATGACCGTCTACAACCCGTTCGATTTCTTTGTCGATGACACGGCAGAGGTCTGGCCCTTCGACTATCCCGAAGAGCTGATCGAGGACCTCTCGATCTATCGTACGCCCGAGGCGATGACGCCTCGCCTCGCGGACTTCATGGCCTCCATACCGCGCGACGAGGCCCGCACGGTCGATTTCCTCGTTGAGATCAACCGCCTCGTCTCCGAAGCGGTCGACTACACCATCCGCATGGAGCCCGGCGTTTACGAGCCCGAAGAGACGCTGACCATCGGCTCCGGCTCCTGCCGCGATTCATCCTGGCTTCTGGTGCAGGCGCTGCGGCACCTCGGCTTCGCCGCGCGCTTTGTCTCGGGTTATCTCATTCAGTTGAAACCGGATCTGGAGGCTCTCGACGGCCCCTCCGGCACCGATCACGATTTCACCGACCTGCACGCCTGGTGCGAGGTCTACCTGCCCGGTGCGGGCTGGATCGGCTTTGATCCGACCTCCGGCCTGATGACGGGGGAGAGCCATATTCCGCTGGCCGCCACGCCCCACTACCGCAACGCCGCGCCGATTGCAGGGGGATTTCAGGCCTCCGGCCAGCCCGAGGTCACCTTCGATTTCGACATGCAGATCAACCGTGTGGCCGAGCATCCGCGCATCACGAAACCCTTTTCCGATGAGGCATGGGACAGGTTGAACGCCCTTGGCCACCATGTGGATGAACGCCTGACCGCAGGCGATGTGCGCCTGACAATGGGCGGGGAGCCGACGTTTGTTTCGGTCGACGATTTTGAATCGCCCGAATGGAACACCGAGGCCGTCGGTCCGCAGAAACGCGCGCTGGCCGACACGTTGATCCGCAAGCTGAAGGATCGCTTTGCCCCCGGTGGTTTCCTGCACTACGGACAAGGCAAATGGTATCCGGGCGAGAGCCTGCCGCGCTGGACCTTCTCGCTTTACTGGCGTCAGGACGGTCAGCCGGTCTGGCGTGACACGGACCTCATCGCGCAGGAAAAGGACGACACGAAGGCCGGCGCGGAAGAGGCCGGGGCCTTCATGGGTCGCTTCGCCGAGGCGCTCGGGCTGGAAGCGGATTTCGCCCAACCCGCCTTTGAGGACCCGGCCGAGTGGATCCTGAAAGAGGCCAACCTGCCCTCCAACGTCACCCCCGAAAACGCCAAGCTGAAGAACCCCGAGGACCGCGCCAGATACGCCCGCGTCTTCAATCGCGGGCTGACCGAGGCGGCGGGCTACGTCCTGCCGATCCAGCGCTGGCAGGGCAAGGCGTCCAAGTGGAAATCTGAAATCTGGAAGCCCCGGCGCGGAAAGCTGTTTCTCGTCCCCGGCGACAGCCCCGTCGGGTTCCGCCTGCCTCTTGGCGCGCTCAAGCATATCCCCCCGTCGAGCTATCCCTATTCTTATCCCGCCGACACCACCGAGGATCGCGCCCCCCTGCCCGATTACCACGAAGAGATCGCCAGACGTCGCCGCGCCGTCGATGCTGAGATCGCCGACCTCGACGCCGAAGAAGCCGGTGAGCGCGCGCGCCTGATGCCCGAGGAAAGCGCCGAGAGGACGCAGAAATCCCGCGCCGTGCCGTTGGAAGGCGACGACGATCGTCAGTCCCGCGTGGAACAGGACGCCCTTTCCGACCCCGACGATCCGTCGATCGGCGCGGTCCGCACCGCCATCGCGATTGAGCCGCGCGATGGTCGTCTGTGCCTGTTCATGCCGCCCTGCGACCGGCTGGAGGATTACCTCGAACTGATCGCCGCAGCCGAGGAAACCGCCGCCGAACTCAATCTGCCGATCCATATCGAGGGCTATTCCCCGCCGAGCGATCCGCGTCTCAACGTCATTCGCGTCGCCCCCGACCCCGGCGTGATCGAGGTCAACATTCACCCCGCGCACAGTTGGGATGACTGCGTCGCCACGACCGAGGCGATCTATGAGGAGGCCCGGACCTCGCGCCTCGGCGCGGACAAGTTCATGATCGACGGGCGTCACACCGGCACCGGCGGCGGCAACCACGTCGTGGTCGGCGGCGCGACGACGAATGACTCGCCCTTCCTGCGCCGCCCCGATCTGCTGAAATCGCTGATCCTGATCTGGCAGCGTCACCCGTCGCTGTCCTACCTGTTTTCCGGGCTGTTCATCGGCCCGACCTCGCAGGCCCCCCGGATCGACGAGGCGCGGCACGACACACTCTATGAGCTGGAAATCGCGCTGTCACAGATCAACGCGCCAAAGGCCGGCGACGTCCCGCCCCCATGGCTGGTCGACCGGCTGTTGCGCAACATGCTGACGGACGTGACGGGCAACACGCACCGCGCCGAAATCTGCATCGACAAACTGTTCTCGCCGGATGGGCCGACAGGTCGGCTTGGCCTCGTGGAGTTCCGCGGTTTTGAGATGCCGCCGGCCCCCCGGATGTCTCTGGCCCAGCAGGTCCTGCTGCGCGCTATCATCGCGCGGTGCTGGGAGAACCCCGTCATCGGCCGCCCGGTCAGATGGGGCACGGTGCTGCATGACCGCTTCATGCTGCCGCACTACCTGTGGGAGGATTTCACCAGCCTGCTGAACGATCTGCGCGATCACGGCTTTGACCTCGATCCGCAGTGGTTCGAGGCGCAGGCCGAGTTCCGCTTCCCGTTCTGCGGTCAGATCGAGGCCGAGGGCGTGCATCTGGAGGTCAGGCAGGCGCTGGAGCCTTGGCATGTGCTGGGCGAAACCGGCGCGATCGGTGGCACGGTGCGCTACACCGATAGTTCGGTCGAACGGATGCAGGTCAAGATGACCTCGCTGCATCAGGATCGCTACCGCATCATGTGCAACGGTCGCCCGGTGCCGATGACCCGCACCCAGACCTCGGGCGTGTCGGTCGCCGGTATCCGCTTCAAGGCGTGGCAACCGGCAGAGGCGCTGCATCCGACCCTTCCGGTCAACGCGCCGCTCCTGTTCGATATATACGACGACTGGACGGGCCATGCGCTGGCGGGTTGCACCTATCACGTCGCGCATCCGGGCGGGCGCAACTACGATACCTTCCCGATCAATGGTTACGAGGCCGAGGCCCGTCGCCTTGCCCGGTTCGAACCGAACGGCCACACCCCTGCGCCCTACCGGCCACAGCCCGAAACTCCGCATCCCGAGTTCCCGATGACACTTGACCTCAGACGCCCACCCGGATTGATGTAACCATCCCCGGAGGAGGTCATGGACACACCGACCAGATCCGGCGCGAAAAGCCCGCTTCTTGAGGCTTACGCGCCGACCGATGGCGTGGCGGACGAATTGTTCGACCGCGACGGTGCCATGCGTCCTGTCTGGAAGCCGTTTATCGAGATGCTCTCGGCCCTGCCCGAGGATGCGCTGCGCGCCAAGTTCGAGCGGGGCCGCCAGTACCTGCGCGACGCGGGCGTCTATTTCCGCCAGTATTCCGAAGACCCGTTAGACGAACGTGACTGGCCCCTGTCCAACCTCCCCGTCCTGCTGCACGAAACCGAATGGGCCGACATCTGTGCCGGTCTCAGCCAGCGTGCCGATCTGCTGGAAATGGTGATGGCCGACCTTTACGGGCCCGCCCGGCTGCTGAGTGAAGGGCACCTGCCCCCGCGTCTGGTCACCGAAAACGCCCATTGGAAACGTCCCATGGTCGGCGTCGAGCCGCGCGGCGGGCATTATCTGCACTACCTCGCGTTCGAGATCGGACGCTCACCGGATGGGTCATGGCTAGTGCTCGGCGACCGCACGCAGGCGCCCTCGGGGGCAGGTTTCGCGCTGGAAAACCGCATGGCCATGCGCCGGGTGTTTCCCGAGGATTACCCGAACGCGCATACCCTGCGGCTGTCCGGCTTTTTCGAGGCGTTCCGCGAAACCCTGCACAGCCTTGCCACCGCGAACCGAAGTGAACCACACGCCTACGGCCTGCTGACGCCCGGTCGGGCCAACGACGGCTTTTTCGAACATCTCTACATCGCCCGCTACCTCGGCCTTCTGCTGCTGGAGGGCGAGGACATCGTGGTCCAGAACGGGCAGGCCATGGTCCGCACGATCGAGGGGCCGGAACCGCTCGGCCTGTTGTGGCGCCGGATCGACGCGAATTTTTCCGATCCGCTGGATTTCCACCCGGACTCGCGCATCGGGGTACCGGGGCTGATGGATGCGGTGCGCTCCGGCTCTCTCGCGATGGTCAATGCGCTCGGCTCGGGCGTGCTGGAAACGAGGGCGTTGATGGCCTTCCTGCCGCGCATCAGCGAGGTTCTGACGGGTCGGCCCCTGCATATGTCCAACATCGCGACATGGTGGTGCGGAGACGAGGCCGCGCGCGCCTTTGTGCGCGAGAACGTGCACCAGCTGCTGATCGCGCCCGCCATGTCTGTCGATCTGCCCTTTGACAGCAATTCCGAAACGGTGCGCGGAGTCGAGCCTGAGATCGTGCAACTCCTGGACCACGATGCGCCGGACCTCATCGGTCAGGAGGCCGTGACCCTCTCGACCACCCCGACATGGCGCGAGACCGACAAGGGCCCGCGCGTGACACCGGGGCCGATGACCGTGCGGGTCTTTGCCGCGCGCACGGCCAAGGGCTGGACCTTCATGCAGGGCGGATACGCCCGGATCGGTCCCGAAGGCGACGCCACTGCCCTGGCCATGCAGCGCGGCGGTAGCGTTGCGGATGTGCTGATCCTGTCGGACGACCGCGTCCCCGATCCCAAAAGTGTGCTGCCGACGCCGGACCTCGATGGCGAGCATGCAGCGCAGACCGAGGCCGGCGCCCTACCGGCGCGCGCCGCGGACAACCTGTTCTGGCTGGGCCGCTACATCGTGCGCTTTGAGGACGTCGCGCGATTGCTGCGCGCCTATCATCTGCGCCTCGCGACCAGCGACCGGGCCGATGACAAATTGCTGGATTACATCGCCGAGGATCTCGCCCCGCTTGGCATCGACGTGGATCAACCGGTCCCGGACGGTCTGCTGAACCGGCTTCAGGCCGCGCATAATTGTGCCGCCAAGGTGCGCGACCGCTTTTCCACAGATGGATGGTACGCGCTGAGCGATTTGATCAGAACGACACGCGAGATGGCCGCTTCGGCGCAGCCCGGCGATGATGCGGCACGCGCGATGAGCGTCCTGTTGCGCAAGACCGCCGGGTTCTCGGGGATGGTGAACGACAACATGTATCGCTTTTTCGGCTGGCGGTTCCTGACCATCGGGCGGGCGTTGGAGCGCGCAGATAGCTTGGCCGCGGTGCTCGAAACCTACGCCGATCCCGAGGCCCCCGAAGGCGCGCTGGACATCGCGCTGGAGGTCGCGGACGGACGCATGGCGCACCGCCGCCGCTACGCGCTCGGCGCCACCCGAGAGACCGTTGTCGACCTTTTGGCACATGACGCCGGCAACCCCCGGTCGGTCCTTTATCAGGTGCGCGAAGTGCAGACGCTCGCAGAGGCGCTGCCCGGTGCCGCCCTCTCTGCCCGACCCGGTGTGCTGGTGCGCCAGCTTCTGCCGATCCGGACCCAGCTCGAGGTGGGTCAAGCCGCTGACATGACGACCGAGGCCTTGGGTGATCTGCGCCTCGCCCTCTCGGGCATGTCCGACCTGCTGGCGGAGGCGCATTTGCGGTAATCCCATGCTTTACGACGTCACGCTCAACATCAACTACACCTATTCGCAGCCGACGGATCAGACCCGGAACCTGCTGCGTCTGCTGCCGCGCGACATCGCGGAAGTGCAACGGATCGAGGATTGGTCGCTGACCCTGACCTCCCCCCCCTCCGAGCAAGGCCATTTCACCGATTACTTTGGCAACAACGTGACCTCCGCCGTCTGGCATCGCCCGGTTGAGGAGGTGAAGATCGCGCTCTCCTTTCGCGTCCACCGACATGCGGATGCGCCACGATTGTCACTGGCCACCTCGATGCGCCGGCTGCCCGCGGTGCTGAGCGCCAACCGCGATGCGACCCCTCAATCGCCTCTGCATTTCACCGCCACCACCCGCCGCGCGCCGGTCAATTACGAAATGACCGCCTTTGCGCGCGACCACATTCGCCCCGGCGGCACGGCGCTGGACGCGGTCCGCGCGATCGGGGCGGCGATTCACAGCGAAATGACATATGCGGTCGATGCCACGGACGTCGATACCGAAGCGTCGGATGCCTTTGCCGCCCGTGCCGGTGTCTGTCAGGATTTTTCGCACATCATGATCGCCTGTCTGCGTGGGGTGGGCATTCCGGCGGGCTATGTCTCGGGGTTTCTGCGCACCTACCCCCTGCCGGGTCAGGACCGACTGATCGGCGTGGACGCCATGCACGCCTGGGTGCGGGCCTGGGTCGGGCCTGAGCTGGGCTGGGTCGAATTCGACCCGACCAACAATCAGGTTGCCGGCATCGACTACATCGCGATTGGATATGGCCGCGACTACGACGACATCGCGCCTGTGCGCGGCTCCATGCGGGGCGCGGGCACCTCGACGTCAGAGCAAAGCGTGGATGTCGCCGTCGTCACCCCTCCGTCCAGCCGTAAGGCATCCCGCAGGGACTGAGAATTTCCGGTGCCGGAGTTTCGACGGGGCATTCGGCAAGACGGGGCATTTGGCAAGACGGGGCATTTGGCAAAGAGAGCGGCGCAAATTGCGATGGGCCGATGCGGGCGAGGTCCGGGCGGGTCTGACCAAAGGCCAGCTCATCCTCACGCGCCGCATTAGCGTCCGTCCCGATGCCGAGCACACCTGCAAACCCTGAAACACCGCACCGACCAGTGCGGCCCCGGCTCGGCAGCCGGAACCGCGCATAGGGTCATTCCGCCGCGTGTTTCATCCCGCCCCCGGCACGGAACGCGGACAGCAGGCCTTCACGCTCTTTCGCCGCCTTGGCCTCGTTCGCGGCCTTGACCGGACCGAAGCCGCGAATCTTCAGCGGCAGCTCGGCCAGCGCAATCGCGATGTCGCGGGTGGCGTCGGTCACGTTGGGCAGAACCTCGGCCATATCCGCCTCGTACTGGGTGATGAGCGCACGCTCCATCCGACGCTCTTCGCTTCGCCCGAAGGGGTCGAGCGGCGTCCCGCGCAGTCCCTTGAGACGAGCGAGCACACCGAACGGCAGCTTCATCCATTCACCAAACCGGCGTTTTTGCGGGCGACCATCAGGCCCGGTACGACTGAGCACCGGCGGCGCCATATGGAACGACATCCGGAAATCGCCCTCAAACTCGGCCTCGGCCTTTTTGCGGGTCGATAGCAGCAATCGCGCGGTCTCGTATTCGTCCTTGTAGGCCAGCACCTTGTGATAACCCTTGGCGACGGCCAGCCGCATCGCCTCATCCCCGGTCGCCTCACCCGCGTGATCGACCAGCTTGCGAAACCGCCTGGCCAGCCGCTTGCCCTGATACTCCACCAGCCGGTCGGCGCGGTAGTCGATCTGTTCCTCTATGCTGCGCGGCTTGTCGACGACGGTCTCGGATGTGATCCGGCGCGCGGCGTCCTCGGGATAAAGCACGGCCCATCGACCGATGGAAAAAGCCTCGCGGTTCTTTTCGATGGCCGCACCGTTCAGGCGAATGGCCTCCTCGATCGACTCGAGCGACAGAGGCAGCAGCCCGTTTTGCCAGGCGGCCCCCAGCACCATCATGTTGGAAAAGATCGAGTCGCCCATCAAGACGCGGGCCAGCTCCGAGGCATCGAACAGCGAAATCCGATCCTTCAGCCGCGCCTGCAATTGCATTTCCAGACGGTCAAAAGGGATACGGAATTCGGTGTCACGAGTGAAATCGCCCGTGATGATCTGATGCGAATTGACCACGGCGCCGGTCTGGCCCGGCTTTGTCAGACCCAGTGTCTTGGACCCGGCACTAACCACCATATCGCCGCCGATCAACGCATGTGCCTCGCCAGTGGCGACGCGGATCGCGCTGATGTCGTCGGGTTTCTCGGCCAGGCGGACGTGGATGTGCACCGCGCCGCCCTTCTGGGCGAGACCGGCCATTTCCATCATGCCCGCGCCCTTGCCATCGACCTGCGCCGCCTGGGTCAGCAGCGCGCCGATGGTGACGACGCCGGTGCCCCCAACCCCGGTTATGACGATATTATGTGTGCCGTGGATTGCCGGCAGAACCGGTTCGCGCAGATCAGGCAGCGCGATCCCCTGCCCCGAGGCTTTCTTGAGCTGCGCGCCTTCCAGCGTGACGAACGACGGGCAGAACCCCTTGAGACAGGAATAATCCTTGTTGCAGGAAGACTGGTCGATCGCGCGTTTCCGCCCAAGTTCGGTGTCCATTGGCACGATGGAGACGCAATTCGACTGCACCCCGCAATCGCCGCAGCCCTCGCAGACATCGGTATTGATAAAGACCCGCTTGTCCGGGTCCGGGAATTGGCCGCGCTTGCGACGACGACGCTTTTCGGCGGCGCAGGTCTGGATGTAGATAATCGCCGAGACGCCCTTTTCCTGCCGCATCGCCTCCTGCACGGTCTCCATGTCGGCGCGTTCGTTCCAGGTGACGTCCTTTGGGAAATCCTCGCGCGCGGGCTCTTCCTTTTCGTCAAAGACCACGGCGATCTTGCCGACGCCCATGGCTTTCAGCTCATTGGCGATCCGGTCGGCGGTCAGCCCGCCCTCGTTCTTTTGCCCGCCGGTCATGGCGACCGCGTCGTTGTAAAGAATTTTGTAGGTGATGTTCACACCGCTGGCGAGTGCGGCGCGGATCGCCTGCACGCCGGAGTGGTTGTAAGTGCCGTCGCCGAGGTTCTGGAAAATGTGCTCCGTGGTGGAAAACGGCGCCTCGCCGATCCAGTTCGCGCCCTCGGCCCCCATATGGGTAAATCCGCTGGTGTCGCGATCCATCCACTGCACCATATAGTGACAGCCGATCCCGGCATAGGCACGCGATCCATCCGGCACCTTGGTCGAGGTATTATGCGGACAGCCGGAGCAGAAATACGGCAGGCGGGCCGCGATTTCAGGCGCGTTGTCGTTACGCTTGGCGTCCGCAAGGGATGAAAGTCCGGCGCGGATGCGGTCGGTCTCCCGCCCCTCATCGATCAGGATATCGCCCAGCTTTTGCGCGATCCAGATCGGATCGAGCGCACCGCGCGTCGGGAAGAGTTCTTCGCGGTGCAGCCCGCCCGTTCCGCCCTTGTACCAGCCCCAGACCCGGAAGCGATTGTCGTCAAACAGCGCCTCCTTGATCTGGACTTCGATCAGCTTGCGCTTTTCCTCGACCACCACGATCAGGTCCAGTCCTTCGGCCCATTCGTGAAAGCCCTGCACGTCCAGCGGCCAGACCTGTGCGACCTTATAGGTGGTGATGCCCAGACGCTCGGCCTCGGCCGCGTCGATGCCAAGAAGCGCCATGGCGTGTTGCAGGTCGAGCCAATTCTTTCCCGCCGCGACGAAACCGATCCGAGCACCGGGTTTGCCCCAGACCCGTTTATCGATGCGATTGGCCCGCGCAAAAGCCTCTGCGGCAAATCGCTTGTAGTCGATCATCCGCGTTTCCTGCTCCGGCGGGCTGTCGCCCAGACGGATGTTCAGCCCGCCCTCGGGCATCGCGAAATCCTCCGGCATGATCAGCTTCATCCGGTCGATCCGACCATCGACCACCGAGGTGGCCTCGACAGTGTCCTTCATCGATTTCAACCCGACCCAGAGGCCGGAATACCGCGACAAGGCATAGCCATAGAGACCCAGATCGAGGATTTCCTGTACGCCCGCGGGGCTCACAATCGGCATGTAGGCATCCACCAACGCCCATTCGGACTGGTGCAGAACGGTCGAACTTTCACCGGTGTGATCGTCGCCCATCGCCATCAGGACCCCGCCGTTGCGGCTGGTCCCTGCCATATTGGCGTGACGCATCGCATCGCCGGAGCGATCGACCCCCGGCCCCTTGCCGTACCAAAGACCGAAGACGCCGTCGAATTTGCCCTCGCCGCGCAATTCGGCCTGTTGCGCGCCCCATAGGGCGGTGGTGGCGAGGTCCTCGTTCAGACCTTCCTGAAATTTCACATCCGCTGCGACCAACTGCTTGGCCGCGCGGTTCATCTGCATGTCAACAGCGCCCAATGGCGATCCACGATATCCGGTGACAAAACCCGCGGTGTTCAGACCAGCGGCCTTGTCGCGCGCCTTTTGCATCAGCATCAGGCGTACCAGCGCCTGCGTGCCATTTAGCAGCACCGGGCTTTTTTCCACGTCAAAGCGATCGGACAGCGAAATATCGTGTTTGGTCATAATGGTCTCCCTGAACGCCACCATAGATTAAAAGTAGGTCACAGTATATGACCAATAAAGAATATTTGACCTGTTAGCCTTACTTCAACGCCTCATCCAGATTATGTGACGGATAATTTCGGGGCAGCGATCAATTATAACGGAAAGTGAGTTTCATGGACTGGGACAAGCTCAGAATATTTCACGCGGTCGCGGATGCCGGCAGCCTGACCCATGCGGGGGATGCATTGCACCTGTCGCAATCCGCCGTCTCGCGCCAGGTGCGCGGGCTGGAAGAATCGCTGAACACCACGCTCTTTCATCGCCATGCGCGCGGGCTGATTCTCACGGAACAGGGTGAGCTGCTGTTTGACGCCACGCGTGCGATGATGAAACGGCTGGAAACAGCGACCGCGCGGATCCGCGACAGCGAGGAAGAGGTGTTTGGCGAATTGCGCGTCACCACCACGACGGGTTTCGGGTCCCTGTGGCTGGCGCCGCGCCTGCCGAAATTCTACGAGAAATACCCCGATCTGAGGATCGACCTGATGCTAGAGGAACGCGTGCTGGACCTGCCCATGCGCGAGGCCGATGTCGCCATCCGCATGAAGGAACCCAGCCAGGCCGACCTCATCCGCAAGCGCCTGATGTCCGTTCGCATGCGGATGTATGCCAGCCCCGAATACCTGGACCGGCAGGGGCGGCTAAGCTCGATCGAGGATGTCTCGCGCCATCGCCTGATCTGTCAAAGTCCCGCTGCCGCGCAGGTCGCCGCCGGCGCGCGTCTGGTGCAAGATCTGCTCAGCAACGATGTGTCATCCTCACTGACCGTGAACAGCTATTTCGGGGTCTTGCAGGCGGTCATCAACGGTCTCGGCATCGGCGTGCTACCGGATTACCTCGTCGAGGATTTCTCGACACTCGAACGCGTTTTGCCCGAGGTGGAATCCGAGGAGGTTCCTGTGTTTCTCGCCTTCCCCGAAGAGCTGCGCCATTCCAAACGCATCGCCGCCTTCCGCGATTTCGTGCAGGAAGAGATCATTACGCACCGCCGCCGTTTGCGCGAACAACGCCCCGACGAAGTTGCCGACAGGCGGTAAGCCATGCGTCAAACGCATAGCTGGAATGTCATACAGGTGTCATTTGCAACTTGAACGACTCAATAGCGCTACCTAAGTCCAATCATGACGATGGTGTCGCCCCTGGCGTCATCATCTTCACCTCCCTGTTGGACTTGGCCGGACTTTATGTCCGGCCTTTTTTTTGGGCACCGTCTGACCGTTTGCAATCGACGCAAACAGGCGCCGAAGGACCGTTCTTTCCAGGACCGGTGACGGTGCCTGATTTGGAAGCAAAGCTTTGCCGCCGCCCGATTATTTGATCCGTGCACTGTTGGCCGTGCGCTGGCGGCCCTGATCGACCATATCTGACCGCGCTAAGTGCCTCAGAGCGCCAAGCGCGTGGCGGTATCCCTCCCGCCGCTGAGCACGTCGAGAACAATCCCCGCTCCGACCCGCTCAACCCATTTCCTCCCGCCGCCCCTTTCCCCCACAACCGCGGTATCGTAAAGGGAGGCGCACGCCAGACGGGGGATACCATGCAGGAACCGGCCATTACCGAAGAGCTGATTGCAAGCCACGGGATCAAGCCTGACGAATACGCCGAGATCCTGCGCATTCTGAACCGGGAGCCTTCGTTTACCGAACTGGGCATATTCTCGGCCATGTGGAACGAGCATTGCTCCTACAAATCGTCAAAGAAATGGCTCCGCACCCTGCCAACCGACGGGCCACAGGTAATCTGCGGCCCCGGCGAGAACGCGGGCATCGTCGATATCGGCGATGGCCAATGCGTCGTCTTCAAGATGGAAAGCCACAACCACCCCTCCTACATCGAACCCTACCAGGGCGCGGCGACCGGCGTCGGCGGCATCCTGCGCGACGTCTTTACCATGGGCGCGCGTCCCGTGGCGGCAATGAACGCCCTGTCCTTTGGCGAGGTGGCGCACCCAAAGACCCGACAGCTCGTTCATGGCGTCGTCGAGGGCGTCGGCGGCTACGGCAATTGCTTTGGCGTGCCCACGGTCGGCGGTGAGGTCCGCTTCGATCCCGCCTATAACGGCAACTGCTTGGTGAACGCCTTTGCCGCCGGTCTGGCCGATACAAACCAGATTTTTTACTCGGCCGCCTCCGGTGTCGGCATGCCGGTGGTCTACCTCGGGGCCAAGACCGGGCGCGACGGGGTTGGCGGCGCGACCATGGCCTCGGCCGAATTCGACGAGACGATCGAGGAAAAGCGCCCAACCGTGCAAGTGGGCGATCCCTTCACCGAAAAGCGCCTGATGGAAGCGACGCTGGAGCTGATGCAGACCGGTGCCGTCATCTCCATCCAGGACATGGGCGCGGCGGGTCTGACCTGCTCGGCGGTGGAGATGGGCGACAAGGGCGGCTTGGGCGTTCGGCTGAACCTCGACGACGTCCCCTGTCGCGAAAAGCATATGACGGCCTACGAGATGATGCTGTCGGAATCCCAGGAACGCATGCTGATGGTGCTGCGCCCCGAAAAGGAGGCCGAGGCCAAGGCGGTGTTCGACAAATGGGACCTCGATTTCGCCATCGTGGGCGAGACGATCGCCGAGGACCGTTTTGAGATCATCCACGGTGGCAAGGTCTTTGCCGATCTTCCCCTCTCCAAGCTCTCTTCCATGGCGCCGGAATACGACCGCCCGCATGAGCCGACGCCAGCCGCCGAACCACTGAGCGACATCCCCGCCGTTGATCCCATGGATGGGTTGCGCGCGCTGATCGGGTCGGTGAATTACTGTTCCCGCCAATGGGTTTACGAGCAATACGACAGCCAGGTCATGGCCGACACCATGCGGATCCCCGGCTTTGGCGCGGGCATCATCCGGGTGCATGGAACGAAAAAGGCGCTGGCTTTTACCAGTGACGTGACCCCCCGCTACGTGAAGGCCAATCCGGTCGAAGGCGGGCGGCAGGCGGTGGCCGAAGCCTACCGCAATCTGGTCTCCTCGGGCGCGACACCTCTGGCCTCGACAGACAACCTCAACTTCGGCAACCCGGAAAAGCCCGAGATCATGGGCCAATTTATCGGCGCGATCCAGGGCATCGGTGAGGCCTGCCGCGCGCTTGATATGCCGATCGTGTCGGGCAACGTCTCGCTCTACAACGAGACCGACGGTCAGGGCATCCTGCCGACGCCGACCATCGGCGCAGTCGGCCTGATCGAGAATGCCGATGAGGCGCTGACGGGTCTGGCGCGCGATGGTCACGTGGCGCTGCTGGTCGGTGAGACAGAGGGCCATCTGGGTCAATCCGCCCTTCTGGCCGAGGTCTTCAACCGCATCGAGGGCGACGCGCCGCATGTCGATCTGGCGGCAGAGCGCAGGAACGGTGATTTCATCCTCGCCAACAAGGCGCTGATCCGCTCCTGCACCGACCTGTCCGACGGTGGCCTTGCGCTCGCCGCATTCGAGATGGCCGAGGCATCGGGCGTCGGCGTCACGCTTGAGGATAGTGATCAGGCGCAATTGTTCGGCGAGGATCAGGGACGCTACCTGATCGCATGCAGTTTCGACGCCGCCGAGGCGCTGATGGTCGAGGCTGGCAAATCCGGTGTGGCCCTGCGCAGCGTCGGGCGGTTTCACGGCGACAAGGTCAGCCTGGGCGGCAGCGACGCACCTCTGTCGGAATTGTCCACGATTTATCGCACCACCTTCGGCACGACCCTGGCCTGAGGGATGGCGCGACGCGCGCCCCCTCCGGCCCGACCATCTTGCATCATGGCGGGGGCGGGCCTACATCTAGAGCGCACCACTAAACGAGGATTTTCATGCCCATTCAGGCTGGCGACATCGAAAACTTGATCCGGGAGAGCTTCCCCAATGCCCAGATCGAAGTACAGGGCGACGACGGGCAGCATTTCGCGGCCACCGTGGTCGACGAAAGCTTTCGCGGGCAGAACCGGGTCCAGCAGCAACGCGCCGTCTATGCCGCGCTGAAGGGCAAGATGGACGGCCCCGCCGGTGAGTTGCACGCCCTTGCCCTGACGACGCGGGCACCCTGACGATGACAATGACCCTGCCCCTTCTGATCGCCCTGACGATCAGCCTGATGACATGCTTCGCTGCCGCGCGCCCTTCGCGTGGCCAGATGGCCAAAGCGCTGCCGCGCGCCGCGGCTCGCGCAACAAGAGGACAAACCAGATGACCGACGCAAAGACCACCATCGATGAGGCCGTCAAATCCAGTGACGTGGTGCTGTTCATGAAGGGGACGAAATCCATGCCCCAATGCGGCTTTTCCAGCCGTGTGGCAGGCGTTTTGACCTACATGGGCGTGGATTTCGCCGATGTGAACGTGCTGGCCGATGACGGCATCCGACAGGGTATCAAGGAATATTCCGACTGGCCGACGATCCCGCAGCTTTACGTCAAGGGCGAGTTCGTCGGCGGATGCGACATCATCACCGAAATGACGATGTCCGGTGAGCTGGACACATTGCTGGAAACCAGCGGCGTCACCTACGACAAGGACGCGGCAGAGAAAATTCGGGCAGCGAACGCCTGATCCCTGCAGAAGATCGCAGTGAGAGCAGAGGCCGGGATTACCCGGCCTCTTTGCTTTTCGCCTCGACCTCAGACGCCAGCGCTTCGGCCTGATCCGCCAGCGTGGTCAGTGTCTGCGTGACCGCGACCGGGATTACCGGGACCTCGACCCTCTGTGCTGAGGAGGCCAGGCTCTCCGAACGTTTCAACGCCGTGGTCAAGCGGTCGATCTCAGCGCGCAGCCCGTCGGATTCGTCCTCCATCAGCTTGAGCCGGTCCTCGACCCCTGCGGTGCGATCCGCCAGCATCAGGCCCGACATCAGCAACATCCGCGCCTCGGGGATGCGTCCGGTCTGCGCAATCAGGGTCTGGGCCTCGATGTTGAGCATTTCGGCGGCGGTCTGAAGATAGTGCTCCTCGCCCTCCTGGCAGGCCACCTCGAAGGCACGTCCGCCGATCAGGATTTCCAGTTCGGGCATCAGAGGTCCTCCTTGTCGATAGAATGCCGGTCTGAGGATCCGGGGGTGGTCAGCGTGTTGGACATCGGGCTGCCGGAGCCCGTCTCGCCGGAGCCCGTCTCACCGATGCCCCCCGAAGGGGCAAGCGGGCGGTCGGATTGCGCCGGACCCACCAGCGGCGCCAAAGCGTCGAGGATCGCGCGCACTTCGGTCTGGCCAGCGGCGTGGGTCGTGCGCAGCGCTTCGAGTTCGGCGGCCAGAGCTGCGTTGATCAATTGGGAATCGCCGACGCGGGCCTCGTTTGCGTCCCGCAGGGCCTGGCTTGTCTCGCGCAGCTGGTCATTGCTTTGACGCAGGCGAGTCAGGTCGCGCTCCATCTCGACGAGGCGGGCTTCAATCCGGGTTCTCGCTGTCACGGCTGCGTCGCGCTCTTCCCGGTTCACCGCCTCATCCGAATCCGCGCCCGACGGGGTCGATGTCGGTTGAGGCAACTCCGCGACACCCGCGGCGATCCGGTCCAGCGCGGCCGTCAACCGCCGTTGCAGATCGTCAATTTCACTCATCGTCGGGGCCGCCCTTTTCGTCGCATGTCTCGGGTCCATCGGTGGACCGCGTGGTGCGGACCAGCGAATCACTGGTCCGGCGCAATATTGCCCAACTCTATCCAAAACATGAAGGATTGCCCAAAGCTGTCTGGAACCATGGGATAATTCTCTGATCGGCGTTGCGCCTGGCGCGCAGGTGCACGGCTACGCGGGCAATGCGTTACTTGCAACTCGCCTCGCGACTGCTATTGAACGCTATCGTCGCCAAATTCCGCCAAAGGAGCCGTTTTTCCGTGGATATCGCAGCCCTTCGTTCCGCCCATCCCGACCATTGGTCAAAGGCGACCGCCATTCGCGCCCTGACGCTGGATGCCGTCGCCGCCGCGAATTCCGGCCATTCCGGCATGCCCATGGGCATGGCCGATGTCGCCACGGTGCTATTCGCCAAGCACCTGAAATTCGACGCCTCCGCCCCGCTTTGGCATGATCGCGACCGCTTCATCCTGTCGGCGGGCCACGGGTCCATGCTGCTTTATTCGCTGCTTCACCTAACGGGGTACGAGGATTTTCCCCTGGAGCAGATCAAGAACTTCCGTCAGTTGGGCGCGAAAACCGCCGGGCACCCGGAAAACTTCCTCGCGCAGGGAATCGAGACGACGACAGGCCCGCTTGGTCAGGGTATCGCCAACGGCGTCGGTTTTGCCATGGCCGAGGAAATCCTGCGCGCACGTTTCGGCAAGAAGCTCGTCGATCACCACACCTATGTCATCGCCGGAGACGGCTGCCTGATGGAGGGCATCAGTCAGGAGGCGATCACCCTGGCGGGGCGTCAGGAACTCTCCAAGCTGATCGTGATGTGGGACAACAACAACATCACCATCGACGGCAAGGTCGATCTGTCCGACCGCACCGATCAGGTCGCGCGCTTCCGCGCCTGCGGCTGGGACGTGCAGGAAATCGACGGTCATGACCCCGAGGCGATCGACGCCGCGTTGACGCAGGCACGCAAAGGCAAACGCCCCCAGATGATCGCCTGCGAGACGCATATCGCCCTTGGTCACGCGGCGCAGGACACCTCCAAGGGTCACGGCGCGCTGACCGACGCCGAACAGATGGCCGCGGCGAAAGAGGCCTACGGCTGGACCACCGGCCCCTTCGAAGTGCCTGCGGATGTCAAATCCGCCTGGGAAGAGATCGGCCGTCGCGGCACCGAAGATCGTTTTGCATGGGAGGGTCGTCTGAGCGAAATCTCCGAACGCAAACAAGACGAATTCGCCCGCACCATGGCCGGCGATGCGCCGAAGAAGCTGTCTTCGGTCATTCGCGCGCTCAAGAAACAGGCGAGCGAGGCGCGCCAGTCGGTCGCCACGCGCAAGGCCTCCGAGATGGTGCTCGAGGTCGTGAACCCGGTGATGCCCGAGACCGTCGGTGGATCGGCCGACCTGACCGGGTCGAACAACACCAAGACCGGCGATCTGGGCGTCTTTGACGTCGACAATCGCGACGGACGTTTCGTTCATTACGGCATCCGCGAACACGGTATGGCGGCGGCGATGAACGGCATGGCGCTGCATGGCGGCATCCGGCCCTATTCGGGCACCTTCATGTGTTTCACCGACTACGCCCGCCCCGCGATGCGTCTGTCGGCGCTGATGCAACAGCCGGTGGTCTACGTGATGACGCATGATTCCATCGGGTTGGGCGAAGACGGCCCGACGCACCAGCCGGTCGAACATCTGGCGATCAGCCGCGCGACGCCGAACACGCTGGTGTTCCGCCCCGCCGACGTGGTCGAAACCGCAGAGGCCTGGGAAATCGCCCTGACGCAGAGCGGCACGCCGTCGGTCCTGTCGCTGACCCGTCAGAACGTCCCCGCCGTCCGGCTGGAGCACAAGACCCGCAACCTGAGTGAACAGGGCGGCTATGTGCTGGCGGATGCGAGCGCGGGCAAGCGGCAGGTGATCCTGATCGCCACCGGCTCCGAAGTCGGTCTGGCGATGGAGGCACGCGAAGCGCTGGAGGCCGAGGGCATCGGCACCCGCGTCGTCTCCATGCCCTGCATGGAGCTGTTCGCCGCACAGGAAGAAAGCTATCGCAAGCGGGTCCTTCCCGCCGGTCCGGTGCGTGTCGGCGTCGAGGCCGGGATGCGCATGGGCTGGGACCGCTGGCTTCTCGGGGAGCGTGGTCGCGAGGCCAAGGCCGATTTCGTCGGCATGTCTTCCTTTGGCGCCTCGGCCCCGGCGGAGGAGCTGTTCGAGCATTTCGGCATCACCGCCGCCAATGTCGTGGCCAAGGCCAAGGCCCTGCTCTGACACCACCCGCAGGCCGGCCCGCAGACGAATTGACTGCGGGCCGGCTGCGTTTGCAACCTTTGCAAGACGCGGGCCGATTCCCCCGGATTCCGCCGTCCAGCATGTTAGCGCCACCCCCAAGACGGGTTAGCGCCATCATCCCGGCCGCCACCGGATTACCCCACAAGTTATCGCTAACACATTGGCGAAAAATGCCTTTTCCCCTTAAGATTTGAGGCCACTCGCGCTATAGACCGGGCGTAATCAAACAGGAGTTGCCTTCATGACCGTCACGCTCGGGATTAATGGCTTTGGCCGCATCGGTCGCTGCACCCTCGCCCATATCGCGGAGAAGGCGCGCAACGACGTGCAGGTGGTCAAACTGAACGCGACCGGCCCGATCGAGACCAATGCGCATCTTCTGCGGTACGATTCAGTCCACGGCCGTTTCGGCGGCGAGGTGAAGGTCTCGGGCAACACGATGGACATCGGGCGCGGCCCGATGGAGGTCTTTTCGACCTATAATCCCGAAGAGCTGGACTGGTCGGGCTGTGACGTGGTGCTGGAATGCACCGGCAAGTTCAACGACGGCGACAAGGCCAAGGTCCACCTATCGCGCGGCGCCAAGAAGGTGCTGATTTCCGCCCCGGCCAAGAACGTGCAGAAAACCGTGGTTTACGGGGTGAACCACCGCGATCTGGTGGCCGATGACGTGATGATCTCCAACGGGTCCTGCACCACCAACTGCCTCGCGCCGTTGGCCATGGTGCTGAATGAGGCGATCGGGATCGAAAGCGGTATCATGACAACGATCCATTCCTACACGGGCGATCAGCCGACGCTGGATCGCCGCCACTCGGACCTTTACCGCGCGCGCGCCGCAGCGATGTCGATGATCCCGACCTCGACCGGCGCGGCGCTGGCCCTCGGCGAAGTGCTGCCGGACCTCAAGGGCAGACTGGACGGCTCCGCGATCCGTGTGCCGACCCCGAATGTCTCGGCCGTAGACCTCACCTTCATCGCCAAGAAGGACGTCACCGTCGCGGATGTGAACGAAGCGGTGCAGGCCGCCGTCGCCGGACAGATGGGCGCGGTGATGTCCTATGATCCCGAGCCCAAGGTCTCGATTGATTTCACCCATACGGAGCAATCCTCGATCTTTGCACCCGACCAGACCAAGGTGACAGGCAAGCGGCTGGTTCGCGTTCTCGCCTGGTATGACAACGAATGGGGCTTTTCCGCGCGGATGGCCGATGTCGCCGCCGCCATGGGTCGGTTGGTCGCCTAAGGCGTCGGGCTGGCGCGCGCCCGGCACCGGGGCTTGATCCCTGCCAGCCTCTCGGGCATAGGCGATGGGCTGACACGCGGGACCGTTCCTCGGGGTCGGGCAGTTGAGGGGCATCTGATGACGAACTCCATCGCTTTTGCGCTGGCAGCGATCATGGCGGGACTGCTGGTGCTGGATTGGCAGATGTTCGACTGGACCAACAGCCTGTTTCTTGCCCAGAAATTCGCCGAACTGCTGGAATGGGTCGCCTTTTGGCGCTAAGGCAGGGGCTGACATTGCAAAGAGCATCATGCCAGACCTATTGACCTCCGTCCTCCTCCTTCTTGTCCTGCTCGCCCTTCTGGTCGTCGCCGGACACGTGATCTTCACCTATCGCCAGATGCGGCGGGTGGAGGAGATCGTTCCGCCGCGCGGCGCCTTTACCACGATATCAACCGGGCGCTTGCATTACCTGGATTGCGGGACAGGTCCCGCCATCGTGCTGATTCACGGGCTGGGCGGTAATCTGGCAAATTTCGACTGCGGTTTGATCGACGATCTGGCCCGCGATTTCCGGGTCATCGCCATCGACAGGCCAGGGTCAGGCTATTCCGACCGCCCCGCCAATGCGCCCGCCAATGTGCGTGCCCAGGCCCGCCAGATCGCCGAAGCCATTGAAAAGCTGGAGATCGAGAACCCGCTGGTCGTCGGTCATTCGCTCGGCGGCGCGGTGGCGCTGGCCCTGGCACTGGACAAACCGGACTTGCTGCGTGGACTGGCCCTGCTGGCTCCGCTCGCCTTGCCGTTGAAGGACGATGGACCGGCGCTCTTTGCCGATTATCGAATCAATGCCGACATCTACCGACGGCTGATCAGTTGGACGGTGGCCGTGCCGCACATGATCCGCCACCCCGAACCCGTCACTCAGGAGGTTTTCGGCCCGGACGAGATTCCGCCGGAATTCGCTGTGCGTGGCGGGGGGTTGCTGACGCTGCGCCCTCAGGCGTTTTACAACGCCAGCCGGGATTTCGTGGCCTCGGGCGATGATCTGGCGGGAATGGCACGCGATTACGCTAAACTGGCGGTACCTGTGCGGGTCCTGTTCGGTCGCGACGACCGGATCCTCGACCCTGAGCTTCACGGCGATGTACTGGTGCGTCGCTATCCGCAAATCGGCCTGACCACTGTCGAAGGCGGGCACATGCTGCCCGTGACACAGGTTGACGACAGCGCGACCTTTATTCGCCGCGCCGCCGAGGCGATGAAGGACCGGAAGTTTATTTCCCGAGCTTCGCCCGAAGTTTATCGTTGACCGCAGGCGGGACGAACTTGCGCACGTCCCCATCCAGCCGACAGATTTCCTTGACCAGCTTGGAGGCGATGGCCTGATGCTTGGCATCGGCCATCAGAAAGACGGTCTCGACTGAATTGTCGAGGGACCGGTTCATGCCGACCATCTGATATTCGTATTCGAAATCAGCCACGGCGCGCAGGCCCCGCACAATCAGATTGGCGCCGACATCGCGGGCACAATGGATCAGCAGATTTTCAAAGGGATGGACAACAATTTCAGTCCCGGTTTCCTCGGAAAGCTTGGCGCATTCCACCTCGATCATCTCGACGCGCTCTTCGAGATTGAACAGCGGACCCTTGTCGCGGTTGATTGCCACACCGATCACGAGCCTGTCCACAAGAGCGGAGGCGCGACGGATGATGTCAACATGTCCAAGGGTGATCGGGTCAAATGTGCCGGGGTATAGTCCGATGCGCATGGCGTCCTCTCGTCATCGCGGGTTCGGCGCACGCAACATTATCGCGCGCCTGAATGCAAGGCCACAATCGTAATTGCGCGGATTCAATACATTTGTGTCCGAATGAGCGGAGTTTTCGGCCCCGGTGTCGCAAGAGGTCCCAAGGGGCCGGGGCCCCCTCAATGGCCTGCGATCATTCCCTCCAAGGCGTCGCGCTCCATGGAGAGTTCGTTCAATCGCGCCTTGACCACATCCCCGATGGTGACGATGCCGATCAGCTTGCCGTCCTCGACGACCGGCATATGACGGAATCGCCCGTCTGTCATCTTGCGCAACACTTGATCAGCCGTGTCGCGGCGCTGACAGCAGGTCGGATCGCGGGTCATCAGCGCATTCGCATTCTCCTGCATGATATCGGGTCCACGATTGGCCAATGCGCGGACGATGTCCCGCTCGGACAGGATCCCCTCAGCGGTATCGCCGCCCGATGAAACGACCACCCCCCCGATCCGGTTCTGCGTCAATATCTTGGCAACCTCGGTGATCGAGAGGTCGGGTGACACCGTCACCACGTTGTCGTTGCCCTTGGAGGTGAGGATTTGCTGAACGATCATCGCCGGTCTTCCTTCTGGCTTTTCTGCCCTTCAGCGTCCGCCGACTGCGACATTTTGTCAAGTTTGCCTTCCAGCCGGGCGACTTCTTGGCGGACACCGTCGCTTAACAAAGCGGCAAAACGGTTCATACGCTCCAGCCGGGCGTCATCCTGATGCCGCACGAGATAGAAACCACGGGTCAGCGAGATCTGTTCGGTGAGAACGCGGCGGAGCTCTGGCGCGGCGGGCAGAGCGAAATCATGAACGATGCCCACCCCTGCCCCCTGTCGCAGCCAGTTCAGCTGCACGAGGACCGAGTTTGAGGCCAGGGAGACCCGGCCTTCGTGAATCTCGCCGAGGTAGTCGAGCTCCTTGTCAAAGATCATGTCGGGAATATAGCCGATGACCCTATGATCCCGAAGGTCCCGCAACCTGCGCAGGTCGGGCCGCCGCGCCAGATAGGCCGTCGAAGCGGCAAGATGCAGGTGATAGTCGCTGATCTTGTGAACCAGCAACCGGCCGGCGGTCGGTGGGCTGACTGTCACGGCAAGATCGGCTTCGCGTCGGGTCAGGTTGAACAGGCGCGGCAGGGCCACAATTTGCACATCGAGATCGGGGTTGGCATCCAGAATAGCGGCACAGACCTGGGGCAAGAGGAAATTCGCCACCCCGTCCGGCGCCCCGATCCGGATTTGCCCGGACAAGCGACCCGCCTGCCCCGCGATATCCTCGCGCGCGGCCAGAACCGCCTGTTCCGCCCGGATCGCGTGATCCAGCAGACGCTGCCCGGCATCGGTCAGCGCATAGCCTTGCGGCGATTTCGCAAAGAGCGCGGCGCCGATCTGTTCTTCCAGCCGGGCAACGCGCCGCCCGACCGTCGCCGGGTCGACCCTCAACTCGCGACCCGCCGCCGACAGGCTTTCCTCGCGCGCCACTGACAGAAAAATTCGCAGGTCATCCCATTGCATCGCAGCGCCCCCTTTGCATTTTTGCAAAACCTCTTTGCCCTATTTCCCCTTTCAGGCGCAAAACCGCAACGCTATCCTGCGCGCAAGCAACCGGAGGATCCCGCAATGCAAGACCTGACCCACTATATCAACGGCGAACATGTCGCCGGCACCTCTGGCCGTTTTGCCGATGTGATGAACCCTGCAACTGGCGAAGTGCAGGCGCGCGCCCCGCTTGCCTCCGTTGAGGAATTGAACCACGCGGTCGACGTCGCGGCCAAGGCACAGCCCGCATGGGCCGCCGTCAACCCGCAGCGACGCGCGCGCGTGTTGATGAAGTTCGTCGACCTCCTGAACCGGGATATGGACAAGCTGGCCGAAGCGCTCAGCCGCGAGCACGGCAAAACCCTTCCCGATGCCGCCGGTGACGTGCAGCGCGGCCTCGAAGTCGTGGAATACTGCATTGGCGCGCCCCAGTTGCTGAAAGGTGAATATACCGACAGCGCCGGGCCGGGCATCGACCTCTATTCCATGCGGCAGGCGCTTGGCGTCACCGCCGGAATCACTCCGTTCAACTTTCCCGCGATGATCCCGATGTGGATGTTCGCCCCCGCCATCGCCTGCGGCAACGCCTTTATCCTCAAACCGTCCGAGCGTGATCCTTCGGTCCCGCTGATGCTGGCAGAGCTCTTCGAAGAGGCTGGCCTGCCCAAAGGTATCTTGCAGGTCGTGAACGGCGACAAGGGCGCGGTCGATGCGATCCTCGATCATCCGGTGATCCAGTCGATCGGCTTCGTCGGCTCGACTCCGATCGCGGAATACATCTACGGTCGGGGCTGTGCGAACGGCAAGCGCGTGCAATGCTTTGGCGGCGCAAAGAACCACATGATCATCATGCCGGACGCCGATATGGATCAGGCGGCGGATGCACTGGTCGGCGCTGGCTACGGCGCGGCTGGTGAACGTTGCATGGCGATTTCGGTCGCGGTGCCCGTCGGTGACGAAACCGCCGACCGGCTGATCGAAAAGCTGGTCCCCCGGATCGAAAAGCTTAAGGTCGGCCCCTACACCGCCGGCAATGACGTCGACTACGGCCCCGTCGTGACCAAGGCCGCCAAGGAAAACATCCTGCGTCTCGTGCAGAGCGGCGTCGACCAGGGTGCGAAGCTGGTCGTCGATGGCCGGGACTTCAACCTGCAGGGCTATGAGGACGGCTTTTTCGTCGGCGCGCATCTTTTCGACAATGTGACCACCGACATGGACATCTACAAGACCGAGATCTTTGGCCCCGTGCTGTCAACCGTCCGCGCGCAAAGCTACGAAGAGGCGCTCGGCTACGCGATGGATCATGAATATGGCAACGGCACCGCCATCTTCACCCGCGATGGCGACACGGCACGCGATTTCGCGAACCGTATCAACGTGGGCATGATCGGGGTGAACGTGCCAATCCCGGTGCCGCTGGCCTATCACACCTTTGGCGGCTGGAAGAAATCGGCCTTTGGCGATCTCAACCAGCACGGCCCCGACGCCTTCAAGTTCTACACGCGAACCAAGACTGTGACCGCGCGCTGGCCCTCGGGACTGAAGGATGGCGGAGAGTTCCACTTCAAGGCGATGGATTGACCTTAGGTAAACTAAAGTAATCCTGTATACCCAGCATGTTGATCGAAAGTCGCAAATATGATCACTGTAGGAGAACGCCGCCCTCGGCACCTCCTCAGGGACCCTTATTTAATGCCTGTGACCTTTACGATCATGAACGATCTCGGCCTTGTCTATGTCCGATATCGCGGGGTCGTCCGGTTGGAGGAAACGCTCAGCGCCGTTGCCAGCTATGCGGCAGACCCGGGATTCCGGTTCGATCAAAAGCATCTGGTCGACCTCTCGGAGATCGACGACTACGAGCGGAATTTTGTCGAGCTGATGAAGGCGCAGGCCCACAAGGCCGCGTCCTTCTCTGCCGGTCTCGACAAGACGATGATGGTCTATTACGCGCCGACAAAGGTCGGCCTGATGATGGCTCAGATCGTCCTGAAATCCTGGGACGGTCTGGATGCGGTTGTCGCACGGGTCACGCAGGACGAAGAACAGGCGCTGCACATGCTTGGTCTCAGCCATCGGCGCATTGTCGACCTGCCGATCACCGCCTGAGAGGCGTCGCAACACAGGTAGGCCTCGCGCTAGGAGCAGGCGTCGCAAAACCGGCGACAGGCGAGCACGCAGCCCCGGCCGTTGCAGACACAGCGGGACACGCCGCCATGGCACAAATGCGCCATCCCGTGCGGCAGATATCATGACATTGAGGAGGCGAACATGGATTTTGCCCTAAGCGAAGAACAACGGGCCATTTTTGACCTGGCGCATGACTTTGGCCAGGAGCAGATCGCGCCCCACGCCCGCACCTGGGAGGCCGAAGGGTTGATCCCCAAGGACCTGTGGCTCGCCGTCGGCGAACTGGGGTTCGGCGGGCTTTACGTCAGCGAAGAGAACGGCGGCGCGGGCCTCGGTCGGCTGGACGCGACACTGGTGTTCGAGGCCCTGTCCATGGCCTGCCCCTCGGTCGCGGCCTTTTTGTCGATCCACAATATGTGCGCCAAGATGATCGACAGCTTTGCCAGTCCGGAGTTGCGCGACCGGGTCCTGCCCGGCGCGGCGTCCCTGCGGACCGTCCTGTCCTACTGCCTGACGGAACCGGGCGCTGGATCGGACGCGGCTGCGTTGAAGACCCGTGCCGAGCGTACGAATGACGGATACCGGCTGAACGGGACCAAGGCATTCATCTCGGGCGGCGGATATTCGGACGGATATGTGGTCATGGCGCGCAGCGGCGACGCGGGGCCCAAGGGCGTCTCCACGATCTACGTCGAGGACAAGAGCCCCGGCCTCTCCTTTGGCGCCCTGGAGGAAAAGATGGGGTGGAAAAGCCAGCCGACACGCCAGGTCCAATTTGACGATTGCGATGTTTTGGCCGGGAATCTCATCGGCGAAGAGGGCAAAGGTTTCACTTATGCGATGATGGGGTTGGATGGAGGCCGATTGAACATCTCGGCCTGTTCGCTGGGCGCGGCGCAATCGGCACTGACCCAGACGCTGACTTATATGGCGGAACGCCAGGCCTTTGGACAATCGATCAACCAGTTCCAGGCGCTGCAATTCAAACTGGCTGACATGGAGATAGAGCTACAGGCCGCGCGGACATTCCTGCGTCAGGCCGCCTGGAAGCTAGACCAGGGCGCACCTGATGCCACCAAGTTCTGCGCCATGGCCAAGGCTTTTGTCACCGAGACCGGATCGAAGGTGGTCAACCAATGTCTGCAACTGCACGGCGGCTACGGCTATCTCGCGGACTACGGCATCGAAAAGCTGGTGCGTGATCTGCGCGTGCATGAGATTCTCGAAGGGACGAACGAGATCATGCGCCTGATCGTGGCGCGTCAGATGGTGACGGCATGAGCGACGACGGAGGCGAGACAATGAGTGACGAGATCAACATTCGCCGTGTTGGCCCCGTGGGCCGGATCACACTGTCCCGGCCCAAGGCCCTCAACGCGCTGACCTATGACATGGCGATGGCGATCGACGCCGCGTTGCGCGACTGGGCGGACGACGACACCATGACGGCGGTGGTGATCGACGCGGCCGGAGACAAGGCCTTCTGCGCGGGCGGTGACATCCAGCAGCTTTACGATCACGGACGTGCGGGCGATTACGCGTTCGGGCAGCGCTTCTGGCGCGATGAGTATCGCCTGAACGCCAGACTTGCGCATTACGGCAAGCCTATCGTCAGCTTCATGCAAGGCTTCGTCATGGGCGGAGGGGTCGGGGTCGGCTGCCATCTGTCACATCGCATCGTCGGCGAAAGCACCCAGATCGCCATGCCGGAATGCGGGATCGGTCTGGTGCCGGATGTCGGCGGCTCCCTATTGCTGGCCCGCGCACCGGGGCGCATCGGTGCCTATCTCGGTCTGACGGCGGCGCGGATGAATGGGGGCGATGCGATCCATGCGGGATTTGCCGACATGTTCATCCCGCAGGAGCAATGGGGTGACCTGTTGGCCGCGCTGGAACGCGACGGCGATGTCTCGATCCTCGCCGCCGCGGCGCGGCCATCCGAGTCGCCAATGAAAGCCCGGCAGCCCGAGATCGACCGCCTGTTCGAGGGCGACCTCAACGCGATCCAGAGCCGTCTCGCATCGGCGGACGGCGAACTGGCGGAAACAGCGGCAAAGTCGGTGGCACGGAACTCTCCGCTTGCGATGGCCGTCACGCTGGTCATGCTGGAGAGGCTGCGCGACGGGGCCGACATCCATGACGCCCTGCGGCAAGAGTACCGCTTTACCGCGCGGGCGATGGAGCACGGCGATTTTCTGGAGGGCATCCGTGCCCAGATCATCGACCGTGACCGCAACCCGCACTGGCGGCACGGACTGGATGACGTGCCCCAAGCCGACGTCATGGCCATGTTGGCCCCGCTCGGCGAGACAGAACTGACATTCGAGGAGGAATTGTCATGAACATCGGATTTATTGGCCTCGGCAACATGGGGGGGCCGATGGCGGCCAACCTCGCGCGCGCCGGACACGTCGTGACCGGCTTTGACACAGCCTCTGTCTCGATCGAAGGCGTGTCGCTGGCGGGATCAGCTGCCGAAGCCGCCAAGGACCAGGACGTCGTCATCACCATGCTGCCAAACGGTAAAATCCTGCGCAGCGTGGCCGAGGAAATCGTGCCTGCGATGCGGGCCGGCAGTGTCTTTGTCGATTGCTCTACTGTAGATGTGGACAGCGCACGCGCCGTCGCGGAAACGGCGGACAAGGCGGACGTGCTGCCGATGGATGCGCCTGTTTCGGGCGGTGTCGGCGGCGCACAGGGCGGCACGCTGACCTTTATGGTGGGGGGGAGCGATGCCGCCTTTAACAAGGCCGCCCCGCTGTTTGAGATCATGGGCCAAAAGGCCGTGCATTGCGGACCGTCCGGCAATGGGCAGGCGGCCAAGATCTGCAACAACATGATCCTCGGCGTGACCATGATCGCAACCTGCGAGTCCTTTGCGCTGGCGGACAAGCTGGGGTTGGACCGGCAGGCGATGTTCGACGTGGTCTCGACCTCCTCGGGCTATAGCTGGTCAATGAACGCCTATTGCCCGGCCCCCGGCATTGGACCGACCTCGCCTGCGGACAACGACTACACGCCGGGGTTCGCCGCCGATCTGATGCTCAAGGACCTTCGCCTGTCCCAGCAGGCCGCGGAATCCGCCGATGCCGACACGCCCCTGGGCAAGGCCGCGATGGACCTCTACACCAGCTTTGTCGAAAGCGAGGGCGGTTCGGGTCAGGACTTTAGCGCCATGCTGCCCCGTTTCGAAAAACGCTCGCGGGGCTGAACAGACGCTTCCCGGCGGCCTTTGCGACAGCGTGCCGACAGCCTACCGATAGCATCGCAGACCACGACTGACACGCGCCCTGCCCGCCGCCAACAGGCGGCGGCTGCGTGCCGGTCGTCGCCAGCATTCGGAACTTTGCCCGCGCTCTCTGAATTGTTCTCGTAACACAGGAGAGTTCGATGACCCGTTTCATGATCCCGTTCACCGTGGCCCTGATGGCCGCACCGGCCCTTGGCGTAACCCTTGTTACGACGGCCCCCACGGCGGCTGAGGCCAAGACAGAGGGCAATGCAAAGGTGAAGATGAAGAGCCAGACCAAGATTAAGACAAAGGGTCATGGCAACGCTTCTGTCGCACTGAAATCCAAGACCAAGCTTGAGCATAAGGGCGCCAGCGGATCGATCAAATCCTCGGTAAAGTCATCCTACAAGTCCACGACAGATTACGCATCCCAAGATCACATCGACGTTGTGCGGAGCTGCCCGCCGGGGCTGGCCAAGAAGTCCCCTGCTTGTGTTCCGCCGGGTCTGGCAAAGACCGCCCACCCCGAGGTCGGCGACGTCCTTGAGGAGGATGGCTTCCTTTCCCGCTATATCCTGGTGCGCGACCCCGGATACTATGGGTTGGACCCCTATGGCACATATTACCGGATCGACGGCCAGGTGTTTCAAGTTGATCGCACGACACAGACGGTGCTTGCGTTGATCGGATCGGTGTCACGGGTGCTCAACTGATTGTTTCCTTGCTCTCGGTGCGATTTTCGTGTCGTCCTCTTTATGAAATGTGAGACTGCAACATGACCTTGAAGGGTTCACCATGTTCCGCCTGACCGCCATAGGCCTGATCCTGTCGGGCCTTGCTGGACCTGCCGTCGCGGCCTGCGCCACGGCGGGCCTTGACGTGAGGTGCATTCGGGTGGGTCCGCCAGAGGAGCTTAACACGCAGGACCAAGCGACCCCGCAAGTCTCGACTATCGTGTCCGAAACGGCGACGCGGCGGCGCGAGCGCATAGACCAACAGCGCGAGGATGCCCGCCCCGAACGGACTGCACGTGCAAATATCCGCCGGATTGAGACTAGGCTCGAGACAGGGCGCGCGGACATCAGCGCGCGGTTCGTGACGGCGCCAGATCGCTCGGGTTCACCACGTCTGACAACGCGCGGACGGCAGGTTGTCGCGCGTCAGCCCGCGCCAAAACCGGCCCGTCCGATCCTAGAACCGGGGGCCGTTGTGCCGCCCGAAGGTTTGATCCTGATGAACCCCTCGCGGTACGGGTTGCCCCTGCCACAGGACGGCTGGACCTATTTTTCCCTGGGTCGCGCCATATACCGCGCGGATCTGCGCACGCGCGAAGTGCTCACCTACGTCAACCCGCATATCAACCGCTACTGACTGCGTGAGGCGCGAGGGGCGGCGCTATTCCGCTGCGACCTGCCCCGCATTCAACATCGGACCGAGGTAGCGGCCTGTATGGCTGCCTTCGACCTTTGCGACGTCCTCCGGCGTGCCAGTGGCGACAATCTGGCCGCCGCCATCGCCCCCTTCGGGGCCGATGTCGATCAGCCAGTCCGCCGTCTTGATGACGTCCAGATTGTGCTCGATCACCACAACGGAATTGCCCTGATCCACCAGTTCATGCAGCACTTCCAGAAGTTTGCGGACATCCTCAAAGTGCAGTCCCGTGGTCGGTTCATCGAGGATATATAGCGTGCGCCCGGTTGAGCGTTTCGCCAGCTCCTTGGACAGCTTGACGCGCTGCGCCTCCCCGCCCGAGAGGGTTGTCGCCTGTTGGCCCACCTTGATATAGCCCAACCCGACCCGCACCAACGCATCCATTTTTTCGCGGATCGACGGCACGGCGGTGAAAAAGCTCTGCGCATCCTCCACCGTCATGTCCAGCACGTCGGCGATGGACTTGCCCTTGAACTTGATCTCCAGCGTCTCGCGGTTGTAGCGCGCGCCGTTGCAGGTTTCGCAGGTGACATAGACGTCCGGCAGGAAGTGCATTTCGATCTTGATCAGGCCATCGCCCTGACAGGCCTCACAGCGCCCGCCCTTGACGTTAAAGCTGAAGCGACCGGCCTTGTAGCCGCGCGCCTTGGCCTCCGGCAGACCGGCGAACCAGTCCCGGATCGGGGTGAAAGCGCCGGTGTAGGTCGCAGGGTTCGACCGCGGCGTGCGCCCGATCGCGCGCTGGTCGATGTCGATAACCTTGTCGAGATGTTCCAACCCCTTGATCGTCTCGCAAGGCGCGGGCGTCTGGCGGGCCCCGTTCAGCCGCATGGAGGCGGTCTTGAACAACGTCTCGATGGTCAGCGTCGACTTGCCGCCGCCCGAGACACCGGTGACGCAGACGAACTGGCCAAGCGGATAGTCCGCCGTCACTTCCTTGAGGTTGTTGCCCACCGCCTTGACCACCGTCAGAGCCTTGCCGTTGCCCTTGCGCCGCTCCGCCGGCACGGCGATTTCGCGCGTCCCGGCGAGGTATTGGCCGGTCAGGCTGTCGCGGTTCTTGATGATCTGGTCGGGCGTGCCCTTCGCAATGACCTCACCGCCATGAATCCCCGCACCCGGTCCGATGTCAAAGACGTAGTCCGCCTCGCGGATCGCTTCTTCGTCGTGTTCGACAACGATCACCGTATTGCCTTGATCTCGCAGATTTTTCAGCGTCGTCAAAAGGCGTCCGTTGTCCCGTTGGTGCAGCCCGATGGAGGGTTCGTCGAGCACATAAAGCACGCCCGTAAGCCCCGACCCGATCTGGCTGGCGAGCCGGATGCGCTGGCTCTCCCCGCCCGAGAGCGTGCCGGAGTTCCGCGCCATCGTCAAATATTCTAGTCCGACGTTGTTGAGAAAGCCAAGACGCTCGCGGATCTCCTTGAGAATAGCGCGCGCGATCTCGTTCTTTTGGTTGCTCAACGCGGCCGGCACGGTCTCACACCAGTCCGCTGCCTCGCGGATCGACATCTGCACGACCTGACCAATGTGGAGCGAGGCAATCTTGACCGCCAAGGCCTCTTGCTTCAGCCGGTAGCCGTCGCAACTGCCACAGGGGCGGTTGTTCTGATATTGCTCGAACTCCTCACGCACCCAACTGCTGTCGGTCTCGCGGTAGCGCCGCTCCATGTTCGGGATGACGCCCTCAAAGGTGCGCGAGACCTGATAGACGCGGCCCCCCTCATCATAGCGGAACTTGATCTCGTCTCGTCCCGAGCCGTGCAGGAACACCTTTTGGACATGTGCCGGGACATCCTTCCAGCGTGCCTTCTTGTCAAATTCGTAATGTTTCGCAATGGCTTCGATGGTCTGGAGGAAGTAGGGCGACTTGCCTTTCCGCCACGGGGCCAGCGCGCCATCGGCGATCCGAAGCGTGGCGTCCGGTACGACGAGCCGTTCGTCAAAGAACAGCTCGACCCCCAGGCCGCCGCAGTCGGGGCAGGCCCCGAACGGCGCGTTGAACGAGAACAAGCGTGGCTCGATCTCGGATATGGTGAACCCGCTGACCGGGCAGGCGAATTTCTCGGAAAAGGTGAAACGTTCGCTCGCCGCGCCATCGCTCGGCGCGGTTTCAAGGATCGCGATCCCGTCCGCCAGATCGAGCGCGGTGCGGAAGGAATCCGCCAACCGCGTCTCCATCCCCTCACGCACGACGATGCGGTCGACCACCACGTCAATATCGTGGCGCAGCTTCTTGTCCAGTTGCGGCACATCCTCGATCTCGTAAAAGGCGCCATCGACCTTGACCCGCTGGAATCCCTGCTTCTTCAGCTCCTGAAACTCCTTGCGGTATTCACCCTTGCGGTCACGGATCATCGGGGCCAGCAGATAGCCGCGCGTGCCCTCTTCCATGCCCATGACACGGTCGACCATATCCTGAACCTGCTGCGCCTCGATCGGCAGCCCGGTGGTGGGGGAATAGGGCGTGCCGGCGCGGGCAAACAGCAAGCGCAGGTAGTCGTAGATCTCCGTCACCGTGCCCACGGTCGATCGCGGGTTTTTTGACGTCGTCTTTTGTTCAATGGAAATCGCGGGGCTGAGGCCCGAGATGTGATCGACATCCGGCTTTTCCATCATGTCGAGGAACTGCCGCGCATAGGCCGACAGCGATTCCACGTAACGACGCTGACCCTCGGCATAGATCGTGTCGAACGCCAGCGACGACTTGCCCGACCCGGACAAGCCCGTGATCACCACAAGTTCGTTGCGAGGAATATCGACGTCGATGTTCTTGAGGTTGTGCTCGCGCGCGCCGCGCACCTCGATGTTCTTCAGCTCGGCCATGTGCCCCCCGGCAGTGAATGGGTAAGAAGTAGGTGACGCGGCCCCCGCTTCCAAGGGTTAATGAGGAACATACCGCGAACTTTGACGCGACGCAGCCAAAATCTGCCGGCAGCGGCACAGGATCCGATCAGACCCGACGCTGTCAGACCCCTAGAGTTTCTGCGCAATGGCCCATGCTGTCAGCGGAAAGTCCGGATCGTCGGTCAAATCGTCGCGCGTCTCGTCATACTGCGGCGGCCATGGCTTTTCCAGATTCCGCTGCGCGGCTGCCCGATTACCCCATTGCTCGGCGCGGATCCCCTCCGGCGCAAAGCCGCCCTCGATCAACAAGTTGCGCAGGCCACGCGCGGACCAGCGCGAACAGTCGATCGGCGCGCCGTGATAGGGAATGAAAAACGGCGTCGCGATATAGAAATGCCCGCCCTTGCGCAGCATTTTAACCACGTTCTTGAGCGCGCCATAAGGCCGGTCGAGATGTTCCCAGACCTGATCGGCGATGATCAGATCAAATTTCAGCGGACGGCCATCCACACCTCTGAACGGGCCGGTGCAGATGTCGTACTCTGGATAGCGAAACTGGTCGTAGCTGCGAAAGTTGAAGGATTCGCCCCACCTTCCGCTGATCTCCGCGACCCGCAGACTGTGCGGTGTAAGTGCCTTTATCCAACTACGGCTGCTGCGCCGCATCACGATACGATTGAGACTGGGCATGGACCCTCCGTAAGGCTAGTCAATCACCGACCCGGCGCGATGCCCAGCCCCGTTTTCGCGTTCTCGCCAGTTAGAGAGGGGTAGTCCGGCAGTGTCGTCAAAAGTGGTGTAGGAACAGTCGTCCACCTCATTCTTCATAGCTGATGTCGCTCGTTCACTATGCGGGGATCATCGTCGCCGCCTCGGGATCGTTTCACATCGCTTTCAGCTTTTCCACCGGCAGGTCGCGGCGGGCGACGGCCCACTCATCGTTCTGTTCCCGGTCTAAATGGTGCAAAACGTTCAAAAGCAGGAAGGCCGTGCATCAGCCCGCTGCACGGTCCGGCCCCGGCCCACCGCGCGCTTGGGTCTCGCCCGGTCTGGCGCGCCCATCACTGGCGCCCGCATCCCCGACCGCGCGATCGTCACTCACGTGGTGCAACACCCGGCGAGACGGTGTTATAAGCGCCAGCGAACAGCCCCCCGGATGGTGGGCCCGACAATCACCGGACCCGAAACACCGGGCCAGACACAACAGGCCGTCAAGACTACGGCCGGTATCCGACAGACGAGTGAAGGAGCGCGATCATGACCGATCAGACCTACCCCCCCTCAGCCGAGATGGCGAAAAACGCCCACGTCGACGCAGAGACCTACGAGACAATGTATTCAGCCTCGGTCAGCGACCCCGAATCGTTCTGGGCGGACCAGGCGCGAGAGCGGCTCGACTGGATCACGCCGTTCACCAAGGTCAAGAACACCGATTTCACTCTCGGCCAGGTCTCGATCAAATGGTTCGAGGATGGAGAGCTGAACGTCGCCGCCAATTGCATCGACCGCCATCTGGCCACGCGCGGCGATCAAACGGCGATCCTGTTCGAACCCGACAACCCCGACGATCCGGCCCGCCACATCAGCTACCGCGAGTTGCACGAAAACGTCTGCCGCTTTGCCAATGTGCTGAAATCGCAGGGCGTGGCAAAGGGCGATCGGGTGGTGATCTACCTGCCGATGATCCCCGAGGCCGCCTTTGCCATGCTCGCCTGTGCCCGCATCGGGGCGATTCATTCCATCGTCTTTGCCGGGTTCTCGCCCGACGCGCTGGCCAACCGGATCAACGATTCCGACGCCAAGGCGCTGATCACCGCCGACACCGCACCGCGCGGCGGCAAGCGGACGGCGTTGAAATCCAACGCCGACGCGGCCTTGCTGCATTGTTCCGACAGGGTGAAATGCCTGGTGGTCAAGCATACCGGCGATCAGACCACCTGGATCGAGGGCCGCGATATCGACGTCAGGGCCGCGATGGCCGAAGCCTCAGCCGATTGCGCGCCGGAAACCATGAACGCCGAGGACCCGCTGTTCGTACTCTATACCTCGGGATCGACCGGCAAGCCCAAGGGGGTGGTGCATTCTTCGGGCGGCTATCTGCTCTACGCGGCGATGACGCATCAGATCACTTTCGACTACCACGATGGCGATGTCTTCTGGTGCGGTGCGGATGTCGGCTGGGTCACGGGGCACACCTATATCATCTACGGCCCGCTCGCGAACGGCGCGACCACGCTGATGTTCGAAGGGGTGCCGACCTGGCCTGACGCAGGCCGGTTCTGGGACGTCATCGACAAGCACAAGGTCAACCAGTTCTACACCGCCCCGACCGCAATCCGCGCGCTGATGGGACAGGGCACCAGCTACACCGAAGGGCACGATCTGTCCTCGCTCAAGGTGCTGGGCACCGTGGGTGAGCCGATCAATCCCGAGGCCTGGAGCTGGTACAACGATAACATCGGCAAGGGGAAACTGCCGATCGTGGACACCTGGTGGCAGACCGAGACCGGCGGCCACATGATCACCCCCCTGCCCGGCGCGATCGCGACCAAGCCCGGCTCGGCCACCAAGCCGTTCTTTGGCGTCGTGCCGGTGGTGTTGGATGCCACCAGCGGCAAGGAGATCAGCGACACCAAGGCCGAAGGCGTGCTGGCCATCAAGGACAGCTGGCCCGGTCAGATGCGCACCGTCTGGGGCGATCACGCGCGGTTCGAAAAGACCTATTTCGCCGACTACAAGGGCTACTACTTTGCCGGGGACGGCTGCCGTCGCGATTCGGACGGCTATTACTGGATCACCGGCCGGGTCGATGACGTCATCAACGTCTCGGGTCATCGCATGGGCACGGCCGAGGTCGAATCCGCCCTGGTCGCCCATCCCAGCGTCGCGGAGGCTGCCGTTGTTGGCTACCCGCACGACGTCAAGGGCCAGGGCATCTATTGCTACATCACCCTGATGAACGGGGTCGCGCCCTCGGACGAGCTGATGAAGGAACTGCGCGCCTGGGTGCGCAACGACATCGGGCCGATCGCCTCACCCGACCTGATCCAATGGGCGCCGGGCCTGCCCAAGACACGCTCGGGCAAGATCATGCGCCGGATCCTGCGCAAGATCGCGGAAAACGACTTTGGCGCGCTTGGCGATACCTCGACACTCGCCGACCCTTCGGTGGTGGACGAGCTGATCGAAAACCGAGTTAATCGTTAATTTGCGATTTACATGGATTTCATGTTTAGTGCACAAAATGGTACGCCCCTATCAACGGGGCGTATATCTGTTTGACGAGTCCCGACACCGCAACCGGCAAAGACTCGTCGACGTCACGTTATAGTGGTCCGGAGGGTGGAACGAACTCCTGCCGCGCGTTGTTAATCGGTCACTAGCTTTTACGGAGACCTCGATGCTACCCCTGAAATCGCTGATGCTTTCCGGAGTTGCGCTTCTTGCGCTCGCGACATCCGCCGTCAGTCAGTCGGCCGGAGGCGCTGCCTCTGGCGGGGTCAGTGCAAGTGTCTCGGTGTCCGGCGATGGCGTCTCGGTCAGCGTCGGCGTTTCCGACGGGTCTGGGACCGCGGGCGGTGCCTCCGATGACGGGGGCAGTGGCTCTGCTGGGGCATCCGGTGGGGAAACCGGTTCAGCCTCTGGCGGCGGCTCGGCTTCGGCTTCGGACAATGGCGCAGGAGGTTCGGCAGGGGCGTCCAACGCAGCAAGCTCTTCCAACTCCGCAGGCGAAAATGCACGCACCGCGGCCAAGGCCTCTATGAAATCCGGTGTCATCTCGGCCAAGGGTAATCCGGTCGACATGGCGAAACGCAGTGTCAGTTCAACACCCAACAACGCACCGCAGCTCCGTTCGAACCAGACGGAAGTCCAGGCCCTGATCGGCGCCAGCGTCGCCAGCTCTTCTGGTGAGAGGGTTGGTCGGATCGATGGATTTGTGGACATCAACGGCGAGACTATGGCCGTGATCGGCGTCGGCGGGTTCTTTGGAATTGGCGAACGCTCCATCCTGCTGCCCGCGACGGAACTGATGATGCGCGACCAGAGCATCGCCGCCATGGGCTATACCAGCTCGCAATTGGAATCGATGCGCCGGTATCAGTCCAGCCACGGCACATCACTGTCGGGCGATGACATCGTCACCTTGGGTAATTCCTGATCTATCTGACCGACCTATTGAATCCTGCAACACCGAAAGCCTTGCGTGCATGCGGTTTTCGGTCAGTGAATGCGCCGTCCCCACTGGGGGCGGCGCGTTTGCATGTGACTCTGCATGTGACAAGACAATCGCGCGCAGAGTTGCGCGGGCGGGGAAACACCGGGCGCGCCGTCTCTGCTTTCCTCCCCCCACGACATGCCCTATAAGCGGGCCAGTTTGGAAACGAGACGCCGCATAAGATGGCCCGTAACCTCTGGCGAGGACCCATATGACCAATAAGACGACCGAAGCCGACGTGGCCTTCATCAAGGCGCTGGCAGAATTGCTGCGTGAAAACGAACTGACCGAGATCGAGGTCAAGCGCGACTACGGCGAAGACGACAGTCTGAATGTCCGTGTCTCGAAAAAGGTCGAGATGGCCGCGCCGATGCAGATGCACGCGCCGATGGCAGCCCATGCCCCGTCGCACGCCCCCTCTGCCGCGACGGCGCAGCCTGCTGCGGCCCTCCCCTCGCAAGAGGACGATCCCGCACAACATCCCGGTGCCGTGGTTTCACCCATGGTCGGCACCGTCTACATGCAGGCCGAACCCACGGCCCCCGCCTTCGTCAAGGTCGGTGACAAGGTTCAGGAAGGCGACACCCTGCTGATCGTCGAGGCGATGAAAACCATGAACCAGATTCCCTCGCCCCGGTCGGGTGTGGTGAAGCGGATCCTCGTCGAGGACAAGGCCGCCGTCGAATACGGCGCCCCCCTGATGATCATCGAATAGAGCGACAGCCCATGTTCGACAAAATCCTCATAGCCAACCGTGGCGAGATCGCCCTGCGTGTCATCCGTGCCGCGCGTGAAATGGGCATCCGCAGCGTTGCCGTGCATTCCACCGCCGATGCCGATGCCATGCATGTGCGCATGGCGGACGAATCCGTTTGCATCGGCCCGCCCTCCGGTGCCGAAAGCTATCTGCACATCCCCTCGATCATCGCCGCCGCCGAAGTTACAGGCGCGCAGGCGATCCATCCCGGTTATGGTTTCCTGTCCGAAAACGCCGCCTTTGTGCAGATTGTCGAGGATCACGGCCTGACCTTCATCGGCCCGACCGCCGAACACATCCGCGTCATGGGCGATAAGATCACCGCCAAGGACACGATGAAAGCACTCGGCGTGCCCTGCGTTCCCGGCTCGGACGGTGGCGTGCCTGATCTGGCCGCAGCCAAGGCCATCGGCGCGGAATTCGGCTATCCCGTCATCATCAAGGCGACCGCCGGCGGCGGTGGTCGCGGCATGAAGGTCGCCGAGTCCGAGGCCGGCATGGAGAACGCCTTTCACTCCGCGCGCTCCGAAGCCAAGGCCGCCTTTGGCAACGACGAAGTCTATATCGAGAAATACCTCACCACACCGCGCCACATCGAGATCCAGGTGTTCGGCGACGGCAAGGGGGGCGCGGTGCATCTGGGCGAACGCGACTGTTCGTTGCAGCGCCGGCACCAGAAGGTCTTTGAGGAAGCGCCCGGCCCCTGCATCACCGAAGAGGAACGCGCGCGCATCGGCAAGGTCTGCGCCGACGCCGTGGCCAAGATCAACTACGCCGGTGCGGGAACCATCGAGTTCCTCTATGAAAAGGGCGAGTTCTTTTTCATCGAGATGAACACCCGCCTTCAGGTCGAACATCCGGTGACCGAGGCGATCTTTGGCGTCGACCTCGTGCGCGAACAGATCCGCGTCGCCGAGGGGCTGCCGATGTCCTTTGCTCAGGATGACCTCGTCATCAACGGCCATGCCATCGAGGTGCGCATCAACGCAGAGAAACTGCCCGACTTCGCGCCCCGCCCCGGCAAGATCACCGCCTACCACGCCCCCGGCGGGCTGGGCGTGCGGATGGATAGTGCGCTTTACGACGGTTATTCGATCCCGCCCTATTACGACAGCCTGATCGGTAAATTGATCGTGCATGGCCGCGACCGAAACGAGGCGCTGGCCCGGCTCAGCCGCGCGCTTGGCGAGTTGATCGTGGACGGCGTCGAAAACACCGTTCCGTTGTTCGCCGCCCTGCTGGAGGAGCCCGACGTCCAGTCAGGGAATTACAACATCCACTGGTTGGAAGATTGGCTTAAGCTGGGCAAACTGGGTTGATCCGCGTGCGCTCGCTGCCTGATGTGGTGGCGGCGGGGCCTTTCGCCTGTCTGACGAATGTTGAGGCGGTTTGGGCTATGCCGGGGTCTGACAGCGGCAAGTCGCCGGAGGTGGTCGCCGCTCAGAGCGCGGGCACCTGCTGCGCGCCGGGGCGTTAATTCACCGACAGAGTTCCCACGCCTGCCCGCTTAAGCCCCGCTTCGCCTTAGTGCGGAGCGTTCGAGGTGAGGTTCATCACGACAACGCCGCCGACAATCATCGCAATCCCCAGCATGGTGATGGCGTCCAGTGTCTGGCGGAAGACGAGCACGCTGACCACCGCTGTCAAGACAATGCCCAGCCCGCTCCAGATCGCATAAGCGACGCCGAGGGACAGCGCCTTTAGCGCGATCGACAGCAGATACAGCGAGACCGCATAGCAGGCCGCCATGCCAATCGCCGGGCCGACCTTGGTGAACTGTTCAGATTTCAGCAAGAGCGACGACCCCATGACTTCGCAAAGGATGGCGCCGCCAAGGGCCAGGTAGGAGACATTTATTCCGGGCATACCGATCCGTTCTCTTTAACAACTGCAAGGGGTCACTTCGACAGGTTGAACGCCGTTTCATTCACGCAGGCCGACACCTTGACTGCAAAGGCCCTGCGTCGACGGACAACAGCGAGGGCCACCAACACGCCGCACTCTTCTCGGCGGATATTATGTGCCTCACCCCGCTGGAAGGTTCAATGGGTGACGCCGCAGCGCCGGGCGCGCGGTCAATGCAAGAGGTCCACAGCGCCGCGCCGGCGTCATCACGGTGTCGCCGCTGCACCCCTCGCCATTTGTGCAGCTGCATGGCAAAATGTGCGCGAGGCGAGGGAAGCACGGGCATCAGATGAAAGACCACGACACAGGTGATTTGACGGCGGAACTGCTGCTGCATGCCTATACCTCGGGAATTTTCCCAATGTCAGAGCATCGCGACGACCCCGAGGTTTTCTGGGTCGAGCCGCGCCGCCGTGGCATTATCCCCCTCGACGGGTTCCGGATTTCCCGGTCCCTCGCCCGCAGCCTGCGTCGCGAGGACTACACCGTCACGCTGGATCAGGACTTTGTTGGCGTGCTGGAGGGCTGCGCGGATCGCGAAGAGACCTGGATCAGCGGTCGTATTGCGGACCTTTACCTGCAACTGCATGACCGTGGCCGCGCCCATTCGCTGGAGGTTCGCAGCGGGGCGGATTTGATCGGCGGCGTCTATGGCGTCACGCTGGGCGGTGCGTTCTTTGGAGAAAGCATGTTCTCCCGGCGGACTGATGCTTCAAAGATCGCTCTGGCCTGGCTGGTGGCGCATCTGCGCAACGCGGGTTTCCAGCTGTTCGACACGCAGTTCCTGACACCGCACCTTGCCCGCCTCGGCGGGGTTGAGATCAGTCGGGGTGAATACCGCTCCCTGCTGGCCGAGGCGCTGGCGCACTCCGCCGAATTCGGCGCCTCCACCCTGCCCGCGAGCGGTCAGTCGGTCGTGCAGCTCAACACCCAGACGTCGTAACGGAAATGGTCCAGCGCGTTGATCGCGGGAGACGATCCGACCATCCAGCCGGAAAAGATCGGATCGGGCGCTTTCGCCGGCTCAGTGATCGTCATGAAGGCGAAGGCATCCGCAGCGGCATCACCCTGCGGATAGCGACATTCCCACATCGTCACCGACAGCTTGCCGATCATCGCGGCGGAACCGGAGGGGATCGTCACATCCAATGTGTCGCCGTTGATCTTGTCGAGACCGCGTAGAACCGCACCGGTGCCGATGCTCACGTCATCCTGCGCCTGCGCGGCGCTTGCGAGGGCAAGAGCCAAAAGCGCAGCCGCGCCCGCAAGCCGTGTCGATTTCATTGACCGTCTCATCACTGCCCTCCGTCGCCGGATACGAATTTCATCAGGAGCGAGATCAGACTGACCGCGCCCTGCGTATCCAGCACCTCGTCCCCGGCCTCATAGTTGAACGCCGAGGCACCGGGCAGAATCTCGACGTAGTTACCACCCAGCAACCCTTCGGAAGCGATCACAACCGAACTGTCGTCGGGGATCGTAACGTTGTCGCGCAGGGTAAAGGTGGTTCTGGCGCGAAAACTCTCGGTGTCCAGATCAATCCCCGTGACCGCCCCGACCTTGACCCCCGCCAGCCGCACATCGGTCCCAAGGTTCACCCCCTGGGCAGAGCGGAAGGAGGCCGAGAGCGGATACCCCGATCCGGTGCCGCCCAGCCCGACAACCTGCCCTGCATAAACGGCAAACCCGAGGGCCAGCGCGAGAACCGCGCCGCCCACGACGACTTCGGTGGTGCTGTGCGTCATTCGCCCTTACTCCGGGCTCCAGGCCTCGTAATCCTGCCGCACGGCCGGATCGACCCGGCGCAGCGAGCCCGCAGGCACATAGGCAGACGGGGTGCCGGTCAGGTTCGGTAGGTGCGGCTTTTCCCAAGGCTTGTGAGCCAGCGGAACCTCGGAGGGAAGCTCGTCAAAGGTGTGATGCAACCAGCCATGCCAATTGGCGCCGATCCGGCTCGCCTCGACCTCACCATTGTAGATCACCCAACGCTTCTTGCCGTCCTGCGCGGAAAAGAAGGTGTTGCCGAACTCGTCCTCGCCGACCTTGGAACCCTTGCGGCGGGTATAGAGCAGCGTGTTCAGCGTTGCGCCCTGCCACCAGGTTGTTGCGCGGAACAGGGTGTTGAGAATGCCCATCTAAGCCTCCGGATCGTATTGGGTCTGTAATGGCGCATCACCGGGCAAAGGTCCAGTCCCAAGCCCGGCTGGCATGGCCGCGTTTCGCCGATCAATCCGCCAGCGCGGTGACTTCGATCTCGATCCGAAAGCGGTCGTCGATCAAACGGCATTCTACCATGCTCGCCGCCGGAGGGTTGTCCCCGAAGGCATCGGCGAGGATCGGCCAACAACCCTCGAAATCCTTGCGATCCGGTAGATAGTAAACCACACGCACCGTCTGCGCGAGGCTCGACCCCGCCTCATCCAACGCATCCGAGATGGTACCGAGCGCTGTGCGGCATTGATCCGCGACGGTTTCGCCCTCTCCGACGGTACCCGATACATGCACGAACCCGCCGGCGACCACAGCGCGGCAATAACCTATCTTGGCCTCGAATTCGCCCCCGGAGGAGATGCGTTTGATGGTCATGCGACCCCCTTGTCACGAAAATGGGCGGGATCAACCCGCCCATGTCACTTTGCTGCTCAAACGGCGTTAACTGGCCGTCGCGCCTTCTTTCTTCGCGGCGTCTGCGTAGATCATCAGCGGTTTCGCTTCCGAGGTCACGGCCTCTTCGTTCACCACAACTTCGCTGACGTTTTCCATGCCCGGCAGGTCGAACATCGTGTCCAGCAGGATGTCTTCGAGGATGGAGCGCAGGCCGCGCGCGCCGGTCTTGCGTGCAATGGCGCGCTTGGCGATCGAGGACAGCGCGTCATCGGTAAAGGTCAGCTCTGCATCCTCAATCTCGAACAGGCGCTGGTATTGCTTGACCAGGGCGTTCTTGGGCTGCGTCAGGATGGTGACGAGGGCGTCCTCGTCCAGATCCTCAAGCGTGGCCAGAACCGGCAGACGACCGACGAATTCCGGGATCAGACCGAACTTCAGCAGGTCTTCGGGTTCCAGATCCTGGAAAATCTCTCCCACACCGCGGCTGTCGTTGTCGCGCACTTCGGCCCCAAAGCCCATGGCCGAGCCCTTGCCCCGCTGCGCGATGATCCGGTCCAGCCCGGCAAAGGCACCGCCGCAGATGAACAGGATGTTGGTCGTATCCACCTGCAGGAATTCCTGCTGCGGATGCTTGCGCCCGCCCTGCGGCGGAACCGAGGCGACCGTGCCTTCCATCAGCTTCAACAGTGCCTGTTGCACGCCCTCGCCCGACACGTCGCGGGTGATCGAAGGGTTTTCCGACTTGCGCGTGATCTTGTCGACCTCGTCAATATAGACGATGCCGCGCTGCGCCTTCTCGACGTTGTACTCGGACGCCTGAAGCAGCTTGAGAATGATGTTCTCGACATCCTCACCGACATAGCCAGCCTCGGTCAATGTTGTCGCATCGGCCATGGTGAAGGGCACATCGAGGATCCGTGCCAGCGTCTGGGCCAGCAAGGTCTTGCCGCAGCCCGTGGGGCCGATCAGCAGGATGTTGGATTTCGCCAACTCGATGTCGCCACCCTTGGCAGAGTGGTTCAACCGTTTGTAATGGTTGTGCACCGCGACCGACAGGACCCGCTTGGCGATCTTCTGACCGATCACGTAATCGTCTAGAACGTCGCAGATTTCCTGCGGGGTCGGCACCCCTTCGGAGCTTTTGAGGCCCGTCGCCTTGGTCTCTTCACGGATGATATCCATGCAAAGCTCGACGCATTCGTCACAGATGAACACGGTCGGGCCGGCAATCAGCTTGCGCACCTCGTGCTGGCTCTTGCCGCAGAAACTACAGTAGAGCGTGTTCTTGCTGTCGCCGCCAGAATTGTTCGCCATTTCACACCTTTCGCCCCCGGACAGGGCAGTATCTGGTCCCGGCCGATCAACCGTCAGGGCAAACGACTGGGCGGGACCGTTGCGGAGCAGACTAGGACACCCCCCAGCCTTCCACAATGTCAAAAATACGTCACACCCCGATCGTGAACGATGTGCTCATCCGGGCGTGACAGGTCCGTTACGACTTGTCTTCGTCTTCCGCTTTCGGCCGGTTTTCAAAGATCTCGTCGATCAGGCCCCAGTCTTTCGCTTCCTCTGCGGTCATGAAGTTATCTCGTTCCAGCGCGTCGACAACCGCCTCATAGGTTTGGCCGGTGTGCTTGACGTAGATTTTATTCAGACGTTCCTTGAGCTTTTCGGTGTGACGGGCGTGGATCATGATATCCGTCGCCTGCCCACGATACCCGCCCGAGGGCTGGTGCACCATCACCTCGGCATTGGGCAGCGCGTAGCGCATCCCCGCATGACCGCCCGCCAGCAGAAGCGAGCCCATCGAAGCCGCCTGCCCGATCACCAGCGTGCCGACCTTGGGCTTGATATACTGCATGGTGTCGTAGATCGACAGGCCGCTCGTCACGACGCCGCCGGGGCTGTTGATATAGAGCGAGATGTCCTTGGAGGGGTTCTCGGCCTCAAGGTGCAGAAGCTGCGCGACGATCAGGCTCGACATGCCGTCATGCACGGGACCGGAGACAAAGATGATCCGCTCCTTCAGCAGGCGCGAGAAGATGTCATAGGCGCGCTCACCCCGGCTGGTCTGTTCGACCACCATGGGGACAAGCGTATTCATGTAGTTTTCGTAAAGGTCGTTCATGTTCATCCCTGCCTGATGCTGCCCGTCCGACCCATAGCCGTCAGGATCACCCAGAGTCATAAGTATGCGGGCCACGGGCTGCAAGGGCACGGGAGGCATTCCGTAACCTTGCGGTAAACCGGACCTCACGTCAGTGGCCGCGGCAAGGGTTTGCTTGGTGAAGTGCGGCGGGGTCTGGCGCCGTGCCGGCTCACGCTTGAAAAACGGTCGAATTGCCCTAGGTCTTGCCAAGTCCCGTCAGGTTGCTCGGCAGCTTACACGGTGCCACCCGAGCCCCGGCGGAGAGCCGAAGCCCCTTGCCGCCCGATGACCTGCTCGACTACCATCACCTGGCCTGTTGATTGACCGAACCCATGTTGCAACGCCTCTTACAAACCTTTGCGACCGCTGCCACGCTCACGCTCGTGGTCGCGCTGCCCGGTCGGGCGGCTGAACTGGTGATGGTGGAGCAAGCGGGCTGCGTCTATTGCGCCGCCTGGGATGAGCAGATCGCGCCGATCTATCCCAAGACGGCGGCAGGCACCTATGCCCCCCTGCACCGCATCGACCTGCGCGACCCGGCCCCCGAGGGAATGCAATTTGCGCGGCCGGCTGTCTTTACCCCGACCTTCATCCTGATCGGAGACGAGGGTGATGAGCTGGGCCGTATCGAGGGCTATCCGGGCGAGGATTTCTTCTGGAGCCTGTTGGAGGCCATGCTGATCGACAAGACCGAATTCGACCGCGCGATTGTGGAGACCCCTGCGCCCTCCGCAAAGGTGCGGCCGTGAGTATTTATCACGAGATGAAGCCGGGCGGATCGCCCATGCGCCATCCTTGCGAATAAAACCGGCGCGTTAAGGATGTCGCATAACCGATACGCGATCTATTATGCGCCCGAACCGGGTCCGCTGGCCGATTTCGGCGCGGCCTGGTTGGGCTGGGACCTGGCGCGAGGCTGTGAGGTCCCGCATCCTGACGTGGCGCAACTGCCCGAAGCGGTCGAGGGCTTGACCCGCCGACCGCGCAAATACGGGTTTCATGGCACCGTGAAGCCGCCGTTTCGTCTGGCCGCGGGGCAAACACGCGCCGGGTTGGAGCGTGCGGCCAAAGCGCTCTGCGCGGAACGATCCCCGGTCCCGCTCGACGGATTGAAGGTCGCCCGGCTGGGGCGGTTCGTGGCGTTGCTGCCCGAGACGACGAATGCCGCGCTGTCTGATCTGGCGAGCGGTGTCGTGGCGGGATTGGACAGCTTTCGCGCGCCGTCAAGCGAGGATGAACTTGCCCGACGACGCGCCGCGCGCCTCACGCCCCGGCAGGAGGAGATGCTGCGCACGTGGGGTTATCCCCATGTCATGCAGGATTTCCGGTTTCACATCACGTTGAGCGGTCCACTAAAGCAGGCGCAGGCCGATGCCGTGGTCACAGCGCTGACACCGACCCTGGCGCCGCTGGCAGACCGTTTGGTGATTCGCGACCTCTGCCTTGTCGGCGAACGCCCGGATGGTCGGTTTGAAACGCTGAAGCGTCTGCCCCTCGGGCAAGCCTGAACCCCACACCTTGCCTCGGGTCAATGGATCGTTTGGGCGCGATGGAGAGGGTCGCCTATAGCGCGGTGTGATGGTGCGGGCGAGGACAGCTTTTGCCCCGAACCGCCGCCAGAACCTGTCTGACCGCCTCGGGTCTAAACCAGCCGGCCCCAGAGGTCATACTCGCTGGCCTCATCCACCTCGACCGTCACGATATCACCGGGGGATAGCGCGCCTGCATCCTCGTCGATAAAGAGGTTGCCGTCGATTTCGGGCGCATCTGCCTTGGTGCGGCAGGTGGCGATACCATCGGCATCGATCTCGTCGACGATGACCTCCTGACGGGTGCCGACCTTGGCCGCCAGCTTTGCTTCGGAGATGCCTTGCGCTTTTTCCATGAAGCGGTCCCAGCGGTCCTGCTTGACCTCCGCGGGCACATGATCGGGCAGATCGTTTGATCGCGCCCCGGCGACGTTTTCGTACTGAAAGCACCCCACCCGATCCAGTTGCGCCTCGTCGAGCCAATCCAGCAGGGTCTGGAATTCCGCCTCCGTCTCACCCGGATAGCCGACGATGAAGGTCGAGCGCAGGGTGATGTCGGGGCAGATGTCGCGCCATTCGGCGATCCGGTCCAGCGTGCGCTCCGCCGCTGCCGGGCGCGCCATGCGGCGCAGCGTGTCGGTATGGGCGTGCTGGAACGGAATGTCGAGGTAGGGCAGCACCTTGCCCTCGGCCATCAGCGGGATCAGATCGCGCACATGGGGATAGGGATAGACGTAATGCAGGCGCACCCATGCGCCCAGCTCACCCAGTTCACGCGCCAGATCGGTGACATGGGCGCGCACCTCGCCGCCCTTCCAGGGCGAGAGGTCATGCTTGCGATCCACCCCGTAGGCCGAGGTGTCCTGCGAGATGACCAGCAGTTCCTTCACGCCAGCCTCGACCAGCCTTTCCGCCTCACGCAGCACCGCGTTGACGGGCCGCGAGACCAGCCGCCCGCGCATGTCGGGAATAATGCAGAACTTGCACTTGTGGTTACAGCCTTCGGAGATCTTAAGATAGCTGTAGTGGCGCGGCGTCAGCGACACGCCAGAGGCAGGCAAGAGGTCGATGAACGGATCGGGCGCGGGCGGCACTGCCCCATGCACCGCGTCCAGCACCTGTTCGTATTGATGCGGCCCGGTGACGGCCAGCACCTTGGGATGCGCGCCGGTGATATATTCGGGCTCGGCCCCAAGGCAGCCGGTGACGATCACGCGGCCGTTTTCCGCCAGGGCCTCGCCGATGGCGTCGAGGCTTTCGACCTTGGCGGAATCGAGAAATCCGCAGGTGTTCACGATGACGGCATCCGCGCCCGCGTAATCGGGCGAAATGGCGTAACCTTCGGCCCGCAGGCGGGTCAGGATGCGTTCGCTGTCCACCAGCGCCTTGGGACACCCGAGGGAGACCATGCCGATCGAGGGCTGGCCCGCACGGCGGGTGTCGTCAATACGCGGCAGCGGCGCGAGATCGGGGCGGAGGTTTGGCGGATTCTGAGACATCACGCCGCCTATACGCCCTTGCCGTTTTTTTGCAACTCTCAGGTGACGTCTTGTCGGCGGGCCGCTTGTGGCGGATGCGCCGCGTGATAGTCTGTGCGCGAGGGATCCTTGGGGAGGGATTATGCGACTGATACGCCTATTGATCGGGACGGTTCTGGTCTTTGTCCTCGTGCTTGGTGCGGGGCTCTTCCTCGTCCCCGGTGAAAAGATCGCGCAGGTCGCGGCGGATGAGCTGACCCGGCGCACGGGGCGGAACGTAGAGATCGCGGGCGAGGCAAAGATCAGCCTTTGGCCCGATCTGGGTGTCACGGTCGCCGCGCTCAAGATCGCGAATGCCGAATGGTCGGACAACGGCCCGATGTTTCAGGCCCGTTCCGTCACCATCGGCGTCGATGCTGCCGCCCTGATGCGCCGCGAAATCAAGATCCGCACGCTGCGCGCTGATAATCCCGAGATCCTTCTGGAACGCGACGCCGAGAGCAATGGCAACTGGGTGATGGCGAGACCGCCAGCCGCCCCCGCAAGCGCCGCCCGAGAGCAGGCCGGGACGCAGCCCGGTGCGCCGCCCTCCCCCTCGCGCGCCCTGCCCGCCTTCACGCTTGATCGCGCGGACATTGCCGGGGCCTCTATCTATTATGTCGATCACCGAACGGGCGAAGAGATCAGCCAGCGCGACATCGACCTTGCCCTTACCTACCCCGATGCGGGGGGGGAGCTGGGCCTTGATCTGACGCTGCGCCCCACTGCCGAGGTTATCCGCGTGAAGGGCGTGATCCAGGACCCGGCCGCCTTTATTGCCGCCGCCATCACGCCGCTGACGCTCGACATCACCGGTCCCGGAACCAAAGCGCGGTTCGAAGGGCGTGGCTCCATCGTGCCCGAAGCCGAGGGCCACCTGACGCTCGATATTTCGGACACCTCGGCGCTGGCAATTGCGCTGCGCCAAACCGACCCGGCCCTGCCCGAGGGTCTGGGGCGCGATCTGGCCTTGTCCGGGGCCATAACCTGGACCCGCGACGGGAAGCTGGCCCTGCGCGAGGGCAAGCTGGCCTCGGGGGCGAACACCGCCGCCGTGGCCCTTGACCTGAGCACAGCAGGCCCCCGGCCCCGCTTGAACGCGCAACTGGTGGCGGATAATCTCGACCTCGCGCCGCAAGCCGCCTCTGGCGCGGCCCCCTCGGGCAAACCCGACCCGGCAAGCGGATGGTCAACCGCGCCGATTGATGCCTCCGCGCTCGCCCTGCTCGACGGTGAAATCGCGCTGAGCGCGGCCTCTGTAGACATTGGTGCAACCCGGCTTGGCGCGACGCGGGCGGTCGTGGCGGTGGACCGCGCGCGGGCGGTCGTCACCCTGCGCGAGGTCGAGGTCTTTGAGGGGACGCTGCGTGGAGAGTTGGTCGCCAACAACCGCAACGGTCTCTCCGTCGGCGGGGAGGTTGAGGCCAGCGACATCGCCCTCGCCAGAGCATTGAGTGATCTGGCCGGGTTGACCCGGTTCACCGGGGATGCCTCGGCGCGGATCAAATTCCTTGGCGTCGGTCAGACCGTGGCGGCGATCATGAATTCGCTCTCCGGCGAGGGTGTGATCGACACCGGGCGCGGCACCATCGAAGGGCTGGACCTCGACCGGCTGTTCCGCGGCGGCGATCCCTCGGGCGGGACCACGATCTTTGACGCGACGAACGCCACCTTTTCCATTGAAAACGGCGTTCTGTCCAACAAGGACCTGCTGATGAAACTGGCAGGCATTGAGGCCCGCGGCGAAGGTCTGCTCGGGCTGGGAGAACAACAGGTCGACTACCTCTTTACCCCGATCAGCCTGACCGCGCGCGACGGACACGGCATCGCCATTCCCGTGCGGATCCGCGGACCCTGGGCGGGGCCGAAGATCACGCTCGACCTCGACCGCGCCATTCAGATGAACGCGTCGGAGGAAAAAGCGAGGCTAGAGGAAAAGGTCCGCCAGAAGGTCGCCGACGAGCTGGGGCTTGACCAGGCAGAGGGCGAAAGCACCGAGGACGCCGTGCGCCGCACGATAAAAGAAGAGGCGGCGAAGGGTCTGTTGAACCTGTTGAACCGGTAGCGCGAGACGGGTCTCAGCGCAAAGGCCCTCAGCCCGTCAGACGTGCCGCCAGGCGCGCCCTTCGCGCCGCATCCACACCGATACTGTCGAGATAGGACACCGGTCCGCCATAGACCTCGTCCACGTGGGCCAGAACCGCGCGCATGGTATCGGGAGGCGAGGCCAGTATCTGCTCTGTCCGTTCGGCAGAGGCCCCGTGATTGCGGATCGAGATCCGCAGCCGATCCATCAAGGATGCCCCGAGCTGCGTGGTCAGCGCATATTCCGCGATCACGATGTCACGCGCGACCCCGGCGTTGGACAAAAGCAGCGCGGCGATGAGGCCGGTGCGGTCCTTGCCGGCGGTGCAATGGAAATAGACACCACCCGGCGCGGCCTGATCAATCGTTGTCATCACGCGCGCGATCTTGTCCTGGCAGTCATCCAGCGCGCATATGTAACGAATGCCCATGTTGAAGTTCCCCGCGACCTCCTCAGCCATCCGGTCAATCGGGGCCAACCCGTCGAACAGGGGAATGTTGACATAGGCGACACGCGGATCGCGGGCCAGAGGGTTCGGCGCCGCCGCGATTTCGTCACCACGCCGCAGGTCGATGATCGTCGCCAGACCGCGCCCGAGCAGGTCCTCGCGGTCGATCTCGTCAATGCCGGTCAGCGCGCAACCGCGCCAGATCGAATCGGGTCGCGTCACTGCGCCATCCCCAGCAGAGTAGCCCCCGAGGCAACGAATATTATGAACGCCCGCATAGGGCAGCGCACAGGTGGCGAGGGTGGTGGTCATAGCGATCTCCTGCGGATATGGCGGCAAGGTACGCCATATGTCCGGGAAGGCAAGACCGGCGCGTGGTCGGTTTTCGGCAGGGAACTGTCAGCCGAAAGAACGCCGGCGTCGCGACGAGTACGCTTGCACCACACTCGGGAAGCGTCAGCCCCGCCCGACATCGCGGCGCGCGACGGAGAGGGATTTCAGCACCGCGAAACAAGGCGTGCCGGGGGCCAGCGCCAGCGCCTCGGCAGAGCGTCGGGTCACACGCGCCAGCATCAGATCACTGCCCGAGCGGAGCTGCACCATGACCCCCGGCCCTTGACCGGGATGCAGTGCATTAACGACCACCGGCAGCACGTTGAGCGCAGAGATATCGCGCGGCCGGCTGAGGGCGATCATCACATCCTGCGCCTCGATCCGCACGCGAACAGGCGCGCCGGGCGTCCCCGGCATGCCCGGCAGCAGCAGCGCGCCGCCTGACACCGAAACTTCGGTCAGGCCGTCGGCGTGTTGCGCGGCGATCCGCCCTGCCAAAACCGAACCCGCCGTGCGCGGCCCAAAGATCGGCACCAGATCGGGGTCGGAGAACAGCGCCGCCGCCGGGCCCGCGCGCACCACCTGCCCCGCGGCCAGGAGAACCAGCGTCGTGGCAAGGCGCGCGACCTCTTCGACGGAGTGTGACACATAGAGGATCGGCATCCCGGCCTCGTCCCGCAGGCGTTCGAGATAGGGCAGGATCTCATCCTTGCGGTCGCGGTCGAGCGAGGCGAGCGGTTCGTCCATCACCAAAAGATCCGGCGACGAAAGCAGCGCGCGCCCGATCCCGACGCGCGCCTGCTCTCCGCCCGACAGGTTTTGCGGGCGACGGGTGAGCAGGTCAGTGATGCCCAGCATCTCGGCTATGCGGTCAAGGTCGCGGTCGTTCGTAGCACCATAGAGCAAGTTCGCCCGAACGCTGAGATGCGGAAACAGCCGTGCGTCCTGAAACACGTAGCCGATGCGGCGGCGATGCACCGGCACCCGGATGCGGTCGGCGTGATCAAAGAGCACCCGCCCGTTGAGCACGATACGCCCCGCATTGGGGCGCAACAACCCGGCCACCGCATTGGCGATGCTCGTCTTGCCCGCGCCGGAGCGACCGAAAAGCGCGGTCACCCCCTCGGGCGCATCGAAGGTCGCGCGAAGATCAAGCGCGCCGAGCCGATGGCGGATGTCGACGTCAAGGCTCACCCCCGCACCCGCCTTGCCATGCGCCGCGCGAGCGCTTCGGAGGCGATGAGCGCGACGGTGGCGACGATGATCGACACCGTGACCAGACGCAGCGCCGCGCCCTCCCCGCCCGGTTGCTGCAGAAAAGCGTAGATCGCCGACGGCAGTGTGCGGGTTTCGCCGGGAATGTTCGAAACAAAGGTGATCGTCGCGCCGAATTCGCCCATGGCTTTCGCAAAGCCGAGCACCGACCCCGCCAGCACACCGGGCAGGATCAGCGGCAGCGTGATGGTGGCAAAGATGCGCAGGCGTGACGCGCCGAGGGTGGCGGCGGCATCCTCCAATCGCGGATCGACCGCCTCGATCGCCAGCCGGATCGCGCGCACCATCAGCGGAAAGCCCATGATCCCCGCCGCCAACGCCGCCCCCGTCCAGCGGAACGCAAAGACCACGCCGAGCGCCGCCAGACCCTGCCCCAGGGGGGCGACCGGCGAGAGCGTGATCAGCAAAACATAGCCAACCACCACCGGCGGCAGCACCAGAGGCAGATGCACCACGACGTTCAGCGCCTCACGCCCCACGAACCGTCCGCGCGCCAGCAACAACGCCACACCGACCGCCAAGGGCAGAGAGACCAGCGTCGCCACCATCGCCACCTTGAGCGACAGACCGACCGCCGCCCATTCCTGCGGCCCCAGCAAAGTCGTCACGGAGCCCCGACCGGATCGAACCCGGCGGCCTCAAAGAGCGACAGAGCCTCGGGCTGCGCGAGGTAGTTCAGGAAATGGATGGCCTCCGCGCGCGCGCCGCGCACAAGTGTGCCGGGATAGGTGATGCCTGTATGTGTCTCGGGCGGAAAGGTCGCGCGCAGGTGCACGCGCGGATCGGCCCCGGCGTCCGTGGCATAGACGATACCCCAGGGCGCGGCTCCGGTGGCCACCAGCGCCAGGGCCGCGCGGACGTTGTCTGATTCAGCGAGGCGATCCTTGACCAGATCCCATTGACCGAGAGCGGTCAGCGCCTCTTGCGCGTAGACCCCGGCGGGGACCGAAGCGGTCAGCGCGACCGCCAGGCGCCCGCCCTCGAGCGAGCTGTCGAGCAGGCCGGCGAGATCAAGCTCCGGCGTGAGCTCCACGGCATCCCCCGGCGCGTGAGAGATCAGCACGAGTTGATTTCGCCACAACTCGCGCCGGGTGGAATTGACGATCAGCCCGAGGGCGGCGAGGTGGTCGATCCAGCCCTGATTGGCCGACAGGAAGATATCCGCCGGCGCCCCCTGTTCGATCTGGCGCGCCAGGACTGAGCTGCCGGCGTAGGAGATTACGACCTCATCGCCCGTCTCCTCCGAAAAGGCTTGCGCCACCTCGTCCAGCGGTCCGGCAAGGCTGGCGGCGGCAAAGACCAGCACGCGTTCAGCCTGCGCGGGCAGCGCGAACGCCAGGAACGTCAGCAGTGGGATCAGAATGCGCAGCATGGTAGAGCGCATGTCACCCAAGCCGCCCTCCGATTTCAAGTGTAAAGCGCCGCGCCGCTCGCTTGCCCTGCGCCCGGTCAGGGTGCATACCGCCGGATCAGCAATGAAAGCACTCCCATGTCCGTGACGCTCGCCTCCCTCCTCGATCTGGCTGCCCTGCCCCATGACGAGGTGATCGACGTGCGCAGCCCTTCGGAATTCGCTGAGGATCACGTGCCCGGCGCGATTTCCCTGCCCGCGCTGGATGACGCCGAGCGCGCCAAGGTCGGCACGATCTACACGCAGGTGGATCCCTTTCAGGCGCGCAAGATCGGCGCCGCGCTGGTCTCGCGCAATGCCGCGCGGCATCTGGAGGGGCCGCTGGCGGATCGTCCCGGCGGCTGGCGTCCGCTGGTCTATTGCTGGCGGGGCGGACAGCGCTCGGGCTCCTTCGCGGTGATCCTCAGCCAGATCGGATGGCGGGCGGATACGCTGGAGGGCGGGTATCGCAGTTATCGCCGGCTGGTTGTCTCGATGCTGCACGAGACCCCGCTGCCCTGGCGGCCGGTGCTGATCGACGGCAATACCGGCACGGCCAAGACGCGCCTGCTGCACCATCTGGCGTCCGAGGGTGCGCAGGTCGTCGACCTCGAAGGGTTGGCGGAGCATCGCGGCTCTCTCTTTGGCGGGCTGTCCGGGCCGCAACCGGCGCAGAAGATGTTCGAGAGCAGGCTCGCCGCCGCCCTCAGCCCGATGGATCCGGCCCGTCCGGTCTACATGGAGGCAGAAAGCAACAAGGTCGGCGATGTGCTGATCCCCGCCTCGGTCTGGAAAGCCATGCTCGCCGCGCCGAGGATCGAGATTGCCGCGCCGCTGGAGGCCCGTGCCGGACACCTGATCGAGACCTACGCCGAACTCACCGCCGATCCCGACGCGCTGGCAGCTATCATCGACCGACTGCGTCCCTACCATTCCGCCGATACCATCGCCGACTGGCAGGGCAAGGCCAAAGAACGGGCGTTTCGCAACCTCTCTGCCAGCCTAATGCGGGACCATTACGATCCGCGCTATGCCAAGAGCATGGCCCGGAAATCTGCCGCCATAGCCCGGCATGACTTATCCGATTTGAGTGAAAAGACTTTGCGGGACACGGCGGGTGCGATCCTTGCCGCGCACGGCGTCTGACATCTAGCGCAGGGTGATCCCGACCGGCGCGTCGGTCATTTGACCGATCACCGCGGCCTCGACACCGCGATCCCTGAGCGCCGCGAGGGTGGCCTTAGCCTCTGAGGGGTCGAGCACCGCGAGCAATCCGCCGGCGGTCTGAGGGTCATACAGAAGCGCCGTTCTGTTACTCTCCACACCGAAGAGCGGCGCGTTTGCGCGGTTCGCCTCATGCAGCGTCGAGCGGACCCCGGACTGGGACAACACCAGCGCGCCGTCGTACAAGGGCACTGCCGAAGCGTCGATTTCCGCCCCGATGCCCGAGGCGCGGCAGATCGCCATCAGATGCCCGGCAAGACCAAAGCCGGTGATGTCCGTCATCGCCCGAGCCTTGCGCAGCGCCCCAGCCGCAGCGCCCTGTCCCGCCGCCATCGCGGACCAGAGCGCGGCAATGTCGGCGCCGCGCGCCTTTCCCTGCATTTCTCCGGCCAGCAGAACGCCCGTTCCAATGCGGCCCGTCATCAGCAGCACGTCCCCGGCCCGCGCGCCCGCGACCGTGATCGGCGCGTCCGGGCACAGCCCGGTGACGCTGAACCCGATGGTCATCTCCGCGCCCATGGTCGAATGCCCGCCAAGGATCACCGCGCCCTCTGCGGCAAAGACATCGCCGGCGGCCTGCATGATCTCGGCCATCATCCGGGCTTGAACGCGCTCCGCGCTGCGCGGAATGACGATCTGGGCCAGGGCGGCCTGCGCCTCGCCGCCCATGGCGCGTATATCCCCAAGAGCGTGTTGCGCCGCGATCCGCGCCAGCAGGCCGGGATCATCGGTGAAGGCGCGCAGATGATCGGTGGTCAGAACCTGTCTCGTTCCGCCGATCTGCAGCACGCCAGCGTCATCCCCGAGCCCGGTCAGCACATCGTCGCGCGCGACCTGCGGCATGTCCTTCAACACCGCTGAGAGGACCCCGGCCCCGACCTTGGCCCCGCAGCCCGCACAAAGCGGCGCGGCGAGATGATCGCCCACCCCCTTGGCGGCGTCCTTGGGCAGTGGTGCGGCGGCCATCGCTGGAAGGTCGGTGAGCCGCTGCATGAACCGCCGGTCGATCCGGTCCTTCCAGCTCCAGATCGCGCCCCCCACGGGCAGGACCGGCAGGTCAGTCCATTTTTCCGCCGCCGCGCGCCGATCGCCGAGCGAGACGAGGCGCAGGAAATTCCGCTGTGGCCGGAACGTCGTCATCGACTGGCCTCTGACCGCCGCTCGCAGGTTCTGCACCAGCGGTTTGGCAGCGCGAACGGCAAAAACTCCCGCCTTGGGTCGCGGCGCATGGGTCAGGCGCGCGCAGTCACCGGCGGCAAAGATGTGATCATGTCCGACCACCTGCAAGGTGTCGCGCACATCGATGAAACCCTCGGTCAGCGGCAGGCCCGTTCCGGCCAGCCAATCCTGCGGGGTCGCACCGCCCGCACCAACCGTCATGGCCGAAGGCAAGCGCTGACCGTCCGAAAGGACAACCGCATCCGCCGTGACCTCTGTCGCCTGCCCGAGGACCAGTTCAACCCCCTGACGCGCCATCTCGGACCGCAGCCGGTCCGCCAGCGCCGAACCGACCCCGGTGACGCCCGAGCGTCCGATGACCCGCACCCGCCCCACCCCGCCAAGCCGATGCTTCATCGCCAGCGCCAGTTCGACACCGCCGAGGCCGGCGCCGATGACGGTCACGTCGCCCTGCCCGCTCTCGAGGTAGCGCGCCCAACCTTTGGCAAAGCGCACAAAGGGTTTCACGGGGATGCCATGCGCCGCAAACCCCGCGACGCCCGGCAAATCGCCGGTGATCCCGATGTCGAGGGAGGCGACGTCAAAGCCGACCACACGCTCGCCCTCTCCCTCACCCGCTTGCGCGACCGTGACGGTTCGAGCCTCCGGGTCCAGCGCCGTTGCCGCGCCAAGAATCAGCCGTGCCCCGGCAAAGCGGGCAAGGCGCACGAGGTCGATCCCGATCTCGTCGGCGCTGTAATGGCCCGCGACGTGCCCCGGCAGCATCCCTGTGTAGGGTGCCACCGGGCGCGGATCGATCAACGTCAGGCGGACCCCCGGCACGGGCCGCATCCCCCACATCCGCAGCACCAGCGCATGGGCATGCCCGCCCCCGATCAGCACGAGGTCGGTCGTCAGGGGCACAGTTGATTGCATATCAGGTCGACCTCGGACAGGGGCAGGCAGGAAGAGCACAGCAGAAGCACAGAGCGCCCCACAGCTAGCCCGCCGGGCAGCGCACGTCCATGCGACGTACCCTTGCAGAACACTGCATTGCCTCCTCACCCGGCAGGCAGATCGACAGGGGCCAAGCGCCCAGACAAGGCAAGCCTCACCTCTTATTCGACTAATTTGTAAGCATTTATTCCGGAAATGATGGATTTGGATGCGAAGCGTGTTACTTTGTGTTTCCCCACCCGTCACGCCGGATTTTGCTATCCCGGCACAGCGCACTAGGCTCAAATTATGGATGAGAATCAAATTTTCGACGAAATGTGGGGACGGAGTGAGACGCTGCGCGCGCCTTACGGTCTGTTCAAGGACTGGTTTGACGGCGAGGAGCCCGCACGCCTGCGGGCCAAGCAGCGCGAGGCCGAGGAGCTGTTCCGCCTCACCGGCATCACCTTTAACGTCTACGGACGCGCGGAGGCCGAGGAACGGCTGATCCCCTTTGATATCGTGCCGCGCATCATCTCCGGGCTGGAATGGCAGCGGTTGAGCAAGGGCATTGATCAGCGCGTGCGCGCCATCAACGCCTTTCTGCACGACATTTACCATGGGCAGGAGATCATCAAGGCCGGGCGCCTTCCCGAAGAGATGATCACCAACAACGACGCCTTCCTGCCGGAAATGATCGGCGTTCGCCCGCCCGGCGGCGTTTACACCCACATCGTCGGTATCGACCTCGTGCGCACCGACGACAATCAGTTCTACGTGCTTGAAGACAACGCGCGCACACCCTCCGGTGTCAGCTACATGCTGGAAAACCGTGAGACGATGTTGCAGATGTTCCCTGAGCTTTTTGCCCGCAACCGGGTGCAGCGGGTGGAGAATTACCCCTCCGATCTGCGGACCTCGCTCGCGGCCTGCGCGCCCGGCGGGGCCGGCTCCTCGCCGAAGGTGGCGGTGCTGACGCCGGGCATCTACAATTCGGCCTATTTCGAACATGCCTTCCTCGCCGATCAGATGGGCGTGGAGTTGGTGGAGGGCCATGACCTGCGCGTCATCGACGGGCGTGTCGCCATGCGCACCACCCAAGGATACGAGCCGATCGACGTGCTCTACCGCCGCGTCGATGACGATTTCCTCGATCCGCTGAATTTCAACCCCGACAGCGCATTGGGGATCCCCGGCATCATGGATGTCTACCGCGCCGGCGGCATCACCATCGCGAATGCACCCGGCACCGGGATTGCCGACGACAAGGCGATCTACAGCTACATGCCCGAGATCGTGCAGTTCTACACCGGTGAGCGGCCAATCCTAGAGAATGTGCCGACTTGGCGCTGCTCTGAGCCCGACGCGCTGGCCTATGTTCTCGACAACCTCAGCGAGCTGGTGGTGAAGGAAGTCCACGGCTCCGGCGGATACGGTATGCTGATCGGCCCGACGGCGTCGAAGAAAGACCTCGCCCTCTTCCGCAAGAAGCTGAAGGCCCGCCCCGGCAACTACATCGCCCAGCCGACGCTGGCCCTGTCGACGGTGCCGGTGTTTTCGAATAAGGGTCTGGCGCCTCGACATGTGGACCTGCGCCCCTTTGTCCTCGTCAGTCCGAACAGGATAAACATCACGCCTGGCGGGTTGACCCGCGTGGCGCTGAAGAAAGGCTCTCTGGTGGTGAATTCTTCGCAGGGTGGCGGAACCAAGGACACCTGGGTGCTGGAGGACTGATGCTAGGCAAGACGGCAAATGGCCTGTTCTGGATGTTTCGCTATCTGGAAAGGGCCGAAAACACCTCACGCTTCATTGAAACCGGTCAACGGATGGCGCTGACGCGGCTCGGTTCGGACGAGGGTGAGTGGCGTTCCATCATGCAGACAGCGGGCGCGCTCAAGGGTTTTGAGGCAACCGGTGAGGATCTGACAAAAGACGCCGCGCTCGACTGGATGCTGCGATCACGTGACAACCCCTCTTCGGTCCTGACCTCGATTGAGGGCGCGCGGCAGAATGCCCGGCTGGTCCGGACCGCCCTCACCCATGAGGTCTGGGAGGCGATCAACGGCTGTTACATGCGCACCCGTGAACAACTGTCGCGCAAGGTCTCTGACCGTGACATGCCCGCGGTGATGGGCGCGATCCGTCAGCGCACGGCGCTGGTGCGTGGCGCCACACACGGCACCATGCTGCGCAACGACATCTACAACTTTGCCCGGATCGGCACATTCCTTGAACGCGCGGACAATACTGCGCGGATTCTCGACGTGAAATACTACGTGCTGCTGCCCTCGGTGATGTCGGTCGGGTCCTCCATCGACAACGTGCAATGGGAAACGATCCTGCGTTCGGTCTCCGCCCGCGGCGGCTTTCGCCTCGCCTACGGCAATGATTACGACCCGACCGACATCGCCTATTTCCTGATCCTTGACGGCCGTATGCCCCGCAGCCTCGCGTTCTGCATCAGCAAGATCCGCGACAACCTCGGACATCTGGCGAAGAATTACGAGCTGACCCCGGAGTCCTCACAAAAGGTCGCGGACCTCGAAAAAAGGTATCTTTCGCGCGACATCGAGTCGATCTTCGACGAGGGTCTGCACCACTACATTCAAACCTTGCTGACCCTGATCGGAGACCTGGCCATGCAGATCGAAAAAGACTACCGGTTCTACGAATAGCCATGCGTTTGAAAATCAGTCACACCACTCATTATACCTTTTCCGACCCGGTTCACACCGGGTTGCAGCAGCTGCGCATGACCCCGCGAGACCTGCCGCATCAGAAAGTCGACGGGTGGTCGATCGAAGTCACCGGTGCGGAGCATCAGCTGACCTTTGCGGACCATCACCGCAACCGGGTCGACCTTGTCAGCCTCGACAAGGACATCACCGAAATGACGATCGTCAGCAGCGGTGAGGTCGAGATCTCCGACAACAACGGCATTTTGGGGCGTCATACGGACCCTGTCCCCCTATGGCTCTACCGCCGCACGACCGCCCTCACGCAGCCCGGTGTCACCCTGCGCAAACTTGCTCGTCAGGTTGAGGGCGAGACGGATCTCGACCGGATGCATGCGCTGATGGCGTTGATCAGCGGCGCGGTGGAATACAAGCTCGGCGCCTCAACCTCCGCGTCGACCGCCGAGGATGTCATGCTCAGCGGTCAGGGGGTCTGTCAGGATCACGCCCATGTCTTCATCGCCTGCGCTCGCGAGATGAACCTGCCCGCGCGCTATGTCTCGGGCTACCTGCTGATGGACGACCGCACGGAACAGGACGCGATGCATGCCTGGGCCGAGGTCCATCTGACCGGCTTGGGCTGGGTCGGGTTTGATGTGTCAAATTGCATCTCTCCGGACACAAGATATGCCCGTGTCGCGACGGGTCTGGACTATTCCGATGCCGCGCCTGTAACTGGCACCCGAACGGGCGGGACGAGCGAAGCTCTGAGCGTTCAGATTGAGGTGGCCCAGCAACAATAGGGTCAACAAACATTGGGATCGGGACCGGGATGACTTATTGCGTGGGCATGGCCCTGGACCGGGGGCTCGTCTTCATGTCCGACACCCGCACCAATGCCGGGCTCGACAACATCTCGACCTTTCGCAAGATGTACCACTGGGAGGTTCCGGGCGAGCGCGTCATCACCGTGATGACCGCGGGCAACCTGGCGACCACGCAGGCGGTTATCTCGATCCTCGACGAACGGACCAAGGCGGCGAACGACCGCGATCCGTCGATCTTTGCCGCGCCTTCGATGTTTCAGGCCGCGCGCATCGTCGCCGACACGCTCAAGGACGTGATCTTTCAGCACACGCAGGCCGGTCAGCAGGCTGCGGCCTTTAACGCGACGATCATCCTAGGGGGCCAGATCAAGGGCGGACCGCCGCGGCTGTTCCTGATATACCCCGAGGGCAATTTCATCGAGGCGGGCGGCGACACTCCCTTCTTCCAGATCGGAGAGATGAAATACGGTCGCCCCATCCTCGTGCGTGCCTATGAGCCGGGGATGAGCTTTGAGGAAGCAATGCGCCTCCTGCTCGTCAGCTTTGACTCCACGCTCAAGGCCAACCTGACCGTGGGGCTGCCGTTCGACTACCACCTCTATGTCGCCGACTCCTTCGAAAGGGGCCGAAGCGGGCGGATCGAGAAGGACGACGCCTTTTTTGACATTGTCTCGCAGGGCTGGGGGGATGCGCTGAAGACCGCGCTGGACAGCTTGCCGACTTTCAACTTCGAAAGTTGAGGGCGACGGAGCGTTTGGATGAGTGGCGCGCGTCGCCTGGGTCGAATTGCGATACAACCTCTTTAATATACTAGAATCCGTGGACATTCAGGAGTCCCAGCCGGTCTGATTGCTGAATCAAACTTCCGAAAGGGAGGTTTGCCAAAAGGGAGGTTTGAATGAACGAGCAACGGTTTGTCGTTTCGGATGATCCTTGAGAGCGGCTTGAGCCGCTGACCTGCTCCCCGATGAGTCCGCTAATTTAGGTTAGCTCTGTTCAGGTTTTGGC